>FWWM01006081.1_pt1 | contig 25678 bp, 19 predicted proteins | sample 2228351 | NCBI WGS metagenome assembly FWWM01 (sample SAMEA103939774, study PRJEB20133) | metagenome
CGGAATGGCGGGCATCTACGTCACCCGCGGCGACCTGGACGGGACGATGACACTCTACCAGCAGTCGCTCGAAATCAAAGAAGCCCTGGGCGACCGCAGAGGCAAAGCCGCCACGCTGCACGCAATGGCCTACATCCTGCGCGTGCGCGGCGACCTGGACGGGGCGATGCACCTCTACCAGGGGGCGCTCGAAATCTGCGAAGCCCTGGGCGACCGGCAGGGCAAATCTGCCACGCTGCACGCAATGGCCTACATCCTGCGCGTGCGCGGCGACCTGGACGGGGCGATGAAACTCTACCAGCAGTCGCTCGAAATAGATGAAGCCCTGGGCGACCGGCAGGGCAAAGCCGCCACGCTGCACGCAATGGCCTACATCCTGCGCGTGCGCGGCGACCTGGACGGGGCGATGAAACTCTACCAGCAGTCGCTCGAAATAGATGAAGCCCTGGGCGACCGCAAGGGCAAAGCCGCCACGCTGGCCATGCTGGCCCAGGTGCACATCCTGCGTGGGGAGCACAAACCCGCCCTGCAGGCCCTGCTGGTTTCTCTGCAAACCCTTTCCCAGATGGGCGCCGGGCCGGAGGCACAGAAAGTAGCAGAGATCATCGCAGATTGGCGCAACGAGATGGGTGCGGCGCAGTTCGACGCCCTGTGGCGGGAGGTCACCGGGCAGGAGGTGCCAGCGTGGCTGCGGCGAGGAGGCTCGTCAACCAATGACACGAATAGGGGCCACGAATAAACGAATGTACCGCCAGGCTCGGCCTGGCCCTGCCGACCACAGGTCGGGGGTACAGGTCTGCCTGGCTTTGCCGACCAAAGGTCGGGGGTACATAGCGGCCCCGCCGGAATTGCGCGAGTTGGGCTGCGTCCTGCAACGTCTGAGGGTGGGCGATACCGGCGTTGACCTCTCCGCCCTGCCCGCCGCCTGGCAGACCGCCATCCGCGCCGCCAACATGATATGCCGAACACGCAGAGCAATCACAATCGGATGACTCTCCTGCAAACAGGTCATTTCACCACCGAGACCGCAAAGTGCGCTGAGAAAACTTTGCGCTCTCGGCGTGCTCTGCGGCGCGTTTTTGCAGTAGACTCAATTTGATAGAAAAGACAGGATATTGTATAATCATCCAAATATTCTCACTTTACAGCGAGCATTCACTCTGGGCGAAAAGGAGGTGGTTATATGGCGGAGGATGACACGGCTATATCCCTTACATAAAAAAGCGAATTTCACAAACTTCACAAATTCGGAGGTGTTCGTATGTGCGTTCCCTTGTGCCAGCAAAAGATCGCCCAGAATCTGAGCCGGCGAGATTTCCTGAAACTCGGCGCACTGGCCGTTGCGGCTACGGCCATGGCTGGTTGTGCCCCGGCTGCCACCCCTACCCCGGTCTCGGCTCAATCCTTCTCCTTCAGCCGCATTCTGGACCTGACTCACACCACCACGCCCGATTTCCCCACCTACAGCGGTGAGCTTCAATTGGAGTTTGAGACTCTGGTTACCCTGGAGCGGGACGGATACAATATGTACAAATGGTTGCTGGTGGAACACACCGGCACGCACATGGACGCGCCATTCCACTTCTCCGATCAGCAAACTGCCGATCAAATCCCCGCTGAAAACCTGATCGGTCCGCTGGCCGTTGTGGATATCCGCGCCAAAGCCGAAACCAACCCCGATGCCCAGCTCACATTAGACGATCTGAAGGACTGGGAATCGAAACACGGCCCGATTCCGGATGGGGGAATTGTAGCGATGTATAGCGGCTGGGATGCCCATGCCTCCACCGCAAAATTCCGCAATGCAGATGACCAGGGCGTGATGCACTTCCCCGGTTTTCATATCGAGGCCATCGAGTTCCTGCTGGAAGAGCGCAACGTCAAAGGCATCTTTGTAGATACGCTGAGCCTGGACTATGGCCCTTCAACGGATTTTGTAGTCCACTACAAGTGGCTGCCGGCCAATCGCTGGGGCATTGAGTGCGTGGCAAATTTGGGCCAACTGCCGCCTAAAGGCGCTATTGCTGTGGTTGGTGGACCTAAAATCGCCGGTGCCACCGGCGGGCCGACTCGCGTGTTTGCCCTGCTCTAGAGGCAAAAGACTACAGACTGATGACGGCGATGAGAGAAGGGGTCGTTCTCTCATCGCCGTCTGCTTTCTTGACAATTCTTGACTCTACTGCAAAAAGGTTGTTCTACCACCGAGATCGCAGGATATAACTCCGTGCTCTCGGTGCACTCTGTGGTTCGTTTTTGCAGTGGACTCATTCGTCTATTCCGATCTGGCTCAGCATCCATTCCTGATCCAGACCGTGTTGCAGGCAAATCTGCAACGCCTGATAAAAGGCCTCCAGACGCGCCAGGAGACTCTTCGAGACGTTTGGCGAATTCAGTATCTCCTGAAGGCACCAATAACTTTCCAGGGTCAGATACCCTGGATAACTGGTGGCCACCTGCAGAGTATCACACACCAGGAGGTGCAATGGCTCTGGAGTGACGAGGAGCAGATCGGCTATGACCTGGGCATCCACATTATACAGATGCGCTATACGTTCCCCTTGCGAGTTGATGGCAATCACGGCGGCAATGCCAGGCTGGATTTCCTGAACAATCACCACTTTCTCTGGGCGGATGGTCTCTTCTCGATACGCGATGAGCAACCCACCCAGGGCCTCGTGCAGAGGCACCATGACGGCATCGAAGGGTTGCAACTCCGGAGGTTCTTCCAGAGTGCGGCGATAGTCCTCAGGCGAGGAGGCATACAGCAAAGCATAAATCCACGCCCGGGGGATATAGGGTTCGGGGAGAGCACGGGGGGAGGAAAAAGGCAGAGCAGGCATGGGTTCCTCATGGACGAAAGGGGAAACGATGAAACAAACCGTTTCAGTTGCCACCATAGCCTCTGGCAAACAGACTTGCCTGGCAGAAGCCAGTACACTCTATGCTTCTGCAGGTAACCACAGCCTGCATCGCCAGGTTCTATCGTCTTAGCAGACTGGGGAGATTTTTGGCTGCTTTTGCAACCCTATCCCTGAAGAACGTATACGAGCGGTCTTTGTAAACGTGGTAACTTATCGCCTCAACGCACCTCCTCCCGGATCAAACCCAACAACTGTTTGCGCAGGCCCAGGAACTCCGATGAGGTTTCCATCTCCACCGTGCGCGGGCGAGGCAATTCCACCGGCACTTCTGCCTTGATTGTCCCTGGTCGAGCAGTCATGACATACACCCGATCGGAGAGCAAAAGGGCCTCCTCGATGTCATGAGTCACAAACAGCACTGTGGTACGATGCGTCTCCCACACCTGAAGCAACAATTCCTGCATCAGGCGGCGTGTCTGCGCGTCCAGAGCACCGAAGGGTTCATCCATCAACAGCATCTGCGGGCGATACACCAGCGCCCGGGCGATGGCCACCCGCTGACGCATCCCCCCTGAAAGTTGATTGGGATAAGCCTGCTCAAATCCCTTCAACCCCACCAGGGCAATATATTCTTCTACCAGCGCCTTCTGTTCTGCCGGCCCAAGCGATGACTTCTGCAACGCGAAGCGGATGTTCCCCTCCACCGTCAACCACGGATACAGCGTATAGGTCTGAAACACCATCCCCCGCTGCGCGCTCGGACCTCGCACGGGTTCGCCATCAAAATACAACTCCCCTGCCGAGGGCTCATCCAAGCCGGCCGCCATCAAAAGAAACGTAGACTTGCCACACCCTGACGGGCCGATGATCGAAACAAACTCATTTTCCCCCACTGTCAAATTCAAATCTCGAATGGCCACCAGCGGACGCTTGCTCTCTGCGCCATACACCTTCCAGACATGCTCCGCCCGCAGCATCACCTTCACGCCTGGGTCCTCCCTGCCATCCAGCGAAACAGCGCCTGATAGGCGAACTTAAACGCATAATCGGTCACCAACCCCAACAACCCGATGACCAGAATCCCCAGCAAAATCGTATCCGTCTGCAAGAAGCGCTGCGCGCGCATAATTCGATATCCCAACCCCACATTGGCCGCCACCAGTTCTGCCACCACCAGATACGTCCAGGCCCAGCCAAGCGTAATGCGCAGCGTATCCCAAATCCCCGGCATGGCCGCTGGCAACACCACCTTGCGCAGCACCTCCCACTTCGTCAACCCAAACGTATAACTGACCTGGATCATCTCGTAGGGCACGGTCTTAACGTTATCCATCACCATCAACACCTGCTGGAAAAACGTACCGATGAACAGGATGATAAACTTCTGACTATCGCCCACACCTGCCCAAAGAATGGTCAGCGGCACAAACGCCACGGCTGGCATATAACGCACGAAATCAATAAACGGCTCAAATAACCCTTCAAAAAAGCGGAAGTTCCCCATCAAAATCCCGATCGGCACGGCAATCACTGTGGAGATCAACCACCCAACGGTAATCCGATACACACTGGCCTGCACATCCGACCACAGCGTGCCATCGCCCACCTGGCGCAAAAACTCCTTCCCCACGGCCGCGGGTGAGGGCAAAAAGATCGGTCCGACCCATCCCAGGGCGGTCACCCACCACCAACCCAGGAAAAACACGGCGATAAACCCGATCCCTGCCGACCAATAGGTGACTGGCGAAATCTCAGTGCGCAAATCCAGCCACCGACGTTTCCGTTTGCGAAGAGGAGGCAAAGACAATCCCATCATACATACCATCCTTTTCCCCAGGAGCATAGCCACACCACTCTGCCAGCGCTGAAGCCTGGGGTCAACGCCGGGAAGAGCCGGAGGATACGCCCGTCATCTCTACCAAAGACCCAGGTCAACTGGCTGAATGAGCCTGTCGAAGCCAGATGCTCACGGGTTAGAACATCCCCTCCGACAGGCTCAGAGCATATCACACCGCGGCCGGCCATGAGCACAGCCGGCTGAACTCCTCTCATGGATACATGGACATATCCACAATCTTGCTCAGATCTGGGATCGTATCGAACAACCCAATCGCCAGCGACACCTCGGCCACATCCTTCAACAACGCCTGAAACTCGGCCTGACCCGATCGATTATCGGCCAGCGTATAGAAGCGCACACCATCGAAGGCAGTGGCTAGTTCCTCGGGAGTTGAATCAACCGCCTTTGCGATGATCGCCTTCCCTTCCTCAGGATTGCTGTTATAGAACGCCATGGCCTCGTCCCACACCTTGAGCAAGGCAGTCACCACCTTCGGGTCCAGATTGGAGCGGATCACCAGCACATCCGAGATCAGGCCGGGGCGCTCGGCGGCAGTATACAACAGACGCAGATCGGGGTTCTCCGCCAGGGCTGCCGAAATATACGGCTCATAAGTCACTGCCACATCCACCTGCCCGGCGATCAACGTCGCCCCCGCATCCGCAGCCGGCATAAACACCGGCGTAATGTCGGCCAGGCTCATCCCGTTTTGGGCCAGAGCATAATTCAACAGCAGATCGCTGGTGGTCCCTTCCTCGTAGGCGATCTTCTTGCCCTTCAAATCGGCGATCGAAGTGATTGAACTGGGAGCCAGAATAGCATCGGCCTCGTAAGAGGCATCCTCAAACAGGACAAGGCGCAAATCCACTCCGGCGGCAAACAACTTGATCGCCGTATGGGTTGCCAGGTTGGCTGCGTCCATCTGGCCCGAAGCAAACGCGGCATTGACCTCTTTATCCTCCACGAAGTCCACCAGTTCCGCCTTCAGGCCATGCTTCTCGAAGATCCCCTTTTCCTGGGCGATCCACCATGGTCCATACCCGATCCACGGTTGCGTGCCGATGCGCACAGTGGTCACCTGAGCTGGCCTGGGCCCACAGGCCGCCAGAATCAGCGCAACCACCACAACCGCCATCCAGAGATAAGAGAGACGCTTCATACCTCACACTCCTTGAAATAGATTACCACCCGGTAGAGAAGCTACCGAACTGGCCACAAAAACAAATGGGGAAAACAGATGCATCGCCCGCGTCCCCGGACGGCTTCCTGCACCCCGGACAGGATCGCCACTCCTGGCCTCTTCCGCGGCGGTTCACACCACCGAACGGCTGGATTCGTGTTCCCCTGGCCGATGCATACCCCTGGCGGTGTCTGTCTCATTGCGCCGCTCCCCTCAGGCCAGCCCATACCAGGTCGGCATGTCCTGCAGCCCGGCCACCTGCCGAACCCCGAGCCTGCGAAACGGCCGGGCACCCCTGGCCTGCCTGGAAAGCAGCCAGACCACCACCAACCCACCTCTGAGATAGACCTTACCCACGCCAGTCCGCTGAGCGGGCATGAGCCTCCAGACCCTCCGAACGGGCCAAAACCGCCGCCGACCGAGAAAGCGCCCGGCCGGTTGATTCATCCAGCGCCACCAGGCTGATGATCTTGACGAAATCCCACACGTTCAACGGCGAAGCAAAGCGTGCGGTTCCACCGGTGGGCATCACATGGCTGGGGCCGGCCACATAATCGCCCAGCACCTCAAACGAATACTCGCCCAGGAAAATCCCTCCAGCCGCCGTGATCCGGCGACTCACCTCCCAGGGATCGCGCACGGCCAGGCAGAGATGCTCCGGCGCATATGCATTGGAAAGAGCAACGGCCTCGTCCAGATCACGCGTCACCACCAGGCCACTGCGGCCGGAGAGCGACTGCTCCAGAATCTCCTGGCGCGGCAGCGTCTCCAATTGCCGGCCTATAGCCGCCTGCACAGCCTCGGCCAGAGGGCGCGATGGGGTGAGCAAGATCGCTGAGGCCAGCACATCATGCTCGGCCTGGGCCAGCAAATCCGCCGCCACCCATTCAGGGCGGGCCGAGTCATCAGCAATGACCACCGTTTCCGTCGGGCCCGCCAGGCCATCAATCCCCACGATGCCAAACACCTGGCGTTTAGCCAGGGTGACGAACAAATTGCCTGGTCCCACGATCTTATCCACCGGGCGGATCGACTCCGTGCCAAATGCCAGGGCACCGATCGCCTGTGCGCCGCCCATGGCATACACTTCGTCCACGCCGACGATGGCGGCAGCCGCCAGGAGGATCGGCGCAATCTGGCCGGTCCCCCGTTGTGGCGGCACCGCCAGCGCGATCTCCTTCACCCCGGCCACCTGTGCCGGCACCGCTGCCATGATCACCGTAGAAGGGAGGGGAGCAGTACCACCTGGCACATATACACCAACTCGCTCAATTGGCCGAACCAGTTGCCCCACCACCCCTCCCATCTCCTGAGTCATCCACGAGATCAGGGGTTGTTTCTTGTAAAAGGCTTCGACGCGTTGAGCCGCCAGTTCCAGGGCCGATCGCTCTTCGGGGGAGATAGACTGCAGCGCAGTTTGCAGGTCCTCGCCTGGGACGCGGAAACGCTCCGGGGCTTTGCCATCCAGTTTCTGGGTCCAGAAACGAAGCGCTTCATCGCCCTGGGAGCGGAGATCGCGCAGGATTCGGTTCACCGCCTGTTGAGGAGTCAGACGTTCCCCGAAGGTGGATTCGATTCGATCCAGCACCGAAGCCGGAACGTCCTCCTCTCCCCAGGGCAGGCGGCGTAAGATAGTCTTTTGTGCCGTTTGCGAGTCAAGAATGGGAATCATCGGCGTCCTTTTATGAAAAATCCCGCTGTCGCGGGAGCCATGAGAACACAAATACCAACGAAACAGCAGGCCGCCCACTCGTAAGATGAGATCAGACAGCGAACACGATACAGACGGCCCATGTTGGGTGAGATTCTATGAGCACAAGGAAGGATTGTCAAGTGACATGGGCGCTCGAACCTAGGGCTTTTCAAAATTCTAATCTTTGGGCCTTTCTTACAGTTGCTGTGACTCTCAGTAACATAAAATTGTACCGCCGACCTATGGTCCTGCCAGGCAAAGCCTGGTGGTACAAAAAGAGATGGAACATTAAATCTTTGAAAAGCCCCGGCTCGAACCCCAGACCCTTTACACCCCTGCCAGGCTGTGATACACTGCAAACCGTCTAAAATTCTTTAGAAAGGAGGCTGCTCTTGATGGACCAGGCATCCCTTACAATTTCTCCTGCGCTAGGGATGATTCTGCGTCTTCGGAGTGCGCCTGTCTCCGGCTAACCTGACTGGAACACCGGTCTGTTTCCGCCATGGTGCACTCCTGCACCGTGGTTTTTTTTGTGCCTTTTACCCTCCTTTGAGAGTCTGCAATGAGTACACTGTCTTCTTCGCTCCCCTACTTTGACTTTCGCCGGGCGCAACATCCCAACCGCCTGATCGGATTGTTGCGCATGATGACCGGCTATCGCCTGATTTACCTGATCGCCAACCTGACACTGGCGCTTTCTGCGCTGGCCAGAGTGGCCACCTACCTGCTCCTGCGGCGCTTCGCCGATACAGTCACTGGCACGGTGCCGCCGTTTGCCGGTTCGCTGGAGCGCACCTGGATCGGCTTTGCCACCGGGTTTATCGGGCTGGCCATCCTCGAGGGCGGGTTTTCGTTTCTCTCCAGCCGCATGACGGCTTATGCGGCAGAGAACATCACTCGCCGTTTGCGCAACTTTCTCTTTGACCATATCCAGCGCTTGCCGTTTGCCTACCACAGCCACACTCCCACAGGTGACCTGATCGAGCGAGTCACAGCGGACGTAGACTCAGTGCGCACTTTTTTCCACGATCAGGCGGTTGGCATAGGGCGGATTGTCATCCTGTTCGCGCTCAACTTTCTGGCCATCTGGAGCATCTCCTGGAAACTGGCCCTGGCCTCGGTGGCCGCGATCCCGCTGGTGGTGGCTGTATCCCTCTGGTTCTTCAAAAAAGTCAGTCAGGCTTACGAAGCCTATCAGGAACAGGAGGCCCGACTATCCACCACGCTGCAGGAGAATTTGACCGGGGTACGGGTGGTCAAGGCCTTTGGGCGCCAGCGCTATGAGATAGAAAAATTTGAGCAGGAAAACTGGCAGAAATTCCTGCGGGGCAGGCGCCTGCTTCAGATGCATTCGCTGTTCTGGCCGCTTTCTGACCTCCTGTGTGGCTTTCAGATGATGGGTGGGTTCATCTATGCCGGGTGGTTGATCCTGCAAGGTGAGATCACGCTGGGTACCTACCCGGCCTACGTGGGACTAGTAGTATGGTTGATCTGGCCCATGCGCAACCTGGGGCGGATCATCGTCAACGCTTCCAGTGGCCTGGTCTCTTATGAACGATTGATGGAGATCATCCGTCAGGAGCAGGAACCCCTGACGGAGGGTCGGGTACAACCTTCGGGTCCGGTGCGCGGCGAAATCGTCTTTGAGAACGTATCGTTCCAGTATCAGGATGGGAGCACCGATGCCGTGCAGGATGTCTCGTTCACGGTGCGGGCCGGGCAATCGGTGGCCCTGATGGGACTCACCGGTTCAGGTAAGACCACCCTGGTCAACCTGTTACCGCGCTTCTATGACTACACTGCCGGGCGTATCCTACTGGATGGAATCGAGTTGAAAGACTACCCGCGAGCCTATCTGCGTTCACAGATCGGCATCGTGGAACAGGAGCCGTTCCTGTTCAGTCGTTCGATCCGTGAAAACATCACCTACGGCGTGGGGCGGGAAGTCTCCCAGGCCGAGGTCGAAGAAGCCGCTCGGGCTGCAGCCATCCACCAGACCATTCTGCGTTTCCCGCAGGGATATGACACCCTGGTAGGCGAGAAGGGCGTTACCCTCTCTGGCGGACAGAAGCAACGCATTGCCATCGCCCGTGCCCTGCTCAAGAATCCACGCATTTTGATCCTGGATGACTCCACCTCCAGCGTGGATACCGAGACCGAAGCCGAGATCCGGGCCGCGCTACAGCGTCTGATGAAGGACCGCACAACCTTCATCATCGCCCATCGCATTCCATCGGTGATAAATGCCGACCTGATCGTGGTGATGGATCGAGGCCGGGTCGTGCAAATGGGTAACCATCACGAGTTGCTGGCTCAGGGAGGCCTGTACCGGCAGATATATGAAATCCAGACCCGAATCGATGAGGAATGACTTTGCCTGGGACATGAGTCTGCTTTCTGTGCGTTCTCGATGCAAAAATCCAGGCTATACGCAGCAGGATAGAAACTGGAGCACGCTATGTCAGATAACGAACTGTTTGAACTGGAAGAAGAAGATCATACCGGTCGCTTAACTGCGCCTACCTTGAAACGCATTGCCGGATTGTTGCGTCCACACTGGCACTGGGTGCTGGGATTCCTGATTGCTATCAGCGCCACCGCCGCCCTGGATGCTTTGTTTACCTACATCAACCGGGCAATGATTGACCAGGGGATTGCCGGCCGATCTCTGCCAACCCTGTTGCGTTATGCGGCCTATTACGGTGGGTTGCAGGTGATCCAGGCGGCAACGGTATTCGCGGTCATCTATCTGGCCGGCATCCTGGGCGAGCGCATTCAATATGACATCCGCAAAGCGCTTTTCAACCATCTACAAGACCTGTCGCTCTCCTACTACAGCCGCACCGCCGTGGGGCGGATCATGGCCCGCGTAACGTCAGATTCGGGGCGCGTCTCCAGCCTGATGACCTGGGGCCTGCTGGATGTCACCTGGGCCATCGTCAGCGTGATCGCTTCGGTGATCTTCATGGTGATCATCAACTGGAAACTGGCACTGATCGTCTTCTCGATCATCCCGATCCTGCTGGCAATTGCCATCCAGTTCCGCAAACGCATCCTGGCTGAATTCCGGCGGGCGCGCCGCGCCAATTCGCTGATCACTGGCGAATACAACCAGACCATTCAGGGCGTGCGGGTGGTCAAAGCCCTGGGACGGGAGCAGGAAAACCTGAAGGAATTCTCTCGCCTGACTGAGGCCATGTACCAGGCTTCCTACCGGGCCGCCTGGCTCTCGGCCCTCTTCCTGCCCACGGTTGAGGTCATTTCGGCCTTCGCCCTGGGGGCCATCATCTGGTACGGCGGTATGCAAAGCCTGACCCATGCGTTCAGCGTGGGCGATCTGCACGCCTTTGTCTCCTACCTGACGTTCATGATCTGGCCAGTGCAAGACCTGGCGCGAGTCTATGCTGAGATGCAACATGCCCTGGCCTCGGCCGAGCGTATCTTCACCTTGTTGGATACCCCACCCGAGGTCCGCAACCGCCCCGGTGCCATCCCGGCAGAGACGCTGCGTGGGGTGATCGAGTTCGATCACGTCTCGTTCGCCTACGAAGATGGTCAGCCGGTGGTCCACGACCTGACCTTACGCGTAGAACCCGGCGAGACCATCGCCATCGTCGGTCCGACCGGCAGTGGAAAGACCACCCTGATCAATCTGCTGTGCCGCTTCTACGAACCCACCCAGGGCGTGATCCGCATCAACGGGCGAGATTATCGCGACTACACCCTGGAATCGATTCACGCCCGCATCGGAGTCGTTTTACAGACCCCGCACCTGTTCTCCGGCACGATTCGGGAGAACATCCGCTACGGCCGGCTCGACGCCACTGACGAGGAAATTGAAACTGCGGCCCGCATTGCCGGCGCGCACGATTTCATCCTCACCTTTGAAAAGGGCTACGACCAGGAAGTAGGCGAAGGCGGCAACCTGCTCTCTGTGGGACAGAAACAATTGATCAGCCTGGCCCGGGCCGTGCTGGCACAACCGGACCTGTTTATCATGGACGAAGCCACCTCCAGCGTGGATACACTGACCGAGACGCTGATCCAGCGCGGTATGGAAGCCTTGATGCAGGGCCGCACCTCATTCATCATCGCTCATCGCCTGAGCACCATCCGCCGCGCCGACCGCATCCTGGTTCTCGAAAGCGGACGGGTCGTCGAGATAGGCTCTCACGCTGAACTGCTCCGCCGCCGCGGCCACTATTATCGCCTCTACACCCAACAATTCATCCTGGAACAGGAACAAAAGCCTGATTTGGGTGTTCCCCATCCATTCCCTGCCCTTTCGTGATCCACCCTGGCGGACATAAAACCCGCCTCCACGCCGGGAACGCGGACGTCTCGTCCACCCCCAGGACCGCGGACGTCTTGCCCGTCACACCCACCCGAGTCGCCAGGTTCTCTGGGTTAGGACGGCAGCTGAACTGCCGTCCTAACGCTCAGGCGGACATAAAGTCCGCTGCTACTACTACGCGCCGGTGTTGCTTATTGGTGGGAGGCCTTCTCTGGGCGATGCATCGGTGGAGCGAAGAGGGTGCCGCGCCAGGCCCCCTGCAGGGTGCGGATAAAGGTCACCGCCCATATCAGAATCAGGGAAACCAGGCTGATTGCCCCGATTCCCAGAAAGAAGGGATGAGACCAGTTCTGGTAGAGCGCGCCAGTAGCGACTGTAAACGCCCCCAAGGGAAAGACAAACGCCCACCAGCTGAGCGCAAACGGCAACCGTTCTCGCCGCTGGATGGCTAAGGTCACCCACAGGGCCAGCAGCAGCCAGAACACCCCGAAACCCCATAGGGCTATCCCAACGACCTGGGCCACGACGTTCAACAAGGTGACTGTCACCTGATCCAGAGTCCACACTGCCTCCAGAGCGGCTGGCAGGCGCAGCAAAACCAGGGTTAAAATCGAAGTCGGCGCCAGGCCCACCCACAAAGTAGGAGTTAGATGGACGGGTGGAAGTGCATAAAACACGTAGCGCGTGAACACCATACCCATCACCAGCAAGAATAACACGCTTCCTACCCCCAGGAACATCAGGTTGATCAGCAGAATCGTCGCCCCCAGAGACTGCCCGGCAAAATGCACCGTCAGGGCATTCCCCAGAATGGGAACGATTAACGTTGAAACCGGCGGGATCAACCACCCAAACGTGGATTGCTCCCATTTCACTTCCGGCTGATGGAAAAACACGTTGATCAGATAGAGCGCCAATCCAATGATTCCCAGTGCTCCTACCACCCACAGGATCAACACCACCATCCACCTGGTTTCCTCGGGCAGGAAGGGCAGCGAAGTCTTTTCCAGGGCAATCCCTGACACCACCAGTGAGATGGGGAGCGTAGAGAAAAACGGTGCGGCAATCGGATGCCGCAGATCGCGCTGCACCGCCTGGGGATAATGTATCCAGCGCAAAGTCCAGGGGATCAGCAATACAATCAACAGGGCACAGGATAGCATCAACAGGAATACCTGGATCTCCCAGGCAAACGGAATCAGGCGGCGAAACACATAGATGGCCACGACGATCACGGCGGTAGACATGACCGAAGCAAACCACCCTGGCGCAAAATGCTCGATTTTGTTGCCATCACGCATAGACAGAACCTCCGCTCCTCAAGTTGGTCTACTACCAGGCAGACACTCTGGTGGTATAGATGGCCCGAAGGAGAAAAGTTATACCTGCCTGAAGAAAACAGGCTATAATGACCACTATTCTCGCTCCTGAGAGGTAGCATGAATCAACAACTGGAACACCTGCGCCAGTCGGCCACAGTGGGCCTGCACGATCGTGTGGTTGCGGCGCGTGCCGCCGGGCAACGCATTTATCCTCTGCACGTCGGAGATCCCGATTTTCCCACCCCATCCGCTGTGATCCAGGTCGCCATTCAGGCCCTGCAAGACGGATGGACACACTACGTCCCCAGCCAGGGCCTGCCAGAACTGCGTCAGGCCATTGTACACGCCCTGCGCCGCGACCTGGGCGTGGACTATGATCCCGAACAGGAAATCCTGGTCACCCATGGCGGAATCCACGCCTGCTACGTGGCGCTGCAAATCCTGCTCAACCCCGGCGACGAGGTCCTGATCCCGGACCCTGACTGGGCCACCCATGCCAGCCTGGTGACTCTGTTGCGTGGGCGCGCCGTGCGCGTCCCTGCTCTGCCGGAAGACAATTTCTTGCCCTCGTTTGAAGCCTGGCAACAGGCGTTGACCGAACGCACCAAAGCCCTGGTGATCAACTATCCCTCCAACCCAACAGGGACCTATCCCTCTTTCGAGTACCTTCAGCGTCTGCATGAGTTTGCGGCCACTCATGGCCTGTGGGTGGTGAGCGATGAGGTATATCACAACCTGTATTACGAGGAACCGCCGGTCTCTGCGGCGGCGATCCCCGGCGCCCGCGAACATACGCTGCTGGTGAACAGCCTCTCTAAAACCTATGCCATGACCGGCTGGCGCGTGGGGTATCTGGCCGCCCCGGCCGCGGTGATCCGGTCGGCGATCAAGGTAGGACAATATTCGATCACCTGTGTAGCGCCGTTCGTGCAAAAAGCGGCGGCCTTTGCGCTGACCGATCCCCTGGTTCAACAGGCCGCGGCGGACATGCGAGCCGCCTACGCTCAGCGTCGGCAACGAGTGCTGACTCTGGCCAGGGAACACCCTTCGGCCGCGATTCGCGTCTATCCGCCCCGCGGAACATTCTACTTCTTCCTAGATCTGCGTGCCCTGAATATGCCCTCCCAGGAGATCGCTGACCGCCTGCTCCAGGAGACTGGGGTAGCCGTTGTTCCCGGCGCCGCCTTCGGCCAACAGGGCGAAGGATTCCTGCGCCTGAGCATTGCGGCTGCTGAGGGGGAGATCGAAGCCGGCTTCCGCCTCCTGCTCGAGTGGTGCCAGCGACAACTCAAACAGTGAAGGGAAAACGTTTCCCTGCGCAGGTGGGGCCAGGGGGTTCTCGTCAGAACCCCGATAGCAGAGGCGAGTGCTCCACGCCCTGATAAAGCCCGTCAATTTCTTCTTGAATCTCGATCGTGCGCGCCAGGGCAGTGACAATGCGGCAGTAAGTGCGGATTTCGTCCAGGCCGAACGTCCGATCCTGGCGATCCTTCAGCCATTTTTCGCACACCTGATAGCCGCCAATGGGATATTTCCAAACTTCTTGCGGCACTGGCGCAAAGTACTGATCGGGATTGATGTACACTCGTTCGGTCGCCGCGTCGTACCTGACTTTGACCACTTTGTTCTCTCCCTGCCCCTCAAATTTTGCCAGGGGTGGATCGAGTTCCACAGAGCGCAGCAGGTGCAGGTCCACCAGGCGCTCCCCCAGGGCGGCCAGTTCGGTGAACCGGGCGAAGTCGGCGGTGAAGGGAATGCGGGGAAAATCCAGGCGCAAGAAGTCGGCGTACTTCTCCCGATAGGTGGGTGCGTAGAGCACGGCGTAAATGTAGTGGAAGACCTGCTCCGGTGTGACCGGTTGCCCACAGGCCTGCGCCAGCGACTCCAGCACCCCCGCCTTCAGATTCGGCCGGCGCCCTTGCGCTTTGTCTTCCACGAACATCTCCTGCTGACGCGCGCCGCACCCCTGTTCTTCGCTGTCGGGGTAGAGGTAGAGGGGAAAGTGATAGTCTATTGTCTTGAGGGACACAGCAACATGCTCGGAAATGGTTTGACTGACAAAAGCATGTTGCCATCCTCCAACATACTCCATTCGCCTGGGCGTAATTAACGCCACATTCTCCCCCGCCAGCATGTGGCGCATCCCTTCGGGGCGGGGCCTGCACAAGAAGCCGCGCGAACGTCCCGTGTAGTAGGTGTAGCGCACATCAAATGGGCGATAGAGAACGGGGACGACTTTGTCCCGTGATGGGCCCGAGTCGCACAGGTCTTTTTGCGCAAGGGTCACCTTCCAGTCGCGAGCGTCTTTGCCTAACCTGTAAGCCTCTCGCGCCAGTTCCGGGTCCAGGCGTGAGAAGTTCAGGATAGTCGTCCAGACTTCTTCCGGCGTCCAGCGAATGGTCAGATTGTCGCGGGCGGTGACGATGCCCACGCTGTGGGTCTCGAAGAGATCAGTCACCCTGGGAAAGGTCTGGTAGCGCTCCAGTTCGGCTTCCTCTCGTGGAACGAACAGGTAAAATGGCGATTGAGGGTGGATCTCCTGCCAGGGCGTGGTCTGGACATCGTGCGCCTTCAGCCAATCGTACTTAGCCTCTCGCAAACCCCACAGGTCGGCATGGTAAATTCCTCCCCCCGGCCCCGTCCCCGCCTGCGAGGAGGGGGTGCGGGGGTGGGGTAGCCTGACGAAGAGCACAATCGCCACCCCCTGGCGGATGTCGAAGACGTTTTCGTCGGGACTGCCGTCAGGGCAGCGTTCGCGTTTCAGGGCGTTGCCGTGCAGGTCCAGCAGGTAGATTTCGTCGAAGGTCTGCATCAGGCTCTGGCGCATACCGCGGAAGGTGGGGTTATCCAGATAGCCGTGGTTGGTGATCATCCCCACCACGCCGCACCCGGCTTGTGCAATTTTCCACTGGGCAAAACGCAGAAACTTGACGTAGTCATCCTGCAGCCATTTGGAGTTCTTCTCGTCCAGGGGTTTGCCGTCCACCTGCTTGTAGGTTTCGATCTGGCGCAGAATCCACTTGCCACGGTTGGTCGAGTGGCCGGAGTAGGGCGGATTGCCCAGGATGACCAGGATGGGCCGCTGGCGCTTCACCTGTCCGGCCAGGTGCGATTCCTCCGCCAGAGAGGAAAGGCCGGGCAGTTTGCTGGCCTCCAGTTCGCTCATATCCAGGGTGTTGGTCAGGTAGAAGGGAACGCGCTCGTCCTCCTGCAGGCGATGCCCCAGTTCTTCCAGGAAAAAGGCCATCTTGAGGTGACCGACCGCGTAGGGGGCCATCATCAACTCAAAAGCATAGAAGTTGCGCAGGATGTGATTGCGGATGAAAGTTTCCCGTCCTCCCTCGCCATATTTGCCGACAAATTCCTGTACCGCCTGCTCTGCGGCCCGGGCCACAAAGGTCATGGTACCGGCAGCCGGATCCAGCAGGGTGACGCCCTCAGAGGCCAGGCCATCGATCTTGCCGAAGCGGTTCTTGAGCAGGATATGCAGAGAACGAACGATGTAGGAGACCACCGGGTCGGGGGTGTAGTACACGCCGCGACGTTCCCGCTCTTGCGGGTCGTAGTGCGCCAGAAAGGTTTCGTAGAAGTGGACGATGGGGTCCTCCCCCTTGCCCTCGCGGTAGAACTGCGACATCATGCTGGAAACATCGGCCGCCCCCAGCACCTGGGCGATGTCATCCACGATCCAGACCATCTCTTCTGGCAGGTCTCCCAGTGAGATAAACCGAAACAGAGCGCGCAGAATGCCGATGGTGGAGGGGAGGTACTGAAAAGCGGTCACGCGCGAGAAGCCATTCGTGGCGCGGGTGCGGGCGGCAAACAGGCCGTAGGTGACGGTCTGGGCGTAGAGATCGGCAAATTCTTCGGGCGAGAGGCTGCCGATGAGGAATTTCTGGAAGGCTTCATAAAACTCCAGCAGATGACCGTTCCCCGCCTGCTGTTCCTGGGCCAGTTCCTGCCGCACAATGTCTCGCAGAAAACGGGTACGTTTGGCCAGTTCCACGGCCAGACTTTCAGCCGTGAGCGAACGGGGAAAAGAGAAAGCCAGAAACTGCTCCAGCAGCCCCTGGACCTCGGCCGGGTGCTCCAGGGGTGGAATCTGCTGCAGGGCGGTCAGCACCCGTGGGCGGGCCAATTGCGCCGTAGCCACGCATTGGCCGTTGCGGTAGAGACGGAATTCCAGGAAATTGGTCAGGATGAGATTGGGGAACGTGGTTCGATAGCGCTGCAACTGTTCCGAATCTTCGAAGCGGTCCAGAAGTTCTTCCTTTGGATGCTTGGCCTCGATATATCCCACAATGCGGCTGATGCCGTCCCAGACGCGAACATCCGGGTTGCCTGCCTCGGTAGGACGGGGCTGGATGGTCACCTGGATTTCAGGCCTGCCGCTTGCGCTGGCGATCTCCTGGATCAGGTTGACCAGGGCGGGGTAGAGACTTTCCTCGAGCGCATCGCCGGCACATATAAGGTCGGTCAGGTTCTTGAGATAGTCCTGGAAAGGGGAAGAAGACTGCTTGCTCATGGACGCCCTGCGTGTCGTTTGTTGAGCAACCCTTTTCGTGGAGTCAAAGTATAGCATGAACCCCCCAAAAGCCCGGGGGCCAAACGAACTATGTTCCCAGGTGGGCTTGACAATCGCCTCGCTCTGGTATAGAATTTAGGCATACCTAAATTCGATTTTCGATGCTCAAAAATCTCAGTCCCTCCATTCAAGATTACCTGAAACATATCTATGACCTGGAACAAGGCGAACAGCCTGTCACCACGGTGCAACTGGCCCAACGCCTGAATGTGGCGCCCGCCTCGGTGACCGGCATGATGCAAAAACTGGCTTCCTGCCGGCCACCGCTGGTGATCTACCGCAAGCATCAGGGCGTTACTCTCACCCAGGCTGGCCGGCGGGTTGCTCTGGAAGTCATCCGCCACCATCGCCTGCTGGAGACTTACCTGGTACGCGTCCTGGGATATGGCTGGGATGAGGTCCACGACGAGGCGTGCCGGCTGGAGCATGTGATTTCGGAGGACTTCGAGCGTCGTATCGCCGAAGCATTAGGGCATCCGCTGCGCGACCCACACGGTGAAGTCATTCCGACCCCCGATCTGAGGATGCCGGCCGATCCTTCGGCGCCGCTCCATACCCTGCACCCGGGTCAACAGGCCGTGATCCGCCGCGTGGACGCTCAGGACCCTGCCCTGCTGCGTTACATCGCCACCCTGGGGTTGACCCCGGGTGTCCTGCTGCAGGTGATGGCTGTGTCGGCCTTCGATCAAATCCTGACCATCCAGGTAGGGCGCCAATCGCTGGTGCTGGGCCAGCCGATCACCAGCCGCATTTTTGTTGAACTTCTCCCAGCGGAGTAGCCAACCATGAGTCTGCCTGGATGGATAATCTTGCCGATCGTTGTGATGCTGATCCTGTTCCTGCCGCGGGTCGGCCTGCTGGCTCAGGTACGCACCTACCGAACCATCCGTCAGCGCGAGCAGGTGGAAGATGCCCTGAAACATCTCCTGGATCGGGAACATCAGGGACGACACGCTTCCCCCGAATCCCTGGCCGGGACGTTGGGGGTCTCAGGCGCGGCCACCATGCGCCTGATCGAGAACATGGAAGCCCAGGGGCTGATCGAAACGCGCGGCAATCAATTGCACCTGACCGCCGAGGGGGAACGCTGGGCATTGCACGTATTGCGCGCCCATCGCTTGTGGGAACGGTACCTGGCGGACGAGGCGCGCATGCCTCTGGAAAAGGTTCACACCGAGGCCCATCGCCGGGAGCACCATCTCACCGCTGCCCAACTGGACGAACTGGAAGCGGCTCTGGGACACCCCCGAAGCGATCCCCATGGCGATCCTATCCCGACTCGCGAGGGAGGATTCCTTCGGGAGACGGGGACGCCGGTTACGGTGTGGCCGGCCGATCGTCCCGCCCGAATCGTGCATCTCGAGGACGAACCCGCCCTGGCGTATGAGCAACTCCTGGCAGCGGGATTACGTCTGGGCCAGGATATCCGAGTCCTGGAACGTACCCCTCAACGGGTGGTGCTCAGCGATGGGGAGAACGAGTATCGCCTGGCTCCGGCTGTGGCCTCCAACATCTATGTCGTGCCGCTCCCGGAGCATGAACGGTTGCCCGAACAGGCGATTCCCCTGACGGACCTGCCCACCGGCCAGCCAGCCGAAATCGTGAAACTGGACGAGGCGGTGCAGGGCCTGACCCGGCGCCGCTTCCTGGACCTGGGGTTGACGCCAGGGGCTATCGTCTCGCCAGAACTGCAAAATTTCTTCGGCGACCCGCGCGCCTATCGAGTTCGAGGGACGCTGATCGCCTTACGTAAGGAACAAGCCGCCCAAATCTGGGTGCGGCCACTGGAAACAAACCGTTAATTTCAGGAGTATTCCATGACGACCCACAAGCCTGCGCTTCCCAGCGATGCCTGCCAGACCTGCCCGGCTTATGCCCAACTGGAACAGATGGGGATCAAGGTGGGCGATTTCGATCGGGTGGTGGCCCTGGCCGGCAATCCGAATACGGGCAAATCTACTCTGTTTAACGCTCTGACCGGCCTGAAACAGCATACCGGCAACTGGCCGGGCAAGACGGTCACCCGCGCCGAAGGGGCTTACCAATTTAAGGGTGTGCGCTATAAGGTGGTGGACCTGCCCGGCACGTATTCTCTGCTCTCGGCCTCGCAAGATGAAGAGGTGGCGCGCGATTTCCTGCTCTTCGGCCAGCCCGATTGTACGATTGTGGTCACCGATGCCACCGCTCTGGAACGAAATCTGAATCTGGTCTTACAGGTGCTGGAGATCACCGATAAAGTGGTGGTGGCTGTCAACCTGATGGACGAAGCCCGCCGCAAGGGGATCGAAGTGGATACACGCACTCTGAGTCGCGACCTGGGCGTTCCAGCCGTGCCCGTTGTGGCGCGTACTGGTGAAGGTCTGATCACCCTGCTGACTACGGTAGCCGAGGTGATCGAGGGGCAGATCGTCACCCGCCCGCGGCGGGTCAGTGGTACGCCAGAGTTCCAGAAGGCGGTTAGTGAACTGGCCAGGATGATCGAGGAGTTCCTGCCGGGCATTCCCAACGCTCGCTGGCTGGCGATTCGCCTGCTGGATGGCGATGCCCGGGTGCAAAAAGCCCTGTTGAGCGGCGAATTGGCCGGGATCGTGGCCCGCCAGGCACAAGCCGACGTGCAATTCAGCAAAAAGATGGCTCTGGCCGGGAGGCAGTGACCATGCAAGCCAACGAGATTCTCGCCCGCGCTGAAGTCTTACGCCAGGGACTTTCAGCCGGTTTCCGCGATGAGATCGTCAAATCGCTCTACGCCGAGGCCGAACGTATCGCCCGTCGCGCGGTGAAGAGCGGTGAGAAGCCGTCCTATGATTTCGATCAAAGGATCGATCGCCTGATCACTTCGCCGCTCACAGGACTGCCGATCATGCTGGCTATGCTGGCCGTGGTGATCTGGTTGACTGTAGAGGGTGCCAATTACCTCTCCGAAGCGTTGGGATGGCTTCTGTTTGGCTTCGGCGAGATCATGCGGGCCGGGTTTGCGCGCCTTGGCCTGCCCTGGTGGATCACCGGTTTTCTGTGGGATGGGGTCTATCGCGGCCTGGCCTGGGTGGTCTCGGTGATGCTGCCGCCGATGGCCATTTTCTTCCCGGCCTTTACGTTGCTGGAGGACCTGGGCTTTCTGCCCCGAGTAGCGTTCAACCTGGACTGGCTTTTTAAGAAAGCCGGTGCCCACGGCAAACAAGCCCTGACGATGACCATGGGTTTCGGTTGCAACGCGGCCGGAGTGGTGTCCACCCGGATCATTGACTCGCCACGCGAGCGCTTGATCGCCATTCTGACCAATAATTTTGTGCCCTGCAACGGGCGCTTCCCCACGCTGATTATGCTAGCCACGGTCTTTGTGGCGGCCGGCTTTGAGGGATGGGCCACTTCGCTCATTGCAGCAGCCACGGTGGTTGGAGTGGTGCTGCTCGGAATCGGGTTTACCTTCCTGATGTCGTGGCTACTCTCGCGCACCATTCTCCAGGGCGAGGCCTCGGCCTTTACACTGGAACTGCCTCCTTACCGCCGCCCCAACCTTTTGCAGATTCTCTATACTTCCCTGATAGACCGCACCATCTTTGTACTCTGGCGCGCCATGCAGACTGCGGCTCCAGCCGGAGCGGTGATCTGGATGCTGGCCAACGTTCCTTTTGGGACCTCGAACCTAGCCGCGGCCATCGCTGCGTGGTTGGACCCCTTCGGGCGTCTTCTCGGTCTAGACGGGGTGATCCTGCTGGCCTACATCATCGCCATTCCGGCCAATGAGATCGTGGTGCCGACCATGATGATGATGTACCTGGGAGCCGGGATGATGATCGAAGGTCCATCCACAGCTGAAGCCATTCGGGCCCTGTTGATCGGCCAGCACGGCTGGACTCTATTGACCGCCGTGAACCTGATGCTGTTTGCACTGCTCCATAACCCCTGCGGCACCACCATCCTGACCATTTACAAGGAAACCCGCTCGGTGCGATGGGCGACGATCAGCGTGGTGATCACTCTGGGCACGGCGTTCGTGGTGACCTTTCTCACCGCTTCCATAGCGCGCCTGCTGGGAGGAGCGTGAGGCAAGAGCAAGGGAAAGGCAGATCAGGGGCTTTTCAACCAGTCAACCAAACCTTGCCGTTTAGGTCAGAGACCTGTCATGGGCGCCAACTGACGGGCGATCATTTCCTGATCCACCGGCAGGCGGTCCACGCGCACGCCGACGGCGTTGTAAATCGCATTGGTGATGGCTGGAGTAGTGGGAATGCTGCTGAGTTCACCCACGCCTTTGGCTCCGTGAGGGCCGGCCTCGACCGGATGTTCCACCAGAATTGATATGATCTCCGGAGTGAGCAGGATGCCAGGAACACGATAGCGCGCCAGGCGGTCGGTGATCACCTGGCCGTTTTCGACAATGAACTCCTCGGTCAGGGCATTGCCCAGGCCCATCATCACCCCACCCTCGACTTGACCCTGCAAACCCAGGGGGTTGATGGCCATACCTACATCGTTGGCGGCGATCACGCGCAAGACGCGCACTTCACCCGTGCGCGTGTTGACTTCGACTTCCGCTGCCTGCGCCCCAAACGAGAAGGCAAAGTGCATATCGCCTCCACTGCCCAAAGGCTGTGTTTTGGGAGCCTCGTATTCGTAGCGAACGCGGGGCAACCTGCCCAGCGCTTTCATTTCGCGAGCCACTTCGCCTAACTGCAGGGCATGACCATTGGCATAGACCATGCCGTTCTCGAAGCGGATATGTTCGGGTTGCACGTCATATTTCTCGGCCAGCGTGGCTACAATGGCCTCGCGCAGAGCCCGGGCGGCGTAGCGTGAAGCGTTGCCGGTCACGAAGGTTTGGCGAGAGGCGGTTGTTGGGCCCCCATTGGGCGTCAGATCGGTATCCATGACCAGAACGCTCACCCGTTCAGGAGGTACAGCCATTTCTTCGGCCACGATCAGCCGCATCACCGTCACCAGGCCCTGGCCCAATTCCGCCGAGGCACTGCGCACCTGTAGCGTCCCATCCTCGTACAACTCCACCTCAGCGCCGGCCCGGTCGGGCGCGCCGCCGCCCAGTCCGGTGTTCTTGTAAGCGGCGGCAAAGCCCCAGGCGCGCACGCACTCAGGCGATTCAGGGACGGGCCGCGGTTTAAATAGGTCTGCTTGCGACAGGCCAGAGACCTGGCACATGGCCTCAGTCACCCGATCGATACACTCCAGCAGGCCTACCGACTCGCGCAATACCTGCCCGGTATTGGTCACACTACCCACCCGCAGGGCGTTGATGCGCCGAAACTCGATCGGGTCCAGGCCCAGGCGTTGGGCCATCATATCCATGGCGGACTCGATAGCAAAGGCGGCCTGAGTGACACCAAAGCCGCGGAAGGCGCCAGCCGGCGGGTTGTTGGTATACATGGCATAACAGTCGGATCGCACATGGGGAATCTCGTAGGGTCCGCAGGAGTGGGTGGTGGCCCGGGTCATCACCTTCTCACCCAGGGAGGCATAGGCCCCGGTATCGCCATACAGCTCCGTCTCACAGGCGACCAGGCGCCCATCCCGCTTTGCTCCGATCTTGACCCGAATCTGGGTGGCATGACGTTTGGGATGCACCAGCAGACTCTCACGGCGGTCAAAGAGCAACTTGACCGGTCGGCCGGTGGCATGGGCCAGCAAAGCGGCATGAATCTGACCGGCGATGTCCTCCTTGCCTCCAAACCCGCCGCCCATTAACTGACCTACAATCCGCACCCGATCTTCCGCCCACCCCAGGGCACGGGCAACCTGCAGGCGATCCTGATAAGGAATCTGACTCCCACAGTAAATTTCTATCCGCCCATCAGGCAGGGGAACGGCGATGCTACATTCTGGCTCCAAGAAGGCGTGATCGGTAAACTGGGTATGGAAGACATGCTCCAGAATCACATCAGCTTCAGCAAATCCCTGCTCCACATTGCCTTTGCGCACCTTGATGTGTTTGAGCAGATTGCCGCCAGGATGCAGTTGAGGCGCATCGGGTTGACGGGCCTGGATCGGGTTGGTGATCACCGGCTGGGGATCAAATTCCGCTTCGATCAACGCACAGGCCTGTTCGGCGATCTCTGGAGTCTCGGCGGCGACGATAGCGAGGGCATCGCCTACGTAACGGATTCGTTCTCCCACCCCGACCAGGATCGGCCAGTCATAAGTGACCAGGCCGTGTGTCTTTTCGCCGGGGATATCCTCTGCGGTCAACACAGCGGCCACACCGGGCAGCGCCCTAGCTTTCGAGACATCCAGATACTTCAAGAAGGCATGGGGGATCATCGCCCGCCGCACCCGGGCATGCAACATGCCCTCGAACACCAGATCGTCGGTGAAGCGCGCCTGGCCGGTGACTTTTTCGATCCCATCCGGGCGCAGGTGGATCTTTCCCACCACGCGGCCGGCTCGCTGAGAAAGGGGCAGCTGGGGTGGACGCGGCGGCTGTCCGGTGCGCAGGGCTTCAGCCGCCGCCAGGATAGCCCGCTCAATGGAGGGATAGCCACCACAACGGCACAGGGTGTCTTTAAGCGCGGCGCGTATTTGCTGGCGGGTGGGATTGGGATTCTGTTGCAACAGGGCATAAGCGGCCATGATCTGACCGGGAATGCAAAAGCCGCACTGCACCGCACCGTGGAGGAGAAATGCCTGCTGTAAGGGGTGCAACGTTTCCAACGAGGCAGGCGAAGGAGTCAGCCCTTCGATGGTCAGGATGGTTTTGCCATCGGCACGTTCGGCGGGATAGAGGCAGGAAACAACCGGTTCGCCATCTACAATCACAGTGCAGGCTCCACACTCAGCTTCGCCACAGCCGATTTTGGTGCCTGTCAGGCGCAGACGGTTACGCAACAGGTCGGCCAGCATCTCCCCAGGAATGGCAGGGAGAGTGTGAGATTGACCGTTCACAGTAAGAATAAGTTGATGAGTGGACATGGTTCCTCACAATAACCACAAAGGCACGGAGAAGACGGAGAAAAGGTGTTTGAAACCACGAAGGCACGGAGAAACGGAGAAACGGAGAAACGGAGAAAAGGTTTTTGAAACCACGAAGGCACGGAGAAGACGGAGAAAAGGTTTTTTGAAACCACGAAGGCACGGAGAAACGGAGAAACGGAGAAAAGGTTTTTGAAACCACGAAGGCACGGAGAAACGGAGAAAAGGTGTTTGAAACCACGAAGGCACGGAGAAACGGAGAAACGGAGAAACGGAGAAAAGGTTTTTGAAACCACGAAGGCACGGAGAGCACGGTGGAAAAGGAGATCGTTCACAGAGAAATTTAACCATGAAGACATGCGGAGAGGGGAGTTCATAAAACCCGGCGATAAATGCCCTCGCGCAGAGCAGGAACATTGAAGTTAATGAGCAGGCCCACACGAACTCCTGTCAACTTCATATAGGTCAACAACTGGGCTTCGTGAACAGGAAGAATAGCCTCAACTGCTTTCAACTCAACGACAACTCGATTGTCGTAGATAAAGTCAATTTTGTATCCTGCCTCTATGGTTATCCCTTTGTATTGCACGGGGATAGACACCTGCGATTCAAAGGGTAATTGACGCAATTTACTTTCATGCTCCATACAACGTTGATAGATCGACTCGAGCAAACCGGGCCCAAGAGCGCGATGAACTTCCAGGGCCGCTCCGATGATCTGTTCAGTCAATTCGCGCTCAAGCAAAGGAATTTTGCCCTGCTTTTCGCGCCGAAGAGAATTGTCGCGATTCATGCCTGACTCCCATTAGAGCAAAAAATCTCCGTCTCTCCGCGTCTCCGTGTTTCCGTGGTTTTTCGTTCTCCGCGTCTCCGTGTTTCCGTGGTTTTTCGCTCTCCGTCTCTCCGTCTCTCCGTGGTTTTTCGCTCTCCGTCTCTCCGTCTCTCCGTCTCTCCGTGGTTTTTCGCTCTCCGTCTCTCCGTATCT
>FWWM01005492.1_pt1 | contig 25671 bp, 23 predicted proteins | sample 2228351 | NCBI WGS metagenome assembly FWWM01 (sample SAMEA103939774, study PRJEB20133) | metagenome
CCTCGCCGCCAGGGCCTGGGCCAGGGCGGCCTGGGCGATGGCGAGCTCCAACGCCGCAGCCCGCAGCTGCAGGTTGCGCTCGAGGGCAAGGGCGGCCACCTCCGCGAACCCCAGCCGGCGCGGGGCGGGCTGGGCCCGGAGGGGTGTCAGGAAGAGCAGGACGAAAAGCAGGGAGATCAAGCGCTTCACGGACGGCCTCCTGGAGAGTCCTTCCTCGCCAGGAGCCCGCAGAACACCAGCCTCGCGAGCTCCCGGGCCACCACCGCGCGGGGGTACCGGTCGAAGAGGGGCTCGGGATCGTAAGGGTCAAAGAGCGGGATCCCCCGCAGGATGGCCCCGATGGCGGCCACGACAATGGGGATCTCAAACCGGGCGAAGACCCCTTCTTCCATCCGCCTCGCGATCCGCTCCGACACCACGGCCTTCAGCTCCCGGAGCCGTTCCTGGACGCTGCGGCGGAACTCCGGGTCGACGTCCGCCCGATGCATCACCAGCCGGAAGAAGGAGCTGTGCTGCTCCAGGAGCTCAAAGTGGGTCTGGAAGACTTGCTCGAGGAGACCTTCGTCGTCCGGGACGTCTGCGTGCTCGATCATCCCGCGGAGGGTCGCAAGTGCCACCTGCTCCCAGGCGCCGAGGAGGAGGTGGCGCTTGCTGGGGAAGTACAGGTAGAGGGTACCCTCCGCAAGCCCGGCCCGCTCCGCGATGGCCCGGATCGTCGCGCCCTCATAGCCGGCCTCCGAGAAGACCGCTACCGCCGCCTCCAGGATCTGCGTGCGCCGCTGCTCGGCCAGCCGCCGCCGCGCGTCCTCAGTGAGCCGGGCCATGGGCAGGTCTTAACTGAATGAGCACTCACTCAACTTACCAGGCCAGCCCTCGAGGCGTCAACCGAAGGCCTGGCACGGTTCTTGCTTTTTACCGTTCTGGAGGGACCATGTCCGCGCTGCCGGATGCTCAGCCGCTTTTTACTCCTTCTCCTTCCTCCCTCGCGGAGCACCTCGTGCAGGCGGCCTCGTGGGTTTCCGAGGCCCACGACTCCGACGAGGTCCTGAACCGGGCGAGCCAGAGCCTAAGCGAGCTCGCGGTCTCCGTGGCGGTCTACCGCCTCCGCCCCCGAGATCGGGTGCTGGAGCTGCGGGCCTCGGTGGGTCCTCTTCCCCTGCACCGACCCACCATCCCCGTGGGCCGGTCCGGGTTCGCCTACCGGGTACTCCGGGCCAGCAGGGCCGTGGCGGTTCCGGATTGCCGGGCGGACCCAGGGGTAAGCCCCAAGGTGGTCCAGGCCGGGATCGGGTCCTTCGTGGCCGTCCCGCTGGTGGCGCCGGACGGTTCCACCCTAGGCCTCGTCTACCTGAACTTCCCGGAGCCCCGCCCCTTCCCACCTGAACTCCTCGACCTGCTCTCCGCCTACGGCCGGATCGTCGGGCTCGCGCTGGACCGGGCGGAGATGCGGGCGCAGCTGCGCAGGGAGCAGGAGCGGCTGGTGATGAGCCTCGCGGAGGCCGTGGACGCCCGCGACCCCTACACCGCGGGGCACAGCCGGCGCGTCCGGATCCTCGCGGCCGCCATCGGCCGGGCCATGGGCCTCAGCCCTGAGGCGCTGAACCGGCTGCAGGTGGCCGCATTGCTCCACGACATCGGAAAGCTCGGGGTGCGGGACAAAGTCCTCCTCAAGGACGGTCCCCTCACGCCCGCGGAGTGGGCGGAGATGCGGGAGCACGCCCTCGTCGGCGCCCGGATCCTCGCCAGCGCCGGGATGGACCCCGAGGTCGTGGACGCGGTACGCCACGTCCACGAACGGTACGACGGCGGCGGGTATCCCGCGGGGCTACGCGGGGAGGAGATCCCGCTTTTCAGCCGCATCCTCGCGGTGGCAGACGCCTTCGAGGCCATGACCTCCGACCGCGCCTACCGGATGGCCCTGCCCTGGGAGGTCGCTGCTGCGGAGCTGGAGCGGGAGCGGGGCCGCCAGTTTGACCCTCGGGTGGTCGACGGTTTCTGCGCCCTCCTCCGCCTCCCCCGCACCCGCACCGCCCTCCAACAGGCCCTGCGGGGTTGCCGGGACGCACGCCTGCCGACGAAGGACCCCGCACGGACCCTCGTGCAACTCGCGGAGGCCTTCTACGCCTTCATCCTCCGGTTCGCGGATGGTCTCGAGCGCACGGCCGGCAAGGCCCTCGCGGAAGGCTTCGTGCACCGGATCCCCGTCGTCCCCGTCTTCGACGCCGAGGAGGATCCGGCTACTCCCTCCGGGGCATCCGTGCGGCGGCGCCTGGAGGCCTACCGGAGGCAAGTGGCTTCGATGTTGGCGTACACGCGGGAGGTGTGCGGGGAACGCATCGCCCGGAGCCTCCTCCAGGAGGCCCTGCTGGACCTCCCGGAGAAGACGCGGTCCTTGGCCGTGCGATTTGTTCCGGAAGACTTCCTGCCAGCTGATCCGCTATACTCCGGGTAGGTCTCATGGCCGCACTCCACGAGCTCACGGTCCGCACCCCGCAGCGGGAGTGCCTGGTGGAGATCACGGACCAGGTGGCGGAGGCGGTGCGCAGAAGCGGGGTCCGAAACGGGACGGCCCTCCTGTACGTGCCTCATACCACCTGCGGGCTCGTGATCCAGGAGAACGCGGACCCGGGGGTCGCCCACGACATCCTCCTCCTCCTGCGCCGCATGGCCCCGCGGGGGGACCCCGCCTACCGGCACGTGGAGGAGAACACCCCCGCCCACCTCCAGTCGAGCCTCGTGGGGCATGCGACCTTTGTGTTCGTGCAGGAGGGGAAGTTGGTCCTGGGACGGTGGCAGGCCCTGTTCCTCGCGGAGTTTGACGGCCCCCGCACCCGCACCGTCCTCGTGAAGGTCCTGCCGGACCCGGCCTGAGCCCCTACCGGGCCTCCTCCGCCTGCTTGTGCCGCTGGGCCTCCTCGATCACCTTTTGGGCCACGTGCGGGGGGGCCTCCTCGTAGTGGGAGAACCGCATCTCGAAGCTTCCCCGCCCGCCTGTGATGGCCCGCAGGTCGCTGGCGTACCGGAGCATCTCCGCCATGGGAACCTGGGCGCGGATCAGGGTGGTGCCGTCTCCCTTGGGCTCGATCCCCTGGATCCGGGCCCGCTTGGCGTTGAGGTCTCCCACCACGTCGCCCACCACGTCGTCCGGCGCGGTGACCTCCACCTGGAGGATGGGCTCCAGGAGCACTAAGCCGGCCTGCTCCGCGGCCTTTTTGAAGGCCAGGGAGCCCGCGATCTGGAATGCGATGTCCGAGGAGTCCACGGGGTGGGTCTTCCCGTCGATGAGGGTCACCCGCACGTCCACCACGGGGTAGCCCGCGAGGATCCCTTCCTCCATGGCCTTGCGCACACCCTTGTCGACGGAGGGCCGGAACTGCTGCGGGATCACCCCGCCCACGATCCGGTCCACGAACTCGTACCCGCTCCCGCGGGGGAGCGGTTCGACCTCGATCACACACACCCCGTACTGGCCGCGGCCGCCCGTCTGCCGGATGTACCGACCCTCCGCGGTGGCCTTTTTCCGGATGGTCTCCCGGTAGGGGACGTAGGGCGCGCCGAGCTGGACTTCCACGTTGAACTTCCGCTTGAGCCGATCCGCCACGATCTCCAGGTGAGATTCCCCCATCCCCGCGATCATCGTCTTCTTCGCCTCGGGGTCGTGCTCCACGTGCAGGGTGGGATCCTCCTCCGCGATGCGCGGCAGGACCGTGGCCAGCCGGTCCTCGTCCTGCCGTGTCTTTGCCTCGATGGTCATGGAGATCACGGGCTTGGGGAAGGGGATGGGCCGAAGCCGGATCGGCCGATCCCGCTGCGAGAGGGTGTCGTTGGTCTGGGTCTCCGCGAGCTTGCTGACCGCCCCGAGATCGCCCGCGGGAAGCTCGGGGACTTGGATCTGCTGCTTCCCCCGCATGACGTAGAGAGGCCCGATGCGCTCCGGCTTCTCCTTGGTCGCGTTGTAGACCTGGCTGTCGGCGTGCAGGGTCCCCGAGTAGACCCGCAGGTAGGAGAGCCGGCCCACGTACGGATCCGCCATGGTCTTGAACACGAGGGCCGCAAGAGGCCCGCCCGCATCCGCGGGAATCCGCTCCCCGGACTCCGTCTCCGCCTCCCGCTCCCCCGGGTGCGGGGCGAGAGCCACCAGGGCATCGAGGAGCGGGTGCGTGCCGACGTTGAGAAGTGCCGCCCCGCACAGGACCGGTACTACCCGGCCGGAGCCCACGCCGGCCCGCAGGCCGCGGAGAACTTCCTCCGGGGTGAGCTCTCCGGTCTCCAGGTACTTCTCCAGCAAGGTGTCCTCGCCCTCCGCGGCCTCCTCCACCAGCACCTCCCGCCACCGCTCGATCTCCTGCTGCAGCTCCGCAGGGGGGGCTCCAGAGACGAGCTTTCCGTCCTCCACCAGGTACGCCCGCATCGACACGAGGTCCACCACCCCCCGGAACGCCGTCTCCTGGCCCACGGGGACCTGTACGGGGACCACGTGGGGCCCAAACCGCTCCCGCAGCTGCTCCACCACCTGCCCGAACTGGGCGTTCTCCCGATCCATGCGGTTGAGGAACACGAACCGCGGGAGGGTCCGGCCGTCCGCCACCTTCCACAGCTTCTCCGTCTGCACCTGGATGCCCGTGACCGCGTCCAGCACGAACAGGGCGGCGTCCGCCACGTAGAGGGCCGCGTAGCACTCCCCGATGAAGTCCGGATAGCCGGGCGTGTCCAGGAGGTTGAGCTTGTGGTCCTTCCACGCTACGGGTGCGGGCGTGACGTTGATGGTCATCTTCCGTCGGATCTCCTCCGGGTCGTAGTCCGTGGTGGTGGTCCCGTCGTCCACCCGTCCCATCCGCTCGATGGCCCCGGACGCGTAGAGGAGGGCCTCCACGAGGCTGGTCTTGCCCACCCCGCCGTGTCCCACCACCGCCACGTTCCGGATCCGCTCCACCGGGTAGACCTTCATCCTCCGCCTCCTGTTCCGTTCAGTACCCCCGCTGCGGGCCTACGACATTGAGGAGCTCCTCTCCTCAAAGGTAGCGCCGGAGGTTTTCGCAGAACAACGGGATGGCCCGGTCCGCCTTCTCCCTCACGACGCAGGAGCCGGTACGGTCCCGCTCGCCTCCCGCAGCCGCCGCACCACGAAATCCCGGTCCAGGGCCGCCAACATCCACCCCGCCTGAGGCCCGCTCGGCTTTCCGAGGAAGCTCAGGTAGACCGCCCCGAACGCCTCCTCCGGGCTCAGGCCCAGCTCTGCCTTCAGGGCGTGGATCCGGGCTTGGATGGCCTCGCCCGTCGGCTCCTCCCGTTCGAGGAAGTCCGCGAGCCGCCCGAGCAGGATGCGCTGCGCCTGCGAGAGGGTACGGACGACGTCCGGGAGTTCTGGCTGGACCGTGAACCGGTACCGGTCCGGCGCCCACCGTTCCAGCCACCGCCGCGCATCCCGTACCCGGGCCCAGAGCTCCTCCCGGTCCCGGTCCGTGAGCGGCGATCCCTTCTCCCGGGCTACCGCGGCCTCCAGGTCCACGTGGGGCATCTGGAGGAGGTAAGTGAGCTTCGCGAACCGGGGCCGGTAGAACGGCTCCGGCGGGTCCTCGCGGAGCCAGGCGTACCGGAAGGTGCGGGCGAGGTCGTGGATGTCCTGAGCCTCCCCGGGGGTCCTGGGCTGCAGCTCTCCGAAGTAGGCGGCCGCGGCCCGGTCGTACTCGTCGTAGAGCCGGGGGATGGTCTCCCCGCCCGGATCGAAGTTGATGGCGGTCCGGTGGTGGGCCCGCACGATGAGGAACCGCACGAGCTCCGGCCGCAGCACCTCCAGCAGTTCCCCGGCAGGGACCCCCCTCCCGGTGCTCCCCGACATCTTCTTCCCACCGATGTAAATCCACTCGTAGGGGATGGCGAACGGCGGGATGATGCCGAAGATCCGGCGGGCCACCGCGGAGGCGGTGTCGTGGGTGCCGCCCCGGGTCATGTGGTCCTTCCCTGCTCCCTCCACCTGAACGCCAAAGAGCCACCACTTCGCGGCCCACTCCGTCCGGAAGGTCATCTTGGCCCCGCCCCCGAAGGGCGAGCGGCGGCCTTGATAACCGCACCCCCGCGCCCAGGCCACCTTGTCCGGCCGGCACGCGTACGCCACCTCCGTCCCGTCCCACCCGAGCACCACCGTGGTGGCGATGCGACCGCACGCCTCGCACACCACCTGCACGGGGTGCCGCTCCGCCCGCGTGCTCCCCGTGATCTCCCGCTCGATGCGCACGATCTCCTCCGCCCGGTCGAGCACCACCCGCATCGCCGCATCCAGCTGGCCCGACCGGTAGAGTGCACTCGTGCGGTAGAACTCGCACCCCCCTCCCACGGCCCGGATGATGGCCTCGAACTCCCCGATGTAGCGCTCCGCGAAGCTCCGGGCCGTCCCGTCCACCCACGGGACCTCACAGAGGGGCTTTCCCAGGTGCGGCCGGAAGAACGCCTCCGGGAGCCCTGCGGGGACGGCGTCGAAGGGGTCGTAGTCGTCGAACCCGTACAGGAACCGCACCTGCTTTCCCCGCTCCCGGAGCCCTCGGACGACGGCGTCGTGGAGGAGGACGCCCCGCAGGGATCCCACGTGCACGAGTCCGGAGGGCGTCCAGGAGTCGTTCACCACGTAAGGCCCGGGACGCTCCGAGAGGACGGCCTCGACGAGGACGTCGACCCACATCGCTCCCCATCATACCGCCCCCACCGGGGCGGTGCTACACACCCGAGGGCGCGAGCAGGAGGGTCCGGGCAGGTCCCGCGAGGAAGAAGGAGCCCGTGATCACCAGCACGTCCTCTTCCCCCACCCGCTCAAGACCTCTCGCCAGGGCCTCCTCCCGGTCCGAGACGGGAAGGACCTCGCGCGTGTAGCGACGCACCACGTCCGCGAGCGCCTGCGGAGGGATCGCGCGGGGGTGGAGGGGGGTGGTCGTGATGACCTCTGCGGCGAGCGGCGCGATGATCTGGGCCACGGGTTCGGGGTCGTGCGTGGCGATCATGCCCAGCACCAGCACCACCCGGCGTCCCGGGAAGAGCTCCTCCAGGGTGGCCCGCAGGGCCGCCATGCTGGCGGGGTTGTGGGCCACGTCCACGAGCACCGCGGGACGGAGCCGCACGAGCTCCTCCCGCGCGGGCCAGGAGAGTCGGCGGAGTCCTGTGCGGACCGCCTCGGGGTCTAAGGTCCTGCCCGTGCGGCCCAGGAGTTCTTCTAAGGCGGCCACGGCCACCGCGGCGTTGAGGGCCTGGTGCCGGCCCAGGAGCGGGACGTGGAGGCCCTCGTAGCGGCCGCGGGCGGTGCGCACGGAGACGTCCACCCCGTCCAGCCCCACCCGGTGGACTTCATAGGAGACCTCCTCCCCCACTTCCACCAGGCGTGCCCCCAGCTCCGCGCACGTCCCATAAATGACCTCGCGGGCCTCGGGAAGCTGGGGTGCACTGACCACCGTCCCCTTCGGCCGGATGATCCCGGCCTTCTCCGACGCGATCTCCCGCAAGGTGGTACCCAGCACGTCCATGTGGTCGTAGGAGATGGGCGTAATCACGGAGAGCTCAGGATCGCACACGTTGGTGGCGTCAAGCCGCCCGCCGATCCCCACCTCCAGGATGGCCCGGTCCACCCGCTGGCGGAGGAAGTACACGAGGGCCAGGGCCACGGAGACCTCGAAGTAGGTGGCTCGGCCCCACGAGTCCGCATCCCCCGCCTCCACCGCGGGCCGTACGGCCTCCACCAACTCCCCGAGCGCCTCCGGGGAGATGAGGGCCTCCCCGATGCGGATCCGCTCCCGGTAGTCCACGAGGTGCGGCTTCGAGTACAGCCCCACCCGCTCGCCCACGGCCTCCAGGATGGCGGTCATCATGGCCGCGGTACTCCCCTTGCCCTTGGTCCCCGCCACGAGGACCGTGCGCAGGTCGCGATGCGGGTCTCCGAGCCGCCGCAGCAGGGCCCGCATCCGGCCCAGCTTGATCTGGGCATACGGGAGCGGCACCCGCTCGTAGTTCAGCAGGCCCTCCAGCCACGCGAGGGCCGCTTCGTAGGTCACCCCGCGGCCTCCACCTGCAGGCGGGCGGCCTGGAGGGTGTTGCGGAGGAGCATGGCGATGGTCATGGGGCCCACCCCGCCGGGGACCGGGGTAATCCAACCCGCCACCTCCCGCACCCCCTCGAAGTCCACGTCCCCCACGAGGCGCCCGTCCACCCGGTTGATGCCGACGTCGATGACCACGGCCCCGGGCTTTACCATCTCCGCGGTCACGAGCCGCGGCCGGCCCGCGGCCACCACGAGGACGTCGGCCCTACAGGTGTGCTCCGAGAGGTCCTCCGTGCGGGAGTGGCAGAGGGTGACGGTGGCGTGTTCTCCCAGGAGCAGCAGGGCCGTGGGCTTGCCCACGAGGTTGCTGCGGCCCACGACCACCGCGTGCTTGCCCATAAGCTTCACCCCCGTCTCGCGGACGAGGGCGAGGATCCCCAGCGGCGTGCAGGGCACCAGCTGCGGCCGGCCCAGGGCGAGGCACCCGGCGTTCTGGGGGCTGAGCCCGTCCACGTCCTTGCGGGGGTCCAGGTGGGCGAAGACGGCCTCGGGATCGATCTGCGGGGGCATGGGCAGTTGGGGCAGGATCCCGTGGACGTCCGGCCGCGCGTTGAGCCGCTCCACGAGCGCCAGCACCTCCGCCTGGGTGGCCTCCTGCGGCAGGTGGAAGACCTCGGAGCGCATGCCCACCCGGGCCGCGGCCCGGGCTTTGTTCCGCACGTAGAGGGCAGAGGCCGGGTGGTCTCCCACGAGGATGGCCGCAAGGCACGGGCTGATGTCGTGGACCCGTATAAACCGGTCCACCTCTGCCCGCACCTCCTGCTCGATGCGGGACGCCACCGCCCTCCCGTCCAGGATCCGAGCCGTCACGTCCTCTAGTGTACCGGGGGACGCAAGGAGCGGGCTGGAGCGGGAGACGGGAATCGAACCCGCACCACCAGCTTGGAAGGCTGGGGCTCTACCATTGAGCTACTCCCGCTCGCGGTCCTGGTGGGCGGGGAAGGATTCGAACCTCCGAAGGCATTCCGCCAGCTGATCTACAGTCAGCCCCCTTTGTCCACTCGGGCACCCGCCCAGTCCACCGGATGAGTATACCAGGCCTGCCCGTGGGGTCAAGCGATGGACGCCGGCTCCAAGAGGCCGCAAAATGGACCTGAAACCGTGCAGGGAGGGCTGTATGGCCGCGGCCGTTCTCGGAGTGCTCATCGCGCTTGGGGTGATGGGCGGAGCCGTCTACCTCGGCTGGAGGCTCCTGCTGCCGAGCTGGCGCCGAACGGTCGAGGAGGTGGACCGGTCCCTCCGGGTCCCCACGCCCTTCCCTCGGATGGACCTGCGGGAGGACCTCGGGAACCGGGTGCCTCCCCCGCGGCTCTCGTGGAACTGGGCGGCCGCGGTGTTTGGACCCTTCTGGTACCTCGCCATGGGGCTGTGGGCCCACTTCGCGGCCCTCGCCTCCATGGTCCTGCTCTCCGGGGGGTTGCTCGCGCCCCTTATCTGGCTGTACTGCGCCCTGAAGGCTAACGAGGACCTGTGGGAGGACCGGAAGGCCCGGTGGAGCGCGTACTAGCCGATCTGGTACACTTGCACTAGGTCGAGACGGTCCACGACGGAGCGGGAGATGGCGCACGGGACACCGGTCCCTCCTCCTAAGGATACCCGCACGCCCCTGGAGCAGACCGCCCGGTCCGGGCTCAGCCTGGGGCTGTTGTTCTGGCTCTTCATGGTCGCCGCGGTGGCGGCCACCCTGTACGCCCGCCGCGCCTGGTGGCTCCCTCCCCTCGCGGCCCGGGAGGGCGCGTCCATCGACCGCCTCCTCGAGGTCACCCTCTGGGTGACAGGAGCCGCCTTCCTCCTCGTCCACACCCTGCTCGGCTACTTCGTGATCCGGTACCGCACCCGGGGACAGCCCCGGGCCTACTACTTCCCGCACAGCACGCCGTTAGAGGTCCTCTACACGGCGGTCCCCGCGGCGGTGCTGGTCAGCCTGAGCCTCGCGGGGATCCTGACGTGGTCCAAGCTCCACGTCGCCCCGCCGCCCAACGCCTTCCTCATCGAGATCCGGGGGCAGCAGTTCAGCTGGTCGGCCCGCTACCCGGGCCCGGACGGCAAACTCGGCCGGGTGGATCCCCGCATCCCGCAGCCCTTTAACGTGGACCCGCAGGACCCCGCCGCCAAGGACGACGTCACGAGCAGCGAGATCTACCTGGTGGTGAACCGGCCGGCCCACATCCTCCTGCGGACCCGGGACGTCCAGCACAGCTTCTGGGTCCCCGCCTTCCGTCTGAAAAAGGACCTCCTGCCGGGGAGCACCACGGAGCTGTGGCTCACGCCTACCCAGACCGGGACGTTCGACATCGCCTGCGCGGAGCTGTGCGGGGTGGGCCACTACACCATGTACGGACAGGTCCGGGTCGTGACCCAGGAGGAGTTCGACCGCTGGTTACGTCAGCAGATCCGGAGGCGATAGGAGGGCGCCCATGGCGACCGCACTCGAACACCCCGTCCACGAGGCCCACCGGGAGAGCTTCTGGACCCGGTACGTCTTCAGCCAGGACCACAAGGTCATCGGGATCCAGTACCTGCTCACGTCCTTCGTGATGATGTTCATCGGCGGGGCGCTCGCCATGGCCATGCGCACGAGCTTGGCCTGGCCCCAGAGCGGCATCCTCCAGGCGGACCAGTACCTCGCCGCGGTGAGTATGCACGGCACCATCATGGTCTTCTTCGTGCTCACCCCGGCCCTCCTCGGGGGATTCGCCAACTTCCTAGTGCCCCTCAAGATCGGGGCCCGGGACATGGCCTTCCCCTTCATCAACATGCTCTCCTACTGGGTCTTCCTCCTCTCCGCCCTGGTCCTGCTCGTGAGCTTCTTCGTGCCGGGCGGCCCCCTCAACGCCGGCTGGACCGCCTACCCGCCCCTCAGCGCCCTGCCGCAAGCGGCCCCGGGCTCGGGGCTTGGGCAGAGCCTGTGGCTGGTATCCATCGCCATCTTCTGCGTCTCGTCGCTCCTGGGCTCCCTGAACTACATCACCACGGTCCTCGTGATGCGCACCCACGGGATGCGTCTCAGCCGGATGCCCCTCACCGTGTGGGGGATCTTGCTGGCGGCCATCCTCGCCCTGCTGAGCTTCCCCGTGCTCATGGCGGCGGGCATCCTGCTACTGTTTGACCGGCACGCGGGCACGAGCTTCTTCGTGCCCGCCGGGCTCGTGGTCGGCGGGGAGGTGATCCGGCACACGGGCGGGAACCCCTTGTTGTGGCAGCACCTCTTCTGGTTCTTCGGGCACCCCGAGGTCTACATCGTGATCCTGCCGCCCATGGGCATCGTCAGCGATGTGATCGCCAACTTCGCCCGCAAGCCCGTCTTCGGGTACCCCGCCATGGTGGGCTCCATGGTGGCCATCACGGTGCTGAGCTTCCTGGTGTGGGGCCACCACATGTTCGTGAGCGGGATGCACCCGCTTCTGGGGACCGGGTTCGCCATCACCACCCTCCTCATCGGGACCCCCTCCGCGGTGAAGACCTTTAACTGGCTTGTGACCCTATGGCGGGGCAAGCTCTACTTCAGCACGGCCATGCTCTTCGCCCTGGGCTTCATCTCCACGTTCGTGGCGGGCGGCCTCACGGGCATCTTCCTCGGCAACGCCGCGGTGAACATCCCCCTCCACGACACCTACTTCGTGGTGGGCCACTTCCACCTGGTGATGGGGGTGGCGGCCCTGTTCGGCATCTTCGCGGGGACCTACTTCTGGTTCCCGAAGATGTTCGGCCGGATGATGGACGAGCGGCTGGGACGCGTGCACTTCTGGCTCACCATCCTCGGGGTGTACGGGACCTTCTTCCCGATGTACTACCTGGGCCTTGCGGGCATGCACCGGCGCATCTTCAACTACCAGGCCTTCCCCTACCTCGCGAAGCTCCAGCCCGTGCAGGTCTTCATCACCCTGAGCGCCTTCCTCATCTTCCTGGGAGGGCTCGTGTTCGCCTACAACCTCCTGCACAGCCTCGCCCACGGCCCCCGCGCGGACCGCAACCCGTGGCGGGGCACCACCCTGGAGTGGTCCGCCTCTAGCCCCCCGCCGCACGGGAACTGGCCCGGAGAGGTGCCGCGGGTGTACCGGGGGCCGTATGAGTACAGCGTGCCAGGGGCACCGGAGGACTACCTGCCCCAGTGGCTGAGCCCCGTGGAGGCGGGCGTGGAGGTCCGGCACTGATGGCCGTCGCGGTCGAACGCCGGCCTCCCCCGCCGAAGGCACCGCCCCCGCGGCGGGACGACCGCGGGCGCGGGGGCCCTCCGCCCGCACCGGGTGCGGCCCGCCGGGTGGGCGTGTGGCTGCTGGTGGGAGCCGTCAGCCTTTTCTTCCTGGCCCTGAGTAGCGCCCTGCTGGCGCGGCAGGGCGGGCTGGACTGGGTCCGGGTCTCCCCGCCCCGGGTCCTGTGGCTCAGCACCGCGGCCATCCTGACGAGCAGCGGTCTGCTGGAGGCCGCCCGGTCCGCGCTCCGACGGGGCCACCGAGGGGAGTTCGGACGGAGGCTTGGGGCCTCTGCCCTCCTGGGCGTGGGCTTCCTCGCCGCGCAGCTCAGCGCCTGGCGGGCGCTCGCCCACCAGGGGGTCTACCTCGCCACGAACCCCCACGCCTCGTACGTCTACCTCCTGACGGGGGCCCACGCCGCGCACCTCCTGGGCGGGCTCGTCTGGTTTGGGGCCCTGGTAGGGAGGGCCCGGCGCGGCGCCATCGACCCCGACCGGATCGGGGACTTCGCGGTGTACTGGCACTTCCTGGCAGGGCTGTGGGTGTACCTGTTCGCCGTCCTGTTCCTGTGAGGAGGGAAGCCGTGGCAGAAGCCATACGAACCGTCGCGCGCCCTGAAGCGGAGGCCATAGACGTCTGGGCGGGCGGGGTCTCGCCCTTCGGCATGAGCTGGGGGAAGTTCATGATGTGGATCTTCCTCCTCTCGGACGCCTTCACCTTCGGGGGGCTGCTTGTGGCCTATGGCGCAGTGCGGATGAGCTCCGAGGTCTGGCCCAACGCCGCGGAGATCTTCCGCATCGGGTTCGTGGGGACGATGACCTTCATCCTCATCTGCAGCAGCGCCACCATGGCCGTGGCGGTGCACGCGGCCCGCCGGGGCGATCGGCGGCTCGCGGAGGGCTTCCTCCTCCTCACCATCCTGGGCGGCCTCACCTTCCTCGGGATGCAGGCCATGGAGTGGACCCACTTCATCGGGGAGGGAGCGCGGCTTTCCGGGAACCCCTGGGGGGTTCCGGCCTTCAGCGCGTCCTTCTTCCTCATCACGGGGTTCCACGGCGGGCACGTGACGAGCGGGGTCCTCTACCTCTCCGCGGTCCTCCTCAAGACCCGGCGGGAGCGGCGGATGCTGGAGGCCTGGGAGCGCCCCCTCCGGGACCGGGCCGGCCGGCGCATCGACCCGGGAGCCCGGGTGCGGCTCCTGCACCTACCGCAGCGGCCGGAGCTCTCCGTGGAGCAGGTGCTCCCCCAGTGGGGGAAGGTGGTGGTGCTGGTCCCGGAGAAAGGGCCGAACGCCGCGGACATGGTGCCCGTGGAGTGGGTGGAGGTGGTGGAGGAGGCTCCGGTCTCGCCCGCTCCCGTGGACCTCGTGGCCCACGCGGAGCGCATCGAGAACGCGGGCCTCTACTGGCACTTCGTGGATCTCGTGTGGGTGTTCGTGTTCACCCTGATGTACCTGATCCCGCCCGCAGTTCCCGCAACCGTCACGCACTAGGAGGAGACGATGCAGGAGGAGCGGCACGCGGAACACGGATACGCGGTCTACGGGATCACCTGGTTCTGGCTGCTGGTGATCACGATCGCGGAGATCTGGATCACCCTGATCCACCTCCCGCGCGCCGTGCTGATCACGGGGCTTGTGGGCATGGCGATCCTCAAGGCGCTCCTCATCATGGCGTACTTCATGCACCTCCGGTACGAGCGCCCCGTGGTGGCGGCCATCTTCAGCGTGCCCATCGCGATCCTCCTCGTGGCCCTGTTCGTGGCCGTGGGCCTCGATTCCCGGCCGTTCTGAGCCCTGTAGGTTACAGCTCGGCCACCACCTTCATCTGCCGGTACCGCTGCATGCCGGTCCCGGCCGGGATGAGCTTCCCGATGATGACGTTCTCCTTGAGGCCCAGGAGGGGGTCCACCTTGCCCTTGGTGGCCGCGTCCGTGAGCACCCGGGCCGTCTCCTGGAAGCTCGCCGCCGACAGCCAGGACTCCGTGGCCAGGGCGGCCTTGGTGATGCCCATGAGCACGGGGTCGGCCTCCGCGGGCCGTCCGCCCCGGGCCTGGACCTTCTGGTTCTCCTCGCGGAGGGTGAACACGTCCACGATCTCCCCCGGGAGGAACTCCGTATCGCCCTCGTCCCGGATCTTCACCCGCCGCAGCATCTGGCGGACGATGACCTCGATGTGCTTGTCGTTGATCTCCACCCCCTGGGACCGGTACACGCTCTGGATCTCCTCCACCAGGTAGCGCTGCACCGCCTCCACGCCTTGGATGCGGAGGATGTCGTGCGGGTTGAGGGGACCTTCCGTGAGGGGCTGGCCCGCCTCCACGACGTCCCCCTCCGAGACGAGGAGCCGCTGGCCGTACGGCACCACGTACTCCCGGGTCTCGTCCTTCCCCTGGACCACCACCTTCCGGGTCCGCTTCTCCTCCACGATCGAGACCCGGCCCGGGATCTCCGCCATGATGGCCTGCCCTTTGGGCTTCCGGGCCTCGAACAGCTCCTCCACCCGCGGCAGGCCATGGGTGATGTCGAACCCCGCGATCCCGCCTGTGTGGAAGGTGCGCATGGTGAGCTGGGTGCCGGGCTCGCCGATGGACTGGGCCGCGATCACCCCCACGGCCTCGCCGACGTTCACGAGTTTGCCCGTGGCGAGGTCGCGGCCGTAGCACTGGCTGCACACCCCGTACCGGGTTTCGCAGGTGAGCACGCTCCGGACGGGCACGCGCTCGATCCCCGCCGCCTCGATGGCCTCCGCGATCTCCTCCGTGATCTCCTCCCCGGCCTGCACGAGCGGCGTGCTCCCCTCCGGCGGGTAGACGTCCCGGGCCGCGATGCGGCCCACGATGCGGTCCCGCAGGGGAACCGCGATCTCGTTGCCCTGCCGGGCGGGCTCCAGCCAGATGAACCGGTCCGTGCCGCAGTCCTCCTCCCGCACGATCACGTCCTGGGCCACGTCCACGAGCCGCCGGGTGAGGTATCCGGACTCGGAGGTCCGGATGGCGGTGTCCGCAAGCCCCTTGCGCTGTCCGTGCATGCCGATGAAGTACTCCAGGACCGTGAGCCCCTCTCGGAAGTTGCTCTTAATGGGGATCTCGATGATGCGGCCGGAGGGGTCTGCAAATAGCCCCCGCATGCCCGCCAGCTGCCGGATCTGCTGCATGTTCCCGCGGGCGCCCGACTGGGCCATCATGTACAGGGGGTTGAAGGGGTCGAAGTGCTTCAGCATCGCGTTGGTGATGGCCTCCGTGGCCTCGTTCCACACGTCAATGGTACGCAGGTACCGCTCCTCGTCCGTGATGAGGCCCCGGCGGTACTGCTGGTTGATGACCTCGACCTTGCGCTCCGCCTCCGCCACGATCTGCTCCTTCTCGGGCGGGATCACCAGGTCGCACATGGCGATCCCCATCCCGGACTGGGTGGCGTAGCGGAAGCCCAGGTCCTTCAGGGCATCCAGCAGCTCCGCGGTCTTCGTGGGTCCGAGCCGGTAGTACGCGTCCGTGACGATCTGGCTTAAGACCTTCCGGTCGCACACCTGGTCCACGAACCGGAGCTCCTCCGGGAGCGCCTCGTTGAAGATCACCCGGCCGACCGTGGTCTCGATGGGCTCCGTGCCGGGTGCAAGCCGCACCTTGATCCGGGCGTGCAGGTCCACCACCCCGTGCTCGTAGGCCAGCAGCACCTCCATGGGCGTGCTGAACACCTTGCCCTCACCCTTGGCCCCCGGCCGCTCGAGGGTGAGGTAGTAGCACCCGAAGACGATGTCCCGCTGCGGGCTTGCCACAGCCTTCCCGGAGGCCGGCAGGAGGATGTTGTAGGAGGACAGCATCAGCATGCGCGCCTCCGCCTGGGCGGCCGCGCTCAGGGGCACGTGCACCGCCATCTGGTCCCCGTCGAAGTCCGCGTTGTAGGCGGTGCACACCAGGGGGTGGATCTGGATGGCCTTGCCCTCGATGAGGACCGGCTCGAACGCCTGGATGCCGAGCCGGTGGAGGGTGGGGGCCCGGTTGAGGAGCACGGGGTGCTCCCGCACCACGTCCTCCAGCACGTCCCACACCTCCGGCCGCTGGCGCTCCACCATGCGCTTGGCGTTCTTGATGTTCTGGGCCAGGTTGCGCTCCACCAGCTTCTTCATCACGAAGGGCTTGAAGAGCTCCAGGGCCATCTCCTTGGGAAGCCCGCACTGGTGGAGCTTGAGCTTCGGCCCCACCACGATGACGGACCGGCCGGAGTAGTCCACACGCTTGCCGAGGAGGTTCTGGCGGAACCGCCCCTGCTTGCCCTTCAGGAGGTCGCTCAGGGACTTCAGGGGCCGGTTGTTGGGGCCGGTGACGGGTCGGCCCCGCCGGCCGTTGTCGATGAGGGCGTCCACCGCCTCCTGCAGCATGCGCTTCTCGTTGCGGACGATGATCTCCGGTGCCCCCAGGTCCAGCAGGCGCTTGAGGCGGTTGTTGCGGTTGATGACCCGACGGTAGAGGTCGTTGAGGTCGCTGGTGGCGAACCGGCCGCCGTCGAGCTGCACCATGGGGCGCAGGTCCGGTGGCAGCACGGGGAGGACCTCCAGGATCATCCACTCCGGCCGGTTCCCGCTCTTCCGGAAGGCCTCGATGACCTCCAGCCGCTTGAGGATCTTGATGCGCCGCTGGCCCGTGCTGGTCTTGAGCTCCTCCCGCAGCTTCTTGGACTCCGCCTCGAGGTCCAGCTGGAGCAAGAGCTCCCGGATGGCCTCCGCGCCCATGCCGGCCCGGAAGGCATTCCCATACTTCTCCCGCAGCTCCCGGCACTCGTTCTCCGTGAGGAGCTGCTTGGGCTGGAGCTCCTTCACGGAGCCCGGGTCGATGACGATGTAGGCGGCGAAGTACACCACCCGCTCCAGGGCCCGGGGCGAGATGTCCAGCAGCAGGCCCAGGCGGCTGGGGACCCCCTTCAGGTACCAGATGTGGACCACGGGGGCCGCGAGCTCGATGTGGCCCATGCGCTCCCGCCGCACCTTGGAGCGGGTCACCTCCACGCCGCACCGGTCGCAGATGATGCCCTTGTACCGGATGCGCTTGTACTTCCCGCAGGCGCACTCCCAGTCCCGCACGGGGCCGAAGATCCGCTCGCAGAACAGGCCATCCCGCTCGGGCTTGAGGGTGCGGTAGTTGATGGTCTCCGGCTTCTTCACCTCGCCGTGGGACCACATCCGGATCTGCTCCGGCGAGGCAAGCCGGATCTGGATGGCATCAAAGGCGTTGACGTCCTGCATGGATCCCCCTCCTCAGATGAGCTCCTCCATGAGGGCCTCCTCACCCTCCAGGTGGATGCCCAGGGACCGGGCGGTGTCCACCACCTCCTCCTCCACCTCCCGGAGGTCGATCTCCCGCCGGTCTGCGCTCAGGACCCGGACGTCAAGGCACAGGGCCTGGAGCTCTTTCACCAGCACCTTGAAGGACTCCGGCACTCCGGGTTCCTGGATGTTCTCGCCCTTCACGATGGCCTCGTAGGTCTTCACCCGCCCCGTGACGTCGTCGCTCTTCACCGTCAGAAGCTCCTGCAGGGTGCTGCTGGCGCCGTACGCCTCCAGGGCCCACACCTCCATCTCCCCGAACCGCTGGCCGCCGAACTGGGCCTTGCCGCCGAGGGGCTGCTGGGTGATGAGGCTGTAGGGCCCGGTGCTGCGGGCGTGGATCTTGTCCTCCACCAGGTGCAGGAGCTTCATCATGTAGATCCAGCCCACGGGGCAGGGGTGGTCGAAGGGAAGCCCCGTACGGCCGTCGTAGAGCTGGAGCTTCCCTGTTTGCGGCAGGCCGGCCCGCTCCAGGAGCCGCTCGATCTCGTGCTCCCGGGCGCCGTCGAACACCGGGACCTCCGCGTAGAACCCCAGCTCCTTACAGACCCACCCCAGGGTGGTCTCCAGGACCTGCCCCACGTTCATGCGGCTGGGGACCCCGAGGGGGTTGAGGACGATGTCCACGGGGGTCCCGTCCGGGAGGAAGGGCATGTCCTCTTCCGGCGCGATCTTGGCCACGACCCCCTTGTTGCCGTGGCGGCCGGCCATCTTGTCGCCCACGGTGATCTTCCGCTTCTGGGCCACGTACACCCGCACCAGCTGGTTGACGCCGGGCGGCAGCTCATCTCCGGCCTCCCGGCTGAACACCTTCACCCCCACCACCGTGCCCTTCTCGCCGTGGGGCACCCGGAGGGAGGTGTCCCGCACCTCCCGGGCCTTCTCGCCGAAGATGGCCCGCAGCAGCCGCTCCTCCGCGGTGAGCTCCGTTTCGCCTTTGGGCGTGACCTTGCCCACGAGGATGTCGCCGGCCCGGACCTCCGCGCCGATGCGCACGATCCCCCGCTCATCGAGGTCCCGCAGGGCGTCCTCGCTCACGTTGGGGATGTCCCGGGTGATCTCCTCCGGGCCCAGCTTCGTGTCCCGGGCCTCGACCTCGTACTCCTCGATGTGGATGCTGGTGAAGTAGTCCTTCTTGAGGAGCCGTTCGCTGATGACGACGGCGTCCTCGTAGTTGTACCCCTCCCAGGGCATGAAGGCCACCAAGAGGTTGTGCCCCAGGGCGAGCTCTCCATAGTCCGTGGCGGGGCCGTCGGCCAGGATGTCTCCCGCGCGCACGAACTGCCCGGAGCGCACGATGGGCCGCTGGTTGATGCAGGTGCCCTGGTTGCTGCGCCGGAACTTGGTGAGCTTGTAGACGATGCGGTGCTGCCCGCGGACCACGATCTCGTCCGCGGTCACGGACTCCACCACCCCCTCCTCCTGGGCTACCACGAGGGCCCCGGAGTCCAGGGCCGCCCGGTACTCCATCCCCGTGCCCACGAAGGGGGCCTCGGCCCGGATGAGGGGGACGGCCTGGGTCTGCATGTTCGAGCCCATGAGGGCCCGGGTGCCGTCGTCGTGCTCCAGGAAGGGGATGAGGGAGGTGGTGACGGAGACCATCTGCTTGGGGGAGACGTCGATGAAGTCCACCTCCTCCCGGCGCACCACCACGGGGTGCCCCTTGGCCTTGCGGGCCACCACCCGCTCGGGCAGCAGTCCGTTCTCGTCGATCTCCGCGGCCGCGTTGGCCTGGGCGATGGTGTACTTCTCCTCCTCGTCCGCGGTGAGGTAGACGATCTCGTCCGTCACCCGGCCGTCCCGCACCCGGCGGTACGGGGTCTCGATGAACCCCAGTTCGTTCACCCGGGCGTACGTGGCCAGGGAGGAGATGAGGCCGATGTTGGGCCCCTCCGGGGTCTCGATGGGGCAGACCCGGCCGTAGTGGGAGGGGTGGACGTCCCGGACCTCGAACCCCGCCCGCTCCCGGCTGAGCCCGCCGGGACCTAGGGCCGAAAGCCGCCGCTTGTGCCGCAGCTCCGAGAGGGGGTTGGTCTGGTCCATGAACTGGGAGAGCTGGCTGGAGCCGAAGAACTCCTTGATGGCCGCGGTCACCGGGCGGATGTTGATGAGGGCCTGCGGGGTGACCTGCTCCATCTCCTGGATGGTCATCCGCTCCCGGATCACCCGCTCCATGCGGAGCATCCCGATCCGGAACTGGTTCTGCAAGAGCTCCCCGACCGCCCGGACCCGGCGGTTGCCGAGGTGGTCGATGTCGTCCGGCTCCTCCTCCCCGTTGTGGAGGGCGATGAGGTGCCGGATGATCTCCGCGATGTCCTCCGCGGTGAGCACCCGGACGTCGAGGGGGAGGGCGAGCCCGAGCTTCTTGTTGAGCTTGTAGCGGCCTACTTTACCCAGGTCATACCGCCGGGGCTCGAAGAAGAGCTGCTGCACCAGGGCGGTGGCGGACTCCAACGTGGGCGGGTCCCCTGGCCGCAGCCGCTTGTAGATCTCGAGGAGCGCGGTGGTACGGTCCCGGGTGTTGTCCTTCTCCAGGGTGGCGAGGATCACCCGGTCCTCATGGTAGAGCTTGCGGATGGCCTCCTCGGACTCGTAGCCTACCGCCCGCAGCAGGACGGTGGCGGGGATCTTCCGCGTCCGGTCGATGCGGGCGTACATCGCGCCCGAGGCGTCGATCTCGAACTCCAGCCAGGCGCCCCGCTGGGGGATCACGGTGGCGGCCGGGAGCTGCCGGCCGCTGCTGTCCGTGATGTAGCTGTAGTAGACCCCCGCGGACCGGACCAGCTGGCTCACCACCACCCGCTCGGCCCCGTTGATGATGAAGGTGCCCTTCGGGGTCATGAGCGGGAGGTCGCCCATGAAGACGTCCTGCTCCTTGATCTCCCCGGTCTCCCGGACCACCAGCCGCACCCGGACCTTCAGGGCCGCGCTGTACGTGGCGTCCCGCTCCCGGGCCTCATCCGGGGAGTACTTGGGGGCCTCCAGGTAGTAGCCCCCGAAGTCCAGGATCCCCTCCGTGAAGTGGAAGACGTCCGTGGCCACCACCTTGCGGCGGCGCTTCCCGTCCGGGGGGACGGCGAAGTGCAGCTCGAAGTTGCCCGTGAAGTCGTAGATGGGGGAGATCTCCTGGAAGACCTCCCGGATCCCCTCCTCGATGAACCACCGGAAGGACCTCCGCTGGACCTCCAGGAGGTCAGGAGGCTCCAGGATCTCCGGGAGCTTGCCGAACGAAATCCGCTCCCGCCGGCCCCGTTGGACCACCCGGCCGATGCCCAACTCGGGGGCCCGGATCACGCCTTCTGGGGAAACCGTGCGCGCGGCCTGACGATCCATGGCGGTTTCCGTCGCACTCACCCCCTCGTTCAGACTATCCCGGCCCTACACCGGGAGCACGATACGGTCGGGGAAGATCTCGGGAGTGTACGAGCCGACACAGGAAGACTCGGGTTCAAGCTCAGACGACAAAGAGCAATTTACCACCGAGGACCGGGCCCGTCAAGAGACACACTTCCCTTGTGCCGTCCTCTCTGCCCTGCCGGCGCCCCGAGGGGGAAGCCGGCTACTTGATTTCGACCTCCGCCCCAACCTCCGTGAGCTTCGCCTTAATCGCCTCCGCCTCCTGCTTGGAGACCTTTTCCTTCACCGGCCTGGGGGCCCCGTCCACCAGGTCCTTGGCCTCCTTCAGGCCCAGGCCCGTGATCTCCCGGACCACCTTGATGACCTGGATCTTGTTGGCGCCCGCGGACTTCAGGATGACGTCGAACTCCGTCTGCTCCTCCACGGCCGGCGCCGCGGCCGGGGCGGCTGCCGCCGGGGCGGCCACGGCCACGGGGGCCGCGGCGGTCACCCCGAACTTCTCCTCCAGGGCCTTCACCAGCTCCGCCAGCTCCAGCACGGTGAGGTTGCTGATGGCCTCTACGATCTCCTGGGTCCTGCTGGTCATCGCTCCTCCCTCCTATCCCTCGGATTCCCGCTTCTGCCGGATCTGGTCCAGGACGTAGACCAGGCTCCGCTGGACGCCGACGAGGACGCCCACCAACCCCGCGAGGGGCGCCTGGATCCCCCCCGCGACCCGGGCCAGGAGCTCGGTGCGGCTCGGGAGCTCCGCCAGGGCCTGGACCCCGGCGGCGTCCAGGACCCGCCCCTCCGCATACCCGCCCTTAATCTCCAGCTTCCGGTGCTGCCGGATGAACTCCATAACCGTGCGGGCGGGGACCGTGGGGTCGTCGTAGGCGAAGGCCACCGCGGTGGGGCCCTGGAGGAAGGCTAAGAGCTCCCGGAGGCCCACCTCCTCGGCCGCGAGGCCGAATAGGGTGTTCTTCACCACCCGCAGCTCCACGCCGTCCTTGCGCAGCGCCTCCCGCAGGCGCTCGAGCTCAGGCACCGACAGTCCCCGGAAGTCCGCGAGGACAAGCCCCCGGGCCCGCTGCAGGCGCTCCTTGAGCTGCTGCACTGCCTGGATCTTCTCCGGCTTCGGCATCTCCGCTCCCGTAACGAAAAAGGCGCTCCGGACGCGGAACGCCCCTTTGTGCGGACCCTCGGCAGGCGCGTTCCGCGTTACCCGGGTTTTAGGACCTGCGGTCTACGGGTCCCCAACGCCGCGACGATCCTACCAGGCCTGCAGGATCCCGTCAACGGATCCTAGGCCGCCCGGCCCGCGACCATGGCCTGGGCCTTGGCAGGATCCACCTTCACGGAAGGTCCCATGGTGGAGGAGAGGGCGATGGAGCGGATGTACGCGCCCTTCACCGCCTGGGGCCGGGCCCGGATCACCGCGTCCAGGAGGGCCAGGAAGTTCTCCAGGAGGGCCTCCTCCGAGAACGAGGCCTTCCCGAGGGGCGCGTGGATGATCCCGTACTTGTCCACCCGGAACTCGATCCGGCCTCCCTTGAGCTCCCGGACGGCCCTGCCCACGTCGAAGGTGACGGTTCCCGCCTTTGGGTTAGGCATGAGCCCGCGGGGTCCGAGGATGCGGCCCAGCCGGCCGACGAGGGGCATCATGTCGGGGGTAGCCACGGCCACGTCGAACTCCAGCCACCCCTCCTGGATCTTCGCGATGAGCTCCTCCGCCCCCACGAAGTCCGCCCCGGCCGCCTCTGCCTCCTTGGCCTTCTCCCCCTTGGCGAAGACCAGGACCCGCACGGTCCGGCCCGTGCCGTGGGGCAGGACCACGGTGCCCCGTACCTGCTGGTCCGCGTGCTTGGGGTCCACGCCCAGCCGGATGGCCACCTCCACCGTCTCGTCAAACTTTGCGTTCGCCGTGGCCTTCACCAGGCGAACCGCCTCCCGGGGGTCGTACAGGCGCGTGCGGTCGATCTGCTTCGCCGCCTCCAGGTACCGCTTGCTCCGCCTGGCCATCTTCCCCTCCTAGTCCACGATCTCGATCCCCATGCTCCGGGCCGTCCCCTCGATCATCCGCACCGCGGCCTCCAGGGACTTCGCGTTGAGATCGGGCATCTTGAGCCGGGCGATCTCCTCCACCTGCTGGCGGGTCACCCGTCCCACTTTCTTCTTGTTGGGTTCCGGGGAGCCCACCTCAATCCCCGCGGCCTTCTTGAGGAGGACGGAGGCGGGAGGGGTCTTCGTGACGAAGGTAAAGGACCGGTCGGAGTAGATGGTGATCTCCACGGGCACGATGAGGCCCGCCTGCGAGGCGGTGCGCTCGTTGTAGGCCCGGCAGAACTCCATGATGTTGATCCCGTGTGGGCCGAGGGCGGTCCCCACGGGCGGGGCCGGCGTCGCCTTCCCCGCGGGGAGCTGCAGCTTCACCACCGCGACCACTTTCTTCGCCATCCCCTACACCTTCTCCACCTGCGTGAAATCGAGCTCCACCGGGGTCTCCCGGCCGAAGATGGAGACCCGCACCCGGACCTTCTCCCGCTCGGGGAGGATCTCCTCCACCACCCCCGTGAACTCCTGGAAGGGGCCGGAGGTGATGCGCACCGTGTCCCCCTTCTGGTAGGTGATCCGCAGGCGCGGCGCCTCCCCCCGCATCTGCCCCAAGATCATCTCGACCTCCTCCGGGTCCAGCGGCACGGGCCGGGCGCCGGCGCCCACGAACCCGGTCACCCCTGGGGTGTTCCGGACCACGTACCAGGAGTCGTCGTCCATGATCATCTCCACCAGGACATACCCGGGGTAGATTCGGCGCTTGGCGATCCGGCGCTTCCCCTCCTTGATCTCGATCTCGTCCGTAGTGGGCACGATGACCTGGAAGATCTTGTCCTGCATGTTCATGGAGGCGATGCGGCGTTCCAGGTTCGCCTTCACCTTGTTCTCGTACCCGGAGTACGTGTGGATCACGTACCACCGGCGCCGCGGATCCGCGGGCCGGACCGCTACCCCACCCTCTTCCGGCTTCTCCGTCCTCTCCGGCTCCGCCATCAGCTCCCTACCGGACCAGCAGGTGCTGGAAGATCCAGGTGAACAGGGCGTCCCAGGCACCCAGGTAGAGGGAGGTGAGGGTCACCACCACCAGGACCACGAGGGTGCTGGCCACCAGCTCCTGGCGGCTCGGCCAGGTGACCCGGTTCAGCTCGGCCCGGACCTCCCGAAGGTAGCGGACGGCCCGGTCGACCAGGGAGGCTTCCCGGCGCACGGGAGCCCTGGCCACCGGGCGGGCGGACTTCGCCGGACGCTTTCCCAGATCGGTCACGCGGGCCATCGGACCCCCCACTCGACGGGTTTCGGGACGAGGAACCCTCCGCGGATGCCTCCGTGGCATTATAGGGGCCGCGCCTCTCCGCCGTCAAACGAACCGGAGCCGTGCAGGAGGACCGCAAGGCGACGGACCACGCGATCCAGCACCGCTTCCGCGGCGTCTACGAGCAGCCCCAAGCCCCATCCACCGCCCGCCCGGGTGACGGCGAAGGTCTCCTCCAGGAGGATCCGTCGGGTCGCGGCCTCCACCACCCGGACCTGCAGGGCCGCGTGGGCCACGGAGAGGGAGGGCCGGGCGATCCTCGGATCGTCCGAAGGGCGGGAATCGCCATCAAGCGCAAGATGGGTCCACCGTCCCACGACGATCCAGTCGGCTCCCACCGCCCGGGCCACCTCGGCAGCCTGACTCGTCCACACGTAGAGCGCTTCAGGAGAGTGCCTGTGCTGCCGCATCACGGCCAGGACTTCATCCGGACCCACAACCCGTAGGCCCCAGAGGCGGTTCAACCGCCGGACCAGCTGGCCCTGCAGCCGAAAGAGGTCGAGCCAAAAGCCGTCGCCCCCTTCCGCGGAGAACTCGGCCACCGCGACCGTGCGGGGAGCAGACCCGGCCCCCACGGGTCCCGTCAGGGCCACCACCAGGAGCAGAGTCGCGATCCCCCGAGCCATCGGGTTCATTCTAGCGCGGGTCCTCGAGGGGAGCCAAGGCCGCTACCTCCTCCGGCATGAGGGCCACCTCCGCAGCCCGGGCGTTCGCCACCACCTGCTCGGGGGTGGTGGCCCCCACGATCACCGTGCACACCGCGGGCCGGTGCAGGAGCCACGCGATGGCGAGCTCGGCGAGCGGCAGCCCCCGGGCCCTGGCCCACTCCTTCAGACGGCGGACGATGGCGAAGTTGCGGGGAGTGGCGAACCGGTTGCGGAGGTGCGGGAGCTGGGCAAACCGTGTGCCCGGCGGAGGGGGCTCCTCCTCCCGGTACTTGCCCGTGAGCAACCGTTCTTTAGTTTATTGCACGACCACGCCGCCAGGCGAACGGCGCTCCTGAGCCGCGCCGGGGAATCCCACCCCGGGACCCGAACTTCCATCCTCGAGCGGGCCTTCCGGTGCCGCCGCGGATAGTAAACGATGTCCTCCCAGAGGACCATGGCCCGATGCAGCGCCACGGACGCGCCCGTGTTGGCGCTGCCGGACCACCTGCAGGTAGTTCCAGCCCGGCTGAGGGCACTTCCTTGTCGGTGGCCGACCCCGACCGGCGTATGGGGGCACCTTGCCGTAGACTTCCACCATCGCTTCGCGAATGCCGTCCAACCCATCCGATACGATCGGTGGGGGCGCATCGGGGTGGCCGCGCCGTTTCAGGGTCGCGAAGACCTCCATCGCCGCCTCCCTTTCCGTCTTGGCCATGCCACGGGCCAC
>FWWM01004173.1_pt1 | contig 25665 bp, 24 predicted proteins | sample 2228351 | NCBI WGS metagenome assembly FWWM01 (sample SAMEA103939774, study PRJEB20133) | metagenome
GCGACTTGCCGGAACACGCCCCTTAGCTTCGTCCTGCGAGGGAGCGACCCCGACCTGAACCCGGCCAGTCCGGATCAGCATCCGCTGGCGTTCGCGATCCTCGGTGCCCCGACCTACGGCGCCCTGAGCGGGAACCTGAGTGCTGTCACGTACAGCGCGCCGCACAGCGCGTCGGTGGACGTGGTGTACGTCCCTCAGCTTGACTTCCTCGGTACGGACTATGTCACCTACGCCGTGTCCGACCCCACCGGCGCGTTCGCCGTGGGGAGGGTTCAGATCACGGTGGTGGACTGCGGGGAGGAGATCGCCGGCGGAGGCGGTGCCCTCGGGCCGCGGATCGTGATCAATGAGGTCGCCTGGGGCGGGACCCCCGTGAGCCCCCTGCACGAGTGGATCGAGCTCCACAGCCTTCTGGACGAGCCGGTGGACCTCACAGGCTGGACGCTCCGCTGGCACCGAAAGCAACCAGCCACAGTCCTTGACAAGTACGTGAAGGTGGTGGAGCTCCGCGGCGTTCTCGAACCGGGCGGCTTCTACCTCATGGAGCGCCGCACCGACGATGTGGTGCAGGACATCGAGGCAGACCTCGTTTATGACGCCACCGGGCCGGTGGTGATCAACGAGATCGCCTGGGGCGGGACCCCAGCAAGCCCGGATGACCAGTGGATCGAGCTCCTCAACGTGACGGAGCGGCCGGTGGACCTCACGGGATGGGTCCTGCGCTGGCGCCTGGCCCGACCTGAGAAACCCGCGGATGAGGCCTGGAAAATCGTGGAGCTTCGGGGGATGATCCCCGCACGTTCCGCGTTCCTTCTCAAGCGGGGAAGCGACCTGGTGGTCCAGGGCGTACCGGCGGACCTCATCTATTCCGCGGACTTGGCCCTTGACCCGCGAGGCGAGGTTCTGGAGCTCCTCGACGCTGCGGGGACAGTGGTGGACACGGCCAACGCTGAGCGAATTGGAGTCGGTGGGTGGCCGGCCGGGTACGGGCTTGGCGGCGCACATCCTTATGCCACGATGGAGCGGGTGAACCCGTTTGCCCCGGACAGCGAGCGCAACTGGCGGGCAAACGTGGGCCTGCTCACTCGAGGCGTGGATCGGGCAGGAACCCCCCTCATGGCCACGCCGCGGGCGGTGAACGAGCAGTTCCTCCTTTGGGCCTACCCAGCGGTGGACCCGCGGGAGCTCCCCTCGGATCTCGTGTACCTCCCGTTCACTTTGGAGCTTTCCGACTTAGGAGAGGTGCTGGAGCTCGTGGACCCGTTGGGAACGGTCGTGGACACCGCTAACGCCGATAACCCCGAGCGCGACGGCTGGGCCGCCGGCTACGGTCTGCGTGGCGCGCGGCCGTTCGCTACCATGGAGCGCGTCGATCCCGGGCTCCCCGACTTCGACGATTACTGGAAGGCCAACCAATACATCGTGATCAACGGCTTGGACGCAGAGGGCACCTGCTTGACGGCGACTGCCCGCTCGACGAACGAGCCGGTGGTCATGGCGAGTGCAGCGGAACCGGCCGTGCAGGTCGTGCGTCAAGGGGACGTCCTCACCGTGGCCATCGTGGCACCTTCTTTGTCCGAGAAGGTACCGTGCCTGCCCCATGCGGTCCTCACCAGGGCCGAAGAGGTGGCCGGCGGAGCAGGAGCGGTCTTTCCGCTGGAACCCGCTCCGCAGGTCCTAACTGGAAAACGCGTCGGCCTCACCGACAACTTCCTGTTCCAGGTGTCCACACAGGAGCTCGCGCCGGAACGCTACCAGCTGTGGATCTCCCTGGGCGAGGGGTTGGTCCGCGTTGTGGCTTTTGAGGTGGTGCCAAAGCGCTAGGCGAAAACCTAGACAAAGGGCCCGGCTATCTCGCCGGGCCCTTTTTCAACCCCATCGGCTCGGCCCTAGAAAAGGGCTTTCCAACCGGTGGTGAGGATCCAGGTTTTGCTCGGATCGTCGGGATCCACTTCGCCAAACTTGAGGCCCAGGTTCACCAGCACCTCGCGGGAGATGGGGAAGTAGAGGATCACGTGGCCCATTCCGAACCCAAAGAGGCTCCCCGCCGCGCGCTTGAAGTACACGGAGATCTGGAACCGGCCAGGGTTACCGCAGCAGGGAACTACAGGGCCCTCCAGCTGCCAAAGCTCAAAAAATCGCAGATCGCCGGTGACCGTGGAGTCCTTGGCGGGATTGAACGACGTGAGGAGTCGGAGGGTGTACCCTGGGGGAACGTCGCACTGGATCTCCATCCCGTAGAGGTCGAATCCGGACAGTCCGAATCCTGTTTCAGGTGTGGCTAAGGCCACCAGGGGCCTCACACAGGCGATAAGACCGGCGCTCACGCGCAAGGCGGGCTCCACTTTCTTTTGCTCCACGGTGAACGTGACCTTCAAATCGAGGAAAGTGCGGATGACCCCGCAACCTGGGCAGGGGATCTCCATATCTTTGGCCAAGAACGACAGAAGCTCGAAGCCCGTTTTCTTCTGTACAAACTCCAGCTCCCAGTTTGTTGGGCAACCTTCACAGATCCACGGCCCCTTGAGGGTAAGCCGCTGTTCGCCGAAGGTGGGGGTAAGGGTAACAAATGTGGTCCGGCTGTCGAAAGTGATCGGCCCGACGGCCCCCTGGACTTGGAATGCAACGTACGAGTCCGTCTGGGGTGCCGTTCCTGAGTAAAAGAAGTTCGCAATCCATGTAAGCCCAAGGACGGTCGTTCGCGCATCCACCGCCCAGGACTTGAGGGTGGTCACGGAAGGATCGAACTCCAATGTGGAGCTGATCGGCAGGCGCCAAGGCTCAGGCCACGTCCCCTCAAGCGTAAATGACGTCTTGCTCACAAGCGCGGTAAATGCGGCGTCGGTCCAAGTGGCCCGCACACGCTGCTCAAAGTAAGTGAACTTCGCCCCCACTTCCGTGAGAAAACGATGGCTTTCCAACCCAACCGCCGGGCCGGACCAGACGAGCTCCCCCTCGGAAATAAGCACCAACCCAGTGACCTCTGGTCCGGGCATAAGGACCACCAACTGCACGGTCCCGAAGTCCCAATCGTCTGGCCCTGCCTCCACCGCATAGTGAATCCAGTCCGTTCCCGTAAACCCAGGTCGGGGGATGTAGGTCAAATTCGGAGGTGCCCCCACAAGTGTCCCACTGGTTGGTGGTGCCAGAACCTTATAGGTGAGGCCCAGCTTGCCCTCACCCAACACAAAGGAGGCAGGCTTGCCACTGACGGCGAACACCACTTGCATGGCAGCCAAGGAAGCGAGGGTTCCGCACCCATACGCCAGGGTCAACAAAATCGTGAACCCGATCATTCGTATCATCGTGCACCTCTACGCTGCTGCACATGACCATGGTTTGCTTGCACAAGGACGATCATGGAGCCATGGAGAGACAAAGGATTTGGCATGGGGGCAATTCGCCAGAGACGCTGACGGCGCTCGCGAGGGCAGTTCTTCTGTTATGTAGGCAACATGTGCAGCCTACGATGCTCCCAACGTTGTGCGCGACTTGGTTCATCGAACGTCTTCCACAGCGAGTTGAGGGACAAGCTAGGTCTGGTGCTTGGCCACTTGCGGAGCCAAAAAACCGGGTACAGTTGGTTCTTGCCCGACATCACTTTTGAAACCCAAGGGAAGGGAGCTAAACTGCAGTGTATGCAGAGGGGCGACGTGGTGGCCTTCCTCGCGGAGAGGTTCCCGCCGTCCCTGGCCGAGCCCTGGGACCGCAGCGGGCTTCAAGTGGGGCCGCTTCAGGCGCCGTGCCAAACGGTCGCCGTGGCTCTGGACTTCGACCTTCACTGGACCTCTTGCTTGGAAGGGGTCGACCTTCTCATCACCCACCATCCCCTCCTGTTCCGCCCGCTTAAGCAAGTGCTCCCGGAGACACCGTTGGGACAGAAGCTGGCGACGCTGCTCCGCTACGGCACGGCTTGCTACGCCATCCATACCCCCTACGACGTGGCCCAGGGAGGCTTGGGGGAGGTGTTGGCGGAGATGTTGGGACTTGTGAACGTGCGGCCCCTGGCACCCCGCGGCCGGCTTTTGAAGCTCGTGGTCTACATCCCCACCGACCACGTGGACGGTGTAGCGCAAGCCTTGTTCGCCGCTGGAGCCGGCAGGATTGGCCGTTACGGGCACTGCTCCTTCCGCGCCGCGGGCACCGGCACGTTCCTCCCCGAGGAGGGGGCGCATCCGTTTGTGGGGCAGGTGGGCCAGGAAGAGCATGTGGCCGAAGTGCGCTTGGAAACCATCGTTCCCGCCGAGCGGCTGGCCGCCGTGCTCGCCGCAATGCGCACCGCCCACCCCTATGAAGAAGTGGCCTACGACGTTTATGCCTTGGAAAACGAAGCCCCGCTGCATGGCTTGGGCCGGGTGGGGGATTTGCCCATGCCCGCCTCCGCGGGGGAAGTGGCGGAAAGATTCGCGCAGGCGTTGGGTTGTTCTGTGCCTCGGGTGGAAGGGGAGCCCACAAAGGAAGTGCGGCGGGTGGCCGTCTGCGGAGGAAGCGGCGGAGAACTTTGGAGAGCTGCCCACGCCGCAGGGGCCGAGCTCTACCTGACAGGGGAAATGGGGTATCACCACCGCTGCGCGGCGGTGGAGGCTGGCCTTGTGGTGGCCGTGTTCGGCCACCGGGAAACGGAACGGCCCTTCGTGGACCACATCGCCCGCCTGGTGGCGGAGCGCTTTCCTGCCCTTAAAGTGGTGAAAGGATGAACGAACAGCTGCAGCGCCTCATCGCCTTGGCCCAAACCGACGACACCCTAAGCATGTTGGCAAACCGGCTCAAGGAACTGCAGGCACAGGAGAAGGTTTTGCAGGACAGAATCGCCCAAGAAGAAGCGGCTTGGCGCGCCCGTCAGGAAGCGCACCGCAAGTTGCGGGCCGAGGCCCTGGCCAAGATGAACGAGGTCGACGCCACCGACGAGAAAATCCGCACCTACCAGCGCAAGCTGGAGCGGGACATCCTCCCCTACAAGGAGATGGAGTTCCTGCGCGAGCAGGTGACGCTGCTCAAGTCCCGCATGGACACCTTGGCCGAAGAAGCCCTGATGCTTTCCGAGGAAGCGGAGCGGGACGCGGAGAAACTCAAAGAAGACGAGGCCGCACACAAGGAGCGGCGACGGCAACTGGAAGAGGAGATGCGGCAGCTGCTGGATCACAGAGCGGAGCTGCAGAGGGAACAGGAGCGGCTTCAGGCCGAGCGGGAGGAGCGCGCGGCGCAGGTACCCCCCCACCTGCTCCAGCACTACGAGCGCCTGCGCCGCACGGCACGCCGGCCCGTGGTGCCCGTGGAGGGAGGGGCTTGCGGAGGCTGCCATCTCCGCCTTTCCGAGACCACCTTGACCAAGGTCCAAGGGGAGCGGGAGGTGGTCACGTGCGAAAATTGCTCGCGCTTCCTGTACTGGCGGTCGCCCTAGCTTTCGCCCAAGACCTCCCCCAGCGCATCGGCACCATCAACGACTACGGACAAACCTTGGAGCGGGCCGACCGCGAGCGGTTGGCCCAGCTGATCGACGCCCTCCAGGCCCAGGACGTACAACTGGTCTACCTGGCCAGTTGGTACGACCCGTTTGGCCATCCGGCCCGCTACGCCCAGGAGGTGTTTCGGGCGTGGAGGTTGGGGCCGGAAGCTGTGCTGGTGGTGTTCCTGCGCGGCGAGGATCGCCGCTGGCACGTGGCGGTGCAGTGGGGAGACCGTGCTTACCCACGCCTTTCGCAGGCCAGTTGGAACGATCTCCTAAGTCAAGCGCAGCTGGAGGCCAACCGCGCCCGGCCAGCGCACGCCGTGCTGAACTTCGCGTCCCGCCTTCTCCAAGCCCTGCCCCAAGGGGCCCAGGTCACAAGGAGGTCCTTTCCCTGGCCTTACGTGGTGGGCGGGTTGGCCGGGGCCATGGGGTTGCTCATGTGGATTCGTTCTCGTCTGTGTCCGCGGTGTTGGTGGCCCCTCCAGCGCCGCCCGTCGTGGCGCGGTACAATTGTGGTGTGCCCTCGCTGTCGATGGACGAGGGCGCTGCGGTGGGGGAGACGGTCAGGGAGCCGCGGGGGCTGAAAAGCCCCTGAGGAAGGTCCGGACTCCCCAGGGCAGGCTGCTCGGCGCAAGCCGAGAGGGGGCAACCCCTGGAAAGTGCCACAGAAAAAAGACCGCCAGCGGCCCCTCCTCCCGTAAGGAGGGGCGCGGGCAAGGGTGAAACGGCGGGGTAAGAGCCCACCGCCGGGACCGCGAGGTGCCCGGGCACGGTAAACCCCAGCCGGAGCAAGGCCAAATAGGGAGGCGCTTGAGGCTGGCCCGGCCGATGCCTCCGGGTAGGCCGCAATAGAGCAATGGCTCCCCACGACAGAATCCGGCCTATGGCCCTCTCCCCCACCCCGGCTATACTCATCGCGTGAACCCAAGGAGGTGAACGAAACGATGTGGCTTTTTTACCCGGAGACGCTTGTCTTCGTTCTTCCTGCGTTGCTGCTGGCCATCTACGCCCAGTACAAGGTGCGCTCTACGTACAGCAAATACCTGAACGTGCCCACGGCGCGGCGGGTGACAGCCAGCGCTGTGGTCGAAAGCATGCTCCGCCAAGCCGGCGTTTACAACGTCCAATTGGGCCGCACGCCCCAGCCGCTGGGCGACCACTATGACCCGCGCAGCAAAACGATCCGCCTGTCCGCTCCCGAGTCCATCTCGGTGGCCGCGGTGGGTGTGGCAGCCCACGAAGCCGGTCACGCCCTCCAACACGCCCAGGGCTATGCCCCGCTCGCCCTGCGCTCCACCCTTGTTCCCGTGTCCATGATTGGTTCTCAGCTTGCGTTCCCCCTCTTTTTCTTGGGCCTCATCTTCCAGAATCGCGAGCTGGTGACTGTAGGGATTGCTTTGTTCTCCGCTGCCGTCTTGTTTACCGTGATCACGCTGCCGGTGGAGTTCAACGCTTCCCGGCGGGCGGTGGCCGCGTTGGAGCAGGGCGGCTACGTGACGCGGGAGGAACTGGGCGCGGTGAAACAAGTCCTTTCCGCCGCGGCGCTCACCTACGTGGCGGCAGCCGCGATGGCTGCTTTGCAACTTTTGTCCATGCTGTTCGTCGCCAACCGCCGCCGGTGAAGCTCGCCGCCTCCATTCTCTCCGCCGACTTCGGTCGGTTGGCGGAACAAGTGCACCAGGTGGAGGGGGTCGTGGACTTCCTCCACCTGGATGTGATGGACGGTCACTTCGTTCCCAACCTCACGTTTGGCCCTGCGGTGGCCAATGCCCTGCGCCGCCACACCGCGCTTCCGTTCGAGATCCACCTCATGATCGACGAGCCCGCCCGCTACGGCCCACAGTTCCACGTCACGCCACAGGACGTGATGACCTTCCACGTGGAGGTGCCCCACCCCGCGGAAGCGTTGGCCAGACTGCGGAAGCTCCCTTGCCGCGTGGGCTTGTCCCTGCGGCCGCGCACGCCCCTCTCCACCTTGGAGCCCTTCCTCGATCAAATTGATCTTGTGTTGGTCATGAGCGTCGAGCCCGGGTTTGGGGGGCAAGCCTTCATGCCCGAGGCCTTGGATCGCCTTCGCACATTGCGGGACATGGTCGGAAACCGCCCCGTGATGCTGGCGGTGGACGGAGGCGTAGGACCTCACAATGTGCGCGCTGTGGTGGAAGCTGGCGCAGAAATTGTCGTCGCCGGCTCGTCCATCTTCGGCAAGCCCAATCCGCGGGAAGCAGCCCTGGAGCTATGGAAGGCCGCGGGGTACACGCGAAGTTCATGAAGCGGGCGTTGGAGCTCGCCCGGCTCGGGGAGGGGTACACCCGGCCCAATCCCTTGGTGGGCTGTGTGGTGGTCAAGGACGGTCGAATCGTGGGTGAGGGCTATCATGCCCGCTACGGGGGGCCCCATGCCGAGGCGGTGGCCTTGGAGGAAGCCGGCTCCCGAGCCCGCGGGGCGGACCTCTACGTCAATTTGGAACCGTGCTCCCACTGGGGCAAGACCCCGCCGTGCGTGGACGCCATTCTCGCTGCAGGCATCCGCCGCGTGATCCTGGCCCACCGCGATCCCAATCCGCTGGTGAACGGCAGGGGCGTGGAGCGCTTGAAGAGCGCAGGGGTGGAGGTGGAGGAGGGCGTGCTGGCCGAAGAGGCGGCCCGGCTGAACGACGTTTTTCTTCACTGGATCCGCACCAAGACGCCCTTTGTGGTGCTCAAACTGGCCATGAGCTTGGACGGCAAAATTGCCACGTGGAAGCGGAAGTCGAAGTGGATCAGCGGGGAGGAAAGCCGGCGGTGGGTGCAACGGCTGCGGCGCCGCTACGCGGCTGTGCTGGTAGGCGTGAACACAGTGTGGGCTGATGACCCCGCGCTCACCGTCCGCGACTTTGAAGGTCCCCAGCCGTTGCGCATTGTTCTTGATTCCGAAGGCCGGATTCCCCCGCAAGCCCGGGTCCTTTCTCCCGAGGCCCCGACCGTGATCGCCACCACAGAGCGCATGCCCCTGGCCCGGGAAGCCGAACTCAGGGCCCACGGGGCGCAGGTGTGGCGCCTCCCCGCAACCTCCAGGGGTGTGGACCTTGCGGCTTTGCTCGCCAAACTAGGGGAACAGGGGATGGATAGCGTCCTGGTGGAAGGCGGGGGCGAAGTCGCCTGGTCTTTCCTTGCTCAAGGGCTGGTGCATAAGGTCGTGTTCTTTTATGCGCCGGTGATTTTAGGCGGTCGGGAAGCGGTGCCCGCCGTGGGCGGGGAGGGGGTCGACGAGCCCGCGGCGGGCTTCCGCGTGCACAAGCTCGCCATCGAGCGGGTTGGGGAGGACGTCTTGCTCACCGGCTACCTCCGCGGTCCCCCCGAACTGGGCTTTTGAGCACATTGCGGCCTCAACGGGGGGTGAGGCGGCGCAACTCTTCCAACGCTTGGCGAACCTCATCCACGGTAGCCCCGTCTTCGATCGTGGAGAGGTCTCCCAGCTCCTTGTCTTCGCACAGGGCGCGCAATACGCGCCTCATCACTTTGCCCGAGCGCGTCTTGGGCAAGCGCGGTACCACCTGCAGCACTTTCGGGGTCGCGATGGGGCCAATGGATTCGCGCACCAGCCGGATGAGGTCTTGGCGCAAGGCTTCGGTCTCTTGGACGTCCTTTTTAAGCACCACAAATACAGCAAGGGCTTGGCCTTTGATCTCATCGTCCACGCCAATGGCGGAGACCTCGGCCACGGCGGGATGGCCAGAGATCACCTCTTCCACCTCGCGGGTGCCCAACCGGTGGCCCGCCACGTTGATGACCTCATCAGCTCGCCCCAAAAGCCGGAAGTAACCGTCCTCGTCACGGATGGCGTAGTCACCGGTCATGTACAGGAGCTTTCCCTGGCGTTGGAACGCTCCCCAATAGCTTTGAACAAACCGCGCGTCGTCGCCCCACAGCGTGAGCAAAGCCCCGGGAGGCAAGGGAGGGTGAGCCACCAAAAAACCTCTCCGCCCTGGAGGAACAGGGTTGCCGTGCTCATCCACAACGTCAAGTTCCCAACCGATAGCCGCTTTGGTGGGCGAGCCGGGCTTGAACGGCAAAGGCTGCAAGCCCATGTGGTTGGTGATCATGGGCCAGCCGCTTTCGGTCTGCCAGTAGTGGTCAACCACCGGTTTCTTCAACGCTTCCACAGCCCATTGGTAGGTGGGCTCGTCCAACGGTTCTCCGGCCAAGAACACGTGCCGCAACCGGCTCAGGTTGTAGCGGGCGATCCATTCGCTGGGGAATTTGCGGAGCATACGCATGGCCGTGGGAGCGGAAAACAGGACTGTGACCTTGTGCTTTTGCACGATCTCCCACCAAATGCCAGGATGGGGGCTGTCCGGCGTGCCCTCGTACACCAACGTGGGGATTCCGTACAAAAGAGGTCCATACACGATGTAGCTATGGCCAACCACCCATCCGATGTCCGAGGTGGACCAGAACACGTCATCCGCTGTGCACCCGTAGATCATGTCCATCGAGGTGTGCAGAGCCACCATGTAGCCACCGGTGTCCCGCACCACGCCTTTGGGTTTTCCCGTAGTTCCCGAGGTGTACAGGATGTAAGAAGGGTGGGTGGACTCCACGGGCTCAGCAGGCACTTGGGCATCACCCACAGCGGCCATCGCTTCTGCCCAAAGGATGTCACGCTGGGGCACTGGAGTCCAAGGGTTCACGCCCCGGTCTAGCACGATGACATGCTCCACGGACGTTTTAGCTTGGGCAATGGCCCGGTCCACGATACCCTTCAGGTTGACCGTTTTGCCTTTGCGCAGACCGCCATCGGCACAGATGACGACTTTCGCCCCAGAATCCTCAATTCGGTGAGCAAGGGCTTCCACGGAGAAGCCGGCGAAGACCACGGAGTGGATAGCGCCGATGCGCACACATCCCAGCATGGCCACCAAAGCTTCGGGCACCATGGGCATGTAGATGAGCACACGGTCGCCTTTTTGAACACCTAGCTTGCGTAAGACAGCGGCCAACTTGTTAACTTCGTGGTGAAGTTCAGCAAAAGTGAGCACGCGGGTCTGGCCTACTTCTGGGCTTTCCCAAATGATGGCTGGTTTGTCCCTTTTACCCGCAAGAACATGGCGATCTACGGCGTTATAGCAAAGGTTGGTTTGTCCACCACGAAACCACCGGAAGAACGGGGGTTGCGAATCGTCCAAAACTTGTTCCCACTTTTTAAACCAATGAAGACGTTGAGCCTGATGGGCCCAAAAATCTCGAGGATTTTCAATAGACCGCTTATAGATTTCTTCGTAACCCCACATATCCATAAGGTCACAGTTCCTCGTACAATTCGCGCACCTTTTTCCTATCAATTTTCCCGGTCTCCGAGCGCGGGAGGTCTTCAACAAACACTATTTTCCTCGGCTTTTTAAAGCTAGCCAGGTGCATGCTTACGTAGTCCATGATTTCTTGCTCTGTTAATATTTCTCCAGGCTTAGGCACGATAACGGCTTTAGGTGTCTGTCCCCATTGCGGATGCTTCGCTCTTACCACGACCACATCAGCTACCTTAGGGTGTGAATAAATGACGCGCTCAATTTCAGCGGGGTAGATATTTTCACCACCGCTGATAATCATGTCATCAGTGCGTCCTAACACGTAAAAGAAACCATCTTCATCATACTTGCCCAAGTCCCCAGTGAAGATCCAGTCGCCTCGGAACTTCTTAGCTTCTTCATCGGGGCGGTTCCAATAACCAGCAGCACCGGTAGGTTCACGGCGAACGATGATCTCGCCGACTTCTTCAGGCCCGACTTCCTGACCCTGATCGTTGACAACCTTTACCTCTACGAACATAGGGCACTTACCCATACATTCGCTGGCCTTTTTAAGAATGGGGTCATCCAGAGAACTGGCCCCCCAATTAAGACCTGTTGCTCCGGTTTCCGTGAGCCCATACCCACTGAAATATGTGATACCACGTTGCACAAAGGCTTCCTTCAACTCAGCAGGTTGGGGCTCCCCACCACCATTCACTGCTCGTAAAGAACCTACATATTTGTCCCATCCCTCAACTTGGGTCATCATCTTAAGCTGTGTAGCGATGCCAAAGTGAAAAGTTACGCCATATTCTTTAATCACTTGGAGAGCCACTTCTGGTGTCCAGCGTCGAACAAGGACAACGGTTCCATTGATCATGAGCATATAAAGTTGGAAACAAGTTAATCCACCAGCATGGAACATGGGTGGGGCACCAAAATATACGTCTTGACGTGACAAATGTGCTGATAAACCGTTAGCTAAACAAGCGAAAAACACGCCGCGATGGGTGAGTTTGACACCCTTAGGCCGCCCGGTAGAACCAGCGGTAAATAAGATAAAAGCCGTTTCTTCGGGAGCCGTCCAGATTGCAGGACATTGATCCGAGGCTTTTTTCAAAAATTGGTCATATGGAATAGCCTTGGGAATATTATGTTGTCCTACCTCAATCCAAAGAATTTGAGGGTAAAGTTTGATTAAATGTTCTACTTTTTCTGAGTACTCCGAATCGAATACTAGCGCTTTAGGCTGCACGTCTTCAATCATAAAGGATAATTCCTCAACGGAAAGACGAAAATTAGCGGGGGTATAAATGGCGCCGAGTTTTAAACATCCAAAAATGACTTCTAGAGTTTCAACCCTGTTAGGGAGAAGTGTAAACACCCGATCACCTTTTTTAATATTGTGGGCAGTTAAGGCGTTAGCCAGACGGTTGGCTTGAGCATTCAGAGCGGCATATGTAGTGTATTTACGCTCATCTGTACGATTGTGCTCGATAACAGCCAAAGCGTTACCCACCCCGGAAAGACTTGCATTACGTTCCAAAATATAGCCCAAGTTATAAACAGAACCGAATCCTGGATAAACCGTCGGACGAGGTCCTTGCACATAGTTACTCATTATCCCCTCCTTTCTATCTCGAGCCCCATATAGATTCTGCGCACATAATCATTATTAGAAAGTTCTTCGGCGGTACCCCTGAGCACAATTTTTCCATTTTCTAATAAATAAGCTCGATTCACAACCTTGAGGGCTTGACGCACGTTTTGTTCTACCAAAAACACCCCAATATGTTGACTAATTTCTCGTACAGTGTGAAAAACCTCAGTAACTAAAGACGGTTGCAATCCTAGAGAAGGTTCGTCCAGGATCAGCAAACGAGGGCGGGACATAAGAGCTCGTCCAATAGCCAACATTCGTTGTTCTCCTCCGCTTAAAGTTCCTGCCCACTGGCGTCGCCGAATACTGAGTATTGGAAAAAGACTGAAAACTTCTTGCAACGATTGCGACATTTGTTGACGGCCTCTGGGCACAAAAAGCGCACCTAGTTCCAAATTTTGTTGCACTGATAAGAAAGGGAAAAGTTCTCGTTCCTGAGGAACTATTGCAATTCCTAATCGTGCCACTTGATGGGGAGGAAGTCCCACTATTGAACGGCCAAAAAATTCGATCACTCCAGTTCTTGGTCGGATTAGACCGGCAATAGTGTTGACCAACGTTGTTTTGCCTGCCCCGTTCGGGCCGAACATTCCTACGCACTCAAGGCCGATTTCTAAAGAGATATCTCTTAGGATATGGGCCTTACCAAAGAAGTGATTAAGCTGATGCACGGTTAGCATCAGGCTCCCTCCTCTCCTAAGTAGGCTGCGATCACTTTGGGATCTTCGCTAACCTGTGAATATGTTCCCTGTGCTATCAACTCTCCAGCATTTAAAACAATTACCCAATCTGTGATTTGTGCAATCACACGCATTACATGTTCAATAAGCCCAATGGCAAGTCCACTACTTCTCAGGTTGTGCACAACACTAATAAGATCACGAGTTTCCTCTGGATTCAAACCGGCCATAACCTCGTCAAGGAATAGTACGCGTGGCCGCATAGCCAGGGCCCGCCCTAGTTCTAATTTTTTTATTTCTAGCGCTGACAAACTGAAAACAGAGCGCTCCAAACTATGCAAACCCAAAAGTTCAGCTACTTCTTCAGCAACTTGACGAGCTACACGTAGAGACAGCTTACGAGCAAACAGAGCCCCCACCATCAAATTCTCCCGTACCGTTAAATCTACAAAAGGATGTGCCAGCTGAAACGTGCGAGCAATACCCATTTTTGCTCGTTCATGTGGTGAGGTGGTTGTAATGTCTTGATCGTTTAGAATAATCGCTCCGCTGTCCAAACGATAAAGACCAGTAATTACGTTTACTAAGGTTGTCTTCCCCGAACCGTTGGGGCCAATGATTCCTAAAATCCGACCAGAAACCACTTCAGTAGTAACTTGATTGAGGGCGACTAGGCCTCCAAAGCACTTGGTCACTTTTTGTGCAATCAGTCGAGTCACAGATGAGCTCCTTTATCTACGGCTTCGTTTGCTCGGGAGCGTGTACTCTATCTCGTGCTGCTCCCGCCCTTTTAAATCCCGCAAGTATCATACCTATCACACCCCGTGGTGCAAACAGCGTAACAACAACAATCACTGCTCCATATACCAAAAGGTGTCCATAAGGGATAATTAGTTTGAAGTATTCACTTAAAGTACCAAGAATAATTGCTCCCAAAAGGGGGCCCTCTGTAGTGTAGACTCCGCCTAACAACGCCATAGCCATGGGGAGAAGGAGAAAACTGATGTGGAAAGTACCCTCAGGAGCCACAAAGCCATGCACATGAGCATAAACTCCGCCCACAAGGCCCTGTAAAAAGGAAGTGATCGTAAAAGCGAACAAGAGACTATGGAACACGTTAATTCCGCAAGACTTAGCCACCCACTCGTTGTTTCTTATAGCGGTTAAGGCAAATCGGACACGGGTTTGCTGGAAAACCTCGGACAAAACAACCGAAAACCACGTCAAGCCCAACACAAGCCAATAAGTATAGGCGGCATTCCCAGCAAAAATGACTTGCGGCATCATCCGACCCCCCGGGCCACCGGTTAATGCGGGCAGGTTACGTGCTACGACCGGAAGGATCATGGCAATGGCCAAAGTAGTAATGGCAAAGTACATGCCGCGAAGCTCCAATACAGCTATCCCCAAAAGAAAGGCGAGGACTGCGGCGGCCAATCCCCCCAACACCATGGTCAATCCCCGCGGCAGGCCTTGGTTGAGAAACAATAGCGTGGCTGTGTAAGCGCCAACCCCAAAGAACCCGGAAATTCCGAAATTAATCTGCCCTGAGCGCAATAGCATGTCCCAGCTTAGGGCCAAAGATAAATAGAACAAAATGTTTACAGCTACTTGCAAAGGATAGGCGCCAACTGCGAAAGGAAGCAGCGCGGCCAGCGCTATACCCCCCAAGAGCCCCAAGGTTCGCCGCCAATTCATGTCCAAAGCCTCCTCAGACGATAAGACCGTGTCATAATGACGCTTACCAGTACAGCAAAAAACACTACATCCGCCCAACCATATGTCTGGGGAAACGACTTTACAAACGCTTCAGCCAAGCCCAGAGTTAGTCCCCCCCAAAGAATGCCAGGTAGATTGCCAATTCCCGCCATGGCGATGAGACAGAACGACTTCATAGTGTAAGGAGAACCAGCTTGTGGGAAAATTACATGGCGAGTTACGTATAGACCCCCAATGGCCCCGACCAGGGCAATGGCCAAGGAAAAGACCATCAGGTAGGTACGTTGGACATCAATACCAACCAACGAGGCTCCGCGCGGGTTTTGTCCTACAGCCAGTGCCGCGTGCCCTGTCCGCGTCCGTCGCAAGAAGAGCAACAAACCCAGCAGCAGCAAGAGTGCTCCCCCCGTATAAACAAACGGGAATATCCCAAATCGTACTGAACCTAGCGTAACAGAGGTAAAAGAATAGCGCAGGAAAGGTTTGTAGGGTCGGGAAGTCCATAGGAGGTTAGCCATCTCCATAGCCATCAAGGCCAAGCCATAAGTAAGCAAAAGCTGGATCAGTTCAGGCGCTTTGAGCACGCGGCGGATGGTCGAGCTAAAAGTGACCCCTCCCAGAATAGCAAAAACCACAAAAGCAGGGATCATGGTTAAAATCGGATCCCATTTTAGATGGTACCATAACCAAAAGGCAAAGTAGGATCCCAACATGAGAAATTCCCCGTGGGCCAAATTGATGATCCCCACAATCCCCAAAATAAGGGCCATGGGAAGGGCGATGAGGGCGTAGAGACCCCCCTGCTGCACACCTTCAATGACCACAAGAGGTTTCCACCACGCTAGGCCACCAGCCACAATAAGAAACAAGACTCCTAGTATCGACCTGCGTCCGCGCAATAAGCCCACAAGCCTCATGGCCACCTTTCAACAGAGGGGCCTAGCTCCGCGGAGCTAGGCCCCTCCCTCGCCCTTTACTGCCCACCCCACTTAAATGGGTACACCAACGGTGCTGTTGCAAACTCAAACGGCCAGATCACCTCTTGGCGTCCCTTCTGCCACTGTAAGATTTTTTGCTTGCGGAATCCCTGATGCTTGATTATGTTGGAGGGGGAGAAGGTCAGGGTTTCGCCCAGAGGTGATTCGTATTCCACTGCTTCCAAGGCAGCGATGACCGTGTTCTTGTCCAAGGCTTGGAGCGCGGCTGCTACTGTTTCCCTCTCTTCAGGCTTTGCACGAGCGACAGCCTGGTTGATGGCTTCATAAATCACGTAAACGTTGGTGTAACCTAGTGGAGCGAAGTAAGTGGCCGGTTCCTCGTTCCAACGGGCCACGTAGGCGTCCCAGAAGTGTTTGCTGGCCGTGCTCACGTCTTTAATGGATGGCGCCCACATGCCATAGAGCATGACGTTCTCCGCCAAAGGGTGCTTGCCGAAGTCGCGGGGCCAGCCCGGCGGGGATCCGACAAAGATCGGGGGCTCAAAGCCGATCTCGAATGCCTGTTCCATGATGGGAATAGCGTCGGCGTCGTAGCCGATCCAAATGAAGATGTCAGGGTTGAAGTCCTTGGCAAAGCGCAACACGGCGCGGTAGTCCCCACCGCCAAAGGCCGCGCTCTTGAAGGACATCCCCTGGTTTTCCCAGTGAGCAAAGGCCACCAGTGAACCCTGATATGAGGTGCTGCCAAACGCGCCCTCTTCATATGCCCAAAAGGCCTTCTTGATAGGGATGCCATATCTTTCCTGGATGGCCGCCCACCCTTCCACGTAACTCAACCCCTGTAAATAGTCCCAGGGGTGGAGGTGGAAGTACCAGTCACACCCTTCCAGCAAGGGCTCCAACACCGAAGCTGCCGCCCCAATCCATAACGTGATTTTCTCGTAAACCTTGAGGCGAGGAACCTGGGCGTAGTGCACGCCACTGGCCATACCGCCAATAAAGAAGTCCACGTTGTGCACCGTGGCCAAAAGGTCAATGGCCGCAGCCCCTTTGGCCGGGTTCATCTCGTCGTCAATCACGATGAGCTCTAGAGGCCTCCCCAGAATCCCGCCCTTGGCGTTGATTTCCTCAACCGCCAGCTGCATAGCTCGCGAGGCCTGGTGACCCGTGATGTCCCCCAAGGGCAACACAGCCCCCAGCTTGATGGGGGGCAGTTCTTGCCCAAGGGCCAAGATGCCAAGCGCCCCAATTGCCAATAATGCACTCCAAACGCGCTTCATCCTACACCTCCTTTGTGCGTCCACCTTTTCTTCCAATCCTTTTTGTCCTCGAACCTACGGCACAGATCAAAGGGTGTTCGGCCACGTATCACCTCCTTTCCTCCTCGGCTAACGCAGGAGACATTTTGTGCCTATGGATGAACCCCACAATTGCTGTGAGGAACTCCTTCGGTCGCTCGATCACCGCGCCGTGCCCAGCCCTCGGGATCACCAAGAATTCGGCCTGGTTGAGTGAGCGACGCATCTCCTCCATGAACGGCAGGGGCGTCACGCGGTCTTCCTCCGCTCCAATCAGAAGGATGGGCATGGCCAACCTCTTGAGCTCCTCTTCGTCGATGGCTAGGTCCAAAGCGCTTCGGCATAGACGGCGGAAGCCCTCGAACCACTCACGTGTGAGCATGGACCTAAACATTTCTTGCCGCTTCTTCAAGAATTCGTAGTGGGTGGCATAGAAAGTGCTCGAATAAATGTAAGGAATAGCGAGTTCAAAGAATCGTGCAGCATCATTGAGCTCAGCGGCCACCTCCCAAGCACGACCAATGGCGCGGAGGTGGTTGGGGATATAGTGGAAAGTATTGGCTAGGATGAGGCTTTGGACCCGTTCCGGATGACGTAGGGCGAAGAGCAAGGCCACACTTCCCCCATAGGAGACGCCGAATAAGTGAACTTTGGAAAGCCGCAGGTGGTCCAACATGGCTCGCACATCGTCCACATGAACTTGGATACTGTAATCCTTGTCCATCTTGCTGGAGCGACCTTGATCGCGGAGGTCCACCAAAATCAGTTGAGCGTGAGAGGTAAGATAAGGCAAGTACATAGTCCAACTAGCCGTGCTCATCATGATCCCGCCCAACATGACCAAGGGGTCACCCTGACCGTGGACCTCGTAGTAAAGCGTCACACCATCACTTACCTGAACCGTGGCCATCAACTATCCCCTCCACGGACTTTGTGGTTTTAAGTCGACCACTGGCCAACTGTTCTTGGATGACGTTGGCAAAGTAAGAATGGCGAAAGCAGTGGGCGAAGAGGTCCGACTCGATGCGCAGACCCTCTCCCAACGGCAGCCGCTGGGTGGCGTAAAGGGCGCGTTTCGCAGCAGTCACAGCAAAAGCAGGCAATCGCAATATCCGTCCGATAAGCTCTTGCACCCGTTCTTCTAACTTATCGGGTGGCACGACATCGTGAACCAGTCCCCATGCCAAAGCCCTCTCAGCGGGCTGCAGCTGCCCAAGCAAGATCATCTCCGTAGCCCAGTTAAGACCGATGACCCGGGGGAGCCGCTGAGTGCCCCCGGCACCAGGGATAATGCCCAAGCGCACTTCAGGAAGTCCAAGTCGGGAGCGGGTGGTAGCAATGCGAAAATCACAAGCCAAGGCGAATTCCAAACCGCCTCCAAAGCACAGCCCATCAATCGCAGCAATAAGCACCACAGGGCTTTCTTCCATACGATCGAACAAGGCTTGCAAGCGAGAGGAAAACGTGCGAGCTTGGCGTTCATCAAAGCGAAACATCTCCACGCCGTCGGCCCCGCCGATGAAGTGCTCTTCGCCTGACCCTCGGTATACAATGGCCCTTACCTCGCGCGCTTCAGCAGCGTGCAGATGAACCTCGATTTCTTCGATGGTTTCGCTATCCAGCGAGTTTCGATCAACCGGGCGGTCGATGATGACCCAATGCACGCTTCCGTTCTCCTTCACCCGCAAGTTTTTAAAGTCTTTCACAGTCACATCACGAGCCCGCCGTTGGGGCTCAAGACCTGTCCTGTGAAAAAATCTGCTTCAGGACTGGCCAAGAAAACAACCAGGGCCGCTATTTCCTCGGGCTTAGCAAACCTTCCCAGCGGGGTGCGGCGCAATACCTGCTCGCGGAAGGAAGGATCAAGGGCTTCCAGCATAGGGGTTTCCACGTAACCTGGGGCGATGGCGTTGACGCGAATGTTGTAGGGGGCGACCTCCCGTGCCAAGGTTTTCGTGAACTGCACTACCCCAGCTTTGCTCGCACCATAGGCAGCAGCCCCGGGGACAGGCATAAGGGCAGCTACAGAGGCGAAATTGATGATGCGTCCGCCACCTGTTTCCTTCATCCACTTGACGGCCTCCCGGCAGCAGTAGAAAGTCCCTGTCAAATTAACTTCCATCACTGCGCGCCAATCTTGGTCGCTTATGTCTTCCACGGGAGCCACTTTGCCCAAAATGGCCGCACAGTTGACCAGCAAATCCAAACGATCGACCCGCGTGCGGAGATAGGCGAAAGCTTGGGCCACGGAGGTGCTATGAGCAACATCCAAAAACACGGCCTCGGTCAGCCCACCTATGGCGCGGGCCGCAGCTTCTGCTTTCTCTTTCGCGACATCACCGATAAACACACGCACCCCTTGGCGACTTAAGGCCGCGGCCACGGCGCGGCCGATGCCCGAGGCGCCACCCGTTACCAAAGCCGCCTCACACACGTACGTTCCTCCCCGATTCATAAATCCTTAAATCGCTCATAAGCACGACGTGCTCGCTCTGTAGGGAACACAATGAAATCCTTTGTTCCTAGCTTTTCCACTATTCCTTCAGCCACCTCTTCGGCTGTATCCATTTTTCCATAGAGGTCTTCAATCCAACCGCTCAGCCTTTCTGCCCCAATACAGCTTCCAAAAAACTCGGTCTTTGTAAGGTGGGGGCAGACCACTTGGACATGGATTCCAGTGCCCTCAAGCTCCTCTCTCAAGCCCCGGGAAAGCCCCACCAAAGCATGCTTGGCCGCCAAGTACGGGGCTACGTTGGCGGTGTGAGCCACTAAACCTCCGGTGGAAGCAACGTTGACGATCCATCCTTCCCCCTGCTGCTTCATGGCAGGGATGACGGCTTGGATGAGGGCAAACGCAGCGATGAAGTTGATCTCCAAAACTTGACGCAATTCACCCTCCGTTACCTCTTCAAGCGACTTGTAGATTCCCAGTCCGGCATTGTTGATGAGCACGTGCACTTGGCCTTTCCAAGCCAAGGCCTTGCGGACCAAGTCGGCACGGTAGTTGGGGTTGGTGAGGTCGCCTGCACAGACCACGGTTTCTGTGGTACAAGTTCGGGCGACGGATTGCAGGCGATCGGTGCGGCGGGCCGCCAGCACCACAAACGCTCCACGGCGGGACAAAGCCCGCGCCAAAGCAGCCCCAATTCCGGAGCTTGCTCCGGTAATCAAGGCCACCCTACCTTTCCAATCCACCATTTCTCACCTCAAGTCTCGCGCACGATTAAAGCGGCCAAGCCCATGCCCCCGCCCATGCACAGGGCCGCCACCCCCAAGGCCTTCTCCTTCTCAATAAGGTTGTGAACAAGATCCACCACGATCCGCGCTCCCGAGGCTCCGATGGGATGCCCTAGGGCAATCGCCCCACCATGGATGTTGAGCCGATCTGGAGGAAGATCCAGTTCGCGGCCCACAGCTAGGACTTGAGCGGCAAATGCTTCGTTGATTTCCCAAAGGTCCACACGGCTCATGGGAAGGCCCTGTTTCTTGAGCAGGGCGCGTATAGCGCCCACAGGACCTAACCCCATGACCGAGGGATCCAAACCCACAACGGCAAAGTCCACAAGCTCCGCGAGCGGTTTAACTCCCAGCTCCTTAGCCTTGGTTGCATCAGCCAGCACCACCACGGCCGCTCCGTCGCTGATGGCCGAAGCATTGCCGGCTGTAACTGTTCCATTGGGCAGAAATGCAGGGGGAAGCTGAGAAAGCTTTTCCAAGCTCGTGTCAGGCCGCGGTACTTCGTCTTGGCTGACCGACAACGTTCCCCCCTTCGGCCCAGGGGCGTCCACCGCTACGACGCGGCTCTGGAAAAGCCCTGCTCGCTGCGCGGCCACGGCTTTTTGGTGAGAGCACAACGCGTATTGGTCCTGCTCCTCTCGAGAAATCCCATACTTTCTGGCGAGGTTCTCTGCGGTGACCCCCATGTGGTAGCCGTAGAACACGTCCCAAAGTCCGTCGTGGATGAGGAGGTCCAGCATTTGGGCGTGGTTCATGCGGGCTCCCCAGCGGGCCTGGGGCAGGGCGTAGGGAGCCATAGACATGTTCTCCATTCCCCCTGCGAATACAAGCCGTGCTTCACCCAGTCGAATGGCCTGCACCCCGAGCCAAATGGCTTGTAAGCCTGAACCACAGACGCGGTTTACCGTGTACGCTGGGACCTCGTAAGGTAAGCCCCCGAATACTGCAGCTTGTCGAGCAGGGTTCATGCCCACACCGGCGGAGACCACTTGGCCCATGATCACCTCATCCACCTCTGTGGGGGTGAGCTTCAAGGTGTCCAAGAAATGTCGGATCAGGGCGGCGGCCAAGCGTGGGGCAGGAAGATCTTTAAGGGCCCCTCCAAATCGGCCGAAGGGCGTGCGCACAGCCCCCAGGCACACCACCCGCTTTGCTTCCATCTCATCCTCCCTGCAAAAAGTGCAAAATTTCCTGGTTGACCTCTTCGGCCTTTTCCCAAAAGAGGAGGTGCCCAGCCCCTGCAATGGCCTCGAACTTGGCCCCTGGAATGGATTGAGCGAGTTTTTGCACAAACTTGAGCGGGACTATGCGGTCCTCAACACCGGCCAGGACCAACGTGGGGGCCCTAATTTGTCCCACAGCCCCACGAAAGTCGAACTGGCTTGCGGCGGAGAACTGGCCCTGGAAGGCGTGAGGCGGCGGGGTCTCCGCCACCCTCATCTTCACCAGTTCCTCCACCTCCTGGGGGCGGGTGTGGAAAAACTCCTCCGACAGGGAATACTTCAAACCGTGGCGGTGCATTTGGGCCAAAGTCAGAGCCCGCACGCTCAAAATTTCTTTCCACAGCTCCGCAGTAGCCGCCAGGTACTCCGGCCCACCAAAATGGGTGCACATCAGCACAAGCTTCTCCACCCGTTCGGGATGGTTTACGGCCAGCACCTGCGCAATGTACCCGCCCATGGAAGCTCCAATCACATGGGCCTTGGCAATCCCCAAGTGGTCCAAAAGCCCCACGGCGTCTTGAGCCATCAGACCAATGGTGTAGGGTTCTTTAGGTTTGTCGGACTGACCGGCTCCACGGTTGTCGAAAACCACAACCTGAAAGTGCGGCGCAAGAGCGGGAATTTGTCGAGCCCAAAATTTGCTGGAAAAACCCAAGCCTTGGATCATGAGCACGGCGGGCCCCTGGCCGTGCAGTTCGTAGTAAAGTTCGATATTCCCCACCTTAGCTTTTGGCATCGTGGTCCCTTACCACACCAGTCCTCCATCCACGGGAATCACCGCCCCATTCACGTAGGCTGCCTCGTCGGAAGCCAGGAAGAGGTAGACGTAGGCCACGTCCCGTGGGGACCCCAGCCGACGCAAGGGAACCCGCTCTCGCACGCTCTGAAGAATCTTTTCCGGAACGGATTTGACCATCTCTGTCTCGATGAACCCTGGGGCCACGGCGTTGACGGTGATGCCCTTGGGACCCAGTTCCCGAGCCCAAACCCGTGTTAGCCCAATGAGCCCTGCTTTGGAAGCTACATAGTTGCTTTGCCCAAAGTTGCCGTAGAGGGCCACAATGGAGGCGGTGTTGATGATTCGCCCATATCCTTGGGCCAGCATGGTGGGTACCACAGCCTGGGTAACGTTGAAAACTCCCTTGAGGTTCACCGCCAGCACTTTGTCCCAATCTTCCTCGCTCATTTTGACCAGCTGCGCATCGCGGGTGATGCCAGCGTTGTTGACCAACACGTCGATGCGGGAAAAGGTGCGCACGATTTCAGCCACAACTTGTTGAACTTGGTTGCGGTCGGCCACGTTCATGACGAAGAAAGCCGCTGATCCTCCGTTTTGCTGAATGGCGTGAGCTACTTCCTCTCCCTGGGGGTCCACGTCGCACACCGCCACCTTGGCCCCTTCTTGGGCAAAGAGCAAGGCCGCTTCTCGACCAATCCCTCGGGCCGCTCCGGTGATGAGCGCGACCCGATTGCGCAGGCGCATGTCCACCTCCTAGATCCAGCGGAAGAGGGCTGTGGCCATCACAAACCCTGCCCCCGAAGTACAAAAGGCCAGAAGGTCTCCAGATTTGAGTTTTCCTTCCCGCTCGGCATCATAGAGGGCCATGAACGCGGAGGCGCTCCCTGCATACCCAAACTTGTCGGCCACCCAATGGGTTCGCGTCTCCGGAAGGCCTAGGGCCTGTAGCGTAGCCACCACCGCGGGGTACTCCACCTGGTTGGTGAGGAGGAGGTCGATGTCCTGGGGGTTACAGCCGGCACTTTGCGCGGTCTGGGCGAGGATCTGGGGCCAACGGACGGCGTTGAAGTCAGGAGGAACACGGTGGCCATTTTCGTGAAACCGCAAATAATGTTTTTTCTGTTGAACAAGCTGCAGGTCCAAAGGCCGCGCTGTGCCAATATAAATTCCATAAGTGTCCCAGAAAGCCCCTTCCGTTTTGATTTTACCAGCTAAAAAGCCGGGGCGGTCAGAGACCGAAAGGATTACCGCTCCCGCCCCGTCGCTGAACAGGGTGGCCAACACCCGGGTGGCGGACTGGGCGTAGGGGGACCAATCGATCCATTTGGTCATGCCGTAAGCACCAACGACCAAAACATGGTTGATCGCCGGATCGAAGGCAATGAAGTGGGAGGCGCTAATGAGGGCGATGGTTTCGTCGGCGCAAGCGGCGTTGATGTCGAAGGTCCCGGCCCGGGTGGCGCCCAATTTGTGTTGAATAATGGCTGAGGTGGGAGGGGTGACGTAGTCCGGGGTATCCGTGGCGAGGATGATGAGGTCGAGGTCCTCAGGGGAGAGGTGGGCGGCGCGAAGGGCCTCTCGAGCAGCTTGGACGGCCATGTCGGAGGTGCTTTCGTGGGGCTCAGCGATGAATCGGCGGCCGATGCGCTTGTCCTGGAGGTAGGTGGGGACGTCGTAGTCCAAAAGACGGGCCAGCTCTTCGTTGGTAACCTCCCGTTGGGGAAGGTACATGCCTACGCCAGCGATGCTTGCGTGCCGCCTCATGGCAACCTGACAGATGAGTCAGGTGTCAGGTAGTATAGGCGCACCCCCTCCCCTTGTCAAGTCCGCCCCACGCCTTAAAGTTCCAACCCGTGCAGAACCAGCGAAGCCAGCTCCTCCACCGCTCGTTCCCCTGCTCTCCCCCCCTTCTCCCAAAGCACCCACCGCTGCCCACCCAAATGGGCAATGCCTATGAGCACATACGCCAAATCTCTGGGGTCCATGCGGCGAATCTCCCCTCGCTCCATTCCTTGGGCGAGTTTTTCCGCATACCTTTGGGCCAGGCGGGTGTAGTGCCACTTGCCCAAGCTCTCATCCACAAACTCGGCTTCCCGAAGGATACGGTAGGCCCCGGGGTGGCGCTCCACCCACTTAAAAAACGCTTTTAGTCCCACGACCTCGGCCGTGCGGCGGTCTTGGCAGTTGGCGACAGCCAAAGTCAGCCCGTGCCGAAGTTCTCGACTAATTTCACGTACGAGCTCTTGAAACACGGCCAACTTGCTAGGGAAGTACAAATAAAAAGTGCCCTGTCCCACTCCCGCAAGGTAGGTGATGGTGGAAACTGGGGTATCATAGAATCCGGCTTGACCGAAGGCGCGTTCGGCGGCCTCCAAAAGCGCCCGCCGTGTTGTTTCTCCTTTTTCTTCTTTCTTGTGATGGAAGCTCCACGCAAAAACTTCTGGGGGGATGGCAGGCTCGGGTTCTGTCCACCGGATCATTCGGGCATCGATCCCTTTAAAGATAATGTCTAACCCCACGGCGCGCGCCTTGGGAGGCACAGGACTTCCCGACCACAGCACATAGTTCACCAGCAAAAAAATCGCGGCCCCCAAAAGGGCATAGGCTACAACCTCTGGTTCAACCGCCCGAAAAACTCCTTCCTGAAAGCCTTCCCGTACAATTGCAGCAAAGATTTTTGCCACTGCAGCGTAAAAGTGGCGAGGAATTTCTTGACGGACAAACTCGGCTTCTCGAAAAATTCGGAACATCCTTTCGTTTTCAGTCAAGAAATCCAAAAACGCTTCGTACGCGTGGAAAAGCTTATCTTTAGGAGGAGCTGAGGGGGGCACCGCAGCCTCGAGCCGGGCCAGAAGGCGCTCCTCCAGGTCCTTCACCAAACGCACAAACACGTCCTCCTTGTTGGCAAAATACAAGTAGAACGTGCCCTGGGCCACACCCGCGTGCCGACAGATCTGGGAAACCGAGGTCATCTCAAACCCCCGCTCAGCAAATACAGCTTCTGCACTGCGCAACAGCTTATCCAGCGTGTGTTTCCCCCTTCCTTGGGGAGACCGGCGCTCGGCCTTCTTATTGTTTGCCATAAACCCTTAACCTCCTCCACAGACCTAGGCAGTTTAGCACGTTGAAGTGAGGTTTACCCAGGGGGATCTGTAGCGAGAGCAGGATATGTTATGATTCATTTATTATGATGCTCAAAGGCTCTGACCTTTCTGCAGCTCCGGTGTCCGGCACTACATCAATTCCGGAGGACAACAGTGAAAAATTTCTTGATGACATGGGCGGCTAGGAACCTTTCCAGAGTATTCGAGGGGGCGATGACCGCTGGCCCAGCACGTCCCCTTTTCCTTTTAATAGGTTAGGGCGCCTTGGGTCCCTTGACGAGAGGGCGTCTTCCCTTTTGTGTTCGCCCAGCTTAAATTGGAATGGCGTGTTGGCTTTTTTCTTCTTCGC
>FWWM01006088.1_pt1 | contig 25637 bp, 22 predicted proteins | sample 2228351 | NCBI WGS metagenome assembly FWWM01 (sample SAMEA103939774, study PRJEB20133) | metagenome
GAGGAGGAAAATCAGCCCCTACACATCACCGCCAAAGCCGCCTGACGATGGCCCACGGCCACAGCCGAAATTACACCACCTTGACGGACGCGACCTACGCAGGGTATTTTCGAAGTGTCCTATCATATAGGATCTTGCCCGTCGAAACCGAGGTACCTTGGTGATGCGTGCGAACCGCGATGCGGAGCGCGCCCGCCGTCGACGGAACGGAATAGATCTACCTGGGAAGGCCACTGGAGTGTCGTCAAAGTGAACCCTTTGCGCCCGGCCTCTCTACAATCACATCTGCCTTGGAACTTGACCGTTCCTGGATAATTTTCGCCAGCACTTGCGCTTTGGGGCGCAGGGAATGTCTATCGATTGATCGCAACGCCGCACCGAAGGCGTGCTGGGTTATGTCCGCCAGGACATATCCGGACCGTTCGACGTTGCTGTAGCGGATATGGGAATTGTTCACGAGCGCGTCGCCGAACCGTCCCTCGGGCGGTGATTGGGCCGCTAGTGCGGAGGTGACAATCTCTGTCGCGACGGGAGGGCCTTCACGCGCATCCGCGTCCGGTCTCAGTTCGTTCACCCAAAAGCTGTGGACGTCCCCACTCAAGACGAAGGCATTAGAGACGGCAGGTTGAACCAATTGCTTCATTATCCGGCCACGCGCAGCGGCATAACCATCCCACTGATCGCTAAAGACCGACTGGCCGCTACCATCCAGCGAAAGCGGCGCGAAGAATATGCCCTGCGCCAGCAAGGTCCATGGCCTCCGCTCATTCGCCATCCGACCGGCTAACCATGTCTCCTGCTCTGACCCGAGCATCGTGCGATCTGCTCGAAATCGCTCGTGACAGTCCACGAGCCGAACATTCCTTGCAGAGAATGGCGGGGAACAGGGAGGGGACGAGCGGTATTGCCGCGTGTCGAGCAGCGACAAGGAAGCGAGTTCTCCCCAATCGATTGCTCGATATAGCTGCGGCGCCGACGGCGAACCCCAGAGGCTTGGTCGGAGTGGCATGTGCTCAAAATAGGCCTGATAAGCCGCCGCGCGGCGAGCAGCAAAGATTCCAGGCGGCACGCCTTCACGATTGGCGAGTGATGCATAGTCGTTGAGCACTTCATGATCGTCCCAGATTACCGCCCAAGGGAAGAGCCGGTGCGCCTCCTGGAGGTCCGGATCGGTTCGGTACAGCGCATGCCTTGCGCGGTATCCCTCTAGATCTATGGGCTCATCAGACCCGAACGTCCGTACGACCGGCTGTCCCGGGTAAGTCTGCTCATAGATATAGTCGCCCAGTTGAACGATCAGGTCGGGATCGGCCGCAATCATGTCACGATATGCTCCAAACCAGCCCTGCTCCCAGTGCTGGCAGGAACTCAGCGCCAACCTGAATCGAGCGGTCTGTATGGGCACTGTTGCAGTGCGGCCGACCGGACTGGTCGCGCCCAGCCCATGAAATCGATACCAATACCGGCGGCCGGCATCGAGGCCCTCGACTTCGATGTGCACGCTGTGGGCGCGTTGATGGGACGTCCAGTGCATCCCCGATCGGACTACGCGCCGGAACTGCTGGTCTTCGGCAATTTCGAACCGGACGTGCACGGCTCCCGCATCAAGGGCGGCGCCGCCCGGGCCGACAAGCCTTGTCCAGAGCACGAACCCGTCCCTTGCCGGATCTCCGCTCGCGACCCCAAGCGCGAATGGATACGCGCCAGCGCTCCGTGAAACACCTTGAGCGAACGCGGGCCGGACGGTGAGCGCCGCCATGGCTCCCAGCATGGCGCGCCGATGCCATAATAAATCCTGCATTCGTGCCCGCTAGCCTGACTACTTGACGGTTTTGCGACGTCGATGTCTTCGAAATGTAATTGCACAAGGCTAGGCGGAGCCCGGCAAGTGGGGACCCTATCGTGGCATGGCTCAGAGACGTCGATCGGTGGTTCATCGACGAAATACTGCCGCATCGGTCGGCCTACCGACGACAGGCTGTGCGATTGGTCGCACCGTCGGACGCTGACGATCTGGTGCAGGAAGCGTATGCGCGCGTTATCGGTGCGTCCCACCATCGGCAAATCGAAAACCCGCGCGGATTCATGATGGTGGTGCTTTGCAACCTGGCACGGGAACGGCATCGGCGAGCAGCTCTTGTTCGCTTTGAGCATATCGCAGATCTCGACACATTGACCATGGCGGACGAGGCGCCGGACCAGTTCGCAATCGTATCGAACCGGCTCGAGCTATCACGCCTGATTGAGCTCATGGATCATCTGCCCCCGCGCGCCCGAGCAGTCGTTAAACTACGCCGAATCGACGGAATGTTGCCGCGAGACATAGCGGCCAAGCTCGGCTTATCCGTCTCTACTGTTGAGAAACATCTTGCAAATGGTCTGGCGAAGCTGGCGATAGCGATGCAGGATGCCCCGACACGGAACGAAAAGGCCGCGAATTCTCGCCCATGGCAACGGAAACGACAACAAACGCACTGATGGAGGAGGCGGCCGAGTGGTTGGCCGCGCTGGATGCCGGATCGGTAGACATTGATGCCTTCGAGGCATGGCGAGATTCGGACTCCCGTCACGCCGTCGCCTTCGCGCAGGTCGTCGATGCGTTCGAACAGGTAGCGGGCCTTCGCGCCGTAGAGGAGCGTTCTCCGCCTGGGCGCGACGGGGTAAATCGCCGCAAGCTGCTTCGCGCCGGGGCACTCGCGGGAGGAGCAGCGGCGATTGCGGGTTCGTTGGCCGCTTTACAGGCCAATGCGCGCGACCAGGCCCGCACCGGTGTGGGAGAGAGAAAAACGGTCCTTCTCCCCGGGGGAGGGCGGGTCGAGCTAAATACCCAGACAAGTATCAGCTGGCGGTTCAACGACAAGGAGCGGTCGATCTGGCTCGAAGAAGGTGAGATCCGGCTGGATGTCTCAAAGCCGGAGGTGAAGGCGATCGACATCCGAACCGATGCAATGCGGGCGAGAGTGGCGCAAGGCTCAGTCAACATCAGGCGAGAGCCGGGATCGGTGGGTCTATTGGTGCTGTCCGGGAACGTCTTGCTGACGGGCGCGAAGCCGGTGACGATTAAGCATGGCGAGTTCGCGAATGTCATCGGCCGCGACGTCTCGGTCAGCGAAGCCGAACCTGTAGCCCTGGAACGCGCCGCTGGCTGGAGAAACGGCCAACTTGTATTCGAAGGCGAGAGCCTCGATTACGTTATTGGAGAATTCAACCGCTACCTCGATCGGAAGATCGTGATTGCTGATCCCAGGCTTTCACGTATCCGGCTAGGCGGTCGCTTCACGTCTACCGATCCGGCGGATTTGCTCACCGCTCTGCAGGCATCATTCGATGTCCGCGTTATCCGAAGCGGGGCTGGGGCCATCACGCTGACCGCCCGATAATTATTTAGCGAGAGACTGGCGGCGGCAAGCCACCAGATCATCATGACCTCCGAGAGCCTTTAACTCTAGGAGGAAATGATGGCGTTCTATTCGGTTGCCCTGCCAATTGTCCTGGCTGCCAGCCCGGCGGGCACAACGCAGAATAATCAGGTTGCATTCGATATCCCGGCCCAACCGCTCGGAGGCGCCCTGAACGAGTTCGGGCGACAGGCAGGCGTCCAGGTGATGTTTCCCTATGACGCGGTGTCGGGCCGTCGTTCGGTGGCGATCAAGGGTCGAATGTCCCGCGACATTGCCATTCGGCGGCTGATCGCAGGACAAGGGATGACGATCACGCACGAGAGCGCGAAACTCATCTCGCTCAAAGCGGAAGCGCCGGAGCTTAAACCCACGGCCTCGGAGGCGCGTCCGGAAGAGCAGGATATCGTTGTCACGGCGCAGAAGCGCAAAGAAGTGCTCTCAAAGGTTCCGCAGGCCATAACGGTTGTATCGGGCGATGATGCGAACAAGCGCCGGATCACGGATTTTGCGAGCCTGGTCGACGAAATCCCCGGGATGTCGATAAATTATGCGTTCGGCGGAGAAAGCTACGGACTTTTGGCTATCAGGGGTATCGGCGGTGCCGATGATTATAAACCGAATGGCAGCCCTTCGGTCGCTCTCCACGTCGATGGCGTCTATCAAAGCTCAAACGCCTATATGGGCATGCCCTTGTTCGACCTCGATCGCATCGAGATTTTGCGAGGTCCGCAAGGGACTTTGTACGGCCGCAATACGACGGCGGGCGTCGTCAATGCAATTACCCGCGGCGGATCGGATGAGTTCGAAGGCTATGCCGACGTTCGCTACGGGAGCTACGACAATCTCCACGCCGAAGCAGCATTCGGCGGGCCGGTTTCCGACAATATCCGGGTGCGCCTGGCGGTCATGACCGGCCAAGGCGGCGGATTCATGAAAGGCATGGGCGCGGGTGACCTGGCTGGCGCAAGGCTCAGTGTCGGCGGGGTTGTCCAGCAGCAGGTTCCGGCGATCGCCGACCCTGGCCCGCGCGAAGGTTTTGGCGACAAGGATTTGTTCGCGGCGCGGGGCACGGTTGAACTGGACTTTGCTCCCGAAACGAAACTGACCCTGAAGGCGTTCGCCAGCCGCGACCGCGGAGATGCGCGCCAGTATGACCGGATCAGCGCCGATCAAGATACCACCGTTTTGAATGCAGGCGAAGATGCCGATCCATACCGCTTTTATTCAAGCGAGTATTATGATCAGAAAATCAACATCGAGGGAGCCTCGGCCCAGCTGAGCCACTTGCTCGGTGAGAAGACGCGCCTCGAGCTGGTGGCGGGCGCCCAGTCGAGCACCCGCGAAGTCGGCGGGAATGGTGACGGCACGCCCTATCCGCAGTATCAGTATCTCTTCAATGAGGACCTCAGCCAGGCGTCGCTCGAGCTTCGCCTGCGCAACGATCAGCAGGGCCGTTTCAACTGGCTCGCTGGTGGATTCTACATGAGCGACAAGATCGACTATTCGAGCAACTGGACGAGCTGGGCTGCGCGCACGATCTATCAGAATATTCATGCGCAGAGGCGTCGCAGTGCTGCGCTGTTCGGCCAAGTGGATTATGAGCTTGTTTCCTCCCTTCGTCTCACCGCCGGCCTTCGGTATACGAGCGATCAGGTCGATTCAAAGGGACGCAATGTCGATCTGAATCCGTGGGGAATTTCGAACTATCTTGCATTTTTCGCGACAACGCCGAATTTCAGCTGGGACAAGCAGTTCAAGGATGATGACTTTTCGGGGCGGGTCGCGGCGCAATGGTTCATCAATGATGACCTCAATATCTTCGCATCAGCTGCGCGCGGATATCGATCAGGCGGTTTCGACGGCACATCGATCCTGACCCTTGAGGAGACCGAGCCTTTCGAATCGGAGACGGTGTGGGCCTATGAGGCGGGCATCCGATATTTGAATGGTCCGCTTCGCCTTTCGCTCGATGCCTTCGCCAACAACTATACCAATTTGCAGGCGACCACCCGCCTCGCCAACGACACGAATGGACGAACGAATGTCGGCAAGGCCGAGACCCGCGGTATCGAAGCCGCGCTCAATCTTCGGCTCTTCAACAGCGGTGGGCATCGTCTCGACCTGGATGCGTCTGGCACCTATCTTCATTCGGAAATTACCGAGTTCAAATCCAATCGCGCGTCGGATGTCATCGCCACGGTCGGAGACCCGCTGCCCGGGGCACCAAAGTGGACCGGCCGAGCGGGGATGACCTATGGGGTCAACTTTGACAGCGGATGGCAACTCACCGGGAATGCCAGTGTTTTCTATCACGGCAAAGAGTCCAACCGGCTGAACGCTACGCCGGGCAATATTGCGCCCGGCTATACCATAGTGAATGCGCGGCTTGAGCTCCAGTCGCCCGACGGCTGGTCGGTCTATGCTGCGGGTCGCAATATCACCGATGAGGTCTATTTCCCTGAACTCAATGGAGCTTCGCGCCTCGTCGGCGCGCCGGCGACCTATTCGCTTGGACTTCGCTTCGAGTTTTAGCGACTACGACTGATGCAGGCTACTGTAGGCTACGCGGCATTCTCGCGCGGCCTGCACTCGCCGATGAAGGCTCGCCATTGCGAGCCTTCATTTTTTCAACGCCCCGCAGCCATGTTCGCGCTCAGCCGGTTCGGCCGTCCGGCAGTAGCCCTCCATGCGGATTTCGCAGGGGCTTAACCCTGGCGCATGTTCGTCTCCATCCCTGCCAGAAAGCCAGCTGACCCGCGGCAGAGGGGGGTCGGCGGCGACTGCGACTGCCGGGCGCGGCCAGGAAGCGGCCCGCACCCGAAGGGCTGAGACGAAGAGAAAGAACGGGCATCGCCGACGGGAGCCCTGGAAAAACCGCGCCGCGCTCGGCGGAGCGCCATGATCCTTGTTCGCCGACTTCAGAGAATACGCGCTCTCGGCGCCGTCGCGGTCGGGGGGCGTGCGCGCGAGCCTCGGCTTTGCCGCAGTCCGGCCAAGAAAGCCGTGCCGAGTTCGCAGGGCCGATGTAGGGCAATGCGCGATCCCTGTTGGCGGTCGCCGTTAGCAGAGAGCGCCCATCAGCGACCGCGCGCATATGACCGGGGCGTCGCGGGGGCGGCCAGCCCCTGCGGATAGGGTATAGCGAAACCCGGACCGGTCTTTGGGCCCGTCGTCAGGGGGAGGCTTTCCCCCTTCCCGCCCCGGTCGGCCGCCCGGTGCATTTGGCGAACAGCTCGATCGCTTTGTCGCACACCGCGCAATGTCCTTCGCAGCAATCGCGCATCAGGAAGGCGACGAGATCGGACAGCGCCGGGAAGATCGCGCTATAGATGATCGACCGACCCTCTCGCCGACTCTCGACCAGCCCGGCCTTCTCGAGTTGCCCAAGATGAAAAGATAGCCGCGAGGCCGGTGCACCGCCCAAGGCTTCGCCAATCGCGCCCGCCGAACGCCCGTCGGCGCCGGCGACCACGAGCATCCGCACAATCCGTAGCCGGGTCTGGTTGGAGATGGCGGAGAACGCATCGAGAGCTTGATTTTCTTGCATGGCGGTTCAATAGTTCAACATTATTTGAACATAGCCGTTCCGGAGAGCGGCCAGACAGGGCGATCGGATGAACCATAACCGGATCGCCACGCACGGGCCAGCCATTGGCGCCGTTTCGTGGCAGAGCGAGACGAAGTCCATATGTGAAACGCTAATGCGCCGCAGTCGCGACTCCGGCCGTGCGATAGTTTGGGCGATTTCGGTGTTCGTGCTGCTCTTCGGGCTGGGTTTCGCTGCCCCCGCCTCCGCCGAAACCGCGCCCGCACAAATGATCTGGCGCCTGCTCGACTATATCGCAGTCGATTATCCCGAAGCGGTGGTGGACGGAAAAATCGTCAATCAGACCGAATATGACGAGATGAAGGAATTTTCGGCGACGGCGAAAAAACTGATCGGCGAACTTCCCGCATCGTCCGCCAAGGCGGGGCTCACCCAGGAAGCCGGCAATCTCGAGCGGATCATCGCCGCGAAAGCCCCTGCGCCCGCCATCGCGACCACCGCGCGCGGGCTGGCCGCCGATCTGATCAAATCCTATCCGGTCCCGCTCGCACCGAGCCTCGCCCCGGATGTGGCGCGCGGAAAGGCGCTTTACGTCCAGCATTGCGCCAGTTGTCATGGCACAACCGGTAACGGGGACGGACCGCAAGCGGTCGGCCTCGATCCGCCCGCTATCGCGTTCACCGACAAGGCGCGAGCACGTGAGCGCAGCATCTTCGCTCTCTATCAGGTTATCGAGCAAGGCCTCGACGGCACAAGCATGATGAGCTTCGGCGACCTGCCACCGCAAGACCGTTGGGCGCTCGCATTCTATGCCGGATCGCTCGCCTTCCCCGAAGAGAAGATGGCGCGCGGCAAAGCCTATTGGGACGGCGATGCCGATCTGCGCGGCCGCATCAATCTCGAGAAACTGGTCGGGGTGACCCCAGCCGCGCTCGCTTCCGACATCGGCGCCGACAACGCCGAAGCGTTGACCTCTTATCTGCGCCGTCACCCCGATGCCTCGGCCGCGGCGACTGCTGCAGGCACGCTCACCTTGGCACGAACACGGCTCGACGAGGCACTGGCTGCTTATGCTCGCGGCGACCGCAAACGTGCCACCGATCTGGCGCTTTCCGCCTATCTCGACGGCTTCGAACCGGTCGAGGCCATTCTGGCCTCGCGCGACAATGCGCTGATGATCCGCATCGAGGGCGCCATGGCCAGCCTGCGCGCCGCCATTGCCAAAAATGAGCCCGTCGAAACCGTGGAAGGCCGCGTCGCGACCCTCGACGGCCTGTTCGCCGAGGCCGAGGCAGCGCTTGCGCCCGGAGAGTCATCGGCGACGTCCAGCTTCGTCGCCGCTTTTACCATCCTCGTTCGCGAAGGTCTTGAGGCTATCCTCATCGTCATCGCGATGATTACCTTCCTCGGCAAGGCAAACCGGCGCGATGTCCTGCCCTACGTCCATAGCGGCTGGATCGCCGCTCTGGTCGCCGGGGCTGCGACATGGGCCGCAGCGACCTGGCTGATTACTATCAGCGGCGCGAGCCGGGAGCTTACCGAAGGGTTCGGCGGGGTGTTTGCCGCACTGGTCTTGCTGTGGGTCGGTATCTGGATGCATGGAAAGAGCAATGCCGACGCCTGGCAGCGCTACATTCGCGAGAAACTGGGAGCAGCCCTCAACCGGCGGTCAGCCTGGTTCCTGTTCGCGCTGGCCTTTATCGTCGTGTATCGCGAGGTGTTCGAGACGATCCTCTTCTACGCCGCGATCTGGGGTCAGGGAAATGGGGGCGCGGTGGTCGCCGGCGCTCTCGCCGCGGCCTTGGTCCTTGCAGTGATTGCGTTCGTGATGATGCGCTACAGCCGCACCCTGCCGATCGGCAAATTCTTCGCCTATAGCTCGGCGCTGATCGCCATTCTCGCAGTGGCGCTGATCGGAAAGGGCAGCGCGGCTCTCCAGGAAGCGGGTTACCTTCCGATTACACCCTGGCCGGGCTTCCCCCGTAACGAACTGCTCGGCATCTATCCGACGCGGGAGACCATCGCTGCACAAATCCTGATGGTAATCATGCTTGGATGTGGGTTTCTTTGGAACCGCCGTGCTGATTCGCGAGGCACAGGAGCATGAGGCTCGATACATTGCGGGACACCCTCGAAGAGAGGCAAGTACTGATATATTTCGCTGCGGTGTTGCTTGGCGGGTTCGCCGGATGGCTGATTCCTGGAACCGAAGCGCTGGAAGCCGTCATCAATCCGGCCCTTGCCCTCATGCTGTTCGTTACCTTTCTCCAGGTGCCTGTCGGGGCGCTAGGGCAGGCGCTGCGCAACCTGCGGTTTTTCGTGGCGCTCCTGGCGGTCAATTTTTTTGTGGTGCCTCTCCTCGTGGCAACCCTGGTCCAGTTTGTTCCGGACGATCCGCTCATTCGGCTCGGCTTCCTCATCGTGCTGCTGTGTCCCTGTATAGACTATGTCGTGACGTTTGCGCATCTCGGGCGCGCCGAAGCGCGGCTATTGCTGGCCTCGACGCCCGCGCTCCTGATAGTCCAGATGCTCCTTTTGCCCTTCTATCTTCAGTTATTTCTAGGGGATGCGGCTACCGGTCTCGTGCAGGCAGGACCCTTTCTCCACGCTTTCCTGCTGCTGATCGCTCTGCCACTCGCCCTCGCTTTCATTTTCCAGCTCTGGTCTGCGCGAAGCGCGCGAGGTGCGCAGGTGGCAGCCGTGCTCGGCCTTGGCCCCGTCCCCGCAACGGCGCTGGTGCTGTTGATCGTCATTGCCGCAGTCCTTCCGCAGCTTGGTGCCGCACTACCCGCCGCCCGCGCGGTCCTGCCGGTTTACATAGCGTTCGCCGTAATTGCGCCGATCCTAGGTTGGTTCGTGGCCAAGCTTGCGAAGCTCGACGCGCCGAGCGGCCGAGCAATCGCGTTCAGCGGTGCAACGCGCAATTCGCTCGTGGTATTGCCGCTCGCCCTGGCGGTGCCCGATGCCATACCGGTCGTGCCGGCCATCATCGTGAGCCAGACGCTCGTCGAACTCGCCGCATCTCTTGTCTACATCAGACTTATGCCCAAGCTGGAAATGTCCTGACGCCATGGGCCATGAGGGCCCTACCCTGGGGGTTGAAAGGCGATAGTCAGCGCAGCGGCACTGGGTGGCGTCCTGCTACAGAATCGTCTCGCCCCCAGCGCGACGGCTATCTGAAAGTTGACGCGACAGAAGGTCGAGCACGCGATAGCAGGGCAACACCTGCGCGACGCCTGCGTTGGGCTCACGCCCCTCACGGATCGCGGCGACGAATTCCCGGTCCTGCAGCTCGATGCCGTTGGTCGAGTCGGCGACGCCGGTCAGATCAACCGGTTCTTCCTTTCCAGTAACCAGATCGTCGTAGCGTGCGATCCAAGTGCCATTGTCACAGATGTAGCGGAAAAAGGTCCCGAGCGGCCCGTCATTGTTGAACGAAAGCGATAGCGTGCAGATCGCCCCACTTGTCGCCTTCAGTTGGATCGACATGTCCATCGCGATGCCGAGTTCGGGATGATGCGGGCCCTCGATCGCGTTCGCCTGCACGATCGGCCCCGCCTGGTATGCGAACAGGTCGACCGTATGCGCAGCATGATGCCAGAGCAGATGGTCTGTCCACGACCGGGCCTCACCTTTCGCATTCATATTCTTGCGGCGGAAAAAATAGGTCTGGACGTCCATCTGCTGGATGTTCAGCTCGCCGGCGGCGATCTTGCGGTGGATATATTGGTGGCTCGGGTTGAAGCGCCGGGTGTGGCCGACCATCGCGGTGAGTCCGGTTGCCTGCGATTTCGCCAGCACGGCCTCGCCGTCGGCGAGACTGTCGCAGAGCGGGATTTCGACCTGCACATGCTTGCCGGCATCCATGCACTGGATCGCTTGCGCTGCATGCATCTGCGTCGGGGTGCAGAGAATGACCGCGTCAAGCCCTGGCTGTTCGAGCGCTTCGGCGAGTTCGGTGGTCGCATGACCAATGCCATATTTGGCGGCAACCGCCTCAGTCGGCTCAAGGCGGCGACCGACGACCGAGATCACCTCGACCCCGTCGATATTCCTGAGGCCTTCGAGATGCTTTTCCCCGAAGGCTCCCGCCCCCGCGAGTGCGATTTTCATGAACTTGGCTCCAATACGATATGGCCGATGGCGGTGTTGCTGCACGGGACATGATAATGGCGGTGAAGGAGGCGCGTGCTGGCCCCGAGCGCGCCGCGCATGATCAGCCACATCACCATCTCGATCCCCTCGGATCCGGTCTCGCGCAGATATTCGATATGCGGAATGCGGCGGAGATGGTCGCTGTCGCCGACCAGCCCGTCGAGGAAGAGGTTGTCCCACTCCTTGTTGATGAGGCCCGCCCGCGCCCCCTGCAGCTGGTGGCTCATCCCGCCCGTCCCCCAGATCTGGACGTTCAGATCCTCGGGGAAGCTCGCGACCGCGCGCGCGATCGCCTCGCCAAGCGCCCAGCAGCGATTGCCCGACGGCGGAGGATAAGTGACGACGTTGACAGCCAGCGGCACGACCTTGACCGGCCACTGAGCAACGTCGCCGAACATCATCGAGAGCGGTACGGTCAGGCCATGGTCGACGTCTATCTCGTTGATGATCGTCATGTCGAATTCGTCGAGGACCAGGCTCTGCGCGATATGCCAGGCAAGGTCGGGGTGGCCGATGACGTCGGGCACCTGCCGCGGTCCCCAGCCTTCGTCGGCTGGCTTGTAGCGCTCGCCGCAACCGATCGCGAAGGTCGGGATGACCTTCATGTCGAAGGCCGATGCATGATCATTATAGACGAGGATCACGACATCGGGCTTCTCGGCCTTCTCCCAAGCGCGCGTCCAGTCGAAGCCGGCAAAGATCGGCCCGAAATAGGCGTCGCGATCCTTCTTCTGGTCGTGCGCGACGCCAAGCAGCGGCACATGGCTCGACCCGACGCCGGCGGAGATGCGGGCCATCAGCTCTTGTCCTTTTTCGAACGCACGCCCTCGGGCGAACGGCCCCCGGCATTCATCATCGCCTGATATTCCTCGACGCTCGCGCCCGTCATGGTGCTGACCGCCTGGACGAAGCTCAGGCCATCGGTCGAAAAGATCTTCGAGAGGAAATAGATGTTGCCGCCGAGATCGAGCAGCCGGTTATAGTCGCGCGCGAGCACGGCCTCCTTCTGCTCTTCGGAGAGCGGCCAGTCGGCGAGATAGGCGGCTTCGCCCGCCTTCCATCGCTCGCGGTTTTCGGGCTTCATCAGGCTCATTGCGAACTGGTTGAGATGATAGCCCGCGCGCGCGCGCGCCGCGGTAAAGATACGCGTACCCGGGATGTCCTCGAACCGGGCAAGATAGTCGTGGATGTCCTTTGGAGCGGTCACAGGCCGCGCCCCTTCAACATCTCATCTAGCCGCGGGAAGACACGCCGGGCATTGCCCTCGAAGATCGCGTTGCGTTCGGCATCGCTGATGTCGAGCGCATCGATATAGCGTTTGGTGTCATCGAAATAATGGCCCGTCGTCGGGTCGATGCCGCGCACCGCGCCAACCATCTCGCTGCCGAACAGGATATTCTTGTTGTCGATCACATCGGCCAGCAGGTCGATTCCCGGCTGGTGATAGACGCAGGTGTCGAAGAAGATGTTGTTCATCAGATGGGTGTCGAGACCCGGCTTCTTCAGCATGTCGGCTAGCCCGCGATAGCGGCCCCAATGATAGGGTACCGCTCCGCCGCCGTGGGGGATGATGAAGCGCAGGCTTGGGAAGTCGGCGAAGAGATCGCCTTCGAGAAGCTGCATGAAGGCAACGGTGTCCGCGGCGATGTAATAGCCACCGGTTGCGTGCATCGCAGGGTTGCAGCTCCCGGACACATGGATCATCGCAGGGACATCGAGTTCGACCATCTTCTCGTAGAGGGGGTACCAATAGCGGTCGGTCAGCGTTGGATGCTGAAAATGACCGCCGCCCGGGTCGGGATTGAGGTTGCAGCCGATGAAGCCGAGTTCGGCGACGCAGCGCTCGAGTTCGGCGATACTGCTCGTCATGTCGGCCTTGGGCGATTGCGGCAACATACACACGCCCACGAATGTTTCCGGAAAAAGCCCGACGACCCGCGCGATTAGATCGTTGCAGCGGATCGCCCACTCTTTCGCGACGCCCGCGTCGCCGACATGCGGCGCCATCGCCGAGGCGCGGGGGCTGAAGATCGTCAGGTCGGCGCCGCGCTCCCTGATCAACCGAAGTTGGTTCGCCTCGATCGTCTCGCGGATTTCGTCGTCTGAAATCTCAGGATAGGGCGGCGAGGGAATGTCGGCCTTGAATGCAGCCTTCTGCTCCTCGCGCCAGGCATCGTGTCCCTTCGGCAGCACCGTATAATGGCCGTGGCAGTCGATGATCATGCGGCCTTTTCCTTTCGATCCCCATCGATGGCGGCGAGCTTCGCGCCAAGCCCCACAGGTGGGTCAATTTCCAGCGCTCCCAGTGCGCGCTGACGCGCGATCGTGCCGCGTGTCATCGCGGGATCGATTCCCAGCTCCTCAAGCGTCTTCGCCGCCTCTTCCATCTCGGCGGCGCGCCGAAGGCCATGCGCCAGCATGCGGTCAAAATTATAATCGATGCGGGCTTCCCACGCCTGCTCCGCCCAGCTGGAATCTAGCGAGGCCAGCACCGCCCCAGATACGCCGGCTCGTTCGGCAGCGAGAACGCATTCGGCGGTCAGCGCCTCAAGTCCTTTCACCATCACCGAACGGATCATCTTGATCGCCGATGCATCGCCAATTCGTGACCCGATGACCGAAACTCGCGAGAATCCAAGACTTTGAAGTAGCGCTGCCGCCGCTGTCGCGTGTGGCCCGGAGACCAGCAGCGGAGTTGCGCGCCGCGCAGGCAGCACCGGTGCCATCACCGCGACGTCGACATATCTCCCGCCAGCCGATTCGATTTCCGTCGCTGCGAGCCTTTTGGTCCCAGGCGCGACGCTGTTCATATCGAGCCAGATACAGCCCGGAGGCAGGTGCCGGGCTGCCGCTATCGCCGCTTTGAGCGCCTCATCGGCGGTGACGAGGGATAGAACAGCTTGCGCATCGCCCATGGTGTCGGCGACGCTGGCCGTCGCAGCAAGACCTGCGGCCTCGGCCGCTGCAAGACGATCGATGGCGATGTCGTGCGCAACCCTACCATCCCAGCCCCCTTCACCAGCGAAGGCGGCAGCGGCTTCGCCATAGCCGAATAAAGACATCTTGATTTTCATTGAGGTCACGAATGCCGGTCGGGCCCTCATGCCGCCAATGAGAACATCGCGAGATCTATAAGTTTCTGCGAATTATCGGTCGACCAGCATCGAAATGAAGGCCGATTGCGGTACTGTCGGAAGCCAGTCTTCCCGTGTGGTGATTCCGATCGTGCGAACTACGCCGACTGGAGGATCCAGCGCGAGCAGGACGCCAGCATCAATTTCCAACGCGAGCTGCTCAGGCGAAAGGAGCGTGATCGCGTCGCTTCCAACGAGCAACTGCCGTGTCGCGAGTACCGAGCCGCACTCAATAGATACATGGGGAGGCTCATGCCCGAGCGTCCGCATCATCTGATTCCAGTAGCCGCGAAGCGGCGTTTCGGCCGCCGGAAGTATCCAGGGGTACCGCACCAGTTCAGATCGCAGTCTGGTCTCCTCCCGAGACAATGGATGGCCGGCGCGCATGATGAGCTTGGGCCTGTCCTCGAAGACGGCGCGCTGATTGAGATCGTCGGATCCGGGTGAATCGCGCAGAGCGCCAAGGAGCAAATCGATCTCGCCGTCGCGCAGCGGGCCAACGAGTTCCGCGTGGCTTCCCTCGATGATCACAAGATCGACCTCGGGATTGGCCCGCGCGTATCGCAAGATTGTGGCGGGTAGCCAGTTGGCGCGGGACAGCGGCATGGCTCCAATCACGATCCGTCCCGCTTTCTTCCCAAGCCAGCGCGATACCTCATCAAAACCATTTCGGAGATCGGCGAGGGCCAGGCCGAAGTCACGCTGGCGTCGCCGACCGGCTTCGGTAACGATCAATTGACGACCTCGTCGCTCGACAAGGCGTTGGCCAAGAGCGATAGAAAGGTCTGCGATGGCCCGGTGAAGCGAAGCCGGGCTGAGCCCGGAGTTGTCTGAGCCGCCTGGATAGCTTCCTGATCGTACCACCGCGAGGAAGGCCCGGATTTGCGATCCGGTAACGCGGCCGCTGCCGATCCTCCGGAGTGCCCTCGCGGCCCAAGGAGCCAGCAAATGTGCAGGTTCCGTTGCTATCATTCCGGCATTGGTGCGATCAAAAAGCACGCAGCCGATCTCTGCCTCTAGCCGCGCAATTGCCTGAGTGAGCGCAGGTTGGGTGAGATTAACGGATCGGGATGCGCGGGTGAGGCTGCCCTCTTCCACCACAGCCACAAAAGCAGCCATGTGGCGAATGTTCGGAATATGCTCGATCACCATCATTCATTAGCATTTTATTATGCCCATGGCCAATTTCGCATTTGTTGAAGGGGTCGCCCGGTCGCTAGCAGCAAATATGAAAGGAGACGGCATGTCCGCGATCGTTGTCCAGAATTTCAAACGCACGGATCTCGCTATCGTCGATGGGCTCGGCACGTCGGGCGTCGCCACGGTCCATGAGGCGCAAGGCCGCACCGGTCTCCTCGCTCATAGCATCCGCCCGATATACGCAGGTGCGCGGATCGCCGGCAACGCGGTCACCATCTCTTCGCCACCAGGCGACAACTGGATGATCCATGTCGCGATCGAGCAACTGCAGTCTGGCGACATTCTCGTTCTCGCTCCGACGAGCCCCTGCGTCGATGGCTATTTCGGCGATCTGCTCGCGACCAGCGCCATGGCGCGCGGCTGCCGCGGTCTTGTGATCGATGCCGGCGTGCGCGACGTGCGCGACCTCACTCAGATGGGCTTCCCCGTCTGGTCGAAGGCGGTGTTCGCGCAAGGCACGGTCAAGAACACGCTCGGCTCGGTCAACGTCCCGATAGTCTGCGCCGGCGCCGCGATCGACGCTGGTGACGTGATCATCGCCGACGATGACGGCGTGTGCGTCGTCAAGCGCGCCGACGCTGCCGCCGTACTCGAAAAGGCGCAGGCGCGCGAGGTGGCCGAGGAGGTGAAACGCCAGCGGCTCGCCGCAGGCGAACTTGGACTCGACATCTACAATATGCGCCCCCGCCTCAAAGAAATGGGCCTCAAATATGTCTGACGGCATCCGCTGCATGTGGATGCGCGGCGGGACGTCGAAGGGCGGCTATTTCCTGAAGGACGACCTTCCCGCCGACACAGCGGCGCGCGACGCTTTTCTCCTTCGCGCGATGGGCTCGCCCGATCCGCGCCAGATCGACGGCATGGGCGGCGCCGATCCGCTGACGAGCAAGGTGGCAGTGGTGAGCAAGTCGGCGCGCCCAGGCGTTGATATCGACTATCTCTTTCTGCAGGTCTTCGTCGACCAGTCGATCGTCACCGACGCCCAGAATTGCGGCAACATCCTCGCCGGCATTGGTCCGTTCGCGATCGAGCGCGGCTTGATCGCCGCCGAAGAGGGCCAGACACACGTCGCGATCTTCATGGAGAACACCGGCCAAGTCGCAGTCGCGACGGTCGAGACGCCTGGCGGCGAGGTGCGCTATGACGGCGACGCCGAGGTCGGCGGCGTGCCGGGCACCGCTGCTCCGATCCCGCTTGCCTTTCGCGACACCGCCGGATCAAGCTGCGGCGCGCTTCTCCCTACCGGCAATGGCGTCGACACCATCGACGGCATCGCCTGCACGCTCATCGACAACGGTATGCCGTGCGTCGTCATCGCCGCCAGCGACGTGGGAATTACCGGATATGAAGACCGTGAAACCCTCGATGCCAATACCGCCATGAAGGCGAAGGTCGAAGCGATCCGCCTTCTGGCCGGGCCGAGAATGAACCTCGGCGACGTGGCCGAGAAGTCGGTGCCCAAGATGATGCTCGTTGCAGCGCCGCAGCAGGGTGGCGCGATCGTCGTCCGCTCGCTGATCCCGCACCGCGTCCACGCCTCGATCGGCGTGCTCGGCGCGGTGAGCGTCGCGACCGCCTGCCTGATCGAAGGCTCTCCCGCCTCCGCGATCGCGGCCGTTCCCGGAGGCCTCACCAAGACGCTCTGCGTCGAGCATCCGACGGGCGTCACCGAATGCGTGGTTACGGTCGATGCGGACGGTGCTCCCCTCGAGGCGGCTATGCTGCGCACCGCGCGGAAGTTGATGGATGGAGTGATTTTCGCATGAGCATCGATGCCGATGGCCGCATCCGCAGCTGGACGCTTGCACCCTCGAAGCCGCGCTTTGCTGTGCCAGCGGGAGCGATCGACGCGCATTGCCATGTTTTCGGGCCCGCCGCCGACTTCCCCTTCAGCGCCAAGGCCAAATATCTGCCGCAGGATGCCGGTGTAGACGCGCTGTTCGCGCTGCGCGATCAGCTAGGATTTGCCCGTAATGTTATCGTCCAGGCGAGCTGCCACGGCACCGACAACCGGGCGACGCTCCACGCGATCGCCGCCTCGAACGGTCGCGCGCGCGGCGTCGCCGTCGTTGATCCCGCGATCGGTGACAATGAACTGGCAGCGCTGCACAACGGCGGCATCCGCGGCATCCGCTTCAACTTCCTGAAGCGCCTCGTCGATGACGCGCCCAGGGACAAGTTCATCGAGGTTGCCAAGCGGTTGCCCGCCGGCTGGCATGTTGTCATCTATTTCGAAGCGGACATCCTCGAGGCGCTGCGGCCCTTCATGGACTCGATCCCGGTGCCGATCGTCGTCGACCATATGGGCCGCCCCGACGTCACCCAAGGCCCTGACGGCCCGGACATGCGCGCCTTCCGCCGGCTGCTCGACGGACGCGATGATATCTGGTTCAAGGCCACCTGCCCCGACCGGCTCGACCCCGCCGGCGCCCCTTGGGACGATTTCGTCCAAGCTGTGAAGCCGCTGGTCGAGGACTATCCGGAACGCGCGCTGTGGGGGACGGACTGGCCCCATCCGAATATGCAAGATGCGATACCGGATGACGGCGCATTGGTTGAGGTCATTCCATCAATCGCAGTATCGGAGTCCCTGCAGCATAAGCTGTTGATCAGAAATCCTATGGCCCTCTACTGGCCGGAAGAGGCTTGAACCGCACCGCATAGGTTAATGGTGCCAGCTTCCATGGGCGTTGTACTGCGCCCGACAATCCATCACCGAAATTCGATGCAATGAAGGACCGGACGCAGGGACACCGTCCGGTCCTTCAACAGGGTATCGCCTCTGTTAGAAATCGATGCCAACCTGGGCGTAGAAGAAGCGCCCGCGGACATCATAAATGCCGCCTGCCGTGACGCTGGCGCTTCCGGACAGGCCCGAGTTGGAGAAGGACGTAATCAGAGGCGGCTTGCGATCGGCAAGGTTCTTGACGCCAAGCGTCATGCTGAACTGTTCGTTCGCCCGGAATGTGGTTTGGAGATCGTGGTAGACATATGCCGGGATACGATTGGAATTGTTTCCCGGCAGAGCAGGGTTGTCGGTGGTCGCCGCCAGATTCGCTGCACTTGTACCCTTTAGCGCGGAGCCCATGATCCTCGCACTGTAGCTGAACGTAAAGTCGTCCTGCGCATAGTCGAGCTGGATGTTTCCCTGATCCTTGATCGCATCGAACCGACCGGTGAAGTCGCTGTTGGGTGCGCCGACGAACTCGCGCCGCGAGCGCTCGAAAAGGTGCGAATAGTTGACGCCAAGCGTCATTCGGGCGCCGCCGACCGGCCACGAGAAGCGTGCCTGCGCATCGAGCCCCCGGACTCTTTCCTCGGCGATGTTGAAGAGCTGGGTCCGGATGGTGGAGATGTTACGGCTACCGGTCGCGTTTCGGCTGATAAGGTTGCAGAAGGTGTCCGGCAGGTTGGCCTGTTCGACGTAACACTGCTGGACCACTTCGATCGGCGACAAAGCGCCGATAACATCGTCGAGTTTGATGTCATAATAGTCGATCGACCCCGAGAATCCGAGGAAAGAAGGCACACGGAATATGGCACCAGCGCTAAACGTCCGACCCGTTTCGGATTTCAGGTTGGGATCCCCCCCCGTCCGGTTGCCCGTCGGCGTGCCTCCGGGCGGCTGACTGACAATATATCCGGCGCCGAGTTGCGTCGTGCAGCTCGCGGGTGTCGTACGACCGGGGTCGATGACGCCGTCTTGCGGGGATACGTCGTTCGCGCAAGGATCGTTGACCACCGACGTCGATGTACTGATGGAACTGAACAGCTCGCCGACATTGGGCGCACGTGTCGCCTTGCCATAAGAGGCGCGGAACGAAACGAACGAGGCAGGTCGGAAGGTCGCGCTGGCATTCCAGGTAAATTCGGATCCAACGGTGCTATAGTCGCTCAAGCGCGCGGCGCCGTTAAATTCCAGCAGATCGTCGAAAAGCGGGATCTTCAGCTCGCCGAAGACCTCCTTGACATTGGCCCCGCCGCTGGCCGCCGAGATCTGGCGCGTGGCGTTCGAGCCGTCAGCGAGCGACGGATGGACGCGTGCGCGGGTCGTATCTTTCCGATACTCGACGCCAAGAACGGCTCCGACGGCCGAGTTTCCGAGATCGATCAGATCGCCGGACAGGAAAGCCGATGCGACATGCTGCTGGCTGCGGATGCGGGTCACGACATCCGGAATGCGCGTCCAGTCGATGGCCGCTTGCGAGATGCTGTTCACCCCGAAGATATTGATCGGAACGCAGCCGGGCAGCGCATACACGCCCTGACAGTTGTTCATGCCGGCGTAGAATTTGTTGCGGTCGATCGAATTGCCGTCTTCCTGCGCCGTGTCGACCCGGCCATATTGATAATAGGCCTGCCAATTGAAGCGCCCCAAGTCGCCCTTGGCGCCGAAGGCCAGCCGGTAGAGGTCGCGATCGATGGACGAGGTGCGCACACCATATTCGGCGAGGCGTCTACTTTGCGTCTGGGCGTTGTTGATGCTCGTTGCGCCGATCGACGCCAAGAAGGCAGCGCGCCCAGGCGCATTGGTGGGAATCGGCCCAAGATCGTAGGCATTCACCCCCTGGGTCGCGGCAAACTGGAAAAAGGAAGGTTCGATCGTCAGTTCGGCGCTAGTCCGGGCGTAGCTGCCTTCCAGAAAGAGTTCGGTGCCTCCGCCGGCTTCATATGTCAGCCTTCCGGAGAGGAGCGACCGCTCGAGCGGTACCTGCAGGTTGCGGTCAAGAACGCGCTGGTAGAGCGGTATTGTGGAATTGAAGGGGACGGGCGCGCCACCGTTTGCCGGGTACGTCCACGTTCCGCTCGGTCCCGTCGCGAAGAAGCGGCCACCGGGGACAGCGGAACTCCCCGAACCCATCGTGTAGGCGGACGAACTGCCGTCGCCGACAACCCAATCCCGATCGCGGCCGAAGAAAGCGTCGCGTTTGAAATATTCCCCGGAGACGACGAGGCTGAGGGAGTCGGTGAGGTTCTTGCCGAACAAGAGGCTCCCGCCTCTTTCGAGACCGTCGCCCTCCCCAGAGATTCCCGCGCGAACGGTCGCCCGAAGGCCGTCGAAGCGGTCCCGAAGGATGATGTTGACCACGCCAGATACCGCGTCGGCGCCATAAACAGCCGAATTTGCGCCCGTCACAATTTCGATACGTTCGATCATTGCCGAAGGGATCGCGTTGAGGTCGACCGCGCTGGTGCCGGGGTCAGATGCAACATGCCGGCGACCATTGACGAGGACCAGCGTGCGCTGGGCGCCGAGGCCGCGCAGATTGATCAGGTCTGTGCCGACGTTGAAGCCACGGTTCGCAACGCTGATATCCTGATTGGATGCGCCGAAAGCGTTCCCAAGTTGCGGCATTTCATTGAGCGCATCAGCTGCTGTCACGGCTCCGGACCGGGAGAGATCTTCCGAGCCGATCCCGATTACGGGCTGTGGCGAACTCAGGTTGGAAGAGGACAATCGCGAGCCCGTCACGATGATCTCCGCTGCGTCTTGCGCGGGAGCTTCTTCCTGGGCGTGAGCAACGCCGGACGCCATGCCGACAGACGCAATCAGAGAAGCGGAAACCAACAAAGAAAGCTTAGCGCGCATGACATCCTCCCGTGCCAGACCTACCGTCCAGCTTGCACCCCCCATTCTCATACAGGAACTAGTTTGTCAATATAAACTGGCGATAACTGTATTTTGGCCGAGGCGCTCTTCCAAATCGCGCCAGCACCGAAGGGAATTTCAAGCCATGATTGACCGGCAAAAGCTGATGCATCGACGCGTAAAAGCCGCCTTGTCACTTCGCCGTCAGGTCTTGAGCGGTGCCGTGGACCGGGCCGCCAGTTGCGCACCGCCGCAAACGTGGATCACCTCTCCCGTAATGAAGGAGGCCTCGTCCGAAACAAGGAAAGCCACTGTTCCGGCGATGTCTCCCACCTGCCCCAGACGAGGAATGGGAGAGATTGACAGCGCCCTCTCATGCATCGCAGACACTTCGGCATCTGATCGGCCCGCGCGGGTAAAGGGTGTGTCCACGAAGCTTGGCGCGACGATGTTTGCCGTGACGCCGATGGGCCCGAGCTCGACCGCGAGGGACCGAGTGAGACCCACCAGGCCGGCCTTGGACGCGGTATATGCTGGAACTGCCCCGCTCACCCAAACGCGCGATCCGATGTTCACAACGGCGCCGCCGTTGGCCTGCCGCTGCCAAAAGGGGAGGGCAGACTGGGCGAGAATCATCGGGGCACGGAGATTGATGGCAAAAATCTTGTCCCAGTCATCGACTGCAACGTCTTTCAGGGCGTGGGGCCGATTGAGTCCGGCGTTGTTGACCAGATAATCTATTCTGCCTGCCTCACTGACGGCTTCGCCGACAAGAGCAGCAGCGGACGAGGCGCAAGAGAGGTCCGCAGCGAAAGTATATGTCGGCACGCCGTGAGCGCGCCGGATCGTCCCGGCCAGTTCCGCCAAAGGCACCGCATCAAGGTCTGTCAGAACCACCCCGATCGACGCCTGCGCCAAACGAAGTGCAATTGCTTGTCCCATTGCTCCCGATGCGCCGGTTACCAAGGCGATACGATGCGGCGATCCCGATGACATGGTTCTGCTGCTTTGGCTGGCCACGCACTCCTCCATCTCTTTGCATCCCGTCGAGGCCTGATGGGATTGTCACTCTGCCGCCGACGGCTCTGCCCCAAATTGCGCGGCCAGAAGCTTGCTCTCGCGTGTCAGGATCGACGCCACTTTCCTGCGAACGTCCGCGTTGAAGCGAACGCTGGGCATGGAGATGGTAAGCGAACCAAGCACGTCGCCGCCCTCGACCTTTACCGGCGCAGACACGCCGGTGACACCGAGCACAAACTCGTCCTGAGCGACACAGATGCCCTCACGCTCGACCTCCTCGAGGCGCTCGCGGAGTTCATCAGCGGAATTGACGGTCAAGGCCGTAAAGCTCTCGAAGTCCGCACGGCTGAGATAATCGTCTTGCGTGCGTTTGGTGAGAAACGCGAGGATGGCCCGGCCAGCCGCCGTCCGGTGCAACGGGACCGTCGCGCCGACCTCCAGAATCGTAACGAGAGCCTGCGGGCTTATCTCCCTCGCAATCAGGCGCGCGTTGTCACCATTTCGCACATTGAGGAAGGCCGATTCCTGCGTTTCCTTGGTGAGGCGCTCAAGGGTAGGTTGAGCTATGCTGCCGAGGTCGCTCAATCTCGATTTCCGGCGCGCAAGCTCTTCGAGCCTATCTCCCAGCATGTACAGCTTGTTCGAGGGCGAAAATTCGATGTATCCCCGCGCGACGAGATTCTTCATGAGCTGGCTCAGGCTGCTCTTGGGGATAGCGAGATGCTCAGCAATCTCGCTGTGTGACAGCCCAAAGGCGCTTTGGTTCAACAGCTCAAGAAGATCGAGTACTCGATCTGCCGACTTAACGGCGCTGGGATTGCTTTCCGTCACGCTTTCTCCATCCTTACTCGAAACCTATGCGAACGCGTTCGCATATGCAATCAACAAATGTTCATATTGACAAATATGTTCCCATATACGAATTGATGCCATCTGGTCAGCACGATGCGCGACCCCATCTCAGGATTGGCATGACACTTCCAGGTTCAGCGTTTCTAGCCCTATGGAATGACCGCGCGGAAACGCGCGACGACTATGAGGCTTGGCATAGCCGCGAACATATTCCGGAACGGCTGGGCGTTCCCGGCATTCTTGCTGCTCGCCGATACGTTAGCGGCAAGGGGCCGCTCCCCCCCTATTTCACCCTTTATCCATTAAGCGATCTCAAGGTGCTTGATAGCACGGAGTATCGCACAATCGTCAACAGGCCTACCGAGTGGTCGCTGAGTATGCGCCCGGCTCTGACGCACATGTATCGGCAAGGTTGCGATACCAGTTTCAGTATCGGCGCGGGCATTGCCGGCAATCTGGCGGCTGCTGTGCTTCGTCGAAGCGAAGGGGAGCTAGGGCTCGAGAAGCTGGCAGAAATTGTCGAGAATGAATCGGTAAGCGCCCTCCATGTCGGCACAGTCAGGTCCATTGCGCCTCTGGCGTTCGAAAGCCGAGGAGATCAGCATTTGCCGCAGGGCGACGCAATTCTGCTCGTCGAAATGTTCGACACCGAGGGCGTTGATAATTCCCTTCCCCGATTCGATGAGATCGTAAAGGATTCCGGGTTTGGCCGGATTCTGGATTGGACAATCTACAGGCTGGCTTTGGCGCTGGACACCGATGAGGCAGCAAACGCCCTGCCGCTCAGACAGGAGCTTGCCGCCTCGCAGGTGCACCGGGTGCGAGCCCATTCGGGCGATTGACGAGGCCGGCCTGTGTGGCCCCGGGGAACTCGAACAGAGACTAGCAGACGACGAATCAACGGCGCCAGTCGGCCTTCGGCCTGATGGACAAAGAACTCAAATTGAATGAGGGAGTGTGGGATGGAGGCGCCAGGCAAGAAGGAATGGAGCCTCGGATGGCCGACTTTGTTGGGCGCCTTCATCGGGCTAGGCACTTCGCTCCACCTGCACTTCTATGTGTCGTCGCTGTTCGTTAGCGGGATCACGAGTGAATTCGGCTGGACGCGCGGCGAGGTGGCGGCTGCACAGGCCGTCGCAATGTGGGGTGTGGTTGCTGCTCCATTTGTCGGACGACTGATCGATCGCGTCGGTGTCCGATATGCTATCATCGCAGGCCAGGTCGCTTTGGCGACAGCCTATCTTGCACTTGCCGGCCTCGGGTCGGAGCTGTGGGCTTATGTGCTGGTGCTTGGCGTACTGCAGGCATTGGGTCAGGCGTCAGGAACAGCGGCGCATACACGAGCCGTTGCGAGTTGGTTCAAGCGAAATCGCGGAATGGCGATGGGCTTGGCGATTACAGGGATTCCGCTGTTCGGCGTGGTCATGGCTCCCATTTTGTCTTCGATTATCGAAAGCTATTCCTGGCGGGAAGGGTATCTGGCCCTTGCAGGCGTGTCTGTCTTCATCGGCCTTCCGATTGCGGCTTGGCTTGTCAAGGAAAGGCGAAGCGAGAGCCAGGACCCGTCCACCCCCGCAAATGAGAATGCGGTAACAGCGGGATATGAGGTTCGTGACCTGCCCCGCCTTCCCGTATTCTGGCTTCTGATTGGTGCGCTCGTTCTGGTGAACATCCCCGGGGGCGGATTTATCGGACAGCTTGCGCCGCTCCTGCAGGACGGGGGCCTATCAGCGCCGCAGGCTGCGTGGATGGTGTCGGCATTCGCAGGTGCCGTAATCGTCGGCAGACTCCTGTCCGGAGCCCTGCTTGACAGATTGAGCCCTGCTATCGTCGCCGCGAGTTTCACCTTGGCCCCAGCTCTCGGAATGGGAGTACTTTTCTCCGCAGGCGACATTACGCCCGCGACTGCCTTGCTCGCCATTGCTCTCGTCGGAGTCCAGCAGGGCGCGGAGATCGACCTTCTGGCATTTTTCACCGCCCGTCATTTCGGCCTGAAGCGATATTCGACGATATATGGAATAGGCTATGCCACGGTGACGATCGCGACCAGCTTCGGCGTGACTCTGTTCGGCTTTTGCTACGACTGGACCGGCAGCTATTCCTTGGTGCTGGCGATATCCATCGTGACATTCGTTCTCGCGGCTCTTTGCTTTTTCTCGATGCGACACGCCCCCGTCGTCGACGACCGGATTTAGGCGGACGTCACCTCGCGCGCCCTTGGAAGCACGGCAATTGATGCCGCTGATCGGTAGAACATCGACGTGTGTGCTTAGACTGAACGGCTGACAGGTTTGCTACGAAGACACGATGCCTCGACATACCCTGTGCACTTGATCCGAAATGGAGCCGCTCGCGGCAATTTATCTTTGCAATCTCGGCGCTGTATGAGATGATGAGGCCGAATTATTTTGCTTTTGGTAGGGGGCTCCATGCAGAATAGGTCGAAATCTTCGAAAATCGGTCTGATTATTCTTTCCGCCTCATCGCTCTTTGCGGCGAGCGCCGTAGCAGTTCGAGCGCAGTCGGAACAATCAATTGATGAGAGGCTCCGTTCTGTCCTTCAACAGAATGAGTTTACAGGCAGGCTCGAGACAGACAGCCTGGCGCGACTTGGCAGGAAGATTGATCCTCAAATAGCCGAGCTAGGGTCAGGACCCATTGATTTGATGTGACGGCTGTGATTCAGGCTCGCGTTGAGGAGCCTGAGGGATGAGTGATTTGTATTGGCTGACGGACGA
>FWWM01005950.1_pt1 | contig 25603 bp, 25 predicted proteins | sample 2228351 | NCBI WGS metagenome assembly FWWM01 (sample SAMEA103939774, study PRJEB20133) | metagenome
CTTTTCTCCAGTTCCAGCAGTCTGGCATCCTCTTCAGGCGTCAGCCGGATGAAAATCGGAGCACTCATACCCAAAGTATAATGCATCGGTACTGAGGATAGACCCGTTCGATTCGTTGGATAGCAGGGTTTAATTTCCCGAAGGCTGCGTCCCGTGCTACGCTGGGCGTGGAACTCTGGAGGAGCACAGAGGACGGAATGAGCGAGCGGCAAAACCGGGTGAAGATCCTCGTGGGCGGGGTGCAGCTGCGGGACGGGGTGACCACCGTCACGGACATCCTGGGGCGCATCTTCACCCGCGCAGGGCTCTATGCCATCGCCATGGAGAAGGGATACGCCTCCACCATCTACGGGGCGCACCAGTACGACCCCATGCTGGTCACGGAGGAGCCTCCCCTCTCGTACGGCGACCCCATCTACGACATCCTGGTGGCCCTGGACTACGACAGTAACCCGGACGCACCGGAGCAGCCCAACCGGGATACCGTGCTGCGGCACGGCGGTCAGCTGCGGGACGGCGGCCTCCTCCTGTACGACGCCTCCACCGGCGAGATCCCCACGGCCCCGTTCGAGGCCCGCGGGGTCAAGGTCTTCCCCGTACCGGCCCGCAGGATCGCGGTGAACGAGCTCAAGCGGGAGATCGTGAAGAACATCATCATGACCGGGGCTCTGCTCCGGCTCCTGGCGTCCGAGGGGTGGTTCGACTACCTGCGCGCCCTTCTCGAGGAGCGGTTCGGACGCAAGGGCCGGGAGGTGGTGGAGCTCAACCTGCGGGCCGCCCAGCGGGGCCGGGAGGAGGTAGAGCGGAGCCTCGCAGAGCGCGGCTACACGTTGGAGATGCGCCTCGAGCCCAGAAGCCGCCCCCACCGGGCCGTGTACATCTCCGGGAACGAGTGCCTGAGCATCGGGGCCATCCGCGGGGGAGTCCGGTTCTACGCGGGCTACCCGATCACGCCCGCCACCGGCATCCTGGAGTTCATGGAGCAGTGGCTGCCCCGTTACGGCGGCCGCGTGCTCCAGGGCCAGAACGAGCGGGAATCCATCCGGGCTGCCATCGGGGCGTCGTTGGCGGGCGTGCGGGCCATGGTGGGAAGCTCCGGCCCCGGCATCTCCCTCAAGGTGGAGGAGTTCGGGGTGAGTGGGGCCACGGAGACGCCGGTGATCGTGGTGGACGCCCAGCGGGCGGGTCCCTCCACGGGCATGCCCACCCGGCCTGAACAGGGAGACCTCTTCCTGGTCACGGGCGGGGCCCACGGGGAGATCCCGCGGATCGTGCTTGCACCCTCCACCATCGAGGAGTGCTACACCCTGATGCTGGAGGCCTGCGAGCTGGCGGACAAGTACCAGTGCCCCGTGTTCTTCCTCACGGACCTGAACCTCTCCGAGGGGAAGAAGACGGTTCTCGAGGACCTGTTCCAGCAGCGGCCGTCCATCCGGCGGCACGGGATCCTGCGGGCGGAGGAGGTGCAGGGCCGGGCTTACCGCCGCTACGAGGTCACGCCCTCCGGCGTCTCCCCCCGCCTCCTCCCGGGGACCCCGGGTGCCGTCTTCAAGTCCAGCGGGGCGGAGCACGACGAGTTCGGGTTCGTCAGCATCGACCCGCGCAAGCGGGCAGCCCAGATGGACAAGCGCATGCGCAAGCTGGAGACCTACCTCCGGGAGGACGCGAAGGGCCCCTACGTGTTCGGGGAGACCCGGGGGAACCCCGTCATGGTGGGATGGGGGAACACCCGACCCGTGCTGCAGGAGGCCCGGGAGATCCTCCTCCGGCGGGGCGTCCCCGTGGCCCTCGTGCACTTCACCCACGTGTACCCGCTCCCCAAGCACCTCGTGGAACCCCTCTTCGCGGACGCGGGGCCTGTGGTGGTGGTGGAGCAGAACTACAGCGGGCAGTTTGCCGATCTTTTGCAGCGGGAGCTCCTGATCCGCACCCGCCGGGTGCTGAAGTACGACGGTGTCCCCATGCATCCCACGGAGGTGGCGGACGGGGTGCAGGAGGCCTTGCGACGGGAGGGCGCGGTGGTGCGGATCGGCGGCGCGGCTCCGGCAACGGTGGAGGTGGGACGAGATGGGCACGAAGGACGTTAAGGTCTGGGAGGAGAACGCGGTCCCCAAGCACCGGATCCAGTGGTGCCCGGGCTGTGGGGACTTCGGGGTGCTGGCCGCCCTCAAGCAGGCCCTCACGGAGCTGGAGATCATGCCGCACGAGCTCCTGCTCGTAGGCGGGATCGGGTGCAGCGGGCAGATCCGCAACTACCTCAACGGCAACGCCTTCCACGGCACCCACGGCGGGGCCTTGGCCTACGCCCTGGGCGTGAAGATGGCGAACCCGGACCTGAAGGTGATCTGCCTGGCCGGAGACGGGGACACGTTTGCCATCGGGATCGAGAACTTCGTGCACATCTGCCGCCGGGACCCGGACCTCGTCCTGCTCGTGATGAACAACGGCGTCTACGGCCTCACCAAGGGCCAGGACTCCCCGACCTGGGGGTTGGGCCAGCAGGTGGAGGTGTGGACCGAGGAGCACCCGCCCATGGTGGATCCCGTCCTCCTCGCCCTGGCGAGCGAGGCCACCTTCGTGGCCCAGTCCTTCAGCGGGGACGTGAAGCACACGGCCCGGATGATCGTGGAGGCCCTGCAGCACCCGGGATTCGCCTTCATCAACGACTTCTCGCCCTGCGTCACCTACAACAAGGTCAACACCTACGACTGGTTCCGGGAGCACGTGGAGCACGTGCCCCCAGACCACGACCCCTCGGACAAGGACGCGGCCTGGCGGTTGGTCCGAACGTTCGCCCGGCGGGGGAAGGTCCCGCTCGGGGTCATCTACCGGAACCCCCGCCGGCACAAGGAGACCCACCGGCTCCCCATGTGGGAGGAGGAGCTCGCGGACGTCGATCTGGAGCCGGTCCTCCAGACCTTCCGGTAGCTAGGCCCCGAGCGCCTGGGCGGCCCGCTCGTAGTCCTCGGGCTTCACCCAGAGGATCATGCCGTACCGGCCGCCCCCGGCGGAGACCGCGGCCGCCGCGGTGATGTTGATCCCCGCCTTGGCCAGCTTTTCGGTGTGCTCCGCAGCCGCGCCCACGCGGTCGTCCCCCTGGATGAGGAAGGCGTACTTCACGGGGCTCAGCTGGAGTCCGGCCGCTTGGGCGGCCCGGCGCAGGGCCTCCGGATCCTCGGCCACGAGGTCGAGCTGGGCGTTCCCGTTCCCGAGCGGAAAGCCGAGGTAAGCCAAGAGGTTCACGCCCGCGTCCCGCAGGGCCGCAAGAACCCGCAGCCCCTCGCCCGGCCGGTCCGGGACCACCACGTACTGGTACTCCACCCGGCGGACCACGTCGGCCATCTTCTCACCTCCCGTCGCTCCCTGAATTCGGCACCGACCTGCCCTCTTCCCTGCCCGAAACTGAGCGGCCTCCACGTTCACTTGGGGCGGGAGGGGAAAGCGGGATGCTGGCGAAGGTCCTCTCCGCCGCCGTGTTCGGGCTCGAGGCGTACCCCGTGGAGGTCCAGGTGGACGTGGCCACGGGGCTTCCCGCGTTCAGCGTCGTGGGACTCCCGGACGCCGCGGTTCAGGAGGCGCGGGAGCGGGTGCGGGCCGCCCTCAAGAACGTGAACTTCGAGGTCCCCGCCCGCCGCATCACGGTGAACCTGGCGCCCGCGGACGTGCGCAAGGAAGGGCCGGGCTTTGACCTCCCCATGGCCATCGGGATCCTCGTGGCCACCGGGCAGCTTCCTCCCGAGGCATGCCACGGAACCGCCCTGCTGGGCGAGCTGGGGTTAGATGGGAGCGTGCGTCCGGTGGCGGGGGTTCTCTCCGCGGCGTTCGTGGCCTCCCGGATGGGGCTGCGGCGCCTGCTCGTGCCCGCGGACAACGCCCAGGAGGCGGCCATCGTCCCGGACCTGGAGGTCTACGGGGTCTACCACCTCCTCGAGGCCGTCCAGTTCTTGGCGGGTGAGCGTATGCTCCACCCGGTCCAGCGCAACGGGTCGGAGATCGACGACCCACCGGAGGAGGTGGATTTCGCGGAGGTCCGGGGGCAGGAGCACGCCCGCAGGGCCCTGGAGATCGCGGCCGCGGGAGGGCATAACGTGCTGCTGGTGGGGCCACCCGGCTCCGGCAAGACGATGCTGGCCCGCCGGCTCAGCACCATCCTCCCGCCCCTCGACTGGGAGGAGGCCGTGGAGGTGACCCGGATCTACAGCGTGGCCGGGATGCTTCCGGCCCGCGGTGCCCTCATCCGGCGGCCGCCGTTCCGGGCTCCTCATCATACCGCGAGCGCGGCCGCGCTCCTCGGCGGCGGGACCATCCCGAGGCCCGGGGAGGTGAGCCTCGCACACCGGGGCGTGCTCTTCTTGGACGAGCTCCCGGAGTTCCACCGGGACGTCCTCGAGGCCCTGCGGCAGCCCCTGGAGGAGGGTCGGGTGACCCTCGCCCGTGCCGCGGCCACCGTGACGTTCCCCGCCTCCTTCCTACTGGTGTGCACCATGAACCCGTGCCCATGCGGGCACCTGGGCGACCGGGTACGGGAGTGCACCTGTACGCCTTCCCAGGTACGGCGCTACCAGGCGAAGGTCTCCGGGCCGCTCCTGGACCGCATCGACCTGCACGTGGAGGTTCCGCGGCTTCCGCCGCACGCCCTGCTGGAGGAGCGCCCGGGAGAGAGCTCCGCGGTGATCCGGGAGCGGGTCGTGCGGGCCCGCCGCCTCCAGCAGGAGCGGTTTGTGGGCACTCCGTACCGGACGAACGGTCAGATGCCCCCGCGGGTGGTGCGGAAGGTGTGCTCACTGGACGAGGCCGGCAAGGCGTTGCTCCGGACGGCCATCGAGCGTCTGGGCCTCTCCGCCCGCGCCTACGACCGGATCCTCCGGGTGGCCCGGACCATCGCGGACCTGGAAGGCGCGGAGCGCATCACGGCCGCCCACCTCGCGGAGGCCATCCAGTACCGGGTGCTGGACCGCCGCGCGCCGTAGGAGCGGGAGCGTGACGGACCGGGAGGCCTACATCCTGCTCAACGCCGTCCCCGGGGTCCCGCCCCGCACCAAGCACCGCCTCCTCGCGGCCCTGGGTTCTCCTGCCGCGGTCCTCCAGGCCTCCCGGGATGTTCTGGCGGATCTTTCGACGGACCGGGCTGCGGACCGGATCGCGGAATTCCGCGCTACCCACGACCGGCTCCCCGCTGAGGTCGATGCCCAGATCCTCACCCTCGCGGACCCCGACTACCCTCCCCTCCTCCGGTCCCTCCCGGACCCACCCCTCGCCCTGTACGTGCGGGGCCGTCTCCCCCAAGGGCCCTGTGTGGCCGTCGTCGGGACCCGCCGGCCCTCCGGGGAAGGGGTGGAGGTGGCCCGCCGGATGGCCGCAGACCTCGCGGCGGCCGGGGTCTGCGTCGTCAGCGGGCTTGCGCGGGGGATCGATGCCGCGGCCCACCGGGGGGCTTTGGAGGTTCAGGGCGCGACCGTGGCCGTCCTGGGGTGCGGCATCGACCGGGTCTGGCCCGCGGATCATGCCGACCTCTGCGAGGCGGTGGCCTCCCAGGGGGCGGTCATCTCCGAGTACCCGCCCGGAACCCCGCCGTTGCGGCACCACTTCCCGGCCCGCAACCGGATCCTCGCGGGGTTAAGCCAGGCCGTGGTGGTGGTGGAGGCCCGGGAGCGTAGTGGCGCCCTCATCACCGCGGAGTTCGCCCTGGAGCTGGGGCGGGAGGTGTTCGCGGTACCGGGTTGCGTGCTCAATCCCCGCAGCCGCGGCCCCCATCAGCTGTTGCGGGAGGGAGCCCACCTCGCGGAGTCCGCGGAGGACGTCCTCTCCGTGCTCGGACTTCCTTCCCGTCGGTCATCGACCCCCGCACCTCCTCCGGAGTCGGCTTCGTTATTGGAGCTCCTCGGAGAGCCCTCCCACCTCGATGAGCTGGTGCGGGCCACGGGGCAGTCCGCCGCCGCGGTGTCCGCGGCCCTCCTGGCCCTGGAGGTCCGGGGGCTCGTCCGCCGGCTCCCGGGAGGCCGGTACGTGCGGACCGCCTAGCACTCCCGGAACCCGCAGAAGGTGCACACCGTGCATCCGCCCACGGCGACGAGCTCCCACCGCTGGCACCGGGGGCAGAGGTTTGCGGACACCGTTTCCTCCTGGCGGGTCAGGGCCGGCGCAGCTTCCTCCCGTTGGACGCCCCGGTCCTGGAGGTACTTCTTGAGGGCCAGGGCGAAGGCGTCGGGGATGCTGCGGACCCGTTCGGGCCCGTAGCCCAGCCACCGGGATCCGCCGATCCCCTCCAGTTGGTCCACGATGAGCTGCAGGCGCTCAAGACCGCTTCCCGGCCCCCGCAGCCGCAGGAGAATGCTGCACAGCCGGCCGATGGCCTCCGCGTCCGCCTCCGCGTCGCTGCCGGCCTTACCGAGCCGGCCGAAGACCTCGAAGGGCTCGCCGTGGTGCTCCGTGATGGTGATGAAGGCAGTGCCGAAGGGCGTAGGAATGCGGTAAGTCGGCCCTTCCAGCCGCTCCGGCCGCTCCCGCAACAGCCCCCCTCCCTCGGAGGCCGTTCCCCCCACCCGGTCTACCAGGGCCCGGACCACCGCCTCGATCTGGGCTTCCGGCGCCAGGGTCTCGTCCACCGGGAGCTCCGGAAGGCGTTGGCGCGCGATCGTTCGGACCCGCTCGCTCAGCACCACGAGCGATCCACGCCGCTTCGCCTCCTCCGGCGTGAGGAGGATCCCCTCCCGGGACCCTTCCCGGTAGACGCTGATGCCCTTCAACCCCGCCCGCCAGGCGGAGCGGTAGATGCGCGCCACGGTCTCCACGGGCGTGTCCTTGGGGAGGTTGATGGTGCTGCTGATGCTCTGGTCCACGTGGCGCTGTAAGGCCGCCTGCATCTCCACCCGGCGGAGGGGGTCGATCCGGTGGGCGGTGACGAAGTACGGGGGCAGCCGTTCCAGGAGGTACCCTTCCGGATCCTCCGTGCGGTCGAGCTCTGCGAGGTCCAGGGATTGCTCCCTGACTTCGAAGTACCGGGCCACGAGGGGGTGGAGGACCCGGAACGTCTCCTCCGGGAGGGACTCGCTGCGGCGGACGTAGCTGAGGGCGAAGACCGGTTCCAGCCCGTTGCTCACGCCCGCCATGGCGGAGCCGCTGCCCACGGGCGGGATGGTGAGGAGGCTCGCGTTCCGCAGCCCGTAGGTGCGGATCCCCTCCAGGATGTCCTCGGGGAAGTCGTGGAAGAAGGGGGAGCGGAGGTGCTGGTCGGGGTCGAAGGCGGGAAAGGGTCCCTTCTCCCGGGCGAGGGCGATGCTCGCCCGGTACGCCCGCTCCTTGATGAACCGCAGGATCTGCTCCGCCGCTTGAATGGCCTCGTCGCGGTCGTACCGGAGCCCCAACAGGATAAGGGCATCCCCAAGGCCCGTGATCCCGAGTCCGATGCGGCGGGCCCGCAGGGACGCCTCCTCCTGGTGCGGGAGGGCGTGACGGCCCCGGTTGTAGTCGTGCACGTTGTCCAGGAGCCGCACCCCGACTTCCACCGCGCGGCCCAAGGCCTCGAAGTCCACCCGCGCCTGCGGGGTGAAGGGGTCCCGCACGAACTGCACCAGGTTCAGGGAACCGAGGTCACACGACCCGCCGTGCTCCAAGGGCTCTTCGCCGCACGGGTTCGTGGTCACCGGCGTCATCCCGTTGTAGTTGGAGGTGCCGAGCCGCAGGACCGTGTCCCAGAAGAGCACCCCAGGCTCCGCCCAGTCCCTCGCCCCCTGCACCAGCTCCTGCCAGAGCTGCCGGGCCGGGATCACCCGTTCGATCCGGCCGACCTCCGGACCCTCAAACCACAGCCGCCACGGCTCGTCCCGCTCCACGGCCTCGAGGAACGCATCGCTGAGCCGGATGCTGATGTTGGCGAAGCGGACGGACGTGAGGTCGCGCTTGACGCGGCAGAACTCCAGCACATCGGGATGGTGGTCCGCGATGGTGATCATCAGCGCCCCCCGGCGGCCCGCCTGTCCGATGACGCCCGTGGTGAGGGAGAAGAGCTCCATGAAGGAGACCGCTCCCGTGCTCGCCCGGGCCGCGTTGTGGACGGGGGCACCCCGGGGCCGGAGGGGGGAGATGTCCGTGCCCACCCCGCCGCCTCGGCTGTAGGTGCGGGCGCAGTTCTGCAACGCGGTGAAGATGGCCTCGAGCCGATCCCCCTGGATCGCCTCCACGTAGCAGTTCATGAGGGTGACCTTCCGGGGGTTGCCGGCCCCGTGCAGGATGCGGCCGCCCGGCAGGAACCGGAAGTCCTCGAGGAGCCAGTAGAAGGCCCGCTCCCAGGAGGCCCGCCGCTCGGGGTCCGGCTCCACGCTGGCCAGCTCCCGGGCCACCCGGGCCCACATCTGCTCGGGGCGGGTCTCCAGGACGCGGTCCTCCAGGTCCCGCAGGGCGTACTTCTCGTAGAACACCAGGGCGCGGAGGCGGTCTCCTCCAAAGGCCGCCAGGGTCTCAGGGGGAAGCGCGGTTTCCGGCATCCCACAGAGATTGTACGCCTGCGCGTGGGTTGACGGCCTGTGCTACGATGGGGCGCGACGGAGCCCGACGCCAAGGGGAGGGGGAGGAAGGGCTTGGCGAAGAGCCTGATCGTGGTGGAATCGCCGACCAAGGCGCGGACCCTGAAGAAGATGCTGGACCGCCGGTACGAGGTCCTGGCGTCCATGGGGCACGTGCGCGACCTCCCGAAGTCCAGGCTCGGCGTGGACATCGAGGCGGGCTTCCGGCCGCACTACATCGTGATCAAGGGCAAGGGACCCATCCTCCGGGCGCTGCGGGAGTCTGCCCGGCGTGCGAGGGCCGTCTACCTCGCCCAGGACCCGGATCGGGAAGGGGAGGCCATCAGCTGGCACCTCAAGCACCTTCTGGAGGAGGCCAACCCCAACATCCGCCGGATCGAGTTCCACGAGGTCACCCCGGAGGCGGTGCGCAAAGCCCTGGAGAACCCCCGGGACATCAACCTGAACCTGGTGGCCGCCCAGCAGGCCCGCCGGGTGCTCGACCGGCTGGTGGGCTACAAGTTGAGCCCCCTTTTGTGGCGGAAGGTGCGCGGCGGGCTCAGTGCGGGCCGGGTGCAGTCCGTGGCCCTGCGGCTCGTGTGCGAACGGGAGGCGGAGATCGAGGCCTTCGTCCCTCAGGAGTACTGGACCCTCTCCGCCCTCCTCCGGAAGTCCCAGGACACCGTGACCTTCGAGGCCCGGCTCCACAGCCGCGGCGCAGAACGACTCGAGCTCCCCAACGAGGAGGCGGTCCGGGCGGTCTTAGCGGAGCTTCAGGGAGCCACCTACCGGGTGGCGGAGGTGCGCCGCCGCGACCAGCAGCGCCACCCCGCCCCTCCGTTCACCACCAGCACCCTCCAGCAGGAGGCCAACCGCCGGCTGGGCTACACCGCCACCCGGACCATGACCCTGGCCCAGCAGCTCTACGAAGGGCTGGACCTCGGGGAAGAGGGGACGGTGGGTCTCATCACCTACATGCGCACGGACTCCGTGCGGGTGGCCGCGAGCGCGGTGGAGGAGGCCCGGGCCTACATCCGGGAGCAGTACGGCCCGGACTACGTCCCTCCAACCCCCCGCCGCTATGCCACCAAGCAGTCCGCGCAGGACGCCCACGAGGCCATCCGCCCCACCTCCGTGTTCCGCACGCCGGAGCGGGTGCGCCCGTACCTGCGGCCGGACCAGTTCAAGCTCTACAAGCTCATCTGGGACCGGTTCGTGGCGAGCCAGATGAGCTCCGCGATCTTTGATACCCTCTCCGTGGACATCACCGCAGGCCCCTACCTCTTCCGGGCCACGGGGCAACGGCTGAAGTTCCCGGGGTTTTTGGCGGTGTACCGGGAGGATCCTGAAGAGGAGGAGGGAAGTTGGCTCCCCGAGCTCCAGGTGGGGGAGGTGTTGGAGCTCGTGGAACTGCGGCCCCAACAGCACTTCACCTCCCCCCCTCCGCGCTACACGGAGGCCACCCTGGTGAAGGCCCTCGAGGAGAAGGGCATCGGGCGCCCCTCCACCTACGCGCCCACCCTGGAGATCCTCAAGAAGCGCGGGTACGTGCGGACCGAGCAGAAGCGCCTCGTGCCCACCCCCCTCGGCCGGCTCGTGAACGAGCTGCTGACCACCCACTTCCCGAACGTCGTGGACGTGGAGTTCACCGCGCGGCTGGAGAGCAGCCTGGATCGTATCGAGGAGGGCAAGGCGGACTGGGTGAGCGTGGTCCGCGAGTTCTACGAGCCCTTCGAGCAGGACCTCCAGCGGGCAGAGCGGCTCATCGCGGAGGTGGACCTGCGGCCTGAACCTACGGGCGAGATCTGCCCGCAGTGCGGTGCACCGCTTGTGCGCAAGCAGGGAAGGTTCGGGGCGTTCATCGCGTGCACCCGGTACCCGCAGTGCACCTACACCCGGCCGGTGGGGATCGGCGTTCTGTGCCCCCGGTGCGGGGGGGAGATCGTGGAGCGGCGGAGCCGCCGCGGCCGGCTCTTCTACGGGTGCGTGAACTACCCGGCGTGCACCTTCACCTCCTGGGACCGGCCGCAGGACGTGCGGTGTTCCGCGTGCGGCTACCCCATGGCGTACAAGCGCACCCGGCGCGGGAAGGAGGAGCTGCGATGCCTCAACCCCGAGTGCACCCAGCGCCCGGCCAAGACCCCGGAAGCCGTGGGGGCCCGTCCCTAGAGGCGGACGTCATCCGGTTCCTGGAGGTCTTGGTGGCAGAGCGGGGGATCTCCCCCCATACCCACCGGGCCTACGCCCGGGACCTCCTGGAGGTGGCCCGGTTCCTGCGCCAGGAGGGCCTCTCCCGCTGGGAGGATCTCTCGACGGGCATGGTGCGCCGGTACCTCGCCCGCAAGGGTCGGGAGGCCTCCAGGGCCACCCTCGCCCGCCGGCTCAGCGCCCTCCGGGGGTTCTGTCGGTTCCTGGTGCGGGAAGGCCGGCTTCCCGCAAACCCCCTGCGGACCGTCCGGGCGCCCAGGCCCGACCGCCGCCTCCCGCGCTCCCTCACCCACGATCAGATCCGGATCCTCCTGGCGGCTCCGGGCCGCCCGGGCCCTCTCGGCCTCCGGGATCGGGCCTTGCTGGAGCTCCTGTACGGGAGCGGGCTCAGGGCGTCGGAGGTGGTGGGCCTGCGGGTCCAGGATGTACAACAGGGAGGGCGGGAGGTGCGGGTCTTAGGGAAGGGTGCCAAGGAACGGGTGGTCCTCCTCACGGAGGCCGCGGGGCGGTGTCTTGCGGCGTACCTCCAGGACGGCCGGCCCAGGCTCGTGCGGGGCGCAGCCCCCGAAGCCCTCTTCCTGAACGCCCGGGGCCGGCCCCTCTCCGTGCGGGGCCTGCAGTACCTCGTGGCACGCTTGGCGGAACGCCTGACGGGCGTGCGCGCCACCCCGCATACCTTCCGGCATACCTTCGCCACGCACCTGCTCGAGGGCGGGGCTGACCTCCGGGTGGTCCAGGAATTGTTGGGCCACAGCACCCTCGCCACCACCCAGATCTACACCCACCTCTCGCGGGCCCGCCTCAAGGAGGTGTACGACCGATCGCATCCCAGAGCGTGAAACTCTTCGGCACGACCATTCTCGGCATCTGCCGCCGGGGGGAGGCCGCGGTGGCGGGTGACGGCCAGGTCACCTTGGGGGAGACCGTGCTCAAGCACCGGGCGGTGAAGGTGCGGCGCATCGGGGACCGGGTGCTCGCGGGGTTTGCGGGGAGCGCCGCGGACGGACTCACCCTGTTTGAGAAGTTCGAGGCGAAGCTCACGGAGTACCGCGGGAACCTTCCTCGGGCCGCGGTGGAGCTCGCGAAGGAGTGGCGCACGGATCGGGTGTTGCGGCGGCTGGAGGCCATGCTGGTGGTCTGTGACCGGGAGCACCTCTTCGTCCTCTCCGGAGACGGCAACGTGGTGGAGCCTGACGATGGGATCGCGGCGGTCGGAAGCGGCGGGCCGTACGCCCTCGCGGCAGCCCGGGCCCTGGCCCGGCACACGGACCTCTCGGCGGCGGAGATCGCCCGGGAGGCCATGCGGATCGCCGCGGAGATCTGCATCTTCACGAACGCGGAGATCACCGTGGAGACCCTGCCGTGACGTCCTACGAAGCCCTGGTGGAGTCCATGCGGGAGCTCACGCCCCGGCGGATCGTGGCGGAGCTCGACAAGTACATCGTGGGCCAGCAGGCCGCCAAGCGGGCCGTGGCCATCGCCCTCCGGAACCGGTACCGCCGGGCCCTCCTCCCCGACCCCCTGCGGCGGGAGGTGATCCCGAAGAACATCCTCATGATCGGTCCCACGGGGGTCGGGAAGACCGAGATCGCCCGCCGGCTGGCGAACCTGGTGCGGGCCCCCTTCGTGAAGGTGGAGGCCACGAAGTTCACGGAGGTGGGCTACGTGGGGCGGGACGTGGACGCCATCATCCGGGACCTCGTGGAGGTCTCCGTGCAGATGGTGCGCGCCGAGCGCCTCTCGGCCGTCCAGGAGGAGGCCTGGCGGCTCGCGCAGGAGCGGATGCTGCAGGTGCTGGCCCCCGACCCGCCCCGGCCAGGCCCCCAGAACCCCTTCGAGGTGCTCTTCGGCGGGCGGCCCCCCTCCAGCTCCGCGGAGCCCTACGACCGGGAGCTCGCGGCAGCCCGCGCCCGCCGGGAGGAGCTGCGGCCGCGGCTTGTGCGGGGGGAGCTGGACCGGGAGGTGGTGGAGATCGAGGTGGAGGAGAGCGGGCTTCCGGTGATCGAGATCATCGGCGCCCAGGGCGTGGAGGAGATGGGCATTAACGTGCAGGACCTGCTCGGAGGCCTTCTCCCCAAGCGGCGCAAGCGCCGGCGGGTCACGGTGGCAGAAGGGCTGCGGATCTTCGCCCAGGAGGAGGCCAACAAGCTCATCGACCAGGAGGAGGTGCAGCGGGAGGGCGTTCGGCGGGCGGAGGAGCTCGGGATCGTGTTCATCGACGAGATCGACAAGATCGCGGGATCCGGCCCGACCGTGGGACCGGACGTCTCCCGGGAAGGGGTGCAGCGGGACCTCTTGCCCATCATCGAGGGCTGCACCGTGGTGACCAAGTACGGCCCCGTGCGCACGGACCACATCCTCTTCATCTGTGCGGGCGCCTTCCACACCAGCAAGCCCTCCGACCTCATCCCGGAGCTGCAGGGACGCCTCCCGATCCGGGTGGAGCTGGACCGCCTCACGGAGGAGGACTTCGTGCGCATCCTCACGGAGCCCGAAAACGCCCTGCTCAAGCAGTACGTGGCCCTCATGCGGACGGAAGGCGTGGAGGTGACCTTCACGCCCGAAGCGATCCGAGAGATGGCCTGCATCGCCGCCTGGATCAACGAGCAGACGGAGGACATCGGCGCCCGGCGGCTCCACACCGTGCTGGAGAAGGTCACGGAGGAAATCTCCTTCTTGGGCCCTGAGGGGCCCCGGGAGGTGACGATCGACGCCGCCTACGTGCGGGACCGGCTCGCGGACGTGCTGCGGGACCGCGACCTGAGCCGGTACATCTTGTAATCTGCTAAAATTCTCACGGAGGCGTGTCGGGAGCGCCTCGGGGGCGAGTTGACGGAGGAACTGCTCACCAGCGCCCGCCGGGTCGTCCGTGCGGTGGGACAGGAGATCGGTCGCGCGGCGATCAAGGAGGTCCTCCTTGCCCTCGGGGAGTCCACGGGAAGTGCGGGTGTCCTTCTCGGCGCACAGGGACGCGTGGTGGCCACCACGGGTTCCCTCCCGGTACCTCTAGAGGCCGACGCAGAACTCCCCGCGGCCGCCTGGCAGGCGCTGGATGCCTTGACGGATCCCGTCTTGGACATCCGCTCCGGACCCGTGGCGGAGGCCCTGGGGGCGGAGGGGAAGTGGGTGGCGGCCTTCCCGCTGGTGGCCTCCGGGCAGCGGGTGGGGACCCTTCTCGTGGTTCGGGAGGGCGCCTTCGGGCCGGAGGAGGAGGGGATCACCCAGTACGTGGCCGCGGTCCTCGCCCTTCAGCTGCTCCTCGAGGGCCGTCCGGAACTCCGGGACCAGGCCGCGGAGCAGGTGCGGACAGCCCTGGGGGCCCTCTCGTACTCGGAGCTGGAAGCCATCCGCCACATCCTCCAAGAGCTGGGCGACACCGAGGGGATCGTGGTGGCCAGCCGGGTGGCGGACCGGGCCGGGATCACCCGGTCGGTGATCGTGAACGCCCTGCGCAAGCTGGAGAGCGCCCGGGTCATCCAGTCCCGGTCCCTGGGGATGAAGGGCACCTACATCAAGATCCTCAACCCCCTCCTGCGCGAGGAGCTGGAACGCCTGCGGTCCACGAGCTGACCCCCTCGCTTCCAGGGAATCGGAGGGTCTGGTATACTACGGCGGGCATCGATGGACCCGCGGTACGTGCCGGTCTGTGTCCCTTTTGGCTTAGAACTCCGGGCGTCCCGCGGGGTGGAGGGAGGAGAGAGCGGGATGGCGGTCGTCACCATGAAGCAGCTCCTGGAGGCGGGCGTCCACTTCGGCCACCAGACGCGCCGGTGGAACCCGAAGATGGCCCGCTTCATCTTCACGGAGCGCAACGGGATCCACATCATCGACCTGCAGAAGACCCTGCCCCTGCTGGAGGAGGCCTACCGGTTCGTGCGCAGCGTCACCGCGGCCGGGGAGCAGGTCCTGTTCGTGGGGACCAAGAAGCAGGCCCAGGACGCCATCCGGGAGGAGGCGACGCGGGCCGGACAGCCCTACGTGAACCAGCGGTGGCTGGGGGGGATGCTCACGAACTTCCAGACCATCCGGCGCCGGGTGGAGCGGCTGCGGGAGCTGGAGATGCGCAAAAACCTCGGGGAGCTCGACCTCTTGCCCAAGAAGGAACAGGCCCGGCTGCTGGAGGAGCTGGAGCGGCTGGAGAAGTACCTGGGCGGGATCAAGAACATGCCGAAACTCCCCGGTGCCGTGTACGTCGTGGACACCCGCAAGGAGTACATCGCCGTGGCGGAGGCCCGTAAGCTGCGCATCCCCATCGTGGCCATCGTGGACACCAACGCGGACCCAGACGAGGTGGACTACCCGATCCCCGGGAACGACGACGCCATCCGGGCCGTACGGCTCGTGACCAGCAAGATCGCAGACGCGTGCCTGGAGGGGATCGAGGAGCGGCGGAAGCTCCTCGGGGAGGAGGCCGTGACCGTCCCGCCCGCCCCGCCTGCGCCTGCGGAGGAGCGGGTGGCCGAAGGCCCGGAGGAGATGGAGGCCTTCGAGGAGCTCGAGCCGGCGTTCGAGGAAGCCTTCGACGAGTACGAGGAGGAGGACCTGTGAGCGAGCACACCGTGGAGGTTCCCCTTGAGGCCATCCGGGAGCTCCGGGCCCGTACGGGCGCGGGGGTCCTGGATTGCCGCCGGGCCCTGGTGGAGGCGAACGGAGACCTGGATCGGGCCATCGAGATCCTGCGGATGCGGGGGCTCGCGGCCGCGGCCAAGCGGGCCGGTCGGACCGCAGCCCAGGGGATCGTGGACGCCTACATCCACGGGAACGGGGTGCTGGGGGTGCTCATCGAGGTAAACTGCGAGACGGACTTCGTGGCCCGCACGGAGGAGTTCCGGAGGTTGGTACGAGACCTGGCCATGCAGGTGGCGGCCACGGACCCGAAGTACATCTCCCGGGACCAGATCCCACCCGAGGAGCTGGAGCGGGAGCGCCAGATCGCCCTCAGCCAGCTCCAGGAGGCCATGGCCGGAAAACCCCCGCAGGCCTTGGAGCGGGCGGTGGCGGGAAAGGTGGAGAAGTGGATCGAGAGCGTGGTGCTGCTGGAGCAGCCCTTCATCCGAGACGAGAAGCGGAAGGTGGCGGACGTGATCGCGGAGGTCGCGGCGAAGACGGGGGAGAACATCGTGGTCCGGCGGTTCTGCCGGTTCCGGGTGGGGGAGCTGTCGTAGACGCGCAAACGCCATGGCGGACCTGCGCTACCGGCGCATCGTTCTGAAGCTGAGCGGGGAGGAGCTGAGCGGGGACGGCCGGGAGATCCTGGACCCGCGGGTGCTGCAGCTGGTGGCGCGGGAGGTGAAGTCCGTCCACGAGCTGGGCGTCCAGGTGGCCCTGGTGGTAGGCGGTGGCAACATCGTGCGCGGCGCGGACCTGAGCCGGAAGCTCGGCATCGAGAAGGTCACCGCGGACTACATGGGCATGCTAGCCACGGTGATCAACGCCCTTGCCCTCCAGGCGGTTCTCGAGGGCGAAGGGCTTGCGACCCGGGTGCAGAGCGCCATCGCCATGCACGAGATCGCAGAGCCCTACATCCGGCGCCGCGCTATCCGGCACCTCGAGAAGGGGCGGGTGGTCCTGTTCGCCGCGGGTACGGGGAACCCGTACTTCACCACGGACACCGCCGCGGCCCTGCGGGCCATCGAGATCGAAGCGGGGGCCGTGCTCATGGCGAAGAAGCGGGTGGCCGGGGTCTACGACAAGGACCCCGCCCTCCACCCCGACGCCGTGCTGCTGGACCGTCTCACCTACCTGGAGTTCCTCAACCGGGGCATCCAGCAGGTGGTAGACGCCACCGCGGTATCCTTGTGTATGGACAACAGCATGGACATCTGGGTGTTCCGGCTGGTGGAGCCGGGAAATGTGGAACGCATCGTGCGGGGCGAGCACGTGGGGACCTTGATCGGGGGGGAACGGTGATCCAGGAGGTCTTAGCGGACGCCCGTCAGCGGATGCAGAAGTCCGTGGAAGCCACCCGTCGGGAGCTGGCGGGGCTGCGCACGGGCCGTGCCCACCCAGGCCTTGTGGAGCACATCCGGGTGGAGTACTACGGAACGGCCGTCCCCCTCAACCAGCTGGCCACCATCACCGCACCTGAGCCGCGGTTACTGGTGATCCAGCCATGGGACAAGTCCGCCCTCCGGAACATCGAGAAGGCCCTGATGCAGAGCGACCTGGGGCTGATGCCCACCTCGGACGGAAACGTCCTCCGCGTGCCCATCCCGCCCCTCACGGAGGAGCGTCGGCACGACCTCGTGAAGCTCGCCCGCAAGCTGGCGGAGGAGGGCCGCGTGGCCATCCGGAACATCCGGCGCGAGGCCAAGGAGATGATCGAGGAGCTGGAGGAGGAAGGCGAGATCTCGGAGGACGAGGCCCGTCGCGCCCAGGAGGAGCTCCAGAAGCTCACGGACCGGTTCATCGGAGAGATCGACGCCCTCCTGCAGCGCAAGGAGGCGGAGATCCTGGAGGTCTAGGTGCGGGACGTGGTCGGCTACTCCCTCGAGGAGGCGCTGGCGGAGCTCGAGGCAGACGGGGGGCAGGTGGAGGTGAAGGAGACGGCACCGCCCCGCGCGGGCCGAGGGACGGGGCGGCGGCGGGTGGTGCGGCAGCGCCTCCGGGACCGGACGGTGGAGCTCGTGGCAGCCTGGGAGTGGTATGAACGCCGGTGAGGCCCCGGACTCCCTCCGCCTTGAGTCCCCTGAGCGCGTTTGCCTCCTCCGCAGCCTGGGGCTCGACCCCAACCGGATGCCCCGTCACGTGGCCATCATCATGGACGGCAACGGCCGGTGGGCCACGGCCCGGGGACTCCACCGGGTCGAGGGACACCGGGCGGGCCGGGAGGCCATCCGGCGCACGGTCCAGGCGGCCCGGGAACTCGGCCTGCGGGTGCTGACCCTCTACGCCTTCAGCACGGAGAACTGGCGGCGTCCCCGGGAGGAGGTGGAGGCCCTCTGCGCCCTCTACGAGCAGGTCCTCTGGGAGGAGACCCCGAAGCTCGCGGTAAAGGGAGTGCGCATCCGGATCATCGGGGATCGGACCCGGTTCCCCCCGAGCCTCCAGGAAGCCATCCGGTTCGCGGAGGAGGCCACCCGGCACAACGACGCCTTCATCCTGGTCGGCGCCCTGAACTACGGGGGGCGGGCGGAGATCACCCGGGCGATCCGGCGGATCGGCGCGGCGATCGCCGCAGGGGAGCTCCGGCCGGAGGAGATCGATGAGGCGATGGTGGCCCGCCACCTCCAGACGCATCCCCTCCCTGACCCCGACCTCATCATCCGCACCGGCGGGGAGCGCCGGCTGAGCAACTTCCTCATCTGGCAGTGCGCGTACGCGGAGCTGTACTTCACTCCGGTCCTCTGGCCGGAGTTCGACCGGGATACCCTGGTGGCCGCCCTCCGGGACTACCAGCGGCGCACCCGCCGCTATGGGGGGCTGGGGTCTACGGAGCTCGACGGCGCGCACGGCCCCGGATGCTAGGCCCGCGGCTCCTCACGGCCCTCGTGGGGATCCCCCTCATCGCGGTCGGCGTGTGGGTGGGGGGGGAGGTGCTGCTCGTCATGGTGGCCGCCCTCATCGTGACGGGGCTGTGGGAGTTCTATGCCCTCGTGGACCGGGCGGGGTACGCCCCGAGCCGCATAGTAGGAATCCTGGGAGGTGTGGCCATCGCGGTCCTCGTCTACCTGGGCGAACGGCGGTGGGTGCTGGCGGTCCTCGCCGCGGTGGTGCTGTGCGTCCTGTTCGCGCAGCTCAACCCCTACCGGGGTCGGGCCCTGACCAACGCCGCAGGCACCCTCCTCGGGGTCCTGTACGTGGGCTACTTCGCCGCGCACGTCCTGCTCCTCCGGCAGCTCAAGCAGGGCATGGCGTTCACCTTCCTGGTGTTTGGGACCGTGTGGGCCACGGACGCGGCCGCGTACTTCGTGGGCCGGTGGGTGGGCCGACGCAAGCTCCTCCCTCAGGTGAGCCCGAACAAAACCGTGGAGGGCGCCACCGCGGGCGTGGTGTGCGGGGCGGTGGGGGCTGTGTTGGTGGCCGCCGGGTTTGGGATTCCCCTGGACATGGCCGTGGTGGCCGGGATCCTCTGCAGCACCGCCGCGGTGGCCGGAGACCTGTGGGAGTCCGCCCTCAAGCGGGAAGCCCGGGTGAAGGACTCCGGGAGGATTCTGCCCGGACACGGAGGGCTGCTCGATCGGTTCGACGGGCTTTTGTTCGCGGCGGTGGTGGGCTACTACATCTTCGCCACCTGGACGGGTGCCCTGTGAGGACCAAACGGGTGGTGATCCTGGGCTGTACGGGGTCCATCGGCCGGCAGGCCCTCGAGGTGGCCCGATCCCTCCCGGACCGGATCCGCGTGGTCGGTCTGGGGGCCCGACGGGACGCCCATACCCTGGCGGACCAGGTGCGGGAGTTCCAGCCGGACGCGGTGGCCCTCGCAGAGCCTGAATCCGCGGAGGCGTTCCGGGCACAGCTCCCGGGTTTTCGAGGCGAGCTCCGGGCAGGGGAGGATGCCCTGGAGTGGCTGGCCCGGTGGCCGGAGGCGGACCTGGTGCTCGTGGCGGTGACCGGGATCGCGGGCCTGCGGCCCACCTTGGGCGCCATCGGGGCCGGACACGACGTGGCCCTCGCCAACAAGGAGACCCTCGTGGCCGCGGGTCACCTGGTGCGCCGGGCCCAGGAGGCCCGGGGCGTGCGGCTTTTACCCGTGGACGGGGAGCACAGCGCGATCTTCCAGCTCCTGGAGGGACGGGACCCCGCCACCGTGGCCCGCATCGTGCTCACCGCCTCCGGCGGACCCTTCCTCCGGCGTCCCCCTTCCTCCCTCTCCACCGTAACCCCGGAAGAGGCCCTCCAGCACCCCACCTGGCGCATGGGGCCGAAGGTCACCGTCGATAGCGCCACCCTCATGAACAAGGGCCTGGAGGTGATCGAGGCCCGGTGGCTGTTTGACCTCCCGCCGGACCGGATCCAGGTGGTGATCCACCCCCAGAGCGTGGTGCACGGGATGGTGGAGCTCACCGACGGGACCGTCCTCGCGCACCTCAGCCCTCCGGACATGCGCCCCTTTATCCAGTACGCCCTCACCTACCCGGACCGGGCGGAGGTGTCGTATGCTCGAATGGACTGGGGCCGGTCCAGCATGCTCAGCTTCGAGCCGCCGGACCTTGAGCGGTTCCCGTGCCTCCAGTACGCGTACGAGGCCCTCCGTCGCGGAGGGACGACGCCGGCGGTGCTCAACGCCGCGAACGAGGAGGCGGTGGAGCGGTTCCTAAGACGGGAGCTGAGCTTTTCGGAGATCCCGAGGGCCATCCGCCTGGCCCTGGATCTCCATGAGCCGCGTCCGGACCCCTCCCTGGAGGAGGTCCTGGAGGCGGACCGGTGGGCCCGGGCGGTGGTGAGGAGGCTGTGATGCCCTTTCTGCTCGCGGTGTTCGCCTTCGGGCTGATGATCCTGGCCCACGAGCTGGGGCACTTCCTGGCCGCCCGGTGGGTGGGGGTCGGTGTGCAGGTGTTCGCCATTGGGTTTGGACCGCCGCTATTGCAGTTCCGGCGGGGTGGCACCGTCTACCGGTTCAACCTCCTCCCCTTCGGTGGGTATGTGCGCCTCGCCGGGGAGGAGTTCGACGAGGACCTCACCCCGGACGCCTTCCGGTCGAAACGGGTGGGGCAGCGGATGTTCGTGGTGGCCGCGGGGCCGCTCATGAACTTCCTGCTCTCCGTGGTGCTGCTCGGGTGTGTGGCCACGGTGTGGGGGCTCGTGGCGGGCGTGACGAATGAGATCGCGGAGGTCCGGCCCGGCTGGCCCGCGGAGCGGGCCGGGCTCCGGCCCGGCGACCGCATCGTGGCCATCAACGGGGAGGCGATCCACAGCGGCGAGCGGATGGTCCAGGTGATCCACCGGAGCCCGGGCCGGCCGCTCCGGCTGCGGGTGGAGCGGGAGGGGCAGGTGTTCGAGATCACCGTCACCCCGCAGCTGGAGCCTCAGCTACGGGTGGGCGCCATCGGCATTACCCCCGCGGTCGTCCGGCAGCGCTACGACCCGCTCTCCGGGGTGGTGTGGGCCACGGGCCGCACGGTGCGGTTCGTGCGGGACATCGTGGTGGGCCTTGTCCAGCTTGTCGCCACGGGAAGCGTTTTGGAGGGGCTTGCGGGCCCCGTGGGGGCGGTGCGGCTGCTGGGCGATGCGGCCCGGATGGGGTTTGCGTCGTACCTGTACATGACCGCCTTTTTAAGCGTGATGGTGGGCTTCTTCAACCTCCTCCCCTTCCCCGCCTTGGACGGGGGTCGGCTGGGGTTTTTGCTGGTGGAGGCGGTGCGCCGCCGCGCGGTGGACCCCCGGCGGGAGGGGTACGTGCACTTGGTGGGGTTCGCCCTCCTGCTGCTGCTCATCCTTGTCCTCACCTACCGGGACGTCCTACGATGGGCGGGCGGCAAGGGGTTTGAGTGAGGGAGGGGAGGGTGATCGGAGCACCGGAGATCGCACTCCGCCTGCTCCTGGCGGTTCTGCTCGGCGGGATCGTGGGGTTAGAGCGGGAGGCGCTGGAGAAGCCCGCGGGTTTCCGCACCCACATCCTGGTGGCCCTCGGAGCGGCCATGTTCACCCTGGTGAGCTGGTACGGATTTTGGGGAACGGGTGCGGATCCCACCCGGATCGCCGCCAACGTGGTGGTGGGCATCGGATTCCTCGGTGCCGGGACCATCTGGCGGCACGGCACCGGGATCGGAGGGCTGACCACCGCGGCCAGCCTGTGGACCGTGGCCGCCATCGGGATGGCGGTGGGCACGGGGATGTACCTCCAGGCGGTGCTGGGAACCTTCGCGGTGGTGGTGGTCCTCCACCTCTTCCCCCGGATCGATGCCCGGTTGTTGCGCCGGGGGACCACGGGTGTGCTGCAGATCACGGTCCAGGATCGGCCGGGTCGGCTGGGCGAGCTGGGCGCCCTCTTGGCCCGGCACCGGGCCCTGATCCTCGGAGCAGAGGTCCTGCAGCGCACGGACGGACTCCTGCACCTGAGCTTCAACGTGCGGGTTGCTCCCGACGTGGACCGCGGGCAGCTGCTGGCCGCGATCCTGGAGCAGGAGGGGGTCAAGGAGGCTCGTTGGGGGTAACCGAAGGAGGCGTGCGGTGATCCCGCTCCGAGACAGCATGCCGGGCCGGCGGACCCCGGTGATGATGCTCACCTTGCTCGTCACCAACGTCCTGGTGTTCCTGTACACCGTGAGCCTCGGATCTCTGGAGGAGATCCAGGCCTTCTTCGAAACGTACGGGCTCGTGCCGGCGAAGCTCCTGGGGCCGGACCCGCCTTACTACACCCTGTTCACCTCCATGTTCCTGCACGGCGGGTGGTTGCACCTCCTGGGGAACATGCTGTACCTGTGGATCTTCGGGAACAACGTGGAGGACGCCACGGGCTCCTTCGGGTTTCTCGTGTTCTACGTGCTGTGCGGGCTTGGGGCCGCCTTCGCCCAGATCCTGATCAACCCCACGAGCCCCATCCCCATGGTGGGTGCGAGCGGCGCCATCGCGGGCGTGCTGGGCGCCTACCTCGTCCTCTACCCCCGGGCGCGGATCCTGGCCCTGGTGCCCTTCGGGTTCTTCCTCCAGGTGGCGGAGGTCCCTGCCCTCCTGTTCTTACCGCTGTGGTTCTTCCTCCAGTTGGTGTACGGGATCGCGTCCCTGGGGGTGCGCAGCGAGTTCGGCGGGGGAGTGGCCTTCTGGGCCCACATCGGCGGGTTCGTGGCGGGGCTCCTGCTCATCCGGTTCTTCGCCCGCCACCCGCGGCGAGGGAGGTGAAGCCATGAAGGGACCCATTCTCGTGGAGGCCTTGCCAGGTCCGCCCGTTGCCGAGCACCAGGTGGAGCTGGTGGAGCGCAAAGGGGTCGGGCACCCGGACTCCATCTGCGACGCCATCATGGAGCAGGTCTCCCTCGCGCTCAGCCGGATCTACCTGGAGCGCACGGGTACGATCCTCCACCACAACATCGATAAGGCGTTCCTGGTGGCCGGGGAGGCGGAGGTGCGGCTGGGCGGCGGGGAGGTGCGGGAGCCTATGCGCCTCATCTTCGGCGACCGGGCCACCTTCCGGTTCCGGGACGTCGAGATCCCCGTGCACGAGATCGCGGTGTCGACGGCGAAGCGGTGGATTCAGGAGCACCTGCGGTTTGTGGATCCCGAGCGGCACGTCCGCTACGAGAGCCTCATCCGCCCGGGATCCCCGGAGCTGGTAGACATCTTCCACCGGGCGGAGATCGGCGCCAATGACACCTCCGCAGCCGTGGGCTACTACCCCCTCACCGTCACGGAGCAGACGGTGTTGGAGACGGAACGGTACATGAACTCCCCGGAGTTCAAGCGCCTCTTCCCTGAGGCGGGAGAGGACATCAAGGTGATGGGGATCCGCACCGGCTCCACCCTGCACCTCACCATCGCCGTGGCCTTCGTGGACCGGTTCATCGACAGCGAGGCCACCTACTTCCGCCGGAAGGCCGAGATGCGGGAGGCGGTGCTGGAGTTCGTCCGCAGCCGGTGCCCCCTCGAGGTGGACCTCACCCTCAACAGCGCGGACCAGCCGGGCCGGGGCCTGGGCGGCATGTACCTCTCCGTCACGGGCACCTCCGCGGAGTCCGGGGACAGCGGACAAGTAGGCCGGGGCAACAAGGTGAACGGGGTGATCGCCCTCAACCGGCCCATGGGGACGGAGGCGGCCGCGGGCAAAAACCCCATCTCCCACGTGGGCAAGATTTATACCGTCCTGGCCCACCAGCTAGCCCAGAAGGTGTATCAGGAGGTGCGGGGTGTCCGGGAGTGCTACGTGTGGCTCGCGAGCCAGATCGGAAAACCCATTCACCAGCCGTGGGTGGCCGCAGCCCAGGTGGTCCTCGAGCGGGGCGTTCGCCGGACCCGGGCCTTCCGGCAGGTCCGGGAGATCGTAGACCGGGAGCTCCAGAACGTCCCGCAGTTGGTGCAGGATCTGGTGGCCGGGAAGTACGCGGTGGTGTAGGCGCGTTGACGGAGGGGGCGGGACTCTTAGAATGGGGCTTCGGAGGTGGATGACGGTGCCGCTCTACGAGTATCGCTGCACCCACTGCGGACATCGCTTCGAGCGCGTTCAGCCCGTGGGCGCCCCGCCCGAGCCGTGCCCGGTCTGCGGAGCGCCCAGCCGGAAGACGTACGGGTCTGTGGGCTTGGTGTTCCGCGGCTCCGGATTCTACCGGACGGACTACCAGCGCGCCTCCGGGCGCGAGGGCACGTCCTCCCCCGACCGGAAAGAGAAGGAGGAGAAGGGATCTGAGGGGTCGGCGGGCCCAAAGGAGGAGAGCTGACCCCACGAGCGGCCGGATTCGGGTCGTGGGGCGCATGGTTCTGTCCCATGCGCCCCACTTGTTTTCCCTCCTGGCCCTTCTCCTCCTCCCCGCCCTCGCCCAGGCGAGCCCGAAGGAGGCCGAGGTCCGGGTGGGTTGGGAGGGGTGGGTCCGTCCTGGGTTCTGGCACCCGGTGACGGTCATCCTGCGTGACCCCCTTCCCGGGGAAGGGCGGCTCGTCCTGGAGGTCCTGCGAGGCCAGGGAGGCCGGATCCGCTACTCCACGCCCGTACGGCTTTGGGGCCCGGAGCCCAGGATCCTTCGGCTAGTGATCCCCATCCAGGACGTCCGCGTCCGGGTCGGAGGCTGGCTACAGGTCGGACAGACGAGGGTGCCGGTTCGGGTCCACCCGCACCGGACCGCCCGGTTCCTCGTGGGCGTGGTGGACCGGGAGCGCCGGGCCCTGGGCGGGGTCGCCGGCTTGGCTCAGGAGGCCGCGGTCGTCCAAATCGGGGAGCAGGACCTCCCGGAGGAGGCCGTCGCGTACACCTCCCTGGATCTACTGGTGATCCGGACCCTGGAAGAGCGGGCGCTCAACCACCGGCAGCGCAGAGCCCTCCAGGCCTGGGTCCTGCACGGGGGGCGGGTGGTCGTAGACCCCTCCCTCCCGCCGACCGGCCCCCTCACCTCCTGGCTCCTTCGGGCATCCCGGGTAGGTCTCGGACGGGTTTCCGCTCGCCTCAGTGCGGACGCATGGGACCCGGCTCCCCCCCGGTTCCCCTCAGGACCCGAACCCGCTCCAGGCCCGCCCCGTCCGCCGTTTTGGATGGCGTTCTGGGGGCTTCTGAGCGCGTGGCTTGCCACCGCGGCCTTCCTACGGGCAGGGGCTTCCCGCCCGGTCCTTTGGGTAGGGCTTCCTGGGGTCACGGTGGTCGTCACCGTGGGGCTTGTGCTGCTGGCCGGCGAGGTCCGGCGGGCGGTGACCTTCCCGGTCCGAAGCTCGGTGACGGTGGTGGTGGACGGGGTGGCGTGGACGTACGGCCGGGCAAGCCAGGTATCCGCCTACGGTGGCCCCGTAATGGAGGCCCTCCCATCCGGCTCCCACCCCGTCCTCCTCGGTTCGTTCCCGGAGGCGGAGATCGAGGAGGGCCCGAACGGGACCTGGGTGCGGGCCGAACAGCCGGCCTCTTGGCCTCTTCACCTGCGGTGGGAGCGGGTCTCGTTCGAGGGAACGAGTGCCGAGCTGGAGCCGTCCGGAAACGCCGTTATCCTGAGGGGAGGATCCCTGGGACGCTCCTGGTTTGTGTGGCAGGGCCGGGGGATTGAGGTCCCGCACCTCGCAGAAGGCCGGACAGACCTCAGGCCTGATGCCGAGCGAGTCCTCGACCCGGACCATCCTGCCCTGGGCTGGCGGGCCCTCGTCCCCTCAGGCGATGCTATAATCAAGCAACACCCGGTGGTGGTCTCCGGAGACCAAGGCCGCTGGGTGGTCCTGGTGGTGAACCGACCATGATGGCGGTGGCGCGGGGGGACCTCCGTGCCCGGCTCACGACCCCGAAGGGCGTGGCCGTTCTCACCGTATTCACCGGTGGGGTCTTTCTCGCC
>FWWM01003553.1_pt1 | contig 25599 bp, 21 predicted proteins | sample 2228351 | NCBI WGS metagenome assembly FWWM01 (sample SAMEA103939774, study PRJEB20133) | metagenome
GGCATCGTGATGGGCACGCGGGGCATGGCGCCGCTGGCCGGGATGATGATCGGCTCCGTGGCGACCCGCGTGGTGCACCTGGTCGACCTGCCGGTCACCCTCGTCAAGTAGGACTTGCTGTTGTTTTGCGGCAATTGTTGTCTTAAAACGATTTCACCCCCGAAGCATTCCGGGTAAGCTCCACGGGTCGCCGGCCGGCCTACGGGCCACCCGCGACCTGCGCGTGGCGCTCGCCCCGCCTCTTCCCGAACCACTTGAATGCGCCGTTCCGACGGCGCAGCCCGCATGTTGACACCCGCCCAACCCACGCCCCAGGAGCACGCCCGACTCGCCGAGGAGAACGGTGCCCTGGTCGAGAACGCGCTCGACCTGCTCGCCCTCATCGACGCCAGCGGATGCTTCGTGCGCGTCAACCCGGCGGCTCACTCCATCCTCGGTTACGCCCCGGGGGAATTGGTGGGCATGCGCTGTGCCGACCTCCTGCACCCGGACGAGCGTGCCGCGGTGGCTGCGATCGACGCCCAGTTGGGTGGCGGCGAACCGTTCCGCTGCAACCTGGAGCATCGCTGGTTACGCAAGGACGGGCGGGAGGTCGTGATGTCGATGTCCTTGCGACGCAACCCGGGCGACGGCCTGGTGTATGCCTCCGGTCGCGACGTCACCGCGCACCACGCGGCGCGCGCGGAACTGGCCCGCTCGCGCGAGCAACTCAACTCCATGCTTGAGAGCATCGGCGACGCCTTCTTCGCCCTCGACCGCGACTGGCGCATCACCTACGCCAACGCCAAGGCCGCCAGTTTCGTCGGGGTTTCCGTCAACGGCAACATCGGGCGCCACGTGCTCGAGGTCGCACCGGACCTGTCGGCGTCGGCCGCCATTCAGCACTACCAGCGCGCGATGGCGACCCAGCAAGCCTGCTTCTTCGAAACCTACTGGGAACCGACCGGCGCCTGGGTCGAGGTCCGCGCCTATCCCACGGCGCAGGGCCTTTCGGTCTATTTTCACGACATCAGCGCGCGGCGCCTCGCGGCCGAGGCGCTCAGGGTGAGCGAACAGCGCTATCGCAACCTGTTCCAGCAGGCCGGCGACAGCATCGTGATCTGCCGTGCCGACCTGCACATCGTGGCCGTCAACGGCCGGGCCTGCCAGATATTCGGCTACACCGAGCAGGAATTCCTGCGGCTGACGGTCAGCGATATCGACGGCGGATTCACCTACACCCCCCAGATGGCGGCGGGCATGCGCGCCGGACGCACCCAACTGCTGCGCCTGACCAAGCGACGCCGGGACGGCAGCACCTTCCCCGCCGAAGTGCATGTCTCGCGCTTCGACGACGGCGGCACCGAGTATTTCCAGGCCATCATCCGCGACCTGACCGAGCGCGAGGAGTCGGAACGGCAGTTGCGCGAGAGCGAGCAGCGCTTCCGGGAAGTGATCGAGATGACGCCTGCCGGCTACCTGCTCGCGGGCGAGCCAGGCATACTGCGCGAGGTCAACCCGGCGCTATGCGCCCTCGGCGGCTACTCCAGCGACGAGCTCCAGGGCGCGCCGCTACACGCCCTGTTCCCCGGGCTGCGCTGGAGCGAGCTCGCCAGCCGCGACGGCCCATCCGCCGTGCATGGCCTGGAGGCGGCGCTGCGGCACCGGAATGGCTTCGACATCCATGTGCTGGTCAACGCCAGCATCGAGCGCGACGCGGAAGGCGCGGTGCGCTCCCTGACTGCGCTGATGACCGACATCACCGGGCGCAAGCACGCGGAGTCCCGCCTGCAGCAGCTTGCGACCCACGACACCCTGACCGGCCTGCCGAATCGCGCGCTGCTCAATGAGCGGCTGCAGGACATGCTCGAGGCCTGCCCGCGCAGCGCCTCGGTCGCCGTGATGTTCCTGGACCTGGACCGGTTCAAGGAGGTTAACGATTCGTTCGGGCACGAACTGGGCGACAGCCTGCTGTGCGAGGTCGCCGCGCGCCTGCGCAAGGTGATCCGTCCAAGCGACGTCATCGCCCGTCTTGGTGGCGATGAGTTCGTGATCGCCGCCCACTGCGCCAGCGGCAACGCCGCCGCCGCCAGCATCGCCGAGAAGTTACTGGGGATCTTGACCGCCCCCATCCCGGTCGGGGGGCAGGACGTGATCATCGGCGCCTCGATCGGCATCAGCATGTTCCCCACCGATGCCCAGACGAAGGAATCGCTGTTCCAGAGCGCCGACACGGCCATGTATCGCGCCAAGGCTTCGGGCCGCAACCGCTACCGCTTCTTCGAACCGGAAATGACCGTGGCTGCGCAGGCGCGCATGGCGCTCGAGGTTTCGCTGCGCCCGGCGCTGGTGCGCGGCGAGTTCGAGCTGCACTATCAGCCGCGGGTGGCGTTGCGCACGATGACGGTGGTGGGCATGGAAGCGCTGATCCGCTGGAACCACCCCGAACTGGGCCGTATCCCGCCGCAGCAGTTCATCGCCATCGCCGAGGAGACCGGCATCATCGTCGCCATCGGGCGCTGGGTGTTGAACGAGGCCTGCCGTCACGCGCGCCGGGTGATCGACGAGCTCGGCCAGCCCCTGTGCGTCTCGGTCAACGTCTCGGCGCGCCAGTTGGCCCAGGCCGGCTTCGTGGACGAGGTACGCATGGCCCTGGCCGAATCGGCCCTGCCGCCCGAATGCCTGGAGCTCGAGCTGACCGAGAGCGCGCTGATCGAGGACATCGAGCGCACCGCCGCCATGCTGGGCGAGCTGCGCTCACTGGGGCTGAAGCTGGCGGTGGACGACTTCGGCACCGGCTATTCGGGCCTGGCCTACCTGCGCCGGTTCCCGATCGACATCCTCAAGCTCGACCGGTCCTTCGTCCTCCAGCACGACGAGCGCATCAGCACTTTCGACTTCGTCAAGGCCTTCGTCGACATGGCCCATGCGCTCAAGCTGTCGGTGGTGGCCGAGGGCGTCGAAACGGCCGATGTCCTCGAATTCCTGCAGGCCACCGCGTGCGACCAGGCCCAGGGCTACCTTCTTTCCGCACCGGTGCCGGGCCACGCGCTGGCGGCCACTTTGCGCGGCCTGGCCAACCTCGCCGCGCGCGCCGCCTGACCCGCCAACTCCGCGCGCCTGCTTGCCCCCTGCGGCGAATCGCGCCGTCTTATACAATTGGCACCGGGAAGCGCGACGCGCGGCCCGACCGATCACTCGCGCAGCGGTTCACGCCGCCGCGCCCACACTTGGAGAGAGCATGTCCGGCTACAGCATCAACATCGAACAGAAGACCCTCGAAGGCGACAACTTCCGCGAGGTCCTGTACACCACCCAGCGCAGCCAACTGGTGATCATGACCTTGCAGCCGGGTGAGGAAATCGGCGTCGAACGGCACGAGGGGCACGACCAGTTCATCCGCGTCGAGCAGGGTGAAGGGGTGGCGATCCTGGACGGCGAGCGCCATGCGCTGGAGGACGGCGTGGCCGTCGTGATCCCGGCGGGAGCCGAGCACAACGTGATCAATACCTCGTCGAGCGAGCCAATGCGCCTGTACACCCTGTACACGCCGCCCGAGCACCCGGACGGCATCATCCATAAGGACAAGGCCGAGGCGGACGAGTACGAACGCCAGCACGGGCACTGATTCCGCGCCGCCGCCGCAACGCCCGTCGTTCCCGCGTTGGCGCGGTGGCCCCTCCGTGAACACGCGGGGCGCGCCAGGCACGGGGCATATCGCAGGGCGCATGGGTCCCCGCCTTCGCGGGGACGACCGCATGGTTCCTAGTAGTCGGTCGTGATCGTCAGGTGGTAGGGGATATTGCCGCAAGCATGGCGGTTCTGCCACAGCACGTTCACCATCGCATGCTCGGACACGCCGAGATGGCGCGCCATCATCTGCGCCCCCAGCACCGTCGCCGCCCGGATCGCACGTTCCTCCGCGCCCTCGCGCAGGATCAGGGTGTGCCGGTCGATACATGCCGCCAGTTCGGGCGCGAAACGCAACACCTTGATCGAACGTAGCACACGCGGCATCTGGTAACTTGCCGCCACCGTGATGTCGCAGTCGACCGGCACGTCCTGGTCGCGCAGGAAGCCCGCGTACCACATCACGGCGAGTTGAGCGCGCACCAGGTAGGGGTCTTGCCCGTACGCAATCGGGAAACGCCGCGCCAGTCTTTCGGCGTCGTCGGTATCGAGACGGCCGCGTTTGCCCGCGGCCACCAGTTCGGCCGCGGCCTGCTCCAGGCGCTCGTCTGCCAGCACCTCCCGCAGGAACTGCGCCCGCCGTCGCGCGAGGGGAATCTCGCCCAGGGCCTGCAGCACCGCCTGTTCTTCGCCGCCCCCGAGCAAGGCGCGCAGCAAGACGGGCGTTTCCGAGTCGCCCCAGGCCTGGTCCAGCGCCGCCTTCAGGCCGTGCGCCCCACCCTCGTTGCCCCAGTGATAGCGCGACATTCCATCCGGCGTCAGCGTCCAGAACATGAAGTTCAGGCTGTTGAGCACGATACTGTAGGCGGCCGCCCCCTCCTCGGTACGCCCGGCCGGCCTGCCGAACAGGCCGGCGCTCATGTGGCTGAAACGATCGGCTCGCGCCGGCAATCTCGCGATCGCATCCGTGTCGATCGCGACCAGATCGGGTTGATAGTCCGCCTGCGCGCGCGCGAGGATGCGTTCTTTTGCGTTCTGAGGAGTGTTCATGCTGTCCCTGATTTAGTTCCGTATGGAAATAATAACCCTATTTCCATTACAGGTATATCCCCAGCGGAACCAGCCAGCGTCCCGGGATGCGCGGTTTCCGGTTCAGCCCTTGCAGGCAAGCCCGTATCTGGTCGCCACGCAGCCGCGCTGCAGGCAAAGGGAGGCGTGGTAGCCGGCCGCGCGGCAAAGGCGTAGCGTCTCGGACAAGTCGTCTTGCGGTGTCTGCTCAACAGTTGCCCTGGCCGGCTTCGCCTCCCTGTCTTGCGCAGCGCTTGCCGGCGGACGCGCCGGCGGGGATCGCGAGGAGGCGGCCGCCGCTTCGCCGCTGGCCCCTTCGGATGGCGGGGATTGGATCTCCTCCGCCCCGTGGATGTCCGGGGCATCGAGCGAAGCGCTGGGCGGCGACTCCGATGCCGCGGGCGTGCCGGTCGCCGATGGGGCCATTTCCAGTGAGGCGGGGCCAGGCGAGGCTCCAGCACCGGGGGCGGGCATGCCGCCTTCCCCTGCCCGGGGGACACTGCCGACGCTCTCGCCGGCGACCACGGCAAGGGTCCGGGCGAGCCGCGTCTCGTTGTATGCCCACAGGCCGGCACCGGCTGCCAGCACCAGCGCGAGCGCGGACGCGCTCCACGCCAGCGCGCGTCTTCCCCAACGGTCGAGCCAGGACACGTCGAGCCGGGGAGGCTCGGCGACCCAGTCCATCCGCTCGCTGGCGAAGGGGGATTCAGCGCGCGCGCCGTCCGCCGGCCGTTCCGCGTCGTCGGACGCGGCGCTGCGATGGCGCCACACGCTTTCCGGGCGCAGGGCGGCTTGCTCGCGTGCCTCTGGCGCGACGGGTGGCCTTTCCCCTTGTGGCGTCGCCTTCTCCTGCGGTTCGCCAGTCCGGGAACCGCTGTCGCCCATGTCCGCTAACAGTTGAGCCTTCATCGCACCACACCTTCTACCCAATCAGCGAGCGATTCTAGCCCCATCAACGGATCTGGCGCGCGCCCAAGGAGCACTGGCAAAACCGCAAGACCGTCCCAACCTGTGGACGACACTCCTGAAGAAATCAGTAACGGCATGTGGACATTCCTGCGCGCACTATTCATCGCCGTCTTCCTGATCCTGGCGGCAGCGCTGCTACGCCCCTACATCGAAGACATGCTGTACACCATGCGCCTGGTGCGCATGCCGGTGCCAACGACGCTGGCTGTCCCGGTGCAAGGGGTGAAGCCGGCGCGCCTGAACGACACCTGGGGCGCCGCACGCAGCGGAGGACGCAAGCACGAGGGCATCGACATCTTCGCAAAGCGCGGCACGCCGGTGCTGGCTTCGACAGAAGGCATCGTACTGCGGGTGGGCACGAACCGCTTGGGCGGAAACGTCGTCTGGGTGCTCGGGCCGGGCGGCCAGCGCCACTACTACGCCCACCTGGAGGGCTACGGTGACGTCCGGCCGGGCATGCGCGTCCAGCCGGGCCACGTGCTTGGTTTCGTCGGCAACTCAGGCAACGCGGCGAGCACGCCGCCACACCTGCACTACGGCGTCTACGAGCGCGGCGGCGCGCGCAACCCGTATCCGCTGTTGCGCCCGGATGCGGCGCCATGAGCCTTGGAACACGGCCGGCACGGATCAGTCCACGGCGCGGCTCATGTAGTGGGCGCTACCCGGATAGCTCGCCAGGCAGGCTGCGGCATGCGCGGACGGCACTTGCTTGCGGTAGCCGAGCCCGGACCAGAATCTGGCCGTGTCCTGTACCGACACGAGCGCCGAGTGGCGCAGGCCGTCGCGCCGGGCCAGCGCCAGAAGGTGCGCGACCATGCGCCGGGCCAATCCCTGGCCACTGGCACGCGCGAGCACCGACAAGTCGTGGATATACAGGGTGTTCGCGCTGCCCGAGGGGGCGAATTCGCCGCCCAGTGCCGTCACGTTCTCCAGTTGCGACGGATAAGCGAATACATAGGCGCATACACCGTCGGCATCGGCCGCGACCAGCGAGGTGGACGGCGCCACGGCCAGCCGCCGCGACATGACTTCCCGGCTCTCGTTCATCGCCGGCGGATAGGCCTGGGACTGGATCGCCATCACCGCGTCCAGGTCGGCCGGGCGCATCGTTCGGAGTTCGCAAGACATGACAGGGGCATGGGAAACAGAAGAAGCCCGACAGTTTAGCAGCACGCAGGGCTTGACAGCCCGGTCAGTCTTGCTTAGAGTCGAACGCATGTCCTTCCAACCGCATCTGTCGACCTTCCTATCGCTTGCCGGCGCGCTAACGCTGGCAGCCCTGCTACTACGCGCGTAAATCGCCCGTCTCGCGCCCGGCTCCGCCGGCCCCAGCAGTTCCAGGAAAGTTGAACCGATGTCCGTTTTTCCGCACTCCCAGTCCGCATCAGGATCGCAATCTCTCCCCGCCACCCTCGCCGTGGCTGGCTGTGCGCACGCGCCGCTCCCGCTGTATCGCCCACTGCTAAAGCTACCGATCGGTTGCCGGGCCTAGCGTCACGTGGCCCGTCCGGCAGCCCGCGCCACATTCCCGCCCGAGGGCGACCGAAACTAACAGGAGCTACCGATCATGTTGCAACACCCCGAAACCAAATACCGCCCGTTCACTCCCGTCGCCCTGGCCGACCGCCAGTGGCCAGGCAAGACCATCACCCATCCGCCGATCTGGATGAGCACAGACCTGCGCGACGGCAACCAGGCGTTGATCGAACCGATGAGCCCGGAAAAGAAGCTGCGCTTTTTCCAGACGCTGGTCCAGATCGGCCTGCAGGAGATCGAAGTAGGTTTCCCCTCGGCCTCGCAGACCGACTTCGACTTCGTTCGCATGCTCGTGGACGATGGCCACATCCCCGACGACGTCACGATCATCGTGCTGACCCAGGCGCGCGATGAGTTGATCCGCCGCACGATCGAATCCGTCGTGGGCGCGCGCGCGGCCATCGTCCACATCTACAACTCGGTTGCGCCCGTCTTCCGCCGTGTCGTCTTCAACATGAGCCAGGACGAGATCGTGCAGATCGCGGTCAACGGCACCCGGCTGGTCAAGGAGCTCGTCGCGGCCCACCCGGAAACGGACTGGCGCCTTGAGTACTCGCCCGAATCCTTTTCGACGACCGAGCTGGACTTCTCCAAGCGCATCGTCGACGCCGTCAGCGCCGTGTGGCAACCCACGCCTGAAAAGCCGATGATCGTCAACCTGCCCTCGACGGTTGAGGCGAGCACGCCGAACGTGTACGCCGACCAGATCGAGTGGATGTGCCGCAACCTGGAGCGCCGGGACAGCCTTGTCATCAGTGTTCACCCCCACAACGACCGGGGCACGGCAGTTGCGGCGGCCGAGCTTGCTGTCATGGCCGGTGCGGACCGGGTCGAGGGCTGTCTGTTCGGAAACGGCGAGCGCACCGGCAACGTCGACCTGGTCACCCTCGCCATGAATCTCTACACCCAGGGTGTGCACCCCGGGCTGGATTTCTCCGACATCGACGCGGTGCGTCAACTGGTGGAGGAATGCAACCAATTGCCGGTACACCCGCGCCACCCTTATGCCGGCGACCTCGTGTTCACCGCGTTCTCCGGCTCGCACCAGGACGCGATCAAGAAGGGTTTCGCCCGGCAGGAGGCCGACGGCTTCTGGGAAGTGCCCTATCTGCCGATCGATCCCGCCGACCTCGGCCGCAGCTACGATGCCGTCATCCGCGTCAACAGCCAGTCCGGCAAGGGTGGCATGGCCTACCTGCTCGAACAGGAGTACGGACTTGCCCTGCCGCGCCGCCTGCAGATCGAGTTCTCGCGCGTGGTCCAGGAGATGGCGGACGCCAGCGGCCGGGAAATCGCCGCCGCCGACATCCATGCGCTGTTCCGCAGCCACTACCTCGATCAGGAAGCGCCTTACCGGTACCACACGCACGGCATGCATGACGCCGGCCCCGGCGAGCCTGTGCGGGTCGAAGTGCAGCTCGATGTGGAGGGAGCGCGTCGCGCGGTCCACGGCGAGGGCAACGGCCCGATCGACGCCTTCGTCAATGCGATGGGCCTGGAGATCCGGCTGATGGACTACCACGAGCACTCCATCGGTTCGGGCGCGAACGCCCGCGCCGCCTGCTACGTGGAGCTGCGCGTGGCGAATGGCCCCACCCTGTTCGGAGCCGGCATCGACAGCAACATCGTGACAGCCTCCTTCAAGGCCGTGCTGTCCGCTGTGAACCGGCAGCTCAAGAACTCTGCCTCGGCCCCGGCGCGGCTGGCAGCCTGATCGCGGCCATGCCATCGGTCGCGCCACGGATGCGCTTGTCATGCGTGGCGAGCCTTCCGGATGTGGCAATTATGCTATCGTTGTGTCTCGCCATCACTTAGCGACGCTGCCATGGGTACCGACAATGTACTTCCCTTCGAGCGGCGGGTTCCACCCAATCCGCCACAGGACTTCGACGTGCGCCACGCGCTGCGCCAGTGCGAGGCGTTGCTCAAGAGTCTCGGCCAGTACCAGGTCGCCGACGACATGTTCGAAGCGGGCATGGCCCTGCTGCTGGTGAATCTGAACGACCTGGTGCAGCGGGCCCGTTCGGTCGGCCAGCCACTGGTCTTTACCGAGCACGTGGATACCAGCGAGGACGTCGCCAACATCTCGGAGCTGGTCACCCGGTGCCGGAACGCCGCCTGCCATGTCTGGGGACGGTCGAGCGACATCAGCTCGGCAAGCCTCCACTTCACGCGCATTTCGGGCTACTACCCGCGCGCGACGGTCTTGGACGGCAAGGTGCTCGGCTGCGACTTCCACGACGACATCGCGGTCTACTATGGCCGTTACCGGATCTACCTGAACCGGCACATCGGACGGGCCGTCCGGGAACTGGCGCGCCTGGCGGAAGCGTAGTTGCTTGCTGGCGCCGTGCGTGCGACTCAGGTCTCCGTTCGCGCGGCCTCACCATTTGTTTCGCACTCGTCTATCGGTCCGAAATCCAGCGCCAGACGGTAAGGCCATAGGCGGACTGGAGATCCAGCATCGTTTCGCCCATCGCAAAATAGCGCGGGGCCCCACCCGGTTGGAGCGGTTGCCATTTTCCAGCTTTCGGACACGGTTGGCCTGCTTTCGTCCGCAGCTCCGTTTCCTTTTCTGTCTGATCTGCTGCAACGATGACCGGGTGCCAGGTTGTCGCTACGGCCACCGTCTCCGGTGAATCGACGAATGCACCCTGGCTTTCCCTTCTCAACTCCTCAACTGTTTTCACTACACGATACACCGGCTGCATTCTAAATCCCTTAGAACGCCTAACAAAACCCTATAGTTGCTCCAACGGCAACAGCCGGGTACACTGAGCCGTGCCGACCGTCCGCTATCGGCCAGAAGCGGACATATGCCTGAAGTGGAAAAGTGCGCATTTAAGAGAAGCTTTGGCATGCTATCGTTAGCGATTAGTTCAGTTGCTGGGTCGGCAGAACCACCCAGGGTCGCTACGCGATCAATCGGCGCCTTGTCGCCTGAACATAACGATGACAATGATGAAAAAACTTGCTGTCTTTGCATTCGCCGCAATTGCCAACCAACTGACAATGGCCGACGTCTCTGCCTGGAACAGCGCCAGCGCACCAACTAGTACTGCAGCTATAGCTGGTGTCGATCCGCTAATGGTCGATATCGACGCGCGCGACGCGCTGCGTTTTGCACATCTCATGAAGGATGGAACCGTACCCACGGCAGACATCCTGCAGCGCGATTATCTGAACGATGCCGGACTCGGGGTGAAGATCTTTACGCCGATGCGGATCGTTGACGCCCAACACCTAGCGAAGGCAGTTGCGGCCAGGCCCGACACCTATCGCTATGCCATCAGGGAGTGCCTCCCGCAGTTGCCCGCCCTGCGCAGCGATCTGCGGGCGATTTACCTTGCCTATGCGGGCCTGCTGCCGGAACGTCCGCTTCCCGCCATCAAAATCGTTTTCGGCGCTGGTAACTCGGGTGGCACAGCAAACGCTGAAGCGCAGGTCATTGGCCTTGAGGTAACCTGTCAACCAGGTACCACGCCCGAGCAGTTCCGCACTACCATGCGGGGCTTTTTTGCGCATGAAACGGTCCACACTTGGCAAGGCGACAGCAGCCAGCAAGCACTGGCCGATCCCTTGCTGAGCCAAGCTCTGCGCGAGGGCGTCGCTGATTATTTTGCGGCTTTGGTCACTGGTGAAGTGCCCGACGCTCGCCGTGACGCGTGGGCCCGTCAGCGGGAAGCGTGGTTGTGGCAAGAGTTCGAACGCGATCGCAAGGCCATGCTGGCGGACAGCGACAGCCTGCGCAATCCGCTGTCCAGTTCTCGTTTCCGCCGATGGTTCGCAAATTATGGTTCGGCACCCGCCGGTTGGCCTTACGAGGCCGGCTACTGGGTCGGGATGCGCATCGCCGAAGCATACGTAGCGAACGCGCCGGACAAACCTGCTGCCATCCGCGAGCTGCTTGAGTTGCGCGATCCAGGGGCGATCTTAAAGGTCAGTGGCTACGGTTCGAGATAAAGCGTCATCCTGGATAGGCTATACGGCACCCACGCTCTGCAGGCATCCAAGCAGGTCTGCTGCCGGCCAGAAGCGGACATTCAACGTAGTCACTTAGCTCACAAAGCGGCTTCTAACCTTTATTGAGGGTTAAATATGGCAGAGTTGGATCTATGTTGGTTCGACAACCCAGAGGACGAAGGACAACTCAAGCGACTAGTCGATTCAATTGATGTCCTTGACGCCAATATCCTGAGTTCGAATGACGTGCGCCAGCTCCTCGACGTATTCGAGCGCTTTCCTGACAACGACGGATTCGAGTCGTTCTGGGGAATTGTCCATTTACTAGAGCGCGCAGGTGGCTACGAATCTGCACTGGTTGACTCCGTGCGGCGCAGCCCCGGTGAATTTAACCTAACGATGATCAACCGCCTGCTCAACGGGGGCATCAAACACGTAGGCGATCAGTCGCTGCTGTCGCTACTGGAAGATGTGGCGCGATCAGAGCGGGGCAATCCGAACTCGGCGCGGCTAGCCATGCATTTCGTGAAGTATCAGCGGAACAAGACCTGATCTGATTCGACAGAAAAATCAGCTATAAGCGCCTGCTGCAATGTCCGCTTCGGGTCGATAGCGGACGTACGCAGACTCAGTCAGAGCACTAACATGGCGTCCGTGTTTGTAGACGGACTGATGCCATGGCCCGCGCACTTCTTCCCGAAGACCTGTGGTCCCTTATAGCAGCTCATCTTCCAACCCATCGCCCATCGCCGAAAGGCGGCCGCCCGCGCATCGATGATCGCGCGGCCCTGACTGGAATCGTGTTTGTTCTCAAGACTGGAATACCGTGGGAGTACCTGCCGCGCGAACTCGGCTGCGGTAGCGGCATGACATGCTGGCGTCGCCTTCACGAATGGATGCTAGCCGGCGTTTGGCAGCGCATCCACGAGGCGATTCTTCGACGGCTCCGAGAGCACGACCAGATCATGTGGGATCGAGCTTGCGTTGACGCTGCAAGCGTACCTGCACCTGCTGGCGGCGAGGACACGGGCCGAAACCCAACCGATCGCGGCAAACTCGGCTGCAAACACCATTTACTGGTGGATGAGCGTGGGCTTCCCCTGGTGGCCCAGATCTCGGGCGCGCAGGTGCACGACTCTCGTTTCCTCATCCGATTGGTAGAGTCAATCCCGGCCGTTAAAGGGCTGGCAGGCCGTGCCCGCAAACGCCCAGGTAAGCTACATGCCGATCGAGCGTACGCTTCGAGAGCCCATCGGGCTTGGCTGCGCAGTCGGGGCATCGCGGCTCGTATCGCGCGCTACGGCGTGGAGTCGCGCGAAAGGCTTGGACGGTGGCGTTGGGTCGTCGAGCGAACCCTGGGTTGGCTACACCGCTTCCGCAGGTTGCGCATCCGGCATGAGCGGCGAGCAGACATGCACCAAGCGTTCCTGTCGCTTGCCTGCTCGCTCATCTGTTGGCGGTATGTCGAGAGGTTTTGTTAGGCACTCTTAATCGCGAATGTCAGGCTGTGTCCAGACAAACCTGTGTGTGGGAACCAAACGCCCGTCCAAGGCACTTCCTCACCCGTCGCGCATGCAACCGACCTGTCGACCGCGTATTTGACCTGGGGCATTGGCAGCGGGGGAAAGTAGGAGGAATCAGAGAACTTACTCGCAGCCCAGTCGTAGAACTCAACGATTGAATCTGCCGGAAATCCGTCATCATAGTCGCGCATGTCCGCATCAGTTTCGTCGGTGGAAAGGAAACTCTCGGCACCGAATATTGCGTTGTTTAGCGCCAATCTGATCAACGTGGCGCAGGCTTCGACCCGTTCTATTCTAACGGTGACAAAATCGCGGTACTCGCTGTGCGTCATCCAACTCCGCAATGGCTGATCCAGCATTCCACGCGTGTCGCCCCTAACCTGGCTCGCAGCCTCCCACATCAGATGATAGTCCCCCAATTCCGCTAACTTCCCGCCACGCCGAAAGCAGCTGGCCCATTTTTGAACGGTTTCATGAATCTGACTGTTCCTACCGAAGGCCGCCACCCCGCGCGTCACTGCCAGAGTCCCGAACCAATCCATGATTCCTTCGCATTCCCTGGCAGCGCTTTCGGCCATTGCAGTGGAACTGCACAGATTCCACAAAGCGGCCTCACGATTAAAGTTCCGCATGTTTCTTCGCCTTAGTTATGTTATTGTTGTATGGGAGCAGTTAGCAAAATCCTCTTCGCCTCTTGTTGGGTGTGATCGATCGCTCCCCATCCCGTTTCGACCGGTCCTTTGATCCTTGGACTGGTAATTCGAGCTCTCAGTTTTGTAGCAAGAATTTCGCCTGTTATATCTTCGTACTCTACACGTCGATCGCCCCTGTCAATGTGACCTGACTCGCGGTTCAGACGTGGCAGCGCCGCGACCATTTCATCCCTGTCATCGGGAATGAACACGATTTGTTCACCTCCCCCTTCAAGGTAATAATCAGTGCCCGCAAGTTCCTGGCTGGCTGCCGGCCCTCTCCAAACGCGGAGCTCTTCTCCGGCTTCTAAGCTATATTCCACAACCCATCCGTTTTGATTCCAGTTCGGCTTCACAGCGAATCTACGGCGCCACTCATCGCGGTTTCGAAGCGCCTTGTACTCAGCCTCAGTTATCCAGTACATTCCAGCGCCTTCGTTCGTCGGATCGATGATGCGGTAGAGCTTGGCAGGCCCGCGAATGGTATCGGCTCGCATGCCGCCCCCCCTCTTCGAGAAGCTCCTGACGTCAGCCTCACGCAGTCGCGGATGCAGTGGATAGCTCCGCATAAGGTCATTTGCCGCGCGCACGTCGGTGATTGGGGGATAGGCCATGCGCTTGGGGCGCCTCGTCGCCCACTTCGGCGGCGCCGCATTGATCAGCTTAGCGGCCCCCGTTTCAGAAATCGGCGCCACCCAGCCCCGGTTGGTGCGATAGGTCTGAACCTTCCACGCGTGATCGTCCAATTTTTTGGCCACCACGTTCAGCATCGTCCGAATCGCACCGTCTGTTTCGCGGATAGCCTTCGCGATGGCTTTCCGGCTCCCGTCGATTGCCCTCAACCGGCTGTCGATCTGATCCCGGACGTGCGACGGGACCAGCGGGCGTATCGTTTGCAGGAGTTCCTTGACCTCGTCGAACTTGTCATCCAGCAGGCGGACGAGCAAAGCGCCATCCACCTTCCCGATCGCATCGCTGATCGTCTTCGCGGCGAACTTGTAGGTGTCCGGCAGTTTGTTGTCGGTTGCCCACTTCGCCACCCGGTTATGCTGAAAATACTCGGTGATCCTTGGAAGTGCTTGGTCGCAGGCGCGCCCTGTCAAGGCCGTGAGCTTGCTGAAATTGGTGATATCGTCCGCATGTTTGGCCAATGGCTTCAGGTAGACCCATACAAGACGCAGCACGCTCTTCACCACCGTACCGATCTCTGGAAAGAACCCGACAACGGTGGTCCCGATGAAGAGCAAGGTCACCTTGTCGTCCGGGTCCTTGTTGTATTGCACGACGTTTGCGCATAAATCCCGCACATCGCATACGGTGTCGACAACCGGTATCAGCGACACCACCATGTCGAAGCCGATCTGTCCTGCGGAACGTTCCTGGTTGAAGTCGCCTTTCAACGCGCCCCAAATCCACTCGCCCATGCCTACGTCGTCCGGCTTCTCCTGGCCGTGCACTTCGTTCAATGCCTGCAGCGTTTCCCCGGGCGCAGCCATCAGTCGCCCTCCCGATCGGACGACGGGCTCAAGAGCGCACCAAGCCCGGACGCCAGCTCCGCTAGTGGTGGCCTTGATTCGTCTTTTGCAGCAGGCGAATTGTGATACACCACCTTTTCGATCGTGTCAGGCAGATTGCGCTCCTCGGCCAATCCGTTGTCGTCCAGGATGCCGCTCTTCTTCTGGCCGTTCGCGAAATGTAGGGTGTACGGAACGCCGGCCATCGGCGCGCCTTCGTACCCATCGAGATCGAGCTTCAGCCAGTTGATGTGTTCCGCCGCAGGAAAAAACGGCAGTTCGACTTCGTGTCGCGCCGCGCCTTTGAACGTGTGCACACCGGCCTGCGCGGTGAATTCCCCGGTGCAGCCCAATTCGATCTTGCCGTCGGCGATCCTGATGAAGGCCCCGCCGCAGGAGAGCGTCAAGCTCTTCTCTGCCGCGACCATCACCTCCCCCTTGCTGGCGGTGATCCTTACGTCCCGGTCCCCCGCGATGGCGACACTGTCCTGCTGGGCCTGGATCTCCACCTTTCCCGTCCGGGCGTACTGTTTGATCCCCTCCCGGTGGGCGAACATCGATATACCCTTCCCGGCATTGATGTTGACTCCCTGTCCCGCGAATACCTGGATGTGTTGCTGCGCTACGATGTTCTGCTGTCGCCCCGCGTAACTGAGCGCGGACTTCGGCGTGGCGGTGACGGCACCACCCTCCGCGTACTGGGCGATCAAGGGCGCGCCGGTCGGACCGGCGCCCGCTTTGGACGTGTTGGTCCCCTGCTCCGCAGCTTGCAATTGCTCGGCCAGCTGACGAAGCGGCGCCAGATCGACCGGCATTGCCTGGTGCTGCCCGGCGCACTCGCCAAGCTCCTGGAGCAGCCCTTGCGATGCTTCCAGCAGCGCCTCCAGAGGCTCACGCTCCAGCTGCTTGCCGGAAGCTTTGAGCATCGCCTGGGTAGTGAACAGCATCAGATGCGCCGCGCGGATGACGATGGACTTGTCGCTACGTAGCTCTGCCCCCTCCCCCCGTGCCTGGCCCTGCCCATCCCTCCGGGGGTGCGTCAGGTATCCCAGGTTGAGCTGGCTGTGGCCGTGTTCGCTGGCGAGCTGGACGCTGATCTCGCCGGGCGTGTCATCCAGGCGGAGCTGATTCCAGCGCGTGCCGCGCACCTCCTTGGTCTTGATGCCGGCGAGGAAGCGGTTGCCGGGCAGTTCCCCGTTGTCGCTGAAAGTTGGCGGCCCGGACCAGCCAAAGACGCGGCCCACGACAACGGGCTTGTCCGGGTCGCCTCCCAGGAAGTCGACCAGCACCTCGTCACCCACCCTTGGCAGGTTGATGCTCCCCCAGCGCGCGCCGGCGGAATAGGTGGCGACACGCACCCAGGCGGAATCGTGGTCGGTATTGCTGGCGCCGCCACCTCGGGGATGATCCCGCTCCCGTGTACCGGGGAATCGCAACTTGATGCGACCGAGCTTGTCGCAGTGCACCTCAGAACCAATTGGGCCGACCACAAGCGCCGACTGAAGCTGTACGCGCGGCAGGTCGGTACTGGGATCGTAGGCCGGCACAATCGGCACGCCCCGGCGAACGCAGGTGAAACGGTTGGTGTACCTGACCTCGCGCTCCTTGCTCGCCTGCTGCAAGGCGGCCTGCTCACCCGCTCGTTGCCAACCGTTGGCATCGAGGAGCCGTCTCGCCCGCTCATCAATGTCCCGGGGAAGGTTGTTCTCCGCGACGAGCGAGAGTTCCGTCACCACGAATTCTCGTTCGGCAGGCGGATGTGAATCGACTTCGGCATGCCCTTCCAGCCGAAACCACTCCCCCACACTGAAATCACGGACACCGCTTTCCCCAAGAAAGCACTTGGCTTCATACTCGTGGCGCTGCATCCGCAGCACGCCCAGCCTGCGGTAGTCGTCCCCGCTGTCGCCGGCATGCGGCGCGTCGATCTGATAGTCATCGAGACTGAACGCGAACAGGGTTCCCGTCTCCCCCTGCTTCATGATCGTCGGCGACTGCGCCCAAGCCATCCGGTTCTCGCGGTAGTCCCAGCTCTGGCGACTGACGCTGCCCGGCTTGAGCGTCCTGACCGCGCTCCAGTTGAAGACACTGTCGCGCGCCTCGGTGGCCGCGTCGCGGTGATAGCGGACCGTTCCGGCTGCGTTTTGTGCAAGGGAATGAGGGTCGTCGAACAGCACCAGCGTATGTACCGGGGATGCCGTCCGTGTACGCGAATTTGCAGACTGTCCCGAGCGGATGAACCAGGCGATACCGCGCCGCTTCCACAAGCGCCGCAGGAACGCCGCGTCCGACTCGTTGTGCTGCATCGTGAATTCGCGGGCCGGGTATTGCCTGATGATCCCAGACGTGTCGATTTCGAACGCGCTGGCCAGGACGCCGTTGATCAGACGCCATTCGCGCACCAAGGCATGGCCGATATCGATCTCGTTCAGATTGCGGTAGATGCGGGTGTTGGTGCGCTGCTCCATCATCGACAAGCCGTCCCGCACGACCAACCGGTAGGTCGCAAGCGCGCCGTCGCTCAATCCCGCCGAGGCCTGCGCGACAATCCCGCAAACCGACCGGACACTCCCGCGATCCGTCACGAAGTCCAGCTGCACGGGCAAGGCGATGAACTCCTCCAGCGGGATGCGGTCGTCCGTGGACACGCACTGGAGCCTGTATTCCATCCCCCCGCACAGTGCTTCCTCGCCGCTGACATGCTTGACGAGCAACACATCCTCGAGCGCCCCGCGTTGATTCCACAGCCTGAGCCGAATCGGCCGGTTGACTTGCGAGAGTCCGCCAGTGGATCTGATCGGTTTGAGAAGCTTCATGCGGATGTCTTCCTTCAGGAAAGAATTGCACGAAAGACATTGCCACGCCTACGGGGGCAGAGGCTTGCGCCTCCTCAAGCTTCTGATTGAACGAATCGGTTCAAGCGCAACCAACCCGGCGCCGCGCCCCGGACAATTGCGCGATGATTGGACCAGGACAACCGCGCGGGACGAGCTCCGCAGCCCCATTCATGAGCCCACAACTCGAGATCGCCTATCAACGTCTAAACACGCTGAGCGAGGAGGCCCTGCGCATGGTGCCCAGCGTCGGCATCGGCCTGGTGGTGTTCCTCGTGTTCGCCTTCATCGCTTCGCGCACCCGGCGCGTCGTCCAGGCGGTCAATGAACGCAAGTACCATCACAACCTCGTGATCGTCCTGGGGCGTATCACCCAATGGGTGATTTTGCTCGTCGGCCTCCTGCTTGCCATCACGATCGCGTTCCCGTCATTCACGCCCGCGAACCTGATCAGCGCGCTTGGCATCACCGGGATCGCCATCGGCTTCGCGTTCAAGGACGTGCTTGAGAACTTTCTAGCGGGCATCCTGATCCTCGTGACCGAGCCGTTTCGTATCAACGACCAGATCGTGTTTGGCGCGTTTGAAGGCACGGTGGAACAGATCGAGACGCGCGCAACCAAGCTGCGCACCTACGACGGGCGCATGGTCGTGATTCCAAACGCGGAGCTCTACAAGGGGTCATTTATCGTCAACACCGCCTACGAACAGCGGCGTTTGCAGTATGACGTGACGATCGGCAACGGTGACGACGTGGGCCTGGCCAAGAAGCTGATGCTGGAGGCGATGCTCTCTGTGTCGGAGGTGTCGCCCACTCCCGTTCCCGATGTGCTGGTGATGGAGTTTGCCGATGCGGGGGTGAAACTGCGCATCCGCTGGTGGATCAAGCCGCCGCGCCGTGCCGATGCGTCCGACGTGCAGGACAAGGTACTCGATGCGGTCAAGAAGACCCTGACGAAGAACGGCATCGACCTGCCGTACCCGACTCACCAGATCCTGTTCCACGACCAGACCGAAGAAACGGATGGCGACCGGAGCCGTCAGCGGGAGGGGTGGCCGGCCGGCACCGGGGAGGTGCCGGAGAAAGCCGGGTTGGCGAAGGTATTGCGCGAAGCCAGCAAGGCATTGGGCGGGCAGCGCGGGGAGTGAACGCTGCCCCCACGCGCCGCCGCGCCGACCGGCTGGATGTGCTGACTACCCTGCTCGCCTCGTTCCGGCTGAAGCGGGCATCAGAACGATTCCCAATCGCTGTCGCGGCCGGTGCCCGTGCTTGCCATTTCCTTGCCGGCGTGTACCGGCCTTGAGGCGGCGAGCTGTTTGCGCTGCGGCGCTGGCCTTGACGGAGCCGGGCCCCGTGGAGCCGATGCCCTGGCAATCGCCGCCGAAGCCGCAGGCGTGGAAAGCTGGAACACGCTCACCAGACGCGACAGGTTCGTCGCCTGCTCCTGCAGGGCAGCCGAGGCTGCGGCAGCCTGCTCGACAAGGGCCGCATTTTGCTGCGTGACCTCGTCCATCTGCGAGATCGCCTGATTGATCTGCTCGATACCCGAGGTCTGTTCCTGGCTGGCGGCGGTGATCTCGCCCATGATGTCGGTCACGCGTCCCACGCTTTCGACGATGTCCCTCATGGTGTTCCCGGCGTCGTCGACCAGGCGGGCGCCGACCTTCACGTTGTCGACCGACTCGTCGATGAGTTGCTTGATCTCCTTTGCGGCCGCAGCCGACCGTTGCGCCAGGCTGCGCACCTCGGACGCCACGACCGCAAAGCCACGCCCCTGCTCGCCGGCGCGTGCCGCCTCGACCGCGGCGTTGAGCGCCAGGATGTTTGTCTGGAAGGCGATGCCGTCGATGACCGCGATGATGTCCACGATGCGGGCCGAGGATGCATTGATCGAGCCCATGGTCTGGACAACCTGCTCGACCACCGCCCCGCCCTTGCTGGCGACCTGGGAAGCCGATACCGCCAGTTGGTTGGCCTGGCGTGCGTTGTCCGCGTTCTGCTTGACGGTCGAGGTCAGCTCTTCCATGGACGACGCAGTCTCCTCCAGCGAGCTCGCCTGCTGCTCGGTTCGCGAGGACAGGTCCAGGTTGCCGGAGGCGATCTGGTTGGACGCGGTGGCGATGGTGTCCGTGCCGGCGCGGACCTCGCCGACGATCTGCACGAGCTTGTCGCGCATCTCGGCCATTGCGAACATCAGGCTCGAGCGGTCGTTCGCCTTCACTGCGACCTCGACGGTCAGGTCGCCGGCAGCGATGCTCTGGGCAATGGCGTTCGCATCGCGAGGCTCGCCGCCAAGCTGCTTCATCAAGGTGCGGATGATCAGCCATGCCGTCGCCACGCCCAGGATGATCATCACGACGGTCAGGGCCGACATCGAGAGGATGCCGCTTTCGTACGAAGCCTGGCTGTTCGCGTTGCGCTTCGCGGCACGCTGGACGCTGTAGTCCATCAGGTTGTTCATGCTTTCGCGCGCCTTGCGGAACTCCTCCACCGCATCGCCACGTGCCAGGATCTCTGCCTGGTCCTTCTGCCCGCCAGCGCTCATGGGCAGGATCTCCTTCTGCACACGCTTGATATACACCGCAAACTGCTGCTCGAAATCGGCAGTGAGTCGTTCTTCTTCTGGCGACAGCCGGGTTGCGCGATATTGCTTCACACGGGCGTTCACACGTCCGATCTGCTCCTCGATCTCGCGCGACAGGGTGGCCATCGATTCAGGCCGCTCAGCGAGCAGGTGCTCCAGCGTGTCTCCCCGGATGCGGTACAGGCTGGACTTCGCGTCATCCATCGCCTCGATCGTGACCACCTCCTGGGAGTACATGCTTTCCACCCGCTCGTTGATGGTGGACATGTTGTACAGGCCGAGGCCAGCGGCGAGTATTGCGAAGAACATGACCACGGAGTAGCCGGCGGCCAGCAGCGCGCGCACGCTGAGATTATTCATGCTCAATCCTTGTTTGCTTGTTTTGTGGGGGGTCGATACAAAGGAGTGTCAATCGCTACCGAGCATATGCATCTGGCAAGCGAAACCGAAGCCACTGTACAGCCAATTCCGACATATATCAATGCCCAAAGGAAACATTGTTGCAGGAATTTAACTTAAAGTGGCAAATATGACGATTTGATTACTCAAGCCGGATCGCCATGTCGAAGATCCAGGTTCGCCGTATCTCGACGACGTCGTAACGCCTCGCAAGTGCGGGGGGGAAAGGGCCATAAGGCGCCTGGCTCGCGATCACCTTTCGAACCGCGTCGTCGAGCGCAGGGATGCCGCTCGACGTTACAAACCGTACATTCTCAACCGAGCCGTCCGCACGGACCGCAACGATCACGACAGGCTGAGTGTGAGGCTGCTTCACCAGTTCACGAACCATGTCGAAGGTCATGTTCAGCTCGATCTTCCTCCCCATTGCCTGTGCGTACAGGACAAGGTCGTTGTCCGGATGCGCACGCCCGAACAGCCAGCCACGACGAAGGCCGCTCACGGTCGGGGGGAGCCTGCCTGGCGATGGGTTAGCAGGGTCCCGCCGGGCGGCTTCCTGGTCAAGCTGCCTGCCGATCGCGCGTAGTCGCTCCTCGCGCTTGGCCTCACGTTCCGCCCGTTCCCTCTGGGCCGCTTCCTGCCGCGCCGCCTCCTGCCTTGCCGCCTCCTGCCTTGCCGCCTCCTGCCTTGCCGCCTCCTGCCTTGCCGCCTCCTGCCGCGCCGCCTCCTGTCGCGCCTCATCCTGCCGCATTGCCTCTTGCGCCGCTTGCAACTGCGCCTGCCTCGATTTCTCCTGCTGGAGGGCAGCGAGACGTTCAGCTTCAAGGCGACTTGCCTGCGCTCGTTCCATTTCCCTGCGCGCGGCCTCTTGCTGCTGTTGTGCCGCCAACTCCGCCTGCTGCTTCAGCATTGACTCGTGGAGCAGGGCTTCCTGCCGGGCCTGCTCCAGCGCCGCGGCCTCGTCCCGTGCCGCCTTGTCGATTGCGGCACGCCGGGCGCGCTCGGCGTCCCGTTCCAGTTCCTGCTGCCACGCGGCCTCTTGCTGCGACAGCGCCGCGAGCTCGGTCCGCCGCGACTTCTCCAGGTCGGTAGCCTCCACTTTGACGGGGTCACGGATCTTCGCCACTGCCCGCCTTGGCCCAGCGGTTTGCGTCGGCGCGCCGGCCTTTACCTCTGGCATTGCCACGAGCGCCGCCACGCTCTCGACGCTTGAACCGAGGGCATCGGCCGGAGCCACAGCGGGAAAGGACATGGAGGGCGAGTTGGCTTCCGGCTTGGGAGGCGCGGCGACTGGAGGGTGCTCGGCCGAGGGGGTCGTGACCGGTGGCGTTGGGAGAACCGGGACGGGACCGCCCACCTGCGGCCCCCTGGCCGGCGCGGCGCCACGCTGCTGGACCTGCTTGCTTGGCGCCAGCACGATTTTCAGATCGTTCGGGGGAAGGCGACGTTCTTCCCACGGAAAGCGGACGCCGGGAAGCCCCAAGGCGTCGCCCCCCAGGCTGATGCTCAGTAGTAGCGCGTGCGCCAGGAGGGAGACCAGCAACGCCAACCGAAAGCGCCAGTAGCTGGAATCTGCGAAGAAAGCCGTGCCCAAGTCGGGGAGCTCCTGTGGAGGATGCCATTAAGGCAACGAATTGAGCGATGCTATCACAACAGTTCCTGCCCCTGCTCGAATAGTGACCGATGCGAAGGCCCCGCCCCGGTGCGGAGGAAGGAAGCCGCTCACAAACGATGACATCTTCGTACAATTTGTGACATCTTTGTCAATTTCGCCCCAGAGGTGGGGGAAGAATTGCGCACAGGGAATCCCTAGACTGTTGGCATCGATTCACCAGTGCCACCACTACAGGAACTCACCGCCCGCCATGGAACTCATCCACGAACTCATCAAGACGCGCCAGAACCGGCTTGGCCGTTCCGCCCTCTGCACCTACATCGCGAATCGCAGGATTCCCCCGCATCAGCGCCTGTCCTTCGTTCCCGCCATGCTGTTCTTCACGATGGGCTTCAAGGACATCCTGGATGCCCTGCGCGACGAATCGGACAATTCGCCACTGCAACGAAGCGTGCACCAGCACTGCGACGAAGACTCCTTCCACTGGCAGTGGTACCTCCAGGACCTCGCCACCATCGATCACGGCCGGCGCCTGCTCGATGTCCCGGCCGTCGAGGCGTTCACCAACGTCTGGTCGCCGGAAAACCGCGCCACACGCGAGGTCGTCTACCACACGATCTTCGTCGCGAAGACCTGCCGCACACCCTTTCTTCGCATGGTGATCATCGATACGCTCGAGGCGACCTTCGCCTGCTTCAACGCTCCCGTGTTCCAACTGGTAAGGGAATTGGGCATGACCGACCAACTCCACTATTTTGGCAAGGTCCACCAGCATGCCGAGGCCAGCCATGCCAAGGACCAGGACGACGGCGCAACCCTGCTGACCCTGGACACCGATGAGCTCGATCGCGCCCGCGGTCTCGTCGGTGAGCTGTTCGACGCGTTCGAGGACATGTTCGACTGCTGGCACGCGGCCCGGACGCACGCCTCGGCACTGCGTACGGCCGCCTGAGCACTGCCAGACCCGCGATACTGGCGACACGAAAAACCGGATAGCGATATGTTTGATCCAGATCACTGCCGGACCGGATTATCGGCCTCGGCGGTATTCCTGGGCGGTGTCCCGGCCAATCGCAGGGGCGCCGATGGCAGCACGGGCACGAACGTGCCCTTTAGAACCGGAGGACGATATGCGAAAGATGATCATGATGGCGGTGGCGGGTTTTCTGTGGCGCAAGATCCAAACGCGCATGTTCAAGAAGACCTATAGCACCCGCAACATGGGCCGCTTCTAGGCCTGTGACGCCCGCAACATGGCCGCTTCCAAGCGGTCTGACTGGCGGCGGCGTCGCGCACCACCCCAGCGCGTCGCCTCCCGCGGAGCGGCGAAGCATGCCCGCCTCCGTTCCCCTGCCCCGCCCTGCCTACCTCCCCCGCGACCTCCCTCCACGGGCCCAGGACCGCCCGCACAGTTGAACACTGTTAACTATTACTCAAGAATGTTGCGGTATGATGCCTTCGTGTTCTCCGGTATCTAACACTTCGCCCAAAGCGGAAGGGGTTGCGCATGGCTACACAGACACGACTGTCCACAGGGTCCGACGAAGACCAGCGGCACGCACGGTTCGATAACGAGCTGGACAGCATCCGGAGCGCCGTCGAGGAGCGCATCCGCTCCCTGCTTCCCGCGGAAAATGGCAGCACCGACCTGCTGACCCAGGCGATGCGCGCCGCCACGCTCAGCGCCGGCAAGCGCATGCGCCCTTTGCTTCTCATGCTGGTGGCGCGCGACCTCGACTGCTCCACGCCGGGGCTGGTCGACGTTGCCTGCGCGGTCGAGATGGTTCACGCCGCGTCGCTCATCCTCGACGACATGCCCTGCATGGACAACGCCATGCTCCGGCGCGGCAAGCCCACCATCCATATCCAGTTCGGCGAGGATGTCGCGATACTCGCCTCGGTCGCGCTGCTCAGCCGGGCGTTCTCGGTCTTGTCGTCGGCCGAAGGCATTTCGCCCTTCACCCGTTCCCGCCTGGTCGTCACGCTTGCCGAAACGGTCGGCGCCCAGGGTCTGGTCAAGGGCCAGTTCCTCGACTTGCGGGCGGGGGCGCGGCAGTCGCCCGATGAAATCGCCGCGACCAATGAACTCAAGACCGGCATACTTCTCGGCGTCGCCGTCGAGATGGCCGCCGTCGTGGCCCAGGCCGACGACAGCGTCACCCGGTCGCTGCGCGCGTTCGCCCTGGCCGCGGGCCAGGCCTTCCAACTGCGCGACGATTTTCTCGACGGCCCGGGCAATGACAGCGCGGTAACAGGCAAGGACACCGGCAAGGACCAGGGGAAGGCCACCTTCATCAACACCTTGGGACTGGAGGAAGCCCGACGGCGGCTGGGCGCCCACCTGCGCGACGCCGACCGCCACCTGCTCGCGGCGCTCGGCAGCAAGCAGCGGACCCGCCGGTACCTGGGCGGCTTGTTCGCCCAGTATCAACCGGCGCGTCACGCGCGGCCGGCGCCCGGGCAACTGGCGGGCCGGGACCAGGCCTCCGGCACGCGCCTCGGGGCGCGTTTCGGCTAAGCGGCACGGCGAGCCACATGACGACAGACTGCGCACGAGGACACATCGCATGGCCCATTTCGGCATAGTCGCTCCGGCCTTCCCCAGCCACTTCAACGCCCTCGGCGCGCTGGCCGGGGAGCTCGCTTCACGCGGACACCGCGTCACGTTCTTCCACCGCGCAGACGCGGCGGCCTTCATCGACGACCCGCGCATCGGCTTCCACGCCCTCGGCGCCACCTCTCATCCTCCCGGGTCCCTGCGCGGCAGCCTGCGACGCGCCGCCAACCCGGGCAATCCGCTCGGCTTGCACCGCGTAATCGGCGACATGGCCAGCGCCACGGACATGCTGTGCCGCGAACTGCCCGACGCGATCTCTTCGCTGCAGGTGGACGCGATCATCGGCGACCAGATGGAAGCGGCCGCCAGCCTGGTGGCCGAGGGGCTCGGCATGCCCTATGTCTCGGTCGCCTGCGCACTGCCGGTCAACCGCGAGCCGGGCATCCCGCTGCCGGTCATGCCCTTCGAGTACGAGGTGAGCGAACGCAGCCGGCAGATGTACCAGGGCAGCACCCGTGTCTATGACTGGATGATGGGCCCCCACCGGCGCGTCATCGAGGCGCACGCGCGCCGCTTCGGACTGGGTGCGCGCTGCATGCTGCACGAGTGCCTGTCCCCGCTTGCCCAGATCAGCCAGACCGTCGCCGGCTTCGACTTCCCGCGCGAGCGGCCGCCTCCCAATTTCCATCACGTGGGACCGCTGCGCAAGCCGGCCGCTCCGCGGCCGGAGTGCGCC
>FWWM01006111.1_pt1 | contig 25580 bp, 17 predicted proteins | sample 2228351 | NCBI WGS metagenome assembly FWWM01 (sample SAMEA103939774, study PRJEB20133) | metagenome
TTCGAGATTTTGCTATGCAAGAAGCTGGATGTATTTGGATGTGAGCGGATAGCCATCGATGGGGCAGCAAATTCAAGGCGTACAACAGCAATAGTCGAAATGTTACCAAGTTGTTAAAGTTGCTAAAACAGATAGAAGAGCCAATCGATAAATATCTTCGCGACTTGGATGATGGGGACAAATAGATCAGCGGGTGAGAGAAAATGCCGATATTCTCAAATGGCGTGAGGGGATGGTGGAGCATCCTTTTGCGACCCTAAAGAATTGGATGGGTTATTATCATTTTTTGACCAGAGGCAAAGAGATGTCTCTACGGAGTTTAATCTGTTTTGTTTGGCTTATAACAGCAAACGAGTGCTCAAGATTGTCGATTTTCAAAAACTTATGGCCTGTGTTTGAAAAATATAGGGAAACGTGTGACTATTCGGTGAGATAATCTGAAAAAAAATCAAATCAAGTTTGTATTTTTTAAGTAATATTTTTTTGTTGCTATGTTATTTATCGCTCGTTTTCACACCCTCACTTTAGCTTGGACGATTAAGAGTAAAGTTCTTAATCACAAAATATCAATATGTTATGATTAGCTACTATTTTCACCCTCAGGGCGAAGAAAATATCGTTGTTGTGGATTATTTCACTTTCTGGACAGCCCTCCAATGCAGAAGCTGAGCCAACATTCGAAAATCGCTTTGCAATGGCTTCAAATGGTTTACAAAAGGACGTGATAACAGCAAGCGTTCGCAGATCCAATTGTGTGATATGGTTTCTTACAGCCGATTCTTTCGAGCGGGAAATCCTACCTCTTTAATGGCCACCACGCCATTCGCTTTCGTCCTCATGATCTCTACTGCCCGGCGCCTTTGGCTTTGAATAATTTCGTAGTGATCAATTCCGTCAAGAAACCATAGATCATTCCCATGACGACGGTAGCCACGGCAATTCTGGTGTTGGGCAAAATCGGCACCGCCATTGGCAGACTGCAAATGATGCCCAAAATAATACCATGCATCCCCCAGGTCATGCGCAGGGCACTGATTCCGATGGTGAATCCCATCATGGTCCGACTCAAAACAATAGACCATTTGATGACCGTGCTCATGGGCTGTGACGGATCGGAGCTGGCCAGATACATACAAATCAGGCCGAAAATCAATCCGCAAATGGTAGTGATGAGGACGCGCTTGGTCGTCAACATAGTTTTTCTCCTTCAATTTGTGTTCGGAACCAGTGACTAATGATTACCAACATTTATAATATAACAAACGAATCAAACGAAAGCAAGTAATAATGAATAAGATTCACTTTTTAATCCCAACCCATCATTACGATTCCTCTCGATACCAATCCCTTTTGGGCTGGTAGCTGGTTCTCAAAGCGTGACGGCGCTGATATCTGGCTAAGGCCAGTTGGATCAATTCATCCAACAAATCAGAATAAGAGAGACCGGAGGCCTGCCATAATTTGGGGAACATGCTGATTTTCGTAAAACCGGGAATAGTATTCAGTTCATTTAGGTAAAAGACATTGGTGGCAGCGTCCAGCAAGAAATCGGCACGCACCATGCCTTCGCATTCGGTGGCAATGGCAGCCTTGACGGCGGTATCGCGGATGGCGTTCTGCAGCCAGTCGGGCAGGGGCGCCGGAATAATGAGCTTACTGGCACCATCCACATATTTCGCGTCATAGTCGTAGAACTCATTGGAAGGGATGACCTCGCCGACCACTGAAGCACGCGGCCGTTCATTGCCCAATACGCTCACCTCGAGCTCGCGGGCATTAGGCACCGCCTTTTCGATCATCACCTTACGATCGTATTGTAGTGCCTCAACAATACCGTTATATAGCTCTTTTTTACTGTGCGCTTTGGTGATGCCCAGGCTCGATCCCAGGTTGGGCGGCTTGACAAAGAGGGGTAGCCCCAGCTGATCGATGATCGTTTTCAACATGTTTTTCTGAGTCATGTTGGCTAATTGATTAGGCAGCGTCAATTGATCTTTGATCTTGCCGTCGGCAAACCAATCGACGTCGCGGAACCAGAGGAAATCGACTGTGGGCAGCCCATGTTGGCGGCAGATATTTTTCTGTACCGTCTTGTCCATGGCCATGGCCGAGCCAAGCACATCGGCGCCGACGTAGGGCAAATCCATCAGCTCCAACAAACCCTGTAGGGTGCCGTCTTCGCCCAGGGGACCATGAACCATCGGAAAGATGACATCAATCTCTGCTGCGGCGATGAATTGTTGTGCTTCATTCTGCACATAAAGCCGTTTCAGGGTCGGATCGGCTGGCAGAATAGCATGCACCATGCGTCGCTCATCCATTGCTTTCATCACCTGCAGCAAATTATCGCCAACTACCCAGCGGCCATTTTTGCAGATACCGATGGGGATGACGTGATATTTTTCCTTGTCCAAAGCATGGATGATCGATGTGGCCGACACCAAAGACACTTCATGTTCGGCCGAACGGCCTCCAAAAATGACGCCAACGCGTAGTAGTTTGTGTTTTTTGATCCTCATCTTATGAATCCTTTTTTAGTTTCTAAAATGAGCGAACTCGATCGTCTATTTGATTTTCTTCATAAAAGATACTTTTAGTCGATGGATGCCGATTCTTTTTACAAATTATTGGTCGTGATTTTTTTTGACTAAGCGATGACACCTTTGACATCTTTCAAGATGTATGCTCCATATGGATCAAAATACTGATACAATCAACGTATTCAATTTAAACTAAAAAAACAAGAAAAGATTTATCTCGTCGCCCCACTCATCCAAAAATCTCCTCGCATGCGCTATGCGGTGCGATAAAAAACCAAAAGAAAACGTCATCACTTTTGTTAGTCGCGGGGTACCTCGACCTAACGATTTTTATTTGACGCAGCGCTTCATTTCTTCTTCTGCCCCCGTCTCTGCAGGAGTGCAAAATGGAGGGCGGGCATTACTGCCCACCATCCCATCTCGTGCCTACGGTCACCTGGCAAGTGCAAACAATTGCTTTAGGACTGCGCCCCCCTCGACGGCATTTTTTTGAGTATGGCTTAAAAAACGATGACACGTCACAGCACTACAAAAAGAATAAGACGCAGAGCGTCCTCTTCCACGTTCAACCGCAGAGCGATGGAACGAGGCAGGGGCAAGGCTACGTCCCTGACGACGTTTTTGTTTATAGCAATCTTGTTTCCACGGTCGCTGTGGGAGCCTAAACCCGCCACTCTTTAATGAGAAAATACCAAAACGCCAAAGGCGTGAAATGATCATAGCAAAATCAAAAATGAGCGTTCAACCCGGAACGGGTGACATGATAAAATTTTGGAGCGTAAATTTTGGCTCGCACCGCCTCGGCGGCGCTCTTTTTAACCACATAGGCCACAGAGAGCGCAGAGCCTACAACAAGGTGATAGAGGTAATCTGCAATCTTGCTCCCACGGTCTCCGTGGAAGCGAAAACCCGCCGCTCTTTAATGAGAAAACACCAAAACGCCAAAGGCGTGAAATGATTATAGCAAAATCAAAAATGAGCGTTCAACCCGGAACGGGTGACATGATAAAATGTTGGAGCGCAAATTTTGGAATGCTGCGCCTCAGCGCCGCTTTTTTTCCACCACAGAGGCCGCAGAGGGCGCAGAACCTAAGCCAAGGTGAAGAAGGTAATCTTATTACATTAGCTATAAAACACAAAAACTTCCTTTCGGCGTTCGCCCCCTCGGCAGCGCTTTAACAAAGATGTCTCGTCGCTGGCGCTCCCCGACATGACAATCTCTGCTAATGAAACTTTAAACTCCCGCGATAGGCTGGCCTGCAAGAGAAACCAGATATATCTTCGCATTCGTTCTCCGACATGACAATCTCTGCTAATGAAACCCTAAACGTTAAACTCCCTCAATAGGCTAGTCTGCGAGAGAACAAGATGTCTCTTCAACTCCGCTCCTCGACATGTCAGCTCGTTGCAGTTGGGTGGGCTCGTAAAACGAAATTGTCTCTTCGCAGTTGCTTCTCGTCATTACAGGCTAATTTGGATTTTAACAAATTAACTAAAACTCCAAAAAAGTAGCACCATCTTTACTGCGTCGCTTGAAGGTCACTTTTTATATCCTGCAACATTCCCGAATGTCACACCTTATAAAAGAACAGGGAGAACTTGGCACAAACCTCTTTATTTTTCTTTATAAACCGGAAGCGAAACGGAGGAAGGATACTCATGACCCGCGTATATTTTTTGGCGAGTAGTTTTGTATTGAAAAGCATGGAAAATGGCCTCGCCCGTGTTTAGGGAACGATTATAACGTGGAAAGAGCGAAGAAGTGATCGCAACCCTAATTTTATGACCGGCATTTATCTGATATCCGGTCGGCCATATCGGAATATCCACCTTTTGCGGATGGTTATTGGTCAGATTCACTTTCACCCCCCCTTCTTGAATGTTGATGATATCCCCATTCTCACGAACCTCCTGAAGGCTCACAAACAAATCGGTATGAAAAGCGTCTGAAGCGAAATAAACCGTCGCCTCGATGGGACCGAGCAACACGAGGGGAGCGACCAAGGCCTCACTCTGAAACACCACTTGGTCGTTTCTTTTGCTATTGGGATTTTGCAGAGCAGGTCCAACCCCAACACCCAAAAAGGAGCCACCGAGAGATGGGAAGGGATCGAGAGGATCATAGGCGAATTCATAGACTTTTTCCCCTTCGGGCCATTGCTGCGAAAGCAGACCACTCTCATTCAGGTAAAATCGAGTCGGACACACGTTGGCTGGTGGCCAAGTTTCGGCTTCGATCCATTCATTCTTATGAATAATAAAAAAAGAAAAAGGTTTTTCGGGTTGTATTTGATAAGAGGTTGCGTTTAATTGATTGGATAAAAACTCAAAGATATTTTTTTCATGCCTTTGAAATGTTCCGTGTTCTCCCCAGTCGGTTTCCAAGAGAATCTGACCATGGGCAAAAGGACCTATCACCAATTTACTCTCTGGATGACGGAGGCTCCCCTGCGAAACAAAGTCTTTGATTTGTGCTGGTAGAAAGATGTCATACCAACCAGCAACCGAGTACATCGGCGTGGCTTTTAAAGGTCGATGATTGATCAGATTCCAGTATTCGTCTTCTCTTTCGTGCTTTAGCCAATCATCCCAAAATTTGTTTTGCGCCCATGTGGAATCGTCGGCTAATGAAAGCGGCAAAATGGAATACGCGGCAACCATTTTCTCGGGTTTAATGGTATTGGCCGTCTTGGAATCGACAGCAAGTCCCCAATTAAGAGCGGTAGATAAGGACAAAATGCCGTTAGGATAAAGCGCCTCGTACATATTGGCTGTTGTCACAAGGGGAACCATCGCTTGCATTTGGTCAGCAATCGCCCATTGGGTATACCCCATTTAGCTCCCTCCCCATCCAGCTATTTTCCCATTATACCATTTTTGCGCTTTGATCCATTCGATGGTGGCCAGGCCATCCTCCCTTTCGTGAATAAAAGGATAAAAAACACCTTCAGAGTCGAATTTGCCGCGCGTATCCTGGATCACCACTGCATATCCCATCTTGGCAAATTTTTCACCATCTCCTTTCGAATTTTTCTTGTGATAAGGAGAGCGGATGAGGATGCAGGGCCACTTATCTCCTACATCGGGAAGGTAAACGTCTGTGGCAAGCTTCACACCATCCGGCATCGCGATCATTTCGGTCGTCTTCTTGAACTGGCCCAAACCGCAGGCAAACCCAGCGCAGATAACAATAAAAATAACGATTAGATATATCTCTTTTCTTTCTTGCAATCTCATGGTTCACTCTTTTTGTAAAGATTATTTTCTTGTATCGTCAAAAGTGTTGATATTAAAGTGAAAACTATTATCTGAGGATAAGCCTCCTAAAGTCGCTTGTGTGGATATACTTCCCACCTTATGTAAAGTTGCGACTCGAGATGACTTCCTGATGGGTTACTATTAAGAAAACGTGCGAACAAAGTTCGGATGACTGCAATAGCATATTAAAGCTGATTGCGGTTTAGCAGGTTTAGGTTCTTTGCTCTAGACTGACCAGTTAACCCACCATCCGAGACACGCCATTGCCTCAGAAAGTGCTTTAAAAACCCATATCATTGGCTCGGTCATGCAATCAAGCCCTTATTCCTTTTTTGTTTTCTTTGACGAATAAAGTAGCATGTATAACAGACAAATACAAGGAAAAGTTTGAAAAAAATTATAATTTCGCGAATATATGAGATTCGTTTAGAATCCCATCGGCATATCATTTTAAAAATCTTTCCTATTTTGATTCATGAGAACGAAAATCGGAGCATTGGAAGGCAAAAATAAAATGGATATCTTGGATCATCCATCGTAATATTCTATGTCTTTCATAGTGGAAGGAGATGGATTGCGGTCATCACATTCCGATTGATTAAAATCATTCTCCGTTGCGCGTATAGATGGAAGCGGTAGGATAAAATTCATTCTATGGAGTATGCTTCAATCCTTAAAAATTTATCAAGTTGAACTTTTTTCTTGATTAAATCTTGAGATTGGTTTATTTTATTTAGAGCCTTTCCTTCAGGGTTATGGCAAATGGAAGCGTAATAATTTTTGAGCTTTTTCTCATAAGAGAAGGTGGGTAACCGATTATTATAAAAAAAGTTGTAAGCTGTGAGTGTTTATTGAGGAGGAAGTACAATGGGATTACTTTATATCATTATCATCGGTCTTATTGCCGGCGCTTTGGCCAAATTGATCATGCCAGGAAAAGATCCTGGTGGCTTGATCGTCACCATTTTATTGGGCATTGGTGGCTCCATGCTGGCATCCTTTTTAGGTAGAGCCATCGGTTGGTATCAAGTAGGCGAAGGAGCTGGTCTGATCGGTGCCACCATCGGCGCCATTATTATCTTGATTATTTATCGAGCAATACGAAAATAATCAATCCAGTTCAATCGCGGATGGATCTTCTCGGATTCGGGGTCAAATGTCTCCTTGCAGCGTCTCATCTCCACGCAATAAGGGAAATGAGGCAAATTCAGAAGTACAGTCAACCCTGCAACCGAGATCACCCTGAAATGATGGCCTTTCCAACATTCCGTATAATTTGGTGTCGCATGATAGCGAGCGCATTTTCCACAACGCTTGCACGTTGAGGATCCTACGCTTTAGTGAGTGTGCGAAAACTATATTTTTTCTCAAAGAATGATAAATAACCGCTCTGATTTTAAAGGATAATCTTTTAATATGTTTAATATTATCAATTAATTACGACTATTGTGCTCTAAGATGTCTCGTCGCTGGCGCTCCTCGACATGACATGTTTTTGAATATTTCACACAAGCACTTTAGCGTGAACTATTTAAAATGAGTTTTTCTTCTTCAAGAAGCGTTGGTATTATCCGATAATTTGCCTGTGTGAAAAAACCCCCTGTCATTTCCTCATAGGCAGGGGGCTTTTACCCTCTTCATCAAGACTTGTATGATATTTCAAATCATTCTCATCAACTTTTCAAGCCACGCTAATAGCGCCTCAGCGTAAGTGGTGTAGTTCTTGCCATCCACGATCCAAGTGGTAGGATCATGCATTTGCAATCCATTATTGGGTGCCAAGACGTCCACTTGTGCCTGAGCGGCCGAGAAATTTTGGATATAATAATACGCCTCTGCTAATCCAAGGCGGATATCTCTATAATCGATCTGGCGATTATGCGAGAACACATAGTTGGGGTTAGCGGTCAAGACTGTATGGAAATCATCGATCGCAAAGGCATAAGATTTCAGAGCCAGTTGCACAAATCCTCTGCCCGCGTAAGCATCTGGGAAATTGGCTTTCAAGTTGATGGCCATGCGAAAGTATTCCAGCGAAGTCTGAAGGGAATCGATAGAAGGAACAGCATAACACCAACCCAAACCATTGCATGCTTCAAAGGAGGTGGGTACCATCTGCAACAATTGCTTAAACAGGACGATGGCTTCCCAGTACAAACCCGCCTCATATTTAGACCAGGCAGCCGGGCCGAGGTCATTGACACCCAAACCGGTGCGGAAAGAATACTCTGCCGATTCTACATAACCCCCTGGTGAAGATGAGCTGACACGAAAAAAATAATTGGTATTGGAGCGCAATCCTTGTAAGGTACGCGTATGGGTGGTTACTCTGGTGGCAGAGCTGTCGCGAAAGATCAACTGACCGCTGACCAGCCCATAGCGAATGGTGGAAGTGGCTTCGATGTCGGTCACCCACGAAATCGTCGCCGACGAGGCCTGGATATTGCTCACCGTCGGATCCTGAATAATCTGCGGAAGAGGCTCTTTTTTAGGCGCCGTCGGTTTATCGCCGCCGCATCGAAAAAATCCCTGACTACAAATAATCAAAATAGCCACCAGGGAAATTCGCAACATTCTCAACTTGGAGGGTTTCATTTTATTCATCCTCATTACCCTTTTTCGCTTCGCAATATGTCCTATCTGATATGATCAAATGACAACTCGGATTTGAATTTATCTTTTTGCACATATATACCAATGAGATACACCCCTCATTGTATTTGCTTGAAAAAAATAATCCCGCCTTATTTTATTGGCCGTTTGTTATCAAGCGATCGAAAATCTCAATATAACACTAACATTTTACGCGTGAAGGTGCGTCCTGCGGTAATCAATTGATAGAAATAGACACCGCTGGCGACAAAGCGGCCGGCATCGTCGCGGCCATCCCAATACACCGTATAAATGCCTGCCTGTCGCGATCCCTGAACCAGAGTCCTGACACGTTCTCCCAATAAATTATAGACGACTATTTCTACTGTCTCGCGTCGGGGTAGGTCAAACGCCACGGTCGTCTTTTCGGTGCGCAATTGAAAGGGATTAGGATAATTCTGTCGCAACGCGAACGATTCTGGTATCAATGGTTTCGCACTGCTGAGGCGGAAATTACCCAACACGGTAATATGGGCGTTGATGTAATTATCCTCTTGATAGCTGGCAATCTCTGACCAGGAGCCATCGGCCTGTTGTTGTTCTATAAAATACCGGCGGTCGGTTTCTGTAGCCCCAACGAATATGATCCGCGCTGGCTGCTGTAAACGATAGGAAGCTGGGCCGATTTGATAGTAATCTTGTTCCAACGAGATCGTTTTCCCTAAGGCCGGTTTTGGCGATTTGACAATCGTCAGATAACCGTCTGCCGGCAAAGCGCCGGCAGGTACCTGCAGGGACAAAACCCCATCCGCTGAATGAATTTCTCCACCCGCTGCGATCGTCAGGAACTGAGCGGTAAAATCTCTATCAGCACTGCCGCTGTTGCCGGCAAGATCGATACCATCCACGTGAAGAGCTAAAACACCACTCTGTTGCAGACGATAATCGGCTTTGTAAAGGATGGCCTCGCCCGGCACCAGCATCGTGGGTATCGTCTGCCCGGCGACGGTGAGAATAGGATTGACTGCCAACATCTCGGAGGGGACGATATAAATATCCATATAGCGAGTCAACACCGGATTTTGCAACACGCCGATGGTGAAGGTCGGCGGAACCTGATCCGGCGCTTGCAGCTGAAACGACCAGACATAGTCATCCGTGGGCGATCCTTCGGCCATGCCGTTACCATTACCATCCAACCCAATGCCCGATTCGTTGGTGATGGTACCACTTAAGGTCACGGTGACGACATCTCCTGGAAACAATGCCGTATTGGGGACAAAAATCATCCGCCGAAAAGCAGTATCATAAGAGATGTGGCCTTTGATGACCCCTTGCCCAGCGCCAGCCACCACAACATATTTGGGAATCAACGAATCCACCGCCACCCGTTGATTAAAATCCACTTGAACAGAAAAGGCCTGCTTGAAATAGGGCACATCCGTGGCGCCATGGGGGGGAGTTACTGCGGTGATTTGTAAAGGAGCGGTGTAGACTGCGGCGCCCGTTTGAATGTGCAAATGGCGCATCTGATAAGCAGCAGTACTTAATTCTCGCATCCAGATGACGTCCGCTTCGCCGCTTAAGACGCGACGCGGTAATTCGGGGTATCGGTTATCCTCGGTATCATTGGAGATATTGCTGGCCGGCGACCATACACCATCGCGAAAAACGCTGAAAAAGATCTCCCCTCTTTGCGCAAAGTCTTTTCGTAGGGCAGGTGAGGTTTCTTCTTGCACCCACGGCCGTGAAAGATAACCACTCTTTGCCAGAGCCGTGGTCCCCATATCATCGCGGTAAACCAGATAGAGCCTCCCTCGATCATCGCTGGCTATGTTGGGCGAATCGACATGACCCTGCTGCGATCGTGCCACTGGTACCGGAGGCGACCAAACATCGGCCTCAGCATAGGTATACATGATGCGGATATCGCCCGGCGTATAATTATCGCTATAGACCATGTGTAGACGATCATAGGGATCGATGACAAAAGAGACAAAGAGGTCGTACAGCACACCGGATGAGGTCAACGCCTGCGGGGGTTGCCACGTCGTATAATCGCTGCTAGTGGTACCATAGACTTTGCGCGATTGCTGCTCAAAGACGCCATCGACCCAGAGCACATAAGCCTTTCCTGCAGAAGTGAAATCGATGGTCGGCACAAAACATCTATGCGTTGCCGATTGGCTGATCATCACCTCGCTTGACCAGGTGATACCACCGTCAAAAGAATGGGCATGATAAACGTCGCCGAGATTCTCGTCCTGGTACAACGCCGAGTTCCAGACGATGTGAGGATGGTTGTTTTTATCTATAGCAATGGCGGCATAAAGTTGATTATCAGACGCTCCGTATTTGCTGATTTGTTTGGGGGCTGACCATGAGGCACCGCCGTCATCGGAACGGCTGTAATAAATAGCATATTTCGATTCGGAGAATTCCTGCGCATGCCAAGCAGCATGTAATCTATCCAGCGAATCGATAGCCACCGACGGCATGCCGCCATAGAACAAGGTTTGATCGATTGCAACCGGATTTGACCAACTGGCGCCATTATCATTCGATTTTCGATGATAGATGAATCTCCTATTATCGACGATTTCGTGGTGGAGCAAGTGTAGATGTCCCTTGCTATCGTGCACCATATTTCTTCCCAGATAACCATAAGAATGCGCTTGTTGCACCGTGGCGATGGTGCCTGGGCTCAACGAGGTCGTGGTAAAAGTGAAATTGGCGCTATACTTGGGTCCATTGCCGGCGCCATCCACTGAGCCAACGCGATAATGATACTCTGTATTCGCCATGAGCCCCGTGAGGGTAACCGAATGTTGCGTGACATAATTGGCGTCGACGACCTGTTTTCCATACGAAGGAGAGGTACCATATTCGACGATGCTGGTGGAAGGCTCATCGGTGGTCCAGATAATGGTGATCGAGTTGCCGGTCGGCAAGAATTCTGTGGGGCCAGAGAGGATGACCGGTGGGGCAATATCCTTGAAATCAGAGCTGACCGAATAGGTGCAGACGCTCACCGTCGAGAGGCTGATGCCAGCCATCACCGCCTCATCGCTGCCATTGCCGACGGCGCGTAAGGAGTAGCTACCCTTTTGGGTCGCATCCAGAGAGATGGTCTCTAATTTCGATGTAGATCCTTTCAACCATATCCGATGACGAAAAACATCGGTAGTTTGATTGCTTACACGCAAAACAGCTGTGCTATCCTTGGCGGTAAATCGAACAAAAAAAGCGGCATAGGGGGAGACGGTTTTGATCTGTTCGCTCACCGGATAAAAGCGATGAATGGTTGCCGGCGGCACCGTTGGTAACACCATTTTGCTGTAATGATAATAGCCCTCGGCATCCAGCGTGGCATCGTCGGCGTAATTGGCGATGACGAAATTGCTGAAGATATCTTCGAACGAGAGGCTAATGCCCCTCTTGACCAACGCAGCGCGCACGCCATCCACACCATTGGCAGGATTGCGGACGACCTCGCCAATCAATTCCGGACCGAATTTTTCCCCCAGATAATAGGTCCATAGGGCAACCTTCTTATAATCGAGCAAATCTTTGTAAAAATTATCGAACACTGTCAACGAGCGATCGGGATTGAGTAGATAGCCTGCGGGATTGCGTAAAGAAAAACCGCAAAGCACTTCGCTATATTCCGATGCGCCCTCGTTCACCCATAGTCCGGTTGTATTCTCGTCTGAGTCATAGCCGTAATGAATCAAATGCTGGAATTCATGCGCCACCGTGGCCCAGGCATCCTCGCGATCCGGCCGTAAGGGATTGCAATCTACATGAATAAGGTTTTTCTGGTTGCTGTAGGTGCCACCACTCAAATCGCTCTGATTGAAATAGCCGGCGATGTATTGGTAGGAACCAGCGTTGGGGTCATAGGTATCTATAATGTCATATATGAGGATAAATACACGGCTGTCGCCAAAAGTATTCGGTGTTTGCCCGATGTATTGATTCATGATTTGCACGATGCCTTTGGTGGGATCTATTGATGAAGGAGGTGTGGCTACCTCGAAGGCATGGTAAAAATTATCCACATCCTCCTGGGATACTTTGTTCTCCTCAAAAGCCTGCAATCCCACAAAAATGTAGGATAAGTCCGATTTATACCGGCACACCGCTTTAATGGATTCATAGGAATAGGTCTTGTAGTTGATCGTGTAAAAAGAGAGGGTATCGCCGACGTCGATCTGCGCCTCAGCTGTCTTTTGCAGTGAGACAGGGAGATCCGGATGCAGCCGCCGCGTATTTTCGAGAATGCGATCGTGATGCTGGGTGATAATGGTAGTGCCGCATATTCGCTGTTCTTCATGCAATGCGATACGATTTGGTGTACTCTCAGCAAAAAGGAAACTGGAATAGAAAATCGTAACAATTCCAATTTGAACATAGAAAATATTTTTTTTCATCATAGCTTTCTCTTAATCTCTTGGATTAAATGACATTCCTTTTTATTGGCAGATCATTTGATAAATTTTTGTCGCACAGGTTCTCTCATCCGCTGATATGGGGCGTTTAGGTACAAAAACAAATACTGGATATAAATGCCTCCATCTCGTTTTTGATTTAAGTTATGGTTTTGTGTCCAAACCATCGTTTCAAAGCCCTTTTTGATCTATAAAAGTTATCCTCTACTCGTGATCCATAGTTTTACTATGCGTTCTGTAGCCCGCTGCAATAACTCAGCTGCGTGAGCCATGGCGTATTCCAGAGAACAAGGTTTTTCGATGATCGAAAACAGGGCGGTTACTCCCATATCATGGAGCACTTCCGCATCCGGTTCGACTGCTCCTGCGAGGGCCACTACCGGTATTTTTTGCTTGGCAGCTTCCATCGCCACGCCGTGAATGAGTTTTCCGTGCGCCGTTTGTGCATCGATGCGACCTTCGCCGGTGAGGATGAGATCGGCGCCTGCAATTTTATCGGCAAAGAGGCAGGCCTTCAGGACCATCTCCGCCCCGCGCATGAGCGTGGCGTTGGTGAAAGCCATGAGTCCTGCGCCCAATCCACCCGCAGCGCCAGCACCCGCTGCATGGCGAACGCTGCGACCTGTATCTCTTTCTATAACATCGAATGCCCGTGCCATATTTCGTTCGAGGATTTGTAGCTGTTCTGCATCGGCGCCTTTTTGTGGCCCGAACACCATGGTGGCTCCCTGCGGCCCCAACAAGGGATTATCGACATCGCAGGCAACCGTGATATGGCAATTTTTTACTTCCATTGGGATGCCGGAAGCATCGATGGCAGCCATCCTCCCCAGGGTTTCGCCGCGTATCGGTTTGGGTATTTCTTTTCCCTGGGCGTCGAAAAATTTGACGCCCAAAGCTTGCGCCATGCCGCAGCCGCCGTCGTTGGTGGCCGAGCCGCCGATGCCGATGATCAATCGACGGCAGCCCTGTCGGATAGCGGCCAGCATCAATTCACCCGTGCCATAGGTGGTGGTTTTGAGCGGATTGCGTTTTTGTGGGGGGACCAGCGTCAGCCCCGAAGCCGCAGCCATCTCGATGACAGTGGTTTGGCCATCGTCGAGCAAACCATAGGTGGCCGTGACCGGTTCACCCAGGGGACCCATCACCTCGACGGAACTCAAATATCCGCCGGTGGCAGCCACCAGCGCCGCTACGGTTCCCTCTCCCCCATCGGCCAATGGGATGGAGATGACTTCCGCTTTCGGCACGATGCGAACCACTCCTTCGGCCATGGCAGCAGCAGCTTCCGGCGCCGTTAGACTGCCCTTGAAGGAACACGGGGCGAGGATGATTTTAAGACGCAACGTCTCCACAGTCCACATCCACTTTTATCGAACAACAAAAAATCAAAAGTACTTTTGTAAGATTGAAAGGTTTTTCTCTCAATCGTCCTATTCATTTTTTACCGATGTATACTTATTTGGATGTAGAGATAATAACCAAAAAATAAATCTACCTATTAATGAATCTTCCATTTTCAATCTTCCATCATATCACCGGCACATCCGCCTCGATCACCCCGACCACCGTCACCGCAACTTTGATGGTCAATTTAAAACGCAAATTCGGCGGCGGCGTCTTGGTCACACTGCCGTTGGTGAGAAAATAAATCTTCCGTTCACCGCCCATGATCGGCGACAGCGCCTTGCTGACTTCCATTACGCCCTGGCGGTCCAGTTCGGGCTTTTGCACCACCCCTTGAACCGCATCGAGATCGAGATCAGCAATCTGGATAAACGGGGAATATGCCCCACTGCTGCCATATCGTACCTTGATGGTGCCGCTGGCAACCGTGCCAGGTTTGCTGGCGTTATCGGTGATCTTGTAAGAAACGCTCTCTAAATAGATCCCCAATATCTCATCGAAATTCTGATCCTTGCGAACCTCTTCGATGAATTCGGTCAAATCAGCTTCTCCCTGGCTGGCAAAATTGACATTGTCGCTGTTGATCTGCAACGGCGTTTCCACCGTCACCAACACCGGCACCTGCACTTTGCGTTTTTCGCATTGCATGCCGATGAGCAACACCCATACTAACGGCATCAACAAGCCGATAAAAATGATTCGTTTCATGATGTTATTCTCCCTTTTTTACAAACCGATGGCAGCCGATAGACAATAGGCGGTTCGTTTGCCGAAGGTGCAATCGCCGCTGATATGAACGATGAAAAGGTTCAAACCGATTCCGGCCGTTACTTGCAAACCGTTATCACCATCGAGATTATACTTTAATTCGACATCTTCCGCGCCATTGTTGTATTCATATTGCAGCTTGGCGTTGCTGATATCATAGCCGACGCCGCCGTAGAGCTGCAGCAGACTGAAACTCCGGCTCACCTGCGCGCCGAGGTGCAGGGTGCTGAAACTTAGTAGCTCATCGCCCAACTCGATCTTTTGCCAAAACCCGCCCACCGCGATGTTCACCGGCAGCAGGGGGATGTATTGATCGATACTGTGACGCACGCCGATGCCGGTGAGCGACAGCTTGCCGATCTCTGAATCGCCCAATTCCGCCATCCAGTAACGCAACATCACTTCGGTGCCGAAAAGCGAGCCGATGGTCAGTTGCGGAGTCGCAAAAGCCGTAGCGGTGAGATTGAGGCCACCGGGGAATACATACTGTGTGCCGCCGGTGCCACTTACCATCACCACTTTTTCATCGCCAACCACTGTGGGCGCTTTGACTGTCTGCACCGGAATGAAATCACCCTGGGTCGTCGCCTTAAAAGTCCGGTCGCGATCCAACACCGGCGCCACCATGGCTACGAGGCCGACTCGCAGCCGTAAACCGAGCTTGGGTATCTTGGCGGTGCCGTACCAACCGCGGTTCATGGAAACGCCCAAGCCATCGACCAGTGGTTTGATATAGTTCTGGCCGTTTTTGCCGCTATAACGCTTGAGATTGTCCTCCACTTGGGCGAAGAGAAGCGAACTCAGCAACGGCATCAAAATAAACACACAAACACTTTTTATTCGCATAGCATGCCTCCATGAGGGGGATGAGTTAAAAATTGGCTGATAGCCGAGTTCTCACGAGAAAATGGATTAAATATCATGAGAGTCCGTTCATCAAAAATATTATCTCTTCTCTTTGGTGTTAATTCGCTGGTCGAGTTCGCCAATGCCTCCATAAACTTGGATTAGATTGAGCTTAAAACATAAAAATTGGCTATTCCCTCTGGAACTGAAAATACTAATTTGCATGGAATAAACCAAAAGAATTTTTCTGGCCTATAGAGAGAAGATATCGAAATGAGGCGCCATGGGTGGTAAAAAAAAGACAGCAAAGATCGGCCTTATCTGGGGCAAACAATATCAGAGCAGCACTATGGTGTCCTGTAAATCCAAATGACGGGCTCGCCTTTATAGTAAATAGTGTTGCAGAGAACATAATGTTCTTTCACATAAAGATAACCTGGATCGTCCGGCCAGCGACGAATCTGGCTGGTGTAAAATAAAACATAACGATATTGGTTTGCTTGCAATTCCGCAAGCAATTCTAAAGAGGCACCACCACTGAAATAATTATATATTTCAGGATGCATAGGCAGATAAAATCGCAGGATGGGTTGGTACCACGTCAGAATCTTATCCTCAGCCGTAGCGTTTTCTTGTAAATATTGGGCAGCCTCTCGATATCCCATGTCGCCCTGAGCCGTTGGCTGAATATGCCGATAATCGGTGAGCGCAATGGCAACCAGCACTCCAATAGCCATGAAACTACCGACCACCGCATTTCTATGGAAAATCTCCGAAAGTAATGTGGCCCCTAAGAGACAGAAAAATGGGATCACATAAACGCCATATCGCGCCGACATGATGTGCTGCCGAAACATGGCCATCAAAAGCACAAAGATGAACACAGCCAGTACACGATCCGCCGTTAGCGCGCTTTGCCTGATCCATCGGTAGATGAAAAAAATTAATCCCGCAAGAGAAAGCACCAACCACGTCGGCGACAGTTTGCTGAACCAATACAAATATGCCCACCAGGGAACATGATAGGTGAGCTCACCACGGAACAGTATCGGATGGCCGTGTCGACTGTAGCGCAGGTAATAAAGGAGATTCTTCAAAAGATACAGCTTGGCAATACCAGCAAACCAAAACAGCAGGATGGTGACGATCAAGATGATCATCGCCCAAAAAACAGATTTGGAAAATCTGAGGCGATAGGTTTCGAAGTAAAGGTGTCGGTTCCTTGTCAGTAGAAAACACAACACCACTATCCCCGACACGATAAAGCCATATTCAATGGTACAGAACAGCAGTCCCAAAGTGATCGCCAGAAGATAAAGGTATTTCGGTTTTTCACTGGTTATGGCTTTTAAGGTCTGGAAAAAGGCGGCGACGATCAGAAAGGTGGCCGGCGCATGCATATTGGCCACGCCACTGACGTGGGCATGCACCGGTGAAAGGGCCAGCAACAACCCCGAAAAAGCGCCCATCAGAAAGCCATTCTTAAATACCCAGAGGCACCCCCAAAAAAGCAATAAACACGTCAGTACACCGATCACTCGGGAGGGGAAGCGTATCGCTTTTTCTGTTTGTCCAAAACTCAGAACCCCCAAACGAATCATGTAGGCGATCATCGGGCCGTGGTAATGGCGTTCGAACCGCGTGTTTTCGGTATCCAAATAATTGGCTCTGAAGCCCTTTTGTGCTGCCAACGCGTATTCGGCTTCGTCGAGGGACAAACTCTCATCGGGTTGCGTAAACCGGGGTATGGCTGCGATCACTAAAATGGCGATCGAAGTAACAATAGCCACGAACACCGAGGTCGATTTACTATAAAAGGTCACGGATCCTCTGCACCTATTTGAAAAGATTGAATCGGAAAATGCACCAGAACGCATTGAACGCATCTTTCAAGCCGATCTTTTTGCCTTGACTATAATCCCGGCCTGAGTAGGAGATGGGTATCTCGTAAATGATGACCTTCTTTTTGGCAATTTTAGCGGTGATCTCCGGCTCAAAGCCAAAGCGATTCGATTTGATGGTGATGCCGTCCAACACTTCCGAACGAAAGACCTTGTAGCACGTCTCCATATCCGTCAAGTTCAAGTTGGTGAACATGTTGGACAAAGTAGTCAAAATCTTATTCGCGACATAATGCCAGAAAAACAATACCCGATGGGTCTCGCCGATAAAGCGGGAGCCGTAGACCACATCGGCGCGACCATCTAAAATTGGACGTATCAAGCGGAAATATTCCATAGGGTCGTATTCCAGATCGGCATCTTGGATGATGACAATATCACCCGTTCGCTGGGCAAAACCGGTGCGTAGGGCCGCTCCTTTCCCCTGATTTTTTTCATGAAGTAACAGTTTAATGTTTTGATGTTTTTTCACATACTCGATTAGGATCTCCCGGGTGCCGTCTGTCGAACAATCATCTACAACAATGATTTCCTTGTTGATCTTTACAGCTTGAATTCTATTCAAAATTTTTTCGATGGTCGCTCTTTCATTGTAAACAGGCACCACTACAGACAATTTAATTTGATCGATCGATAAGGCCCGAGCCGGATCATAAGCCATCAAGTAGGAATCATTTTGTCTAGAATCCATATTCTTCTCTATACTGCCACATAGGGGGCATACGGTTGTTGATTTCATCTTCTCCATCCGTGGAATGGTTCTTTTCCAGAATCCTTAGTCAGTTTTATTTCGACCTCAGCCCTCATGGGCTCGAGGTGATGTTTAGCCGCTCTCAAGAGTCCAATTTATAGAGCCATCATTTTCGGATAATCCTCTTGCATCGCAAAGTAGAAGGGCTGTTAATATACTGCATTTCAAAAATAAAAGCAAGCCATATTCCATATCGTTTCGGATATCTATTGATCGATGATATTTTGATTCCCACCGACAGCCGTTCGATTTAGGTGGATGAGAGACAAAAAAAAGACCTCAAAGGTGATGGTCTTTGAGGCCTTTGGAGGATGACGGTTTTTTCTAGATGTTTATTTTATCAGCACCAGCCGTTTCATGTCGCTAAATTTACCGGCGGTGAGTTTGCAGAAATAGACGCCGCTGGCTACATTTCGCGCGTTCCAGGTAACGCTCTTATAACCCGCTTCTTGACGATCGTTCACAAGGGTAACGATCACTCGACCGGTGATATCCATAATCTGCACCTTTACGTGTGTGTCCTCCGGCAATTGATAGCGGATGACGGTCTCGGCGTTGAATGGATTGGGATAATTCTGTTCCATGGCATAAGTAGTCGGTATGGCAGCGATCTGCAGGGCCTCACTTGCCAATACCGCCCCTCCTTTGGCAGCCGTATCCAATCCGAATTCGACGATTTGCCGCCAACTACCCGTCGCCCATTTAGGCTCATGGAGGATAATCTTGACATATTTCGCCGAATAGGTTTGATCGAGAATGTAGTATTGCCAGTAAGGCTTTAGATTCGTGAGTCTGGTGATGGAGACGAAACTGGTCGGTTGATCGTTGGTGGAAGAAATCAAAATTTCCATATCGGTGGCTTGCCGACCCGCATAGGCATCATCGTCGGTGCCATTATCTAACTGGATGTTGACGCGATCGAAGAGATGGGGCTGACCATCGGCGAATTTGAAGATAGCCCAAGCTGGACCATGGGGAACATCGGCACCGCGGGCTGTAGTAGTGCCATCCCAACCATCCAAATCACCGTCAACGGCATTGTCCCAACCTTCACCCTTGGCAGTCGGGGTGCCTTTGACAAAAACCAATGCATGATGCGGTAAACCGGAACTACCCCCACCGCCTTCGGTGACATCCGTCTTGCCAAACATCACCTCACAAACTTCGCTTCCACCTATGGTTGTCTTTTCAATTAGGACACCATTGACAAAGGCTTTGAGCAGTTTCGGGCCATTGATTTTGGATTTGACATGGGTGGTATACACCCCCGGTGTATAGGCCTCTTCCACAGCGCCGAACCAGGTGTTGATGTGATCCTCGACACCGGTGTATTTGTCCAAAGCGCAGAAGCGGATGTCGGCAAACGTCTTGCCGGTCGATGGATTGCCATTGGCATCCTTTAGAGTCAGAGTGACGATGGCACTATCGATCCCGTCAGCATTGGGATTCCCATCAGCAGTCAATGTCGACTGGCCGGCATCGGCCAGGGTGGTTTGGGTGTACACCTCGAATTCGCCCAATTGCCTCCAGAAGCTTTCCGGCTGATCGATCACTAACTTGATATATTTGGCATCGGTGGCGGGCACGAGCCATTCGGCCCAATCGTCATCAAAATCGCAGGGGGTCAATACAATAGGTCTCTTTTCCGCGTCCAACAACAGGGAGAAATCAGCCTCTGCTAAGCCGGTGGTAGAGACAAAAACGCGGAAATGGCGTACCTGCTTTTCGCCACCACCCGTCTCCAACTGTTGGTCAGGTGAAGAACCTCTTTCGATGCCGGTATCGGTCATCATTCTGATTTTACCGATCTTTTTCACCCCTTCATCAAGGAATTGGAAGATAGCCCAAGGTTTGCCGGTAGCATCGGCGGTGACATGAGCGGTACCGCTAAACCAGTAAGTATCGCCATCGATGGCATTTTCCCAATTTTCGGTTTCATGGGCAGGGCTACCGGAGTGAAATTTCAAACAAGAATACGATAGCTCGCTCGGTCCGTACGGCGTGATGAACTGCAGATTTTCTTTGCCATTCAGCATGATATCATAAGATGTATTATCGATGGGCGTAGTCACATAATGATAATCATGATGCGATTTCTTTGGGCCGGTGTCACCATGTCCGTCGCCAAACTTCCAATGATAGCCAATGATCGGTTTAAGTGACCAAAAATTGACGCACAACGGTGGCAGACCGACGTTGCGATCGGAGTCAAATTGGCCACAAAAATCTACGTCCTGAATGAAAATGGGCAATTCGTAGGTGGAGCAATCATTCTCCGTATTGGGATCCGGTGGTAATGCGCCTTCGTGCTGGGGATGGCGATAGACTTCGGGTAAATAAACGCATACGCGATTGAGTATCGGCGTCCCCTGTTCCAAGCCGGGATCGAGCATAAAGGTAAATTCACTGGTCTGCGACGCGATCGGCGCCCAGGCCATGGCCATTGGGAACGTCCAAGTGATGGTATGCGTGCCAGCATCATAAACTCCGCCGCCACTAGCAGAAACGAATATAAGTCCTTGGGGCAAATAATCCACAACCGAGACATAAGAGGCGGGATCGATGGACCAATAATTATCCGGCCCAAGGTTGCTAACCGTGCCTATATATTTATAGGTCTGTCCCAATACCAGCTGATCCGTGACCGGAACATTATCCAAGGTATACACCGCTTTGGTCACGGTGAAATCGGAGTGGTCGTCATCGAAAATCCATAGGGTAGCTTGATTGTTGATCACAGTAACCCGGCCTTCGATGTCGAACAGTTGCACGTTGATGGATTCATCGGCTTCTACATGATTGTCATTGACGATGCGTACCTGCAATGTCACATACTGTTCACCAGTCGGAAAGGTGACATTCATCCCCATGTTAGCGATAAAATCCACGACTACCGTAGCTGTGCCTGAGAGCAATGTCGCCCAATCGAAACGGACGGTATGATTCTGCGCCACCGGCCGATCCAAGGCTACCGTCAGATAGCCGAATTTGGTCAGCGGCATAGGGTCTTCTTCTGTGACCCAGCTCTCTTCGATAGACAATTGATAGGGCTGATAGTCGTCATCGACGATGAGGACGGTTTGGGGACTATTCGGAGTCGTTAATTCAGGGGTAGTGCCACCATCCTGCCATCGCGGATTGGAGAGAGCAATGCTAAAGTCTTCATTGCCCTCATCGTCGTCGTCGTGAACGATCGCTATGGTGAACGTAGCCGTACTCGGTAAGAACCTACGAACTGTAATGGAGACCGTTCCCGCATTGCCGAGATAATCGGAGCCATGGGTGGCCGTACCATCGCTGCAGGTATAATCGACCAAAATTACACGGCCGTTATTCGCTAGTCCCCCTGCTGGTACCTGCAGCGTGATTGTCAGGTTGTGACTACCGCCGCCACTCCCCTCAGGATTGACGATATAAGGGGTGTTCAAAAACGAAATGGGCATCTGTGCAAAAAGCGAAACCGACCCCAGCCATACAATTGCCAGGCATAAAAAGATGACATAAAGGTAATTTTTCTCAACCATCATTTGCCCTTTCTTTATAAGTTAATTAATTGTTAGTGAAATAATGGGGTAAATTATGGGGACGACTATCCTTTAATTTTGGAGATTGGTTTGTGGTCAAAGGCTCATCCCGAGGCCTGGCTATATATGCTGGAGATAATCAATGATGGATCGCAGTATAACCCTCTTCTTGAATATATTGCGGCTCTCTCTTTAACCTTTTTGGAGGGAAATCTAAATTTGCCTGCCGCGTTATCAGAGTCTAATTATCGCATGATATTAAGTTAAATTAATTAATCTTTATCAATTTGTCAAGTTTATTTTTACAAAAAAAATAATTTATTTGTTAGTTAGAATCTATTCTCTCGAATAAGAGAATATTTTTATAACTATTAAGAGCGAACTGCTTGCGGAATTTGTAATCGCCTAATTGCATCATTTTTTGATAGAGCGCCTCATGATAGGGATGCATCCGGTAATCGGTAGGGGTTTGGCGATCATTCAGTAGCACAAATTTAGGATTTTTGGCAAAAATATAGCCTGCATAGTCGCTGAGTGTTCCCTGCTGGCGCAATCGTGGAATATTTTTATCCGTCAGGCCGATCATATCCATAACTTGCATGCCTGAATAATAGCCGATAGCACCGATTTCATTGGTCACCAGCCAATTCTGTGGCGAACCAATTTCCCGCAAATAGCGGCCAACAATGATGTGATTCTGGGAATGCATCGCTGGATTGATCGTCTCACCGGCATGCAATGCCCTGATCTGATAATGAGCGTGGACGGCGTTCAGGATAGTCGGCAGCGCCAGACAAATATGAATCAATCTCAAACGGCCAAATGACGACGATATCCAAGTTTTCATTTTTTCCAATCCGGCAAAGGCCAGAAGAATGATCAATGGCATCGCCGGCTGATAGAATCGGCCGAACGGCATCCAGTCTAAACTGCTGAACCAGATAAAAAACAAGGCCATCCCCAGAGTCAATACAACGCCGATGTGCCTGCGATTTACAAAAAAAAGCAGATAAATGACAGCAAACAGCAATATGATCTGGCCAGAGTCAAAGCTCTCATAAGTATAGCGGATGAGAATGATCAGATGATTCAACAAATAGCCCAGCAGGGTTGACTCGGGATGAATCTTGACATAGAAGGTGTTAGGCAACCATTCGCCATAATACAAAAGACGACCCGTATATAGCAGCAACAACGCCACAATAGGCGGCAGAAGAAAACGATAGCGATACCTTTGTTCCTGGCCTTCGCGTTGGAGGAAAGCCGCCAATGGCAAGAGATAGAGAATGCCTTCCGGTCGTGTCAGGATAATAGCAGCGCAGGCTAACGATGCGGAGAGGAATCGTCTTTCTAAAAGAAAGTAATTCATCAATAAAATTTCCATGGCAAAAAAGATGGTCTCCAGGCCGGAGATGCTGAAATAGACAAGTCCGATGCTGGTGGCTAAATACGTGCCCATCCAAAAGGATACACCTGCGGAAATGTCAAAATGATTTTGTGCCATTTTCTGCATGATCATCAACAGGATGATCCAGCAGAGGATGCCGAGGCCTTTAATGGCAACAAGCAAATCGATCGGTAAGAAAGTGCAGAAGGAAATAATGAGAATCCACAGCGGATTCGAAAATCCTTCTACACGTTCGCCGGCGTTGAAGACCAAGCCGTTACCCCGCATCAAATTCTGCGCATAGCGCATGGCGATGAAGGTATCATCCACGGTGCAATCGCAACAGCGCCCGACAAAATAAAGGTAGATGGCGATACAAATCACCATTGTGGCCAGTCGGATCCAGCGTCCTCTTTCATGATCCATTTTTCGTATTTGTTTCACCTCAAGTTATATTTTTAATCTGAATTATTCTTTAGCAGGGCTGCGCAAATAAATCCTTCTCCAGGAGTGGGTGACGGAACGTCATTCAACTTTATGGGTTGTCTGTAAAAATTGTAATAGTTTTTCTCTCATCTTATAGCGCATCTGCCCCAGATCGCTGAAGGGCCAACGTCGGCGATCATTGGCCTGATACTGCAGGGTAGATTGGTAGACCGGCTGGGTAAAACAGTTCTGCACCATCCCGTTGATTTCAGCCATACCCAGCAGATAGATCGAAACAACCACTATCCCTATGCCCAAATGGCTCTTGGACGCTGATAACCAGCGCCAGGTCCAGTTGACCAAAAGCACAACAGCCGCTAACGTTGGCAACCAAAGCAATCTCGGGGAGGCATCGAAACTGTTCGGCAACGCCGTGATGAAAAGCCATGATATCCACAACAAGTCCTTTCTATCGAAACTTTTAAGATAAAGGCTCCAATAGAAAAAAACCATCACGGTTATCAACAACAGCGAGGCGGTGAGAATATTCGGCATAAGGAACAAGGGATAAAAACAACTGATCAGTGCCTCTATATAGCGAGCGATCATGCCGGCGGCTGACAACAGGAAGTTTTGTGCAATGAAGGACTCTTGGGATAATCCCCTGGTGCCGATGAGACCGGTGCCAAAAGCGTGCCAGCGCAGGAGCAAATAGCTGAACAATAAAACATAATGCAGGATCAGCAACGGCCATAACTGCTTTTGCCGGCGTGCCCGAGTGAACCAGTACGCTGTCATCAACAGCGGCAGCGTCACGGCATTTTCTTTGCTCAAATAAGCGAGCGCGGAAAAAATCAGCGAGAGGATAAAATCTACCAGTTTCATTTCCTTCGCCTTGGCGGTGCGCAAAAAGAATAGCAGCGCCAACAGGTAAAAGATCAGGCAGACGCTATCGGTGCGGGTCGATATCCAGCTGCAGAGCACAGCATTACCGGGTAAGAACACCCATAGCAGACCGCTCAAGAACGCAATAAAGGGGGATAGCTGCAGGTGTAACAAGATGCGAAAAAAGACAAACAAAGCAGCGGAAATGAGCAAAAGATTCATTGAATGATAGAGCCAAGCGTGATGGCTGAATAGAGCAAATTCACCGGCGAATACGAAATTGATGAGCGGCCGGTAAAACCGATCGCCCCAGGGCTGAGAAAATTTGCCGATCAATTCTTCCCATGCATACGAGCGCACCAAAAGGTGATCATCATAGGTAAACCCGAACGAGAGGGTGCCACCATAAAAAGCCAAAAGCCCCAGCAGAAATAACAGCCAGGGCACGAAAGGATGCTTTGCCAGCCTATTTTCGAATGTTTTGATCGCCACAAGGTCACCTTGAATGGATTACTTGCCAATGAAACGTCTTCTGGTTGCTTATTGAATTGGTTTTAAACTTTTTATTAGTGGTGATTAAACTTTCGTTTTTCCTATTTTGCCAAGATTATTTCTTTTCATCATCATCTTTTATTTGCTTCGATCATAACATCTAAAGCCGTTTTCTTTTGGTTACGGCATCGATAGGTCCTATTAGCTTCTGATTGAGTCAGAAAGCAAAAGTTCCGGAAATACGATGGGTATTCCCGAGTTCGCTGGCAACAAAGGCGTAATCGATGGTGAAGCCATGGAGAGAAATACCGGCGCCAGCAGTTAGGTGCTTACGGTAATAGCCGCCTCGTAA
>FWWM01006115.1_pt1 | contig 25567 bp, 22 predicted proteins | sample 2228351 | NCBI WGS metagenome assembly FWWM01 (sample SAMEA103939774, study PRJEB20133) | metagenome
GGTCCAGCCGTGTTGCGTTCGACGATCTCCTCTGTTCTCACGTTTGCCGTAATCATCCTCATTATTCGGGTCATCGTAGGCGGCCCCGCCTGAACGGGCCGGCCGGCAGGAATCGGACGGCCATCGGCGGGGCGAATCAGCCTAGCCGATGGCCTTTTTTGATATCCGGCCTCTTCGATGGCAATCCCCGGCGCGGCGCGTGGGACAGCAGCTTTTACGCAAAGAGAGGGTATGGCGATGTCGAACTTGATGAGCGGCGCAAAGATGCTGCTAGAGTGTCTGGTTCGGGAAGGCGTGGATTGTATCTTCGGCTATCCCGGGGGCGTGATGTTGCCGCTGTACGACGTTATGTACGATCACCCTATCCGTCACGTTCTGGTGCGGCATGAGGAGAACGCGGCTTTTGCCGCCAGCGGGTACGCGATGTCGACGGGGCGCACGGGCGTCTGCTGCGCCACGTCGGGCCCTGGGGCGACGAATCTGACGACGGGCTTGGTGAACGCGATGATGGACTCGGTTCCGATCGTAGCGCTGACGGGTCAAGTGCCGACCAAGCTGATCGGCAGCGACGCGTTCCAGGAGGCGGACACCTTCGGGATCACGCGGTCGGCGACGAAACACAACTTTCTGGTGAAAACTCTGGCCGAGTTGCCGAAGGTGATCCATGAGGCATTCTACCTGGCGTCCACGGGGCGGCCGGGCCCCGTGCTGGTGGACGTGCCGAAGGATGTGCTTCAGGAGCAGGGGCATTACGCGCCGGTCAACCAGATCCACCTGCCGGGTTACAGAGTCTACACGGAAGGGCACGCCGGGCAGATCCGGCGGGCCGCGCAAATGATCTGGGAGGCGGAGCGGCCGTTTGTGTATGCGGGCGGCGGGATCATCGCCTCGGGCGCCTCGGAGGAGTTGCGGCGGCTGGTGGAGCTGGTCGACGCGCCGGCAGTTTGCACCCTGATGGGCCTGGGGGGGCTACCGTCGGAGCACCGCAACTTTATCAGCATGCCGGGCATGCACGGCAGCTATGCAGCGAACATGGGCATGACGCACGCCGATCTGCTCATTGCGGTGGGGGTGCGCTTCGACGACCGGGTCACCGGGCGGTTGTCGGCGTTTGCGCCACACGCCAAGGTGATCCACATCGATATCGATCCGGCGGAAATCGGCAAGAACCGCGCCGCGGACCTGCCGATTGTGGGGGACGCCAGGCGGGTGCTGAAAAAGCTGGTCAAGGTTCTCGAAGAGCTCGCGCCGTACCACGCCGAGCGCCAGGCGGCGGCCCGCCGCGCCTGGTGGGAGGAGATCCGGGCCTGGCGGGAAGAGCACCCGCTGACGCCGGTCATCTCCTCGACAGAGATCAAGCCTCAGCACCTGATGGTCGAGATTGACCGGCTGGCGGGCGGCCGCGCGATCGTTTGCGCCGACGTCGGCCAGCATCAGATGTGGGCGGCGCAGTTCATTCGGTTCAACGAGCCGCGGCTGTGGATCAACTCCGGCGGTCTGGGCTCGATGGGCTTCGGCTTGCCGGCGGCGATCGGGGCGCAGTTTGCCCGTCCGGACAAACTGGTGTTCGCCGTGCTGGGAGATGGTGGGTTCCAGATGTCGATTCCCGAGCTGGCGACGATTGTGAGCAACGGGTTGCCGATCAAAATCGTGGTGATGAACAACGGCTATCTGGGCATGGTCCGCCAGTGGCAGGATCTGTTTTACAACGACCGTTTGTGCGCCGTGACGCTGGACGGGTTTCCGAATGCCGAGAAGCTGGCAGCGGCTTATGGTTTTCCGGGCCGGACGATCGAGCAGCCGCAAGAGCTGCGGCCGGCACTGGAAGAAGCGGTGAACGAACCCGGACCGTTCCTGCTGAATGTGAAGGTGTCCCCGCACGAAAACGTGTATCCAATGGTGCCGGCGGGCGGGGCGATTAACGAGATGGTCTTCGGCGCGCCGCAGCCGGTGGCGACGCCGGATTAAGGTAAGGAGAACTCACAGCGATGCTACAGACGATATCCCTGCTGGTGGAAAACAAGCCGGGGGCGCTCATGCGGGTCACCGGTGTGCTGAGCGCGCGCGGATACAATATTGAAAGTCTGACGGTGGCCCGGACGCTTGACCCGGAACTATCGCGGATGACGATCGTGGTCGATGTGGACCCGAATCTGCGCCGGCAGGTGATCAAGCAGATGAACAAGCTGATCAACGTTCTTCAGGCGATCGACCTGACCGACGGGCCGGCGGTGACGCGGGAGATGGTGCTGATGCGGGTGAGGGCGCCAAAGGAGTCGCGCACGGCGATTCTGAAGGAAGCCGAGATCTTCGGCGCGCGGGTGGTGGACTCTTCCGTCGAAGGTTTCGCCCTGGAGGTGACAGGCGAATCGGAGAAGCTGGAAGAGTTCATCAGTGTGATGCGCAGTTACGGGGAGATCGAGGTGACACGTTCGGGCACGGTGGCCGTCTCGCTGGAGCCGCGGAAGCTGCGACTTTCCGCCCCGGTGCCCGCGGGAGAAGAAACCGCAAACAATGATCTGATGAAACGAGGAGTTCTCAATGGCTAAGCGGTATTACGAACACGATGGTGATCTGGCGCACTTGAAGGATCTGACGGTGGGCATTATCGGCTACGGCAGCCAGGGGCATGCGCACGCGCTGAATTTGCGGGACTCGGGGGTCAGAGTCGTTGTCAGCGAACTTCCGGGATCCGACAACTGGAAAAAGGCTGAGGCGGCCGGGCTGCCGGTGACGGCAACGTCGGAGGTGGCGCAGACGGGCGACATCCTGATGATGCTCGTGGCGGACCACGTGCAGCCGGCGGTCTATGAGAAAGAGATTGCTCCCCACTTGAAGGCGGGCAAGACGCTGATGTTCGCGCACGGCTTCAACATCCACTTCGGCACGATCGTGCCTCCGCCGGATGTCGACGTGTCGATGATCGCGCCGAAAGCCCCGGGACACCGTGTCCGGGAGCTGTTCGTCGAGGACGTGGGCGTGCCGGCGCTGCTGGCGATCCATCAAAACGCCTCGGGCCAAGCGCTGGAACGGGCCTTGGCCTACGCGCTGGCGCTGGGATGCTTGAAGGCAGGGGTGATCGAGACGACGTTTAAAGAAGAGACCGAGAGCGACCTTTTCGGCGAACAGGCGGTGCTGTGCGGGGGCTGCTCGGAGCTGATTCGCGCGGGTTTCGAGACGCTGGTGGAGGCCGGTTACGCCCCCGAGATCGCCTATTTTGAATGCCTGCACGAGCTGAAGCTGATCGTGGATTTGATCTATGAAGGCGGCTTGTCCTACATGCGGTTTTCCGTTTCCGACACGGCCGAATACGGCGATTACACCCGGGGCCCGCGGATCATCAACCAGCAGACGCGCCAGGAGATGAAGAAGCTGCTGGCCGAGATCCAGTCGGGCGAGTTCGCCCGGGAGTGGATCGAGGAGAACAGGACCGGCCGGCGGAATTTTCTGCGGATGCGCGAGCAAGCCCGCGATCAGATGATCGAGCGCGTTGGGGCCGATCTGCGGAAGATGATGACATTCTTGAAACGGCGCAGGGAGCAGGGCGTACCCGAAGACCAGAGTTCGGCCGCCGCCAATTGAACCAACGGCAGTCATGAAGATTTACACGTTTGACACGACGCTGCGCGACGGCACACAGGGCGAGACGGTCAATTTCACCGTCGATGACAAGTTGGCGATCGCGCAGAAGCTCGACGAGCTGGGCATCGATTACATCGAGGGCGGCTGGCCGGGGTCCAACCCCAAGGACAGGGAGTTTTTCGCCCGGGCGCGGCAACTGAAACTGGGACACGCCAAGATCACCGCTTTCGGATCGACGAGGCTGGCTCGGAACCGGGTGGATCGGGATCCGAGCGTGCTGGCGCTGGTCGAGGCGGGGACGCCGACAGTGTCTGTTTTCGGCAAGAGCTGGGATCTGCACACTCAGCGGGCGCTTCGCGTCACCGAGGAACAGAATCTCGAGATGATCGCTGAGACGGTGAAGTTCTTGAAGGACCACGGCAAGGAGGTCATTTACGACGCCGAGCACTTCTTCGACGGCTACAAGTCCAACCCCGATTTCGCCTGGCGGACGCTGGAGGCGGCGGCCAAGGCGGGAGCGGACGTGTTGTGCCTGTGCGACACCAACGGGGGAACCATGCCGGATCGGGTCGCCGAGGTTGTCGAGAAGGTCTGCCGGAGTTTCGGTCTGCCGATCGGCATTCACGCGCATAACGATTCCGACGTCGCCGTGGCCAACACGATCATCGCGGTCCAGCACGGGGCGACGCACGTACAGGGGTGCATTAACGGTTACGGGGAGCGGTGCGGCAACGCAAATTTGTGCTCGGTGCTGCCCAATTTGGAGCTGAAGCTCGGCTACCAGACCGTTGGCCGGGAACGGCTGGCCAATCTGACTTCCGTGGCCCGGTTCGTCGCCGAGCTGGCGAACCTGTCGCTGCGCAACGACCAGCCCTATGTCGGCCATAGCGCCTTTGCCCATAAAGGCGGGGTGCACGTCAGCGCCGTGCTGAAAGAACCGGCCACTTACGAGCACATCCGGCCGGAGCTGGTCGGGAACCGGCAGCGGGTCCTGTTGAGCGACCTGTCCGGCCGGGGCAATATCCTCTATAAGCTGAAGGAACACGGGCTGGAGGAGCGGTTGACCGACGAGTCCCGCCGGGAGCTGCTGGAGCGGATCAAGCACCTGGAGTACCTTGGCTACGAGCTGGAGGCGGCTGAGGGCACCTTCGAACTGCTCGTGCGTGAGGCGCTGCATCCTGGGCTGAAGCTGTTCGAGATCGTCAGCTTTGAGGTGTCTACGAGGATGTCGGGCAACCGGCAATCCCAGTCCACAGCCACGGTGACGCTGAAGGCCAGCGACGGCATTCACTCGGCCACGGCGACGGGCCATGGACCGGTGAACGCGCTGGACTTGTGTCTGCGGCAGTGCCTGTCGTCGCTGTATCCCCGGATTCGCGATGTGCACCTGACCGACTACAAGGTGCGCGTGCTGGACTCGCGGAAAGGGACGGCGGCCAAAGTGCGGGTGCTGGTGGAATGGTCGGACCGGCGGAGAAGCTGGGCCACCGTCGGTGTTTCGGAAAACGTCATCGAGGCAAGCTGGTTCGCCCTCACCGATGCCATTCGCCTGGAACTGATGCGGATGTTGGAAAAGGACGAAATCCTGGAGAAAGCCGTCGAAGACTATTGTTGGGGCGTGTAGGCGAAGCCGGCTTTCGGGCGCCATGCGCTACTTTTTCCGCCGCAGAATTCCGCCCTTTGACCGCGTGCTGCTGATTGAGAGCGGCTCGCGATCCCTGTTCGAAAATTTCCTGCCGGCCTTTTACCAGAAGCACGGACCTCGCATCGCCGACCTGGTGACCTGCTACCCCGGCCAACCCGATGCCTTCCAGCCCAGCCGGGGAAAAGTTTACCGCGTGACCGAGTATAGCGGGCGCTCAGGGCGCAGGCGGCTCTACCGCGAGCTAACGCGACGGAAGCACGAGATCGCAGTGGTGATCTGCTCGGGCGAGCCGATCATGACGAAGTGGAAATGGGTGCTGGCGGCGCGCCTGCCGGTAAAGGTGCTGGTGCTGAATGAGAACGGTGACTATTTCTGGCTGGACTGGGGGAGCGGGCGCATCCTCAAGAGCTTCATTCTGTACCGGGCGGGCCTGTCGGGGGCGGGTGCGGTCTCGACGCTGGGACGCCTGGCGGTGTTTCCTTTCACGCTCAGCTACCTGATACTCTATACTGCGTTCGTTCACGCCAGACGGAGGATTCGTTCATGAAAGCTATCGTTGTCCGCGAACACGGCGGTCCGGAGGTTCTGAAATACGAGGAGGCGCCGATACCATCGCCGGGCGGGGGCCAGGTGCTGATCCGGATCGCGGCCGCAGGCGTCAACTTCATCGACACTTATCACCGTACCGGGCTGTATCCCGCCGAACCACCGTTCACGCCGGGGATGGAGGCGGCCGGAACCGTTGAGGAAGTGGGCCCTGACGTCAGCGGTCTCAGCGCCGGCGACCGCGTGGCGTACGCGATGAGCCGGGGCTCGTACGCCGAATACGCCGTAGTGCCGGCGTGGCAAGTCGTTAAGATCCCGGAAGGGGTGGACTTCGACAGCGCGGCCGCGGCGATGCTTCAGGGCATGACGGCTCACTATCTGACTCATTCGACGTATCCGCTCAAGCCCGGCGACACGGCGCTGATCCATGCCGCGGCCGGAGGGACGGGGCTGCTGATCGTGCAGATGGCCAAAATGCGGGGGGCTCGCGTCATTGGGACGACCTCGACGGCAGAAAAGGCGCAGCTCGCCAGGAAAGCCGGCGCCGACGAGGTGATCGTGTATACAGAAAAGGATTTCCAGGTCGAGGCACGGCGGTTGACCGACGGCCGGGGTGTGGACGTCGTCTACGACTCGGTGGGCGCCGCCACTTGGGAGAAGAGCTTGGACTCGCTGCGGCCGCGGGGCCTGATGGTGACCTTCGGCAACGCCAGCGGCCCGGTGCCGGAGATGAAGCCGTTGCTGCTGAGCCAGAAGGGGTCGTTGTTCCTCACGCGCCCGACCCTGTTCCATTACTGCGCGAACCGCGACGAGGTGCTGGCCCGGGCGGGCGACGTGTTGAATTGGATCGCATCCGGCAAGCTGAAGATCGAGATTTTTAGGACCTACCCGCTCGTCGAAGCCGCCCAAGCGCATGCCGACCTGGAGGGTCGCCGGACGACAGGGAAGCTGCTGCTGCGCCCGTAAACCGGACGGGTTTCAGACTCACATCCCTTCGAACTGCCAGGGCGCGGGTGCGGCCGGGCGTGTGGCACGGAACAGCCATTGGCCGGGCAGAACCGGCAGCAGCGCCTCCGCCAGGCCCGCTGCCAGCGCCTGACGAAACAACCAGGCGGTGAAGAAGAGGCCGCCCACGCCTTTCTCACACTGCTCGTAGTAGTCCCGCGCCGGCATTCCTTGTAAGGCGGCCAGGCCGGCGAGCCGGCCGGTCCACAGTGCGTTCAGAATGCCGCTGCCCGTAAACGGATCGACGAATCCGAAGGCGTCGCCGGCAGGGTAGACCGCTTCTCCGGGCGGCTTCTGGAAGCGGCGCCCAAACACCAGCGGGCCGGTCGTCATCCAGGGGGTGACCCGCCTGAGATCCGAGAGCCTTTCGCGAAGCGCGGGAACGCCGGCGAGGAGTTCGTCGAAGCGGAACCGGTGCCTGCGAAGCACGCCTGCGGGAGCGAGCCCGCAGACATTCGTTGTGCCATTCTCGACCGGGCTGACGCCCGCATAGCAGCCGCCAAAGAAGAACAACTCGACAGCATCGTTCACTGGGCCCGCAAAGTGAGCCTTGAAACCGAACAGGCGCTGGCTCGCGGTTTGCCGGGTGGGGGCCAGGCGGGTCCGTCCGGTGGCGACCACGGTGGGGCCGCCGGTCCCCGAGGAAGAGCAGGTCCGGATGGAGGCGCCGCGCCGGATGGCTTCCTGGCGAAGGAAATGGTCGAGCGCATACCGGCTGAGGCCGCAGGCGGTCTCTGGCAGCCGGCAGCGCTTCTCCCGGCGCCCGACCAGGAGGCGAAGGAAGCGAATCGGCTCCGGCCGGAGCGCGGCAAAGCCCGAACCGACCCCGAGCAGGTCCAGCACCTCGGCGACGCCGGGTGAGAGGAACTCGCCACAGACCTTGTGCCGTGGGCCGGGCGACTTTTCGAACAGCAGTGCGATCGCATCGCCGGCCGAGACGGCAAGGGCGGCGGCCGCGCCCGCCGGCCCTCCTCCGATGATTTTTACTACTCTAGTTCCCATCCCGCCTCGCAACCAGCGACAGCCGGAACCAAGGCCAGTGGCAGCGGATCACCGCCTTTTCGAGCCCGGCCGCAGATGCCAACTGCGCCAGCTCACCGGGGTGGAATGAGGCTTCGACCGACGCCGGGCCGTCCGCCAGCGTGAGCCGATTCCACCGAAAAACCCAGCGCGTCGCGGGCAGGAAGTAGTACGCCAAGGGGTGGCGGTAAAGGTCCAGCGCAATCAGAGCGCGCCTGGCGATGGCGTACAGGCGCGCAAGCAAGTCTCTGACTAAGGGGTCCGGGTATTCGTGCAGCAGGAGCGAACAAAGGACCAAATCGAAGCTGCGTTCGTGCAAGGGCAGCCAAAAGGCGTCGGCCACGATGCGGGGGTCGGCGGCAACGGCCAAGTGCGCCGGCTTCCGGTCGGTTGAGGTGACCTCCACATTGTGGAAATACCGGCGGACACAGGCGCCGAGGTCGCCGGAGGCCGCGCCGACATCGAGCAGCGACAATGGCTCCGGATTCGTCACAAGTTCCTTGAGCAGAGTCCGGAGGATGCGGTGGGGTCCAAAAATGCGGTTAATCCGCGCGAGATCACTGAGATTGCCGGCGGCGTCTTCCGGGCTGGCGCTCGCAAGCAGTTCGCGACGCAACACGCGACCGTTCCGGCAAACCATGTCTGCTCTGGATGATACAATCCTTTGCAAGAGTGCTTCGCTCGGCCAATTGCATCCTCTAACCGCATGGACTCATCGGAATACCAGGCTCGGCGCGCGCGGCTCGGTGAGCTTCTGGCCGAGCGAAAGCTGGAGGCGCTGCTCGTTTCGGCGCCCGCGAATGTCCGATACCTGTCCGGGTTCACGGGCTCGAACGGATGGCTGCTAGTAAGCCCGCACAGAGCGATTCTTCTGACGGACCCGCGTTACGAGATCCAGGCGCGGGCGCAGACCGACTGTGCGGTGAGGATTTGCAAGGGGCAGTTGGTGGAGGCGGCAGGCCGGGAGATTCGCCGCAATCGATTGAAAAACTTGGGGTTCGAATCGAGCCTGCCATATTCGGTGTACGGCCGGCTGAGCGAACGGCTTCCGGCGGGTGTGCAACTGGTCGCGACAGCCGAGTTGGTGGAGCAACTGCGGGCAATCAAGTCCGCGGCCGAAATCGAGTTGATCCGCTCGGCGGTGAGACTGGGCGAACAAGCATTCAGCCGGGTGCTCCGGCGGATCCGCCCTGGGCTGCGGGAATTGGAATTGGCGGCCGAGATTGACCACGAAATGCGGAGATTGGGCGCCGACAGACCGGCGTTTGATACGATTGTGGCTTCCGGGGTGCGCTCCGCGCTGCCACACGCCGAGCCCACCGAGAAGCCGTTGCAGGCGAATGAGCTAGTATTGATTGATATGGGCGCTCGCCGTCGCGGGTACGTGAGCGATATGACGCGGATGGCTCACCTGGGAATCCCAGCCCGGTCCCTCCGGGAGCTCCACGCAGCGGTGGTTGAGGCCCAAGCGGCGGCGGTCGATGCCATCCGAGAGGGGGTCAGCGCCTCAGCCGTGGATGCGAGAAGCCGCCGCGTGCTCCGGCAGCACGGACTGGCCCGGCGGTTCGCGCACTCGACGGGCCACGGCCTGGGCCTGGAGGTTCACGAGACGCCGAGGCTGGGTAAGGGGGAGCAGACGCGGTTGCAGGCGGGGATGGTGGTCACGATCGAACCTGGCGTATATATGGAAGGTTTCGGCGGAATTCGAATCGAGGACGCTGTGGTCGTAACCCGCAATGGTGGCGAGGTGCTCACGGCGGTTCCGAAGGAGTTGCTCGTGATCTGACCCTCTGGGGCGGTTCACGGGAACTAGCTCATATGACACTGCAAGAGATCCGCGAATTAGTTCAGCTCGTACTTGACAGCGGCGTCGCCGAGCTGGAGGTGACCCGGGGCGAGAACACGGTACGCATCCGGCGCAACGCCGGTGTGGGGAGCCAAGAGATTGTGGTGGCGGGGCCGTCCTCTTCGCCGGTGGTTTCGGGTGTGGCGAATCCCGCGGCCAGTGCGGTTCGTGAGGCGCCGGCCGAGGAAGAAGACCACTCCCTGCACTACGTCAAGTCGCCGATCGTGGGCACATTTTACGAGGCGCCGGCGCCGGATGCGCCGCCGTTTGTGCGGGTGGGCGAGCGTGTGACGCCGGGACAAGTGCTCTGCATTATCGAGTCGATGAAGCTGATGAACGAGATCGAGTGCGAGCTGGCGGGGACGATCGCCGGCAAGCTCGTTGAGAACGGGCGCCCCGTGGAGTACGGCGAAGCGCTCTTCGCCATACGTCCGGACTGACGGGCGGCACGTTCACCAGGGGCCATGTTCCGGAAGGTGCTGATTGCCAATCGAGGAGAGATCGCGCTGCGGGTGATCTGCGCCTGTAAGGAGCTCGGGATCAGCACCGTGGCGGTATACTCGGAGGCCGACCGCAACAGTCTGCATGTCCGTTTTGCTGACGAGGCAATCTGCATCGGGCCGGCCAAGAGCAGCCGGAGCTACCTCGACATCCCCTCGATCATCAGCGCGGCGGAGATCACCAACGCCGACGCCGTTCATCCGGGCTACGGTTTCCTGAGTGAGAGCGCGGAGTTTGCCGAGGTATGCGAGGCTTCGGGGCTGTGCTTCATCGGCCCGAGGCCGGAGGTGACCCGCCTGATGGGCTCCAAGCAGAGGGCGCGAGAGGCGATGGAAAAGCACGGCGTGCCGATTCTTCCGGGTTCGCAGGGCATCCTCGGAAGCGCCGCCGAAGCCTTGGAGACTGCCCGCCAGATCGGCTACCCCGTGCTGCTGAAAGCCGCCGCGGGGGGCGGCGGGCGCGGCATGAGGGTGGTGCAGACTCCCGAGGAGCTGCCGGGCCTTTTCCAACAGGCGCAACAGGAAGCCGAAGCCGCGTTCTCGTGCCCCGATCTGTACCTGGAGAAGTTCATCATTGCGCCGCGCCACATCGAGTTCCAGGTACTAGGGGACGCCGACGGCAGAGTGGCTGTGCTGGGAGAGCGCGAGTGCTCGATTCAGCGCCGGCACCAGAAGCTGGTGGAGGAGGCTCCTTCGCCGTGCATGACGGCGGAGCTCCGCCGGTCGGTCTCCGAGCGACTGGCGGCGGCCTTGGCGGCGGTCGGCTACACGAACGCGGGCACGGTAGAGTTTCTGATGGACCGCGAGGGCAACCTGTTTTTCATTGAAGTGAACGCCCGGATACAGGTCGAGCACCCGGTGACGGAGTTCGTAACCGGCGTGGATCTGGTTAAGGGACAGCTCATCCTCGCGGCCGGCGGCCGGATCGAGGAGGTGGCGCCGGAACCCGTCCGGATGACCGGCCATGCCATCGAGTGCCGGATCAACGCGGAACATCCGGAAACGTTTGTCCCGTCACCGGGCCGGATTACAGGCCTGAACATACCGGGCGGCATCGGGGTCCGCGTGGACACGGCCGCTTACCAGGATGGGGTGATCCCGCCGTACTATGACTCACTGGTCGCCAAATTGATCACCCACGGGCGGGACCGGGCCGAGGCGATAGCGCGGATGCGGCGGGCGCTGGAAATGTTCGTGATCGAAGGGATTCATACCTCGATCCCGCTGCACCAGAAAATCCTTGCTCACCCGGATTTTGTGGCGGGCCGGCTGGACACGCATTTCCTCAACCGCTTGAACTGGAAGGCGGAGCCCGTTCAGACGGCGCGGGTCTGAGGAACGGCGCCGGCGAGGCCGCGGGCCAAGATGGCGCACTTTTCCCAGGCGGGCACGCGAATGCGGCGCCGGAGGACATCGTAGCCCGAGGCTTCGATGCGCTCCAACAGCCGAGAGTATATGTGGATCAGCGCCCACAAAGCCTTTCGGCTGGCCGGCGCCACCAGTCCAATCAAAGGCGCTGATTCCTCGTAATAGCGACGCGCGCGGCGGGCTTCAAATCGCATCAGCTCGATAAAGCCGGCCGTGGCCTCTCCCCGCCGCAACAGCTCATCGTCAACACCGAATCGCACCAGGTCTTCGGCGGGCAGATAGACCCGGCCGGCCAAGGCATCCTCCCGCACGTCTCGAAGGATGTTCGTCAACTGAAAAGCGACGCCGCATTTCTCAGCCAGCGGCGGGGCCTGGTCGGATTCAAACCCGAACACGTACAGCACTGACAGCCCGACAACGGAGGCGACGCGGTAACAGTAGCGGTACAGGTCATCGAAGCTCCGAATCCGCACCGGCACGAGATCCGACTGGACTCCATCGATCATTTCGTGGAAGTACCGCCGGGGGATGCCGTATCGGATTACGGTGTCCCGAAAAGCCGGCCAGCAAGGATGCGTTCCGGGCCCGCCGTCGAGTACGGACTCCATTTCGGCGCGCCACTGCTCCAACAAATGGGCCCGGGCGGTGGGACCGGACGACCCCGGCTCGTCGCTGAGATCATCGCAGACGCGGTTAAAGGTGTACAGCGCGCACATGGCGTCGCGCCGCTGCCGGTCTAACAGGAGGAAGGAGTAGTAAAAGTTGCGGGCGCGGGCGCGGGCGATTCTGCGGCAGTATGCGAACGAGCTCTCCAGCGATACGCTCATGCCGCTGTTCGCAGGGCGACTCTCGCCAAGCCGCCGAGCAGCAGGGCTGCCCGCTCGACCCGGGAGATTGACGGCCGTCGGGAGAGGACGTCGTAGCCCTGGCGTTCGATCCTGTCGAGCACGCGCATTCCGCCGCGGCTGAACAGTTCGATGTCAAGCGCCAGCCGGCGGTCCACCATCCGGGCCAGCGGGAGGCCTTTGAGGAAGAGCTCCCGGGTTACTCCAACGGCCTCCCGGACGGCCGCCCGGAAGCCCGGTGTGGGGCGGGCATCGCGGATGTCGTCGACCGAGCCGCCGTGGCGCTCCAACAGCTCCAGAGGGATGTAGACGCGTCCCTTGCGCCAGTCGGCGGCGACGTCCTGCCAGAAGTTCGCCAACTGGAGCGCCGTGCATGTGGCATCAGAGAGCGCCAGCCGCTCGCTGTCGGAATAGCCGCACAACTGGAGCACGAGCCTGCCGACCGGGTTGGCGGAACAGCGGCAGTAGGCAAACAGCGACTCGAAGTCACGATAGCGCGAGACGGTCTGGTCCTGGATGAAGGCGCGGAGAAGGTCGGCAAACGGCTCTTTTGGCAGCCGATGACGGGCGACGGTCTGGCGGAGGGCGATGAAAACCGGATGTTCGGCCCGGCCCTCATAGAGCGCATCGAGCTGGCTTCGCCACCATTCCAGCAGCCGGAGGCTTTCCTGGGGGCTGTCCATTTCATCACCGAGATCGTCAGCCCAACGGCAGTAGGCATAGAGGTTGTAGAAATCCTGGTGGAGCCGCGCGGGCAACAGAAAAGTAACCAGGTGGAAGTTCTCGTAATGGGTGGTGGCCAGCCACCGGGTGTAGGCGAGGGCTTCCTCCAAACGGTAGGATCGCTCGGAGGCGGCGGGCGTGCTGACGAATTCCTTCGGGGCCAGGAAGTGGTGTGGCACGGGGAGCGGCCCGAGTCAACTAAGGGATGATCGCGGTCTTCATATGACCGTTATGGCTCATCAGATGGCGCATCACCTCCAACAGGTTTCCCAGGGGTTCGACGCCATTGACGAAATCCCGCGCCGTGATCTCGCCGCGGGAGACGCAGGCGAGAGCCTTCTCGATATGCGCCGGAGTGTGGTGAAAGCTCGCCTTGCAGGTGATTTCCGAGTAGTGCAACAGCGCGGTATCAAGCTCGATGCGGCTGCCGTTCGGACAGCCGCCGAAGAAGTTCACCGTGCCGCCGCGGCGAACCAGGGTGACCGCGGCCTCCCAAGCCTCCGGCAGGCCGACAGCCTCGATGACGATGTCGGCGCCCCGGCCGCCGGTGAGGCGGCGTACGTCAGCCTCGAGATTCGACTGGCTGTCGCTAATCAACAGCTCGGCGGCGCCCATGCGGGCGGCCCGCTCCAACTGCGTCGGCCGCCTGCCGATGGCGATGACGCGAGCGCCGTGGAGGTAAGCCAGGCGGACGAACATAAGGCCGATGGGGCCTAGGCCGATGACTACGAGAGAATCGCCCGGGCGGACCTGCGTCTCCTCGAGGCCCCGGATTACACACGCCAGCGGCTCGACCAGCGCGGCATCCTGATAGGTGACGTGCGGAGGGATTTCGTGGGTGTTTTTCTCGACGATCCGCTGCGGAATCCGGATGTATTCGGCATAAGCGCCGTTGTTAAAAAGGAGGTCCTCACAGAGGTTTTCGGCCCCGCGCAGGCAATAGTAACACTGCCCGCAGGGCGCCGAGTTGGCGGCCACGATTCTCTGGCCGACGCGGAACCGAGTGACGCCGGGGCCGGCGGCGACCACATCGCCGGCCAGCTCGTGCCCAAATAGCGCGGGCGGCACGATCATGCGGGCATGATAGCCTCGCCGAAACACTTTGACGTCAGTGCCGCAGGTCAGCGCGGCCTGAACCCGGACCAGTAGATCTCCGTCTCCAATTTCAGGAACGGCCACCGGTTCGATGCGGAGGTCTTCTTTGCCGTAGAGAACGGCGGCCAGCATCTGCGTTTTCACTTACGACGTCCTTTGGGGTAGAACCACAATTTTCAACGATTTCGCGTCCGGATGCAACGCCAGGTCAATCCCCCGCCTGATCTGATCCAGGGGGAGGCGGTGCGAAATCAGCTTTTCCACAGGCAGTTTGCCGGAAAACACCAACTCGGCCGATTCGCGCTGCAACTCGACGGAGGCGCTGTAGCAGCCGAACAGGGTCCGCTCCTCTCTACAGATGGCCGCGCCGGAGACTTCGATGCGCTCCTGATCGGAAGTCTGCGCGAACAGCAGAATACGGCTTCCGGGGCGGGAGCATTCAACGGCTTGACCGACGATGCCGGGGGCGGAAGCGGCGACAATCACCAGATCGGCGCCGCGGCCTTCCGTCATCGCGCGGATCCTGGCGGCAATCCCGCCGTTGCGAGGGTCCCACGCCGCCTCGGCGCCGAGCTCGACGGCGAGCTCGCGCCGGCGGGGCCAAATGTCGGTGGCGACGATTCTGGCGCCGCGCAGGCCGACGAGCATGGTGAACAGAAGTCCGATTGGGCCCTGGCCGAGTATGGCTACGACTTCCCCGGGACGGGGATCGGCCTCGACGACCGCCTTGAGGCAGGTATTGACCGGCTCGACCAGGCAGGCCACCTCGAAGGGCACACCCTCCGGGACCTTTTCGACGCCGCGGCGAACGATCCAGTCCATGACCCGGACGTATTGCGCGAAGCCGCCACCGGCCGGCTCGTAGCCCGCGGTGATCCCGACGCGTTTGTAAGTATCGCACTGGGCATAGAGTTTCCGGTCGCAGTAAAAGCACTTTTCACAAGGAACATGATGGAAGGCGACCACGCGGTCGCCGGGCGCAAAGCCGTTTACGCCATCGCCGGCGGCGATGACGACGCCGGCCGTCTCATGTCCGTAGATGCGAGGAGGGGGCAGCAGATCGTGCTCGATCTTCTTGAGGTCGGTGTGGCAGATGCCGCAACTTTCCACGCGCACGAGCAGCTCGCCGGGGCCGATTTCCGGCACCGGAAGCGATTCGATGCGGACGGCGCCGTTACCGCGGTATACCGCGGCCCGCATGGTAGCCGGCGCCGGCACGTTAGAACTCGCAGCCGGCAAGAAATTCTCCCAACGCCAGCGCCGCCCTGCGGCAGCGGTTTCGCAACCTCAGCAAATCGGCGACCCGTGAGGGGCGCCGCAAGGCGGCGGCGACAATCTTCCACCGCGGCAGGCGGCCCTCCCGGGTGCGCAGCGGGTTAAAGTCCAGAAAAAAGCCCTCCGCGGCGGTATCGGTGACAACCCGTACGCAGTAGAAGGGAAGGTTCCAGCGCGCGGCCCGCTCGGCGACCGCGGCGGCCTCCATTTCGACGGCCTCGGCGCCCCCGCGGTGCAACTCCGCTTTTTCATCAGGTGTCTGCACGACCCGGTCCACCGAGATCAGAGTACCGCAGCGGAAAGGGTAGCGAGCCCTGGGCAGCCGCGCAGCAAAGCACCGGCCCGTATCCAAGGCCAGCACGGTGGAGGCGACGAATACTTCTTCCGGTCGGAGAACGGGGGCGAGGCCACCGCAAAAGCCGACGCTGGCCACGACGGTGAAATCCGCCCGCCGGCGGGCGGTCTCGACGGCGCCCGCGGCGAGGTTGGGGCCCATGCCGTTGGCTACGAGCAGCCACCGCTTGCCGAGCCCGTCGGCGCAGGCCGCATATTCGACCGGCCAAGCCAGCCGACGAAGCGGCTTGAGGCGCCGGCGAAGCCCGGCAAACTCGTCAGGCGAGGCGGCCACTAAGAGGATGGTCTCCACTTCCGCAGTATCCGTTCGAACGAAACCACTCGACAGCCCGCCGCAAGGCGTCGCGAACCGGCCCGGGCGCATACCCTAACTCCCGCGCCGCCTTGTCGTGAGAAACGAACATCTTCTTGCGAGCCATCCGAACTCCATCGAGCGGCGCTCGGGGTTGCCTGCCGGTCAGACTTGCCCACGCCGTGCTAAGCATTGCCACGCCCAGCGCGACCGGGTAGGGAATGCGCAAGGTCGGCGCGGGCAGACCAGCAATATCGGCCAGCGTCTCAAATATGGCTTTCAGGGTGAGATTCTCACACCCAAGGATATAGCGTTCACCGGGGCGCCCGCGTTCGCAGGCTAACAGGTGGCCGGCCGCGACGTCGCGCACATCCACGAGGTTCAACCCGGTGTCCACGTAGGCAGGCATGCGGCGGCACAGGAAGTCGACGATGACGCGGCCGGTCGGTGTGGGCTTGACGTCGTGATCACCGATCGGCGCGGTCGGGTTGACGATCACGACGGGAAAACCGGCGGCGGCGGACTCCAGTGCGATGCGCTCAGCCAGGAATTTGGATCGCTTATACGCGCCGGCCATGTCGGCCAGGCCGACCGGCGTCGTCTCATCGCCGATGCCGGAGGCGGGGATGCCGACGCAGCCGACGGTGCTGGTGTACACGAACCGGTCGACGCCGGCGCGCCGGGCCGTCTCGAGCATGTTCCGCGTGCCCTCGACGTTAGACCGGTACAGCTCGCGCGGATCACGGGCCCAGAGTCGATAGTCGGCGGCGACGTGGTAGACGACTCCGCAACCGGCAACAGCTCTGCGGAGGCTGTCCGAATCCCGCAAGTCGCCTTCGCGGATCTCAGCCCCTTCGAGTTCGCGCACGCGAGCGCGGTGGCGCACGAGGATGCGGACAGGGTGGCCGGCGGCCAGCAGCGCCCGCGCTACGTGCCAGCCGAGAAAGCCTGTCGCACCGGTGACGAGAGTTGGCTTCACCAAGGATCTTAGCGCAGCGCCCAGCCGAGCAGACGGAAGTGGTCGCTGAACTTTCCGTTGATGCCGAGGGCGGCCGAGGGTTCGTATCCGCAATGCACCATGCAGTGTTCACAGCGGTGGTCATTGCCGGCGCCGTAGTTTTCCCAAGGCGTTTTCGTCATCAGCTCTTCAAAGGTCTGGTAGTGCGCATCGGTGATCAGGTAGCAAGGGCCTTTCCAACCGCGGACGTTATAGGTCGGATTTCCCCAAGGCGTACAGGGCAGCTCCCTCGTCCCCTTGAGGAAGTCCTGGTAGACGGGCGTCGTGTTGAGGGGGAATCTCCGCGCCAATTCATCGATCTGGCGGAACTTCTCGTGGACGTCCTCGCGGGTGAGGAAGATTTCGCGGTTGTTGACTGCCGAGTAACCGTAGCCGGGCGAGATCATGTGGCCGTCCAGGCGGAGCGGCGCCAGGTACTCGAACAGAGCGGCGATGTCGCGCATGTCGGTTTGCTTGTAGACCGTCGTGTTCGTGCAGACCCTGAAGCCGCCCTCTTTAGCGGCCTTGATTCCTGCGATAGCTTCGCGGAAGACGCCCTCGCGCTCCACCGCCAGGTCGTGGGTCTTCTCGGTTCCATCCAAGTGGACGTTGAAAAAGAAGCGGCGATCCGGCGTGTATTCATGGAGTTTCTTCCGGATGAACATGCCGTTCGTGCACAGGTAAACATGCTTGCCGCGGCCGAGGATCTCCCGCACCAGGCGCGCCAGATCGGGATGCAGCATGGGCTCGCCACCGCAGATGGATACGATGGGCGCCCCGCATTCGTCGACGGCGTGAAGACATTGCTCGACGGACAACTTCTCGGTGATCGTCGATTCGTACTCGCGGATGCGCCCGCAACCAGTGCAGGTGAGGTTACAGGCATGCAGAGGCTCGAGCATCAGCACCAGCGGGAACCGCCTGTCAATCAGCGGGTGCGGGCGGCGCTTTCCGTTGGGATCCGTATTCAGAATGCGGAAGGGGCCCGAGCCGGCCGCCTGGGCTGCCCGGCTGGCCTGCCACGCGGGCTTCGGCCGGATCTTATTCCGGGCGATGTACAAGGCCATGCCGGCGGTCATCGACAGCGGGAATCTCACCGCGCACCTCCCCGGCCCTGCTGTTGTGATTTCCAGTACGTTCCCAACGCCAGCAGCGGGAAGTAATGCCGGTACAGGTGGTAAGTCAAATAGAAGACACGCGGAAAGCCGGTGCCCGTGGCCAGGTCTTCTTCCCAGGCGCCGTCGTCGCGCTGGTTGTCGATGAGATACCCCACTCCCCGCCGCACGCTCTCGCTCCGGACATCACCGCTCGCCAGGAGTCCGAGCACGGCCCAGGCGGTCTGCGAGGCGGTGCTGGGCGCCGGCACGTATGCTTCTTCGCGGTAGCTCTCGCAGCTTTCACCCCAGCCCCCGTCGGCATTCTGAATCGAGCGCAGCCACTCTCCAGCGCGCAGCACATGGGCTTGCCGGTCGCTTTCCCCGGCCGCCCGCAAGCCCCGCAGGGCGAGGAAGGTTCCGTAGATATGGTTCACCCCCCACCGGCCGAACCAACTGCCATCCAGCTTCTGCGTGCGGAGGAGATACCGCACACCGCGGGCCACAGCGGGGTGGTCCGCCTGGAGCCCGTGCGCGCACAGGGCCTCCAGCACACGGCCGGTGATGTCGGGACAAGTGGGGTCGAGCATGGCATTGTGGTCGGCGAAGGGAACCGATGCGAGGGGACTCCAGTTGTTGTCGACGTCAAAGGCCGCCCACCCGCCGTCTCGCGACTGCATCGCCAGCAGCCAGTTCCGCGCGCGCCTCACGGCGGCGTTCTGGGCGGCCCGGTCGGAGGCGCCCAGACCGCGGAGCGCCAGCAGCACCATCGCCGTATCGTCGATGTCGGGATAAAATTCGTTGGCGAACTCGAAGTACCAGCCCGAGGGCTCGACGTGGGGCCGTTTCATGGTCCAGTCGCCGGGCCGGCGCACTTCCTTGCTCAGGAGCCAGTCCGCGGTCGCGGCGAGCATCCCTTCCGGGGCCAGGCCCGTCTCGGTGAGTGCGAACGAGGCAATAGCCGTGTCCCAGACGGGCGAAAAGCAGGGCTGGAAGAAGAAGCGCTCTCCGTCGTCCACCAGCAGGGCGTCGAATTGGCGCTCGGCCTCGGCGCGGTCGGCGTGATCCGGCGGATAGCCCAGCAGGTCCAGCGCCATGATGGCGTACATCATCGGCGGATAGATCGCCGCCAAGCCGTCCGAGTAACGCGTGCGCTCCAGAATCCAACGTTCGGCTCTGCGCAAGGCCGTGCGGCGAATGCTGGCCATGTGGAACCGCTCCCAAACTTTGAGGAGTCGGTCGAGGTGCAGGAAGAAATTCTGCCAGCTAAGCAAACCGTTGGCAGAGGAGTAGGCCAGCGGCTTTTCCGGCCGGAACAGCTCCGCCAGGTTGAATCCCTCGGGTACAGGCCGGCCGGGGTTCAGCGCCTGCACGATGGCCAGCGGAATCACGATGGCGCGCGTCCAGGAGGACATCTGGTAAATAAATTTGCCCGGAAATAGGATCATTTCGACGGGCACCGAGGGACAGAACTGTTTTGGATAGAGGCCGAACAGGCTGAGATTGATCTTGACGTAGCTGTTGGCCGCCTGGATGCCTCCGAGGTCGAGGATGCGCTGGCGGGCGCGGACCATCCTTGGGTCGGTCGCTGCCAAGCCAGCCAGCTTCAGCGCGAAGTAGGCCTTGACGGTGGCACTCACATCGGCCGGTCCTTGCGGATAGACATTGAAACCCCCGTCGGGCAGTTGGCGGGCGAGGATGGACCGGGCGGCCTTTTCAATCCGGGCCCGGGACGGCGGATTCCAAACGCCGCCCTGGGGCGGGTGGCGCCACAGCTCCAGCAGGATGAAGTCGGACTCGAGCGTCGTATCGGCGGTCAGCTCGCCGCACCAGTAGCCTTCGGCGTGGCGCCTGGCGAGTAAGGCGTCGGCTGCGCGCCGCGCAGCCTCCAGCGCAGCTGCCTCCAAGGCGCCGGCAACCTGGACCGGGATGCTCATGGCAGCGCAATCGTCGTCAGTTCCGGTGAGGCATGAGATAGTTCCGGCGGCAGGGCAAACCGAACATCCTCTTCTTTGATCCGCATCTCCTCCACATCATGAAAGCCGTAGCCGGCCAGGAAACGAACGAGCTCGTCAACGAGATGTTCGGGGGCGGAGGCCCCGGCGGTGATGGCGACCGTGTTAACGCCTTCCAGCCATTCCGGCTGCACTTCGCGCGCATCATCGACCAGGTAGGCCCGGACGTGCTGCTGCCGGCAGACTTCCACGAGTCGGCGGGAGTTCGAGCTGTTGCGCGAGCCCACCACCAGCAGCAGGTCGCAATAGGGCGCGGCGGCCTTGACGGCTGTCTGGCGGTTCTCAGTGGCATAGCAGATGTCTTGCGCCGGCGGGCCCTGGATTGACGGGAAGCGTTTCTTGAGGCGATCCAGGATCCCCTGGGTCTCGTCCAGGCTGAGCGTCGTCTGGGTTAAATAGGCCACGCGGTTCGGATCCCGGACTTGGACCCGGTCGGCCTCCTCCTCGCTGGAGACGATGAGGGTGGCGTTGGGGGCCTCGCCCAGGGTGCCGATGACCTCGTCGTGGTTGCGGTGACCGATGAGCAGGATCGTGTAGCCTTGCTTGGCGAAACGGACGGCTTCCAAGTGGACCTTGGTCACCAACGGGCAGGTGGCGTCAATCACCTGAAGTCTTCGGGCTTTCGCCTCGGCGCGAACCTCCGGAGCGACCCCGTGGGCGCTGAAGATAGCACGGGCGCCCTCGGGAACCTCGGACAACTCCTCGACGAAAATCGCGCCCAACTGGCGGAGTTCATCCACCACGTGCCGGTTGTGGACAATCTCTTTCCGCACGTAGATGGGCGGGCCGAACATCTCCAACGCAATCCTGACAATGTCGATTGCGCGTACGACGCCGGCGCAAAAACCCCGCGGCGTCAGCAACAGGATCTTTTTGCGTGATGCCCCCTTGCCTCCCAGAACGCCAGGTTGCATAAACCATTCAATTATATCAGCCAGCCGGAGGCTTCCGAGCACGATCAGCCGCCGCCGCGCCATAATTTAGCACATGGACAGACAATTCGTCGTGATCTTTGCCGCCGGAAGCCTTCTCCTCGGCGGTTGCGGGAGCCGCCAAACCGCGCCGCCCGCAGCCGGGCCAGCGGCGGCCGGCGAGATCGTAAGACTCGACCCCGAAATGGACGCTATCGTTGCCCCCGGCTCGAAGATCGAAAAGCTCGCCGGCGGGTTCCGCTTCACGGAAGGGCCGGTATGGATCAAAGAGGGATACCTGCTGTTCAGCGACATACCCGAAAATGTGATCCGCAAATGGTCACCCGACGGGCAGGTCACCATCTTCCGCGAAAAGAGCGGTTATGAGAAGGCCGACGCGCCGCCCGGCGCCTTCATCGGCTCTAACGGCCTGACGCTTGATTCCGACGGCCGGTTGACGATTTGCGAGCATGGCAACGGGCGGGTCACGCGGTTGGAAAAGGACGGCTCGCTCACCGTGCTGGCGGCCAAGTACGAAGACAAGCGGCTCAACAGCCCGAATGACGCCGTGTATAAGTCCGACGGGTCGCTGTACTTTACTGACCCCCCGTACGGGTTTCCCCAGCAGGACCAAGATCCCAAGAAAGAGCTGGATTTCAATGGCGTCTACCGGCTCAAAGATGGGAAGCTGACATTGCTGACCAAGGAGTTGAGCCGGCCCAACGGCCTGGCGTTCTCGCCGGACGAGAAGTACCTCTATGTCGCCAACTCCGACCCTGCCCGGAAGATCTGGATGAAGTATGAGGTGGCCGCCGACGGGACGCTGGCCCGGGGCGAGGTGTTCTTCGATGTAACAAGGGAGACCGAGGAAGGCTTGCCTGACGGGATGAAGGTCGATCAACAGGGGAGGCTTTATTGCACGGGGCCGGGCGGTGTCTGGGTGTTCAACCCCGCCGGGAAACACCTCGGCTCGATCAAGCCGACGGAAACGCCGGCCAACCTTGCTTGGGGCGACGCCGACGGCAAGGCACTCATTACGGCGCGCACCGGTTTGTACCGGGTGCGGCTGAATGTGGCCGGAATTCGTCCTTAGCCAGGGGGAATGATCTGATCGCGGGGCTGGCGCCGGCAGCGGCGGCCGTCGCGTCACCCATCCTGGTGGCTCGCACCGGCCGCGGCACCGATCACTCGGGCGTCGCGGCGGTGACCCCGGAGCAAGATACCTGGTGGGGGGATCGCTATTGGAAGACTAGCCGCAATAAGCACCGGTGGCCTTCCGCAGACGGCGCTAAGCGTCAATAAGGGGCGATCTCCTGCTGCCAGCACTCGACGACGACGGTGGATTTGCGGGCCTTTTCGCGGATCGATCCGGCGTCGAGCGGCTCGGGGGCCAGCGCGCTCTCGTACGGCACGCCAGTGTTCTGAAGCAGCGTGCGGACTAAATCGGATTTGAGGGCGAAACTCACTTCTTGGGCGGCATCGGCGGGCAGAATCGGACTCAGGGGACTTAGCAGGAGCCCGACGACGGACCCGGTTCGGTCCAGCAACGGTCCGCCGTCCTTGCCGGGGTGGACCGGGGCGGTAATCCGCAGCATGCGGGTGTCCCCCTCCGGACCCACCGTGCCGCGGATTCGGCCGGCCTCGAAACTGAATGCGCCGGCGGAACGGCCTTCGAGCACATAGCCGGCGGCGTAGATCTCGTCCCCGAGTCGTAGCTCCTGCCGTTCGCTGAAGGCGACTGGGGGCGGCGCGGAGCGGATCGGCTCAAGGACAGCAAGATCCGTAGGGCCATCCCACGCCAGGACATTGCTGGCCTGGCGGTGCTCACCGAACCTTACGGCGGCGACCGGGCAGCCGGCGACGACGTGGTGGCTCGTCACGACGTGGCCGGCCCGGCTGACGACGAAGCCCGTTCCGCTCGCTGAAGGTTCCCCGAAAAACGATGGGGCCGGCTCGGTCAAGTGGGAGGGTGCGGGTGAAATCGCCTGCGAGGCCTCCGAGGGCCGAGGCTCGACCGCGGGGCTGGAGCGACGCTGCTCCCAGGCAGCCACTCGTTCTCGCGCCCGCTCGAGCTGCTCCGGCGTTACCAGACCGGCCAGAATCTCACGGTTTTTCTCAGCGACCGGATCGCCCTGCCCGGCGGCGAGGGTGGCCCACATCAGCGCCTCGACATAGTCCTGCGGCACGCCCCGCCCATTGAAATACATGAAGGCGAGGTTACTCTGAGCGTCCGCATAGCCTTGATCGGCCGCCATACGGTACCAACGGACGGCCTCGGCGTCGTCCTGCGGGACGCCGTCGCCGTTGGCATAGGCGAAGCCGAGGTTGTATTGCGCCACCGCGCTGCCTTGCTCGGCAGCCATGCGGAACCAGCGGGCGGCTTCCGCCGGGTCGCGCGGGACCCCCTGGCCGCCGGCGTAGGTGGTGGCCAGCCAGAGCTGAGCCTCTACATTGCCTTGCTCGGCGGAGGCCCGGAACCAGCGGACGGCTTCCGCCATGCTCTGGGCGGCGCCGGCGCCTGACGCGTAAGCACGGGCCAGTTCGTACTGTGCGGGTTCGTAACCCTGCTTTGCCGCGGCAAGATACCAGCGGACTGCCTCCGCCGGATCTTGGGGCAAGCCGGAACCGGTGGCGTATGCGCGGCCGAGCTGAAACTGGGCCGCGGCGATGCCCAGATCGGCGCCAGTGCGGTACCAGGCCGCCGCCTTCGCCGGATCCGCCGGAACCGAGCGCGTGCTTTCGAAAATGAGGCGCAGGCCATACCGTGCGCCCTCATGCCCCCGTTCGGCCGCCGCCCGGTACCACTTCACAGCTTCCCCATCATCCTGCGGCACCCCTTTGCCGTTGGCGTAGGCGAAGCCGACGGCGTAGGAGGCCTCAACGTGCCCTTGGGTGGCCGCGGCCCGGTACCATTTCAGGCTCTCGACATCGTCCTGGGGCACGCCGCGGCCGGCGCCATACATGCGGCCGAGCTCGTATTGCGCCTCGGCCACGTTTCTGCCGGCGGCGACGCGGTACCAGCGGGCAGCTTCGGCCAACTCCGAGGGAGTTCCGCCGGGTCCGGAGAGCGCGCGGGCCAGGTGCAATTGCGCCTCGGCATGCCCCTGTTCGGCGGCTTGGCGGAACCACTGCACCGCCTCGGACTCACTCCGGGCGACTCCTCTGCCGGTGGCGTAAGCGACGCCGATGCGGAACTGGGCGTCGGAGTGGTGCTGCTCAGCGGCTTTCCGAAACCAGGCGAAGGACTCGGCATCGTCTCGCGGAACCCCGCGTCCGGTGGAGAACAACACGCCGAGGGCGTACTGAGCGGCCACGTGTCCCTGCTCGGCCGCGGCGCGGTACCAGCGCGCCGCTTCCGAATCGTCGGCTTTCGGCACGCCTTTGCCGCGCGAGAACATGAAGCCGAGAGCGTACTGGGCGTCGCGGTGACCCAGCATGGCGGCCCGCGAGTACCACTTGACCGCCTCGGCGTCATCGGCGGTCACGCCGGCGCCGTTGGCGTACATGAAACCGAGGGTGAATTGCGCCAAGGCGTTACCCTTTTCGGCCTCGGGGCGCAGTTCGGCAAGAGCGGTCTGGAAATCGCCTTCCGCGTAGGCGAGCATCCCCCGCTTCAGATCGGCGAGGGCCGGCGCCACAGCCGCCAACACCGACCCGCAAACGAGGGCCGGGAGCCGGCGCCGAACGATCCATAGAATGCGCACCTTCTTACTGCTTAGCCTAGCTTAATTCGATCCACCTTAAGGGGACGGCGGCGCGTCTTCAGGAGTGATCTGAACGGCATCGACGGTGAGAACTCCTTCGGCGCGCGCGCTGCCCAGCGGGCGTTCGTGTAGAAGCGCCAGGCGCCCGGCGGTCATCTGGTTTGGGACCCGAAAGACGAGATTCAAAGAGCCTCGCTCCTGACAGAGAAGGGAGCCCGACGTCAGGAGGCGAGGCCCGCCGTCGCCGGTGGCGTGCAGTTCCCAGCGCAGGCCGGTTAGGGAACCCGGCGTCATGGGCAGCGAAGCGGCAAAACCGTAACGGCAACTCAGCCGATAGACGCCGCCAGGCGCCAGCGGGATGAACTGCCAGAGCAACTGACAGCGCTCCGGCTGCCGGCCGCTGAGCGACACGCGTAGACCGGTGGGCCGGGCATGAGATACGTAGGCGCCGGGATTGTCGACTATTCGCCAGTCGAAGCCACGGCCCAGGGGCAGGGAGCGAAACCGGCCGTTCGTAATGACGGGTCCGCGGGCAGGGTCGAGGGGGGCATGCGGTGTCAAGCCGGCGCCCGCGATCGAGTTCCAGACGGCCAGGGCAAAGCGGAATTCTCCAGCAGCCAGAAAGCGGTCGGTAAGGCCGAGGAAATAGTCCGTTTCGGCGGCGGCGGGGGAGGATGCATGAGTGCCGCAGAAACCCTTCCCACTGGACGCGGCAAACTGACGGCACACGCCCCGCTCGCGCCGCTCGTC
>FWWM01006122.1_pt1 | contig 25550 bp, 18 predicted proteins | sample 2228351 | NCBI WGS metagenome assembly FWWM01 (sample SAMEA103939774, study PRJEB20133) | metagenome
CCAGGTCCAGGGCCAGGGAGCCGGTGGGGATGACCTCCACCTGGAGGTGGGTGGCTTCCCCCAGCCGCATGATGGCCCCATCCCCAAAGCGCTTGAGGATGTCGCCCAGGGCGCGGTCAAGCGCCGCAAACCGCCCGTTTTCACTATTTCCACTGTGACTCATGACAAATGCCTCCTGACTGTAGAGTAAAGGCGGGAACCTTGATCAGGAGTATAGCACAAATGTTCTAATTTGTCAAGTGTGTATCAGCGCTCTATCCAGGTGCCCCATCCCAGCCCGCCTCATGAACAGAATATTATGGCTGGTCCCCAACGGGGGAGCGGCGATTGAAGCGAGGAAGACTTCATTCGGGCGATGCGCGAGGGGGTGACCCCCAGGGCCCCCCCATCTCGCGATGCCTCGTTACGCGCAGATGAGCACCGACGACTTGCGGGCGATTTATATCTACCTGCGCAGCTTGCGGTAGGGAGGCTCTATGGCAAAACGAGGATGGCTGGAGCCCTCCGACATCGTCCAGCCATCCTACCCTACGAGCGATGCGCCTCCCTCCAGCTCATCACCTGCTCGGTCTGGGAGCGGCCCGATAGCGTTCACACTGCGCGGAGACCCTTTCCGGGTAAGCGCTTAGCAGGCACTCAAGCCGGTTGAAACCGCTTGCAGGTGCGGTGAACATCGCCGTGTAGCGGGCTTCGCTGGGCCAGATAGCGGTATCCCCACCGGTAGTCACATTGGCTGGCGTGCCTATCGCTGCGCGGATGATGAGCCCAGCCGCGCCCAAGAGCACGACTATAACCAGCACACTGAAGAAGCGATTGAGAAACATGTGAACCTCCTTTTGGCTTGATCTTTGTTTGACCTCAGTACTTGACATCACTCTAGCAGACCGGTGTCATTGAGCGTCTATCAAAGCGTTAATTCAGCGTCTATTCAAAGGCAATTTGGGGGCAATTGCACCAGGCAAGCAGTTCTACTATACTTAAGCTGGTGGTTGGTTGCGCGAGGGACGCGACCCCTGTCATGGGGTAGTGAATGCTAGAAGTCAGGCTGCTTGGGCGGTTTGATGTGCGGCTGGATGGTCGGCCCATCGCCCTTCCCTCACGCGCTGCACAATCCCTTCTCGCCTATCTTCTCCTGAACCCTGGAACGGCACATCGCCGTGAGAAACTCTCCGGGTTGCTCTGGCCCGATACGACCGAGGAGAACGCCAGGCGCAATCTGCGTCAGGCGTTGTGGCGTATCCGCCAGGCGCTTGGGGCGCATTCTGACTATCTCTTAACGGACGACATCTCCATCGCGTTTAACACAGACGTGGACTACTGGCTCGACGCTGCGCTCCTGGAGCACGCCAGTGGACGGGAGTCGTCGGATGAGTTGATGCGTATGCTGTCCGATTACCAGGGCGAGCTTCTGCCCGGATTCTACGATGAGTGGGTGATTCTGGAGCGGGAACGGCTACAGGTACTTTTTGAGCACAAGATGCAGCTCCTCCTGGAGCGCCTGGTCCAGGAGGAGCGCTGACCCGATGTGCTTGAGTGGGCCGAGCGCTGGATCGCGCTGGGGCAATCCCCCGAACCGGCCTACCGCGCGCTGATGGTCGCCTATAGCGCGCTCGGTGACATGTCCAAAGTGGCGTCCGTCTTTGAGCGCTGCGTCGCCTCCCTGCGCGACGACCTCGGCGTGGAGCCCTCCGAACAGACACGCGCGCTGTATGAGCAGCTCTCCAAGGGTAAGGGCCTTCCCGGTATCGCGCCGCCCTCGCCCCTTACACGTCAACGCACTACCAACCTGCCCGTCCCGCTGACCAGTTTTGTCGGGCGCAAACGGGAGATCGCAGAGATCAAGCAGCTCCTATCCACGGCGCGCCTGCTGACGCTCACAGGCGCAGGTGGCAGCGGCAAAACACGGCTGGCGATCCAGGTGGCGACCGATCTGGTGAGGCAATACGAAGATGGGGCGTGGTGGGTTGAGTTGGCCGCATTGACGGATGCCGCGCTCGTGCTGCAGACGGTGGCGAGAGCACTCGGCGTGCACGAGCTGCCTGACCAGCCCTTGGTCGAAACGCTCGCGAATGCTCTCCGCTCTAGACGCCTGTTGTTGGTGCTGGACAACTGTGAGCATCTCGTTCATGCCTGTGCCCAACTGGCTGAGGAATTGCTGAGCGCGTGCCCGCATCTACAGATATTGACCACGAGCCGTGAGGCGCTGAATATTCTGGGCGAGACCACCTGGACCGTTCCACCGCTTTCTCTCCCCGAACCTCACCACGTACTACCGCTCCAAGACCTCAAGGCATATGAGGGAATTCAGTTGTTTGTCGAACGCGCCAGCGCCGTCAAACCCGGCTTTACACTGACGGAACAGAACGCGCTGGCCATCGCGCAGATCTGCCGACGGCTAGATGGTATTCCGCTGGCGATTGAGCTGGCGACAGACCGGCTGAAGGTCTTGTCGGTTGAGGAAATCGCGGCGCGGTTGGATGACCGGTTCAGCTTACTGACCGCTGGCAGCCGCACGGCGCTGCCCCGCCATCAAACCTTGCAGGCGACTATTGATTGGAGCTATGACTTGTTGACGGAGCCGGAGCAGAGGTTATTCCGCCAGTTGTCGGTGTTTGCGGGCGGGTTCACATTGCGGGCGGCGGAGGCAGTCGCCGATGATGAATGGCACATACTGGACTTACTTACGCACCTGGTGGACAAATCGCTCCTGATAGTAGAAGAACGCCAGGGCGAATCACGCTACCGCCTATTGGAAACGATTCGGGAGTATGCGCGCGAAAAGCTGGCCGAGGCCGGAGAAGTTGAGATGGTGCGCAACCGTCATCTTTGGTGGTTGTCGCATGGTCATTACCACGAAGCGCTGGAGCGCTTCAGGCAGATGCTATCCCAACCAGGGGCATTAAAGCGGACATTGGCGCGCGCGAACGCACTCATCGCGGCTGGGTTTATATACTGGGCACTTGGTAACGAGGCCGTAGCGCGCCCTCTGCTCGAAGAGGCGCTGGCGATAGGTCGCGAGCTGGGCGATGAATTGAGTATCGCCAGAGCCTTACTCTATCTGGGTGCTGTAGCCTACAGTCAAGGTGACCACACGGCGGCGCGGTCGTTGATAGAGACAGGGCTAATGGCATGGCGAAAGCTGGGTTCAGCAGGTAAGCACGGCGTGGCTTGGTCGCTTGCTAAGCTAGGGGACAGCGCCCTGTATCAGCGCGACTACGAACGGGCACGAAAGCTGTGTCAAGAGAGCGTCGCCTTACTCGAGGAATTCGGGGACAAAAATCTCCTGGCTTATCCGCTTCGCCGTTTGGGACAAGTGGCATTGCATCAGAGGGACTACGGAGAGGCCGTTGCGCGATTCAAAAAGAGTCTAACTCTAAAACTGGACGTCGGGCACAAGCAAGGAGTTGCCCCGTGTCTCGCAGGATTTGCAGGAATCGCAACGGTACGAGGACAGCCGATCCAGGCTGCGCGATTGCTTGGGACGGTGGAAGCTATACTCAACGCCATTGCCATTCCATTATGGCCTGTTGACCGTATAGAATATGAGCACTATATCACTGTGACGCGCGCTCAACTTGACGAAGCGACGTTCATGGCGGCATGGGCCGAAGGGCAAGCGTTGACACTTGAGCAAGCGGTCAGTTACGCCTTAGAAGAGGCCCGCGAATAATCGGTTGATCGGTGAATCAAAGACCTCCGAGGTCTCTCAGACCTCGGAGGTCTGGTCAGCTCCCCGGCCTGCTGCCGCACCCGCTCCCACGCCGGCACGTTCTCTTGGGCTGCTATTTTGCTTTATAGACTTCGCGCCGGTGCTTAACGAAATGCAGCACGATAGTTTCCTGTGCCCTGTCAAATGTGTAGAGGACGCGATGATCACCCACGCGCAACTTGAACACACCCTGCCATTGCCCGGTCAACGGTTCCGGTGTAACAAGGTCAGGGTTTTCAGCCGGCCAATGCAATCACTTGAGGACCCGTTGGGCGATGGGCCTGCTCAGGCGAGCCTAATCAGCTTCAGCCTCAGGCGTAAAGCTGACCTGATACATTTCACCAGTTCAGGCCCAACTTCGCTGCGACATCCGGTGCCGGTATAGTCTCGCCGCCTGCCTGTACAGCCTCAAGCGAGCGTTGGAGTTGGGCTTTGAATTCTTCGCGCAATTCCAGCCCTTCATCGGGGTCGCCGAATATCTCCAGAAGCGTTTGGGGAACGGTCTCTCGGATGAGGGCCTTCAACTCGTCTACGGTTAGCTCGGCAACAGTCAGGTGAGCCATCGTGTACTTCTTCATTAGTCTCAGCAGATCACAGGTTTGTCATGCTGAGCCTGGCGAAGCATCTCTTATGAAGCTCACAAGAGACTCTTCGCTGCCCCTTCGCTGCCCCTTCCCCTTCGCTGCGCTCAGGGTCAGGGCTTCGGCTCAGGGCTTTGGCTCAAAGTGACACTTCTGCGATCTACTGAGTCTCAGTAGATCACAGGTGTGTCATGCTGAGCGCAGCGAAGCATCTCCAATGTATGTTCAGGGGACCCTTCGCTGCCCCTTCGCTGCCCCTTCCCCTTCGCTGCGCTCAGGGTCAGGGCTTCGGCTCAGGGCTTTGGCTCAGAGCCTGCCCTGAGCCTGGCGAAGGGGTGACACTTTTGTGATCTACTGAGGCTGGGGGATGTACGTCACCCCGCCTTGAGTTCACCCCATTGTACTCACTTTGCGCCCCGCTCTGCAACCCGCACCCGCTCCCACGCCGGCACGTTCCTGTCCTGCTCCTGCTGCAGCGCACGCAACTCAAAGATTTGATCGCGCAGGAGCGCGGCCTTTTCAAACTCCAGGTTGGCAGCCGCCTCCTTCATGCTCTTCTCCAACTCCTTAATCAGCCGGGCGATCTCGGCCTTGGGTAGCTCGCGGGTCGCCTTATACTCGGCCCTCTCCTCAGCCACCGCGCGCACCCGGTCGGTCAGGTCGCGCACTGCCTTGACGATGGAGCGGGGCTCAATGCCGTGTTCCTGGTTGTACTTCATCTGGATGGCGCGGCGGCGGTTGGTCTCATCAATCGCCCGGCGCATAGACTCCGTGATCGTGTCGGCGTACATGATCACCTTGCCGTTCACATGCCGCGCCGCGCGGCCAATCGTCTGGATGAGCGCCTGCTCGCTGCGCAGGAAGCCCTCCTTGTCGGCGTCCAGGATGGCGACAAGCGAGACCTCCGGCAGGTCCAGCCCCTCGCGCAGCAGGTTGATGCCGACGACCACATCAAACACGCCCAGCCGCAGGTCGCGCAGGATCTCCACGCGCTCAATCGTCTGGATCTCATGGTGCAGGTAGTGCGCCTTGATCCCGGCCTCCAGCAGATAATCGGTCAGGTCCTCGGCCATGCGCGTCGTCAGTGTGGTGACCAGCGCCCGCTCGCCGCGCTCCACGCGCTGGCGGATCTCGCTCAGCAGGTCGTCAATCTGCCCCTTGACCGGCTTGACGACGACCTCCGGGTCCACCAGCCCGGTGGGGCGGATGATCTGCTCCACCACCTGCGAGGACTTTTCCAGCTCATACGGCCCCGGCGTCGCCGAGGTGTAGATCACCTGGTTGACGCGCTCCTCCCATTCCTCAAAGCGCAACGGGCGGTTGTCTATGGCGCTGGGCAGGCGGAAACCGTATTCCACCAGCACCTCCTTGCGGCTACGGTCGCCGTTGTACATGCCGTGCAGTTGAGGGATGGTCATATGGCTTTCGTCCACGATCATCAGGTAGTCGCGCGGGAAGTAGTCTAAGAGCGTCCAAGGGGGTTCACCGGGCTGGCGGCGGTCAAGGTGGCGCGAGTAGTTCTCAATGCCGCTGCAATAGCCTAGCTCGCGCAGCATCTCCAGATCGTAGCGCGTGCGCTGCTCCAGCCGCTGCGCCTCCAGCAGTTTGCCATTGGCCTTCAGCCACTTCAGGCGCTCCTCCAGTTCCTGCTCAATGTCGTGGATGGCGGCGCGCAGTTTCTCCTCCGGCGTGATATAGTGCCGGGCGGGGAAGATCTCAATCTCATTGAACTCCTGGAGCACCTCGCCGGTGAGCGGATCGATCTCCACAATGCGCTCCACCTCATCGCCCCAGAACTGGATGCGGTAAGCCAGTTCGCTGTAGCCCGGTTGGATTTCCAGGGTATCGCCGCGCACGCGGAACTTGCCCCGGCGCAGTTCCAGGTCGTTGCGCTCGTAGAAGATGTCCACGAGGTGCCGCAGGATCGCCTCGCGGCGATAGCTCTCGCCCCGGCGCAGGGTCAGGATGACCTTGCCCCATTCTTCCGGGCTGCCAATGCCGTAGATGCACGAGACCGAGGCGACGATGATCACGTCGCGGCGCGAGAGCACCGCCGAGGTCGCCGCCAGCCGCAGCCGGTCAATTTCATCGTTGATCGTGGCGTCCTTCTCAATGTACAGGTCGTGCCGGGGGATATAACTCTCCGGCTGGTAGTAATCATAGTAGGAGACGAAATACTCTACAGCGTTCTTGGGGAAGAACTCTTTGAACTCGGCGTAGAGCTGCGCGGCCAGCGTTTTGTTGTGCGCGATGACCAGCGTAGGCTTCTGCCAGCGCTGGATCACGTTGGCCATTGTGAACGTATTGTGAACGAAGACCCCACCGCGCCCGGTCAAGAACGTCTCATATCCCTCCACGCTAAAATCGTAAACGAAGTCACCTTGGGCAGGAACTGTCTCAATAGCCTCTAGTGGTGACCAGTGTACATTGGCCAGGCCAATGAAGGCGGGGTCGTTAATAGCAAGTGCCCGGCAAAGCCGCACGAACAGCGCACGTGAGGGATGCCGTGCGCCATGCTCAACAGCAGAGATCATACTGCGTGCGCAGCCCGCCTGTGCAGCAACTTCTCGCTGAAGCAGACCAGCGCGTTGACGCTCAGCCAGAAGGCGCTTCCCGACGCCGTAGACAACGTCTACATTGGTATTGGCGAGTCGTACACTGCGGGCCAGTGCCTGGTTTTTGCGGCCGCTCAGGAACCCAATCTGGGCAGCGAAGCGTTCCAAATTCTCTGCGCCAGAGATGGTCAGATGATGGTATTGGCCGTATTCGCCGTTGGGCTTGCGCTTTTGGACTTTGTGTAACCGTGCCCAAATACCGAAGCGTAGCAGTGCCTCCGCCAGATCAGCAGCCAATTCCCGGCTTAATGTCACGGCGGTAATCCCATGCTTCTCCACACTACCATCGCCTTCAAAGTAACCACGGAGTAAAGCGGCTAGCATACTGTTGGAGAGTTCAGGCCAACAGGCAGGCAGGCGCTTGGTTCCGGCACTACCACCCATCAAGGCGTGGAAGAGGTCGCGCCAGGCGCGAGCAGCGATGACAAAATCGCCATCTATACGGCGATAAAAGGGGATACTGCAGGCACGCAGGCAACGTTCCACTTCAGCCTGCACTTCGCCCTCTCGCACGGAGAGTAACAAGAAGCGACCAGCCGCATGGCCCTCCGCAAGATACTCTCCCCAGAGAGTAGCCAATTCGTCGCTCAGTTCCACCCGCGCCGGGAACCCATAACGCTTACCGCGCAAGTATAACGGGTCCAGGGTGACCACTCCTTGTTCCAGCAGGGCTGTTGCCGTTGTCAAACTCACCCCCTCTCCGTTATGGCGTATTCTCCACACCTTTTCGCGGGGATGCGGGTAAGACGGCGCAAGTGCGACTGTAAGGTCATCCTCGGAGAGGACGAGGTCGCCTAGGGTTACACTGAGGCCGTGGCCGGTGTCCTTAAGTATTTCAAGCGCATTCAATGCAGTCAGCGGCACGGCGGGTTCAGGGGTCTGTGTAGGGAGTGGGAGCGCATCGCCAACTCGCAGTGCATGGCTGGGCAGGAGATGAAGTTGGCCATCGCGCAGCACCCATACACTATGGTCACCCGTAACCACAACTTCACGCCCGCAGGCAGTTCGGAGGCGATAGAGGCGACCAGGGCTGCGATGGCGGCTCAGGCCAATGATGCGCCGCCATTCCACCCGACCACTCTGCGGGTCCCAGGCAAGCACGCGCCAATCACCCGGGGGCACGGCCTCCAGCGATTCAGCAGGATGCTCTGATCCGAGGATGAGATCGATCAGTTGGCCGATGGGGCCGCGATAAACGTGCGCCGCGTTCAACTGCACGGTAACCGGCTCATCCCAGGCGACGCTTTTTCCCGTACCAGTTGCACCCAGCAACGTCTGATGCTTATACCCGCGCCGCAGCCCTTCAACCAGCCGCTCAATCGCCTGCGGCTGGTCGCCGGTGGGTTTCAAATGGGAAATGAGTTCAAAGTCAGGCATCTGCCCTTTTGCATCCTTCCATCCAAATCCAAATTTAGAGCGGTCAGTAAGCGAAGTATAGGACAGATGTTCGGCCCTGTCAAGGATCACCTTGATGGGGGATGCATTCCCCATTGGGGGACAGCCCTGCGACGGCAGGCGCGCCTGGGGGAGGGAAAAGGCCGCCGCCGATTAGAAATCGGCGGCTTCTTCTGAGAAACCCGCGTAGCGGGTTGGATACAAGTCGCCGGAGGGATTTTATCCCCCGGCGGTGGCCAGGGCGCAATGAATTGCGCCCCTACCCTCAGGCACGCCTTCAGCCGCAGGGCTGCTATCCCAATTTTACCGCGCCGAGGTGTTACCCTCAGAGGAACTGCTGGCGATACCAGGCCAGGAAATCGCCTGGCGTGCCCAGAGGAAAGGGGACAACCCCTCTCAGGTCCGGCTGATCCAGAAAGTGCTCCCGATCCAGCGTCACGAAGTAGTCTACCCCGGCGGCCCAGGCCGCTGCCAGGACCTGGGCATCGCCGGGGTGGCCGGTCAGAGCCTGGCTGGCCTGGACAGCATCGGACGTAGGCCCGGGCACGACCTCTACACGACTCCGGTCCAGCAGTAGAGTCAGCAGCCCCAGTGTCTCAGGCGCCTTGCGGCGGAGGGCGCCTTCCGCCTCGGCCAGCACCTGGGGGCTCACCAACAGCCGGATGGCCCCAGCCTCGCCCAACTTAAGGATCATGCGGGCTCCCCCTTTAGCTGACCAGATGCCAGCGAACAGGGCACTGGTGTCAAGAAATACACTAACCCTGGGCGGCATACCGCTCGCGCTCCTCGCGCAACGCCCGCAACAGGGTCTCCAGGGTTTCGCCCCGGTCAGTGAGCGCCTGGGTCAGCCGGTCGGCTAAGGCATCTATCTCAGAGCGCTGAGGGCTGAGGACAAAGACCCCGCCCAGGTCAAGCAAGGTGAAGCGGTCGCCGGGCCGCAGGTTGTAGCTGGTGCGCAACGCCTTCGGCAGGGTGATCACACCCCGCTGCGCCATTTGTAGAGTGATGGTGTCGGCCATAGTTACCCCCTGATTTTCTGTTTTACTGATTAACAGTATATCAGAACCGACCTCCCTGGTCAACAAGCGGCTGCACACCCCTCAGACGCGCCTTCAGTCGCAAGGCTTGTGTGTCACCCCCTCCCCGGCCCTCCCCATCCAGGGGGCGCTGTTTGCCCCCCCACCCTGCCCATGTTATACTTCCTGCGCCTTGCTCACCCGGAGTCAGAGCGTAGCGTCCGGGTGGCCGCTGACCCCCGGCGGCGCCCGATTACCCGATGGAAACACTGGTCTCACTTGATCTGGAAACGACCGGGCTGGACCCGGACCACGACGCTATCACTGAAGTAGCCGTCATCCGCTTTCGCGGCGACGAGGTGCTGGACCAATGGCGCACGTTCGTCAACCCTGGCCGCCCCATCCCGCCCTTCATCCGCGAATTGACCGGCATCCGCCAGTCCGACGTGGATAATGCGCCGCCTTTCTCCAGCATCCGGGGCAAACTGGCGGAGGCCCTGGGGGCGTATCCCATTGTCGGCCACAACATCAGCTTTGATCTGGCCTTCCTGCGCCGCTATGGCCTGTCGTTCGCTAACCCGGCCTTTGACACGCGCGAACTGGCGGCGATCCTCCTGCCCTGGGCCGGGCGCTTCTCGCTCAAGGAGCTGGCTGACCGGCTGGGCTTCCCTCATCCGAGCGTGCACCGCGCCCTGTCCGATGCCGACACCACTCGCAAGCTCTTCCTCTATTTGCTGGAGCAGGCGAAGCGGCTGCCCGAAGCCGTCTTGCGCGAGATCGTCGTCGCGGCGCGGCGCATCCCCTGGCCGCTTAAAGCCGTATTTGAGGAGGCCCTGGACTCCGTCTCCTCCCCGTCGCGCCCCCGCCATCAGGCCGGCCCCGATGATGGCCTGGGGCTGTTTCGCCGCCTGCCCCTGGAACGGCGCACCCTACGGAAGGCAGCCGCGCCCCAGCAGCTTGACACCGATCAACTGGCCGCGCTTCTGGAGGACGAGGGCGCCTTCGCCCGGAAATTCCCCGGCTTTGAGCACCGCCCACAGCAGGTGGAGATGCTGCGAGCCGTGTGCCAGGCGCTCTCCAGTGGCCGCCATCTGATCGTGGAAGCGCCCACCGGCGTGGGCAAGGGCCTGGCCTATCTCATCCCCGCCGTCCATTGGGCGGTTCAAAACGGCTGCCGTGTGGTCATCTCCACCAACACCCTCAACCTGCAGGACCAGCTCATTACGAAAGACATCCCCGCGTTGCGCGAGGTCCTGGACCTGGACTTTCGCAGCGCCATGCTCAAGGGGCGCTCCAACTACCTCTGTCCGCGCCGCTTCCAGGCGCTGCGCCACGCCGGGCCGACCAGCGTGGACGAGATGCGCCTGCTCGCCCGGCTGCTCATCTGGCTGCCCACGACCGAGACCGGCGACCGCGCCGAGTTGAACCTCTCCTCGCGTGAGACGGCACTGTGGGCCAGCCTGCTCTCTGCGGAGAACGACCTGTGCACCCATGAGCGCTGCTCTGCCTTTGGCGGTGGCATCTGCCCGCTCTACCGCGCCCGCCGCCAGGCCGAGGCCGCGCACATTGTCGTGGTCAACCATGCCTTGCTCCTAGCCGACATCGCCACCGAGAACAGCGTCTTGCCGGAATATGACCACCTGATCATAGACGAGGCCCACCATCTAGAGGAGGCGGTGACCAACGGGCTGAGCTTCCATACCGACCGGGGCGAGATAGAGCGGCTGATCACCGAGATCGGCCGGCCCCGCGCCGGGCTGATCGGCGACGTGCTGGCGGCCTGCCGCCGCAGCCTGCCTGAGGTCATCCTGGCCGAGGTGGAGAGCCACGCCGCCCGGCTGAGCCACACCGCTGAGTTGATGGTCAGCTACGTCGCCGATTTCTTCGGCGCGGTCACAGCCTTCCTGGAGAACCAGCGCGAATGGAATGGGGGGGAGTACAGCCAGAAGTTGTGGGTCACGCCCGCTGTGCGCCAGCGGCCCGGCTGGGAGCGCGTGGCGGCGGCCTGGGAGAACCTGGCGCTGCACCTGGGCACGCTGGCCGGGGGCCTGGCGCGGCTGGGCAGCGACTTCGCCAACCTGGAAGAGTACGACATCCCCGACTGGGACGAACTCCTGGCGCGGATCATGGCCGTGCAACGCCGGCTGGCCGAGGTGCGGACACACACCGATGCGCTCATCGCCCACCCCTCCGCTCAAATGATCTACTGGCTGGAGCTGGATTGGCGCGGCCTGGCCTCCATCCACGTCGCCCCGCTGGAGGTGGGCCCGCTGGTGGAACGCTATCTGTTCAAATCCAAGGCGAGCGTGGTGCTCACCTCGGCGACATTGCGCACGGGGAAGAGCTTCAGCTTCATCAAAGACCGGCTGCACGCCTGGGAGTGCCAGGAACTGGCCGTAGGCTCGCCATTTGATTATGAAAACAGCACGCTTCTGTACCTGGTCACTGACATCCCGGAGCCGGACCAGCCGGGCTATCAGCAGGCGGTAGAGCGGATTCTGGTGGAGCTATGCAAAGCGACGCGGGGGCGGGCGCTGGTGCTGTTCACCTCGCACAGCCAGCTCCAGGCCACGGCCCGCGCCATTGCCGACCCCCTGGAGCGCGCCGGCATCCTGGTCTTTGAGCAGGGTGAGGGCGGGTCGCGCCGCCAGTTATTAGAGGGCTTCCGCCTGAGCGAACGGGCGGTGCTCCTGGGCACGCGCAGCTTTTGGGAGGGCGTGGACGTGCCTGGCCAGGCGCTCAGTTCGCTCATTATCACGCGCCTGCCCTTCACCGTCCCCTCCGAGCCTATCTTCGCGGCTCGCAGTCAGACGTTCAAGCAGCCCTTCCAGCAGTACGCCGTGCCGGAGGCCATCCTGCGCTTCCGCCAGGGCTTTGGCCGCCTGATCCGCAGCCGCCGTGACCGGGGCGTCGTGACTATCCTGGACCGGCGCATCCTGACCAAGGCGTATGGCCGCCAGTTTCTGGAATCCCTGCCCGCCTGCACCGTCCGGCGTGGCCCGGCTGCGGCGCTGCCCGCGCTGGCCGCCCGCTGGATTGATGGCCCAGAGACGGGAACAGAAGCCGGGGTGAGCGCGTCTTTCAGGCAACGGTGATCAACTCCCAACAGCCCGCAAGCCGCAGCGTAAACGGTGCGGTACGGCTCAGGGCGACCTTTTTCGTGGTAGCTCTCGTCCTGCTCGCTGCCGTGCCCGCCTGCCAGGTCACGGTCAGGATCGGGCCGCCCGCTGTGCCCACCCCGACGCCGACCCTGGCGCAGGGCCGGATACCGGCCTCCACGGCTGCCCGCCGCCCGCTGTCCCTGCCGACGAACACGCCAGGCCGCGCGCTGCCCGCTCCTCCGACTGCACTCCCTACGGCCATCCCGCCCGGCCCGGCGGCCAGCGCCACGCCAACCGTCCGGCCCACCGCCCGCGTGCCGCAAGCGCCCTGGCTCTATCCACGCGCCAACGCGCACAACACAGCCTCCACCGACCTCAAGGGCCGCTTCACCGCTCGCCCGCGCGTCGCCTGGACGTTTGAGCCGCCTGCCGGGGAACTGCTCCCGGCTTACCTGGTCGCGGGCGACCTGGCCGGACAGGGACGGCTGGAGGTCGTCGTGGCGGCCTCCGGCTTCGGCCCGTTTGACAACTATCTCTATGCGCTCCGCACCGAGAACGGCAGCCTGTATTGGATGGCGCCGGTGCCTTTCATCGTCCGTTGGGCGCCGCCGGTGCTGCTTGACCTGACCGGCGACGGCAGGCTGGACCTGGTGGTGGGCGGCTCCGGCGGCGAGGGCCGCGTTTGGGCGCTTAACGGCCAGACAGGCATGGAACTGTGGCACAGCCAACTGCGCACCGCCACCACCGGCATGACCGCCGGTGACTTTGACGGCGACGGCCTGCCCGATGTCTTCGCCACCGACTATAGCAGCCCGACGCGCATCGCCCAATTGCTGGATGGGCGCACCGGCCAGCAGCGCTGGCAGCGCAACCTCAGCGGCACGAACTACAACATCCCCCTGGCGCTTGACCTGGACGGCGACGGCAGGCAGGAGCTGGTCTTCTCGGCCCATGACCCCAGCCGCTACCGCGAGCGCTTCTACGCCCTGCGCCTGGACGGGCGCAGCCTGTGGGAGATCGTCTCCACGCCTACCCGCGAGCAACTGGCGCGGGCGCGCGCGGAGACCGGCCACATCACCGAGTTCGGCTACACCTCGGCGTTGGCCGCCGATTTCAACGGCGACGGCCAGATTGACATCGGTGTGGGTACGGACTTAAATTACTACGTCTTCCGCGCCGATGGCCGCACGCTCTGGCAGGCGCCTACCGGCATGTTGGGCAACAATCTCATCTTTCGCACCGACCAGAATGGCGAGCAGACGGTGATTGACAGCCATTACAAAGTCACCGACGCTGCCGCTGACGACCTGAACGGCGATGGTGTCCCCGACGTCGTCTTCGGCTTAAGCTCGGACTTTGATGAGATCCAGGTGCTGGAAGGGGGTCGCATCATCAGCCGGACGATCACCAATCTGGTGTCGCGCAACACGGTCGTGGCCCTGGATGGACGCAACGGCCAGGGCCTGTGGACCTTTACCTCAAACGACTATCCGCTGCCCGAATGGGGCGGCGCCATGAGCGACCCGATCATCGCGGACGTGGATGGCGATGGCTACAAGGACGTGCTGATCGTCTCCAATGACCGCCATCTATACGCCCTTCGCGGGCGCGATGGGACGAAGCTGTGGGATTGGTCTAATGGAGAGGAATTCCGCAAAAGCCCGATCTTCGTGGATGCCGACGGCGATGGCTGGGGGGACATCCTGGCCATCGTGGGCAATCGCCTGATCGCGCTTTCGCCGTACACCCTGGGAGTTTCCACGCATGGCCCTCCAGAGCACTGAACATCTGACCTATGGCTTTCTGGATGTGAGCGACGGCGCGCGCTATGAGGGCCAGCCGCTGGGCGCGGCGGTCCTCCCGGCGCCCAGGCACGCCGCACGCCACCGCGCCGGCGACACGCTGTGCCTCCTGCTGGAGCTGGACGGCCCTCAGCCGATCCCGCAGACGATGTATCGCGATGTGATCGCGGCGATCGCTGACACCTATTTCCTGCATCCGGGCAGCATCACCGCCGGGTTGCGCGCGGCGGTCGCCGAGGCCAACGCCCACCTTCTGCGCGAGAACACCGGCCCGGAGCCGCGCACCATCGCCTACGGTGCGCTCACCTGCGCCGTCTGGCACGCGAACGAGGTCATCATCGCCCAGGCGGGCCCGGCGCAGGCCGCCCTGGTGCGGGCGGGCCGCCTGGAACGCTATCCGCCGCCGCCCGTGCCGGGCACGGCCTCGGCCCGGCCTATGCTGGCGCTGGGGCAGGCGCGCAACCTGGACCCGGCCTTCTTCTACACGCCAGTCCACCCTGGCGACCGTCTGTGTCTGCTCAGTGGCCTGCCCGCCGAACCGGGCAGCGAGGCCCTGAGCCGCGCCCTCAGCCATGCGGACCCGGAAGCTGTGCTGGATGACCTGGCCTGGCTGGCGGGCGAGGGCAATGTGTCGGCGGTCCTCATCATTGTCGGCGCACAGCGGACGGACGAGGGAGGACGGAAGAGGAAGGAGGGAGCGGCCTCCATCCTCCGGCCTCCCTCACCCGTCCTTACCCGTCTTCCATCGTCTGTTGCCCATCGTCTCTCGTCTGTCTTGAACGAATGGCTGCCCCAGGCCCGGCCACGAGGCGAACGCCCTCCGCCTGCCTGGCGGGGCCGACCGGCGCCGCTGAGCCTGCTGCTCCTGATCGCCATCCTCGTGCCTGCGCTGGTCTCCTTTGTGACGGCCCGCGCCTATGTTGAGCGTCAGCGCGCCGCTCAGTTTGCCGATCTCCTGGCCGGGGCCCAGGCGGAGATAGAGCGCGCCCGCGCTGTGGGCGCCGATTCGCAAGCGGCCCGCTCACACTGGGAAGCGGCGCTGGCGTGGCTGGAGGAGGCTGCGGCCTTGCGCGGCGACGACCCCACTCTGGCCGAATTGCGCGCCCAGGCCCAGGGCGGACTGGATCGCCTGGACCAGGTTATCCGCGTCCACCCGGCCCGCCTGCGGGGATTCCGGCAGGGCGCACCTGGGCGGGTGCTCGTCCAGGGCACGGAGGTGTATACGCTGGATACGGAGACCGATGCCCTTTACCGGGATGTGCTTAACCAGGAGAGGACTGCTCTGGCTCAGGCGCCCTCCGACCCGTTCATCTTCAAGGGGCAGGCGGTCAGCGCCCAGGTCCTGGGCGAACTGGTGGAAATGACCTGGCTGCCTCTGGCGGCATCGCTGCATAGGGAGACCCTGGCTGTCCTGGACGCCAATGGCGCACTGGTAACAGTGGCATCCGGCTCAAATGAGCTCCGGGCGCAGGTGCTGCCCGATACCGGCAGCCAGCCGGGGCAGCTCCGGGCCATGGCCGGATTTCAAGGCAATCTGTACGTGCTGGACGCAGCGGGGGGGCAGATCTGGCGTTACGAAGGGCGCGAGGCCATATTCAGCCTCCCACCCCAGCCCTACTTTAGCCAGGCGCGCCCTGAGCTGAACGAGGCCATAGACCTGGCTATTGAACCCGATGGCGCGGTGTTTGTCCTGCGCCAGGATGGGAGGCTGCTGCGGTTCTTCGGCGGCGACCCTGTTCCCTTCAATGTCACCGGGTTGCGCCAGCCGCTTGGCCGGCCGGTGGCTCTCTTCCTGAGCCAGGGCCCGCTGGCGCCCTCGCTCTATATCGCCGACGCCGGGGAGCAGCGCATTGTCCACTTGAGCTTGAGTGGGGTCTATCTGGATCAGATCAAGGTGGACGAGGGCAGCTTTGAGGGGTTGAGTGGCCTGTTCGTGGACGAGGCAGGCCGTCGCCTGTTCTTCACGAACGGCCAGGGGCTGTTTATGGCCGAACTGCCCTCGGCCCGCCCGTAGCGTCCTCCCCTACCCCTTCCCTCCCCCGCAAAGGGGGGAGGGGGTAGTCCGCTTGCACCAAACCCGCTACGCGGGTTTCTCAGCAGAAGCCGCCGATTTCTAATCGGCGGCGGCCTTTTCCCTCCCCCAGGCCGGCTCGTATTGCCGCTGAGATAAGGTTATAATCGGGGTCTGACTGCTGAAGAGATAACAACACACAGGGCGAGGGCAGGCCCCTGTGCCTGCCCGGGAGGAGGATATGGAATATCGTCCATTCGGGCGCACGGGCTGGATGGTTTCGGCGATCGGCTTTGGGGCCTGGGCCATCGGCGGGAGTTGGGGGCCGACCGATGACGCCGCCAGCCAGGCCGCCCTGCACCGCGCCATTGACATGGGCGTCAATTTCATTGATACCGCCGATGTTTACGGCGATGGGCACTCGGAACGGCTGATCGCCCAGGTGCTCAAGTCGCGGCCTGAGCCGGTGATCGTGGCGACGAAGGCCGGGCGGCGGCTAAGCCCGCATACGGCGGCGAGCTACAACCGCGAGAACCTCACGCGCTTTGTGGAACGCAGCCTGCGCAACCTGCAGACCGAGGCGCTTGACCTGCTCCAGCTCCATTGCCCCCCGCCTGAGGTCTACGACATGCCCGAAGTCTTCGGTATCCTGGATGACCTGGTGGCCCAGGGCAAGGTCCGCTTCTACGGTGTGAGCGTGGAGCGCGTGGACGAGGCCATGAAGGCCATCACCTACCCGAATGTCCAGAGCGTCCAGATCATCTTCAATATGTTCCGCCTGAAACCGGCGGAGCAATTCTTTGGGGCGGCCCGTGAGCGCCAGGTGGCCATCCTGGCCCGTGTGCCCCTGGCGAGCGGCCTGCTCACCGGCAAGCTGCACCCCGATTCCCGGTTCCACCCCAACGATCACCGCAGCTTCAACCGCCATGGCGAAGCCTTTGACCAGGGCGAGACATTCTCAGGCGTGGACTATGAGACGGGCTTGCAGGCGGTGGAGGCACTGAAGAAGCTGGTGCCTGCGGGGGCGACGATGGCCCAGTTTGCCCTGCGCTGGATCCTCATGTTCCCTGAGGTGACCACGACCATCCCCGGCGCCAGGACCCCCCAGCAGGCTGAGGAGAACGCGCGCGCAGCGGCCCTGCCCCCGTTGAGCGAGGCCACCATGCGCCAGGTTCAGGCGATCTACGACAGATACATCCGTGCGCAGGTCCATCACCGCTGGTAGGATGCGGTGATGCGCCTGCCCTAGCCGGCCTCATCGCCCTGATACTGGCGCAGGCGTGGGACGCGGGCAGTCACCAGGGCCACCGCAACCAGGCAACCCAGGCCGCCGAGCACCACCGAGGGTTGCGTGCCTACGAGCGCAGCGGCCAGGCCCGCCTCCAGTTCACCCAGTTGGGGCCCGCCCATAAAGAACACCATGTTGACCGCCGTCATGCGCCCCCGCAGCCGGTCGGGCGTGGCCAACTGGCGGATCGTGCCGCGAATGACTGTGCTCACCGTGTCCGCAGCGCCGCTCAACGCCAGGAACAGGAACGAGGTGATAAACCAGGGCGACAGGCCGAACAGGATGACGGCCAGGCCATAGATCGCCACCGACAACAGCAGGACGGGGCCTTGCCGCCGGATGCGCCCAAGCAACGACATGGCCACACCAGCGAGCAGAGCCCCGACGGCGGGTGCAGCCGTCAGCAGGCCATAGCCCTGCGCGCCCACCCGCAGAATGTCCTTGGCGAAGATAGGCAGCAGGTAGGTGGAGGAGGCAAAGAAGGTGGCGATGAAGTCCAGGAGCATGGTGGACCAGATGATCGGTGTGCGCCGCACAAAACGCAACCCCTCCAGCAATGCCGACAGGTTCATCGCCTGGGCTTGCTCCACCCGCCCGGAGGTGCGTATGAGCATCAGTGCCACGATCACCGCCAGGAAAGAGAGGGCGTTGATGATGTAAACCAGGGCCACACCGTGCGGGCTGGTGTAAATGACAATACCGGCCAGGGTCGGGCCGATGATATGGGCAAATTGGAAGATGATCGTGTTCAGGCTGAGCGCGTTGGGCAGGTGCTCTTTACTCACCAGCTTGGGGATGAGCGATTGGCGCGCCGGGTTGTCAAAGGCAAAGGCAGTGGCCGCCAGCGCCATCAGCGCGTAGATCAGCGCGAGCGAGTCCCGCCCGCTCAGCGTCACAATACCGAGGGTGGCAGCGATCATCGCCAGTGCGCTCTGCGTCGCGATCATCACCCGGCGCCGGTCCAGGGCGTCCGCGGCAGCCCCGCCGATGAGCGAGAAGAACACAATCGGCAGGAAGCGAATTGCGCCAATGGCCCCTAAGGCCACCGGGCTGCCCGTCAGCAGGTAAATATGCCAGTTCAGCGCCACGTTCTGCATCTGGGAGCCGGCCTGAGAGATGAGCTGGCCCAGCCAGAGCAGGCGAAAGTCGCGATAGCGCAACGCGACCAGGGGGATATTGCGGGATGGGGCGACCTCTGCCCCTATAGACGATGGACGTCGGACAATGGACGGCATATCGCGGTCAACTCATGGATTCAAGATGTGGTTGTGAATACGCGCGGCCCAGCCGCGCGTACTTTGTTAAGAAAGAGGCCAGATGGATAGTGACACGGATAAATGATACCAGGTCAGCGCGAGCACGTCAACTGGCGGGATGTGTGCACCCCCTCCCCCCTGGTGGGGGAGGGAAGGGGTGGGGGGAATCACCCCCTCACCAGCCCCCACGAGAGAAAGCTGACCCCAACCTCAGCAACGCTGGAGCGTGGCGCGGTCAAAGGCGGCGCCAGCCGCGTCAATCGCCTCAATCTGCGCCTGGCAACCGGCGAGCGTCACACGGGTGATGTGATGTATGGCCCGGCTGAACGCCGTGAACCAGCTTGCCCCCAGCGGATACAGGGCCGCGCCACCGCCGCCGGTGACAATATAGACGATACCCCCCTCAGCGAACGATGCCGCCCGATCGCCCCGAATAGGGAGGGTACGCTCATAGTTGTGATCGTGGCCTGCGATCACCAGGTTCACGCCCCCCTGCTCAAACAGCGGTACCAGTTTATCGCGGACAAGGGCCTGCGAGCCGTGTAGCCCGGAGGAGTAGGGGGGATGGTGCAGGAAGACAACCTTCCAGGGCCTGGTAGTCTGGCGCAGATCGGCCATCAGCCAGTCGGCCATGTCGTCTGTGGCCGCGTCCCCGACATACTCTAACGGCGCGTTCGTATCCAGCGCCACGAAATGCACGTCACCGTAGTCAAAGCTGTAATAGCGTTCCTGGTCGGGCTCGCGCAGCGCCTGGCGGGGCAGGCTGAAAAGGGCCAGGTAAGGCGCGGCGCGGTCGGTGGCATAATCGTGATTGCCGGGCGCGGTGTAGAAGGGCAGATGATCGATCAGGGCCGCATAGACGGCGAAATAGCGGGTCTCAAACTCGGCATACGTGCCGCGATCGTACACGATGTCACCGGCGATCAGGGCCAGGTCAAAGGGCGTTTGAGCCAGCCGGTCGCGCACAGCCTGCTGGCTGGCGCTGCCTGAGCCCGCGTCGCCAAACGCCACAAAGGTCACCGGCCCGCTGGTGGGCGCGGTGCGAAAGCTGGCGATGTAGGCTGGCCGTCCAGAGACGGTGACGGTATAGCTGTAGGCCGTGCCGGGTTGGAGGCCGCTGATCGGGGCCTCGTGCTGCCAGGCGCCGCTGGGGAGAGCGCGGCGAGTCGCCGGGTACACCCTCTCGCCGATGCGAACCTCGCCCGGCACATCTGAACTGGTCGTCCAGCCGATCACGAGCGCGGTCCCGGTCAGGCTCATGAGATAGGGGCGGCGTTGGAGCAGGCTGACGTCCGGCGTCGGCGTAAGCGTCGGCGTCGCAGTGGACAGATGGGTTAAGGTGGGTGTGGCGGTGGATGGGCGCGCTGGCGCGGGCGTCTCCGAGGGCACCGGGGTGGGGGGTGGTAGAGTGATCGTGGGCGACGGCGGCTGGGGCGAGCTGCCGCCTGGAAAATGGGTCGGCGTGGGGGGTGATGCGGCAGGAAGGCAACCGGCCAAAGCCAGCACCAGCAGGGCGATGACAGGGCCGCTTCCAGGCAGGCGATGGAGCGCAAGCAGCATACATGTATTATCCCATCACCGCTGCGGGACGTCAAGTCTTAAGGCAGGCCCAGCCGTGCGTGGGCCTGGCGGCACAGGCTGGCACCGCCCGCGGCCAGCCAGGCCGCCTGCGTGGGGCTTTCACTCAACCCGGCCCTGGCGTCGGCGTAGATGCCGCTTCCCCAGTGCACGTAACGCTGCGTCTCGGCGGGCCACTGGGCCGCGTCCATCCCGATCACACTGTGGCCACCGTTATATCCGGCGAGTGCCAGGCGTACATCGCCATTGGCCAACTGGAGCGCGCGGGCCAGATAGGCCAGCCCACGCAGCGCGTTGGTCTGCGGATCGTGCATGGCCTCGTCAGGCTGAAAGTGGAAGGGCATGACCTGAAACAGGCCGCGCGCCCCAGCGGAGGAGACCGCCTCCGGGTCGCCGCATGACTCAATCTGCATCACAGTCGCCACCAGATCGGGGTCCAGTCCGGCGGCCTCCGCCCAGGCCACGATCTGGGTCTCCCAATAGCGCACTTCGGGCATGAACAAGGGAGCGATGTGGCGCCTGGGTGCGCCTGTGGCGGGGGCTGCGGGCAACGTGCTCAAGGGTACGTTGCCCGCAGCCTGGGCCCTGGGCAGCGTGGAGAGCGGCCCCAGGAGCAGCGGCCCCACCACCAGAACCCACAATGGCATCAGGTGGATGATAGCCCGTTGCAGCACCGTGTGGCCTCCTCGCCTTAGTCAAACGACTGTCCGCCCTCGTACACGGCGGAGGCCATCATGGTGCTGCGGGCGCTTTGGGCCGCGGCAGCCGAGGGCTTGGGCGCGGGGCGCGGGCCAGAGGACATGCCCCGGCTCATCGCATAGGCCGGCTCGCGCTCGCCGCCGATCACGTGCGCGCCCTGGGCTGGCCGCGAGGCCGCCCGGCCATTGCCTGACGCGACGCGAGCGGTCGCCGCCGGGCGCAACAGCCGGTCGCCCGCCATGGTTAGCGCGGCGATGATCAGCACGCGCGTCAGCCACACCAGCACGGCCACAAACACCGGCACAATGCGGATGAGTTCCTCCCGCCCCACGATCTCGTTGCCCAGGGGGTGCTGAAGCACAGCGAGCGAGACCGCCCACCAGGTCATCACGGCGTTCATGGCCGCGGCCAGGAACCAGGCCCCCATGAGATACCAGGCTTCTTTAGGCTCTGAGCCGCCCTCATCGCGCCCCGGCATGAACAGGCGCGCCAGTCCGGCGAAATCAATGCCGCAGAAGGCGATCGCCAGGATCGTTGCCCAGCCGACCCCCATAAAGTCAATCCCACCCAGAAGGCTATCCAGGGCATATTGGGTGGTGTCAAAGTTGAACAGCTCAAAGGCGATCAGCGCCAGGATCAAGATCGCCCCCAATGCGAGATAGCGCCTCATGATGCGTCCCTCCTTGTTTGCGCTTTGTCCGAACAGGCTGAGGAATTGGGTGATCACACTGCCTGACGGAGCTTTCCGGCTTGGGCCCGCCCAGGCTTCCGCTGCATTACCCTCGTCCCACATCGTCCCTCCTTCCCTCCAGCTCTCCGGGATTAGAACATTTGTTCTATAGTATAGCACAGTTTTCGCGCCTGTCAAGAGGGAATTTTCTTAAAAATCCACAGAGGAGATTGCATCACTTCAGTACCAAAAGCCCGTTGACCGCCGCCTGGGGCCGGTTTATGATAAAGGTGCGCTGTAACTGTAGATAGCAACCATCCGCTGGCTGCAGGGCGAAACAGAAAGAAGTGAAGTAAGGAGAGCTATGAGCGACCTGATCCTGGTGCACACTGACGCAGGGGAGGCCAACCCGATCCCGGTGTCTGTCCAGCGCCCCACCCCAGGCCGCGATTTTTTGCGAGAACTTGCCCAGGGCATGGCCGTGGCCCTGGAGAGCCCCTGCGTGTGGCTTTTCGTCCTGTCCGAATTGGATGGCTATCTGCGCGGCGCGGCGGTGGCCAGCGCACTGGGCGAAGACCAGGCACGGCGGGTGGAGGCGGCGGCGCGGAACGGCCTGAGCGAGGTGCGCCTGGCCCTGATGGAGGGCGAGAACCCCCTGGCCGACACGCTGGTGCGGCGGCAGCCGCGCTTTAACTGGCCCCAGGATCAGTTCAGCCGCGCCCCCGGCATCGCGGCCATCGCACGCGGGCTGGCCACGCTTCCCATTGGCACCGTCTCCCTCCTGCCGCTGGTGTCCTCAACGAAACCCCTGGGTGTGCTCCTGATCGCCACCCACCCTGGCGCAGCCCATGACAAACGCATCCAGGGCCTGATCAGCCTGCTGGCCAATCAGGCGGCGCTGGCCATTGAGCACCAACGCCTGCTGACGCAGTTGCGCACGCGCGAAGCCGAGGCCAGGGCAGCGCAGGCCTTCCGCCAGATGCTGCTGGACACGATGGGGGATGGCCTGGCCGTCCTGGATGCTGCCGGACGGATTGAGTTCGTCAACCGCCGCCTGTGCCGCATGACCGGCTACAGCGAAGCCGACCTGATCGGGCGCGACTTCCTCACCCTGACCCATCCCGACGATCAGGGGGAGGTCCAGCGCCAGCTTACCTACGACCGTCGCCTGCAAACCGGCTCGTTTGAGAAGCGTCTGATGCGCAAAGATGGGAGCACCTTGCCGGTGCTCGTGGTGCGCGTCCCCTGGCCGCCCGGCTTCAATGGCCAAAGCGGCAGCGTCATCGTCCTCACCGATCTCACCGAGCAGAAGCAACACGAAGCGGAGCTGGAGCGCCGCAACCGGGAGCTGGCCGCGCTGAACAAGGCCATGCGCGCCGTCACCTCAACGCTGGACCAGCACACGATCATCCAGACGATCTTGCAGGAGGCCGTAGAAGCTGTGGGCGCCGAGGGCGGCTCCATCCTGCTCCTGGACGAGAACGGCGACCTGGTCTTTGATGCCTCGGTCGGCCCAGCCGCCACAGTCGGCCTGCGCGTGCCGCGAGGCAGCGGCATCGCCGGTTGGGTCGTGGAGCACGGCTGGCCCGCGCTTGTCGGCGCCGTCGGCCAGGACAGGCGCTTCTACGCCGGGATTGACGCCCAGACTGGCCTGTCCACACGCTCCATCCTGGCCGTGCCGTTGATCGTGAAGGGCCAGGTATTCGGCGTAGTGGAGCTGATCAACAAGATCAACGGCCAGTTCAACGACGATGACCTGCGCCTGATTGAGGCCCTGACCCAGGCGTCGGCGGTGGCGATTGAAAACGCGCGGCTCTACGCGGCGCTCAACGAACGCGCCCAGCAGTTGGAGAACGCTTATGCGGAATTGCGCGAGGTGGACAAGCTGCGCCATGAGCTGGTCGGCAACGTCTCGCATGAGCTGCGCGCGCCGTTGACGTTCATCAGCAGCTACATCAACCTGATGCTTGACGGCCAATGGGGCGAGTTGAGCGCCGAGCAGCGGCAGGGCCTGGAGCTTGTCGCCCAGAAAGCCGACATGCTCATCCAGCTCGTCGCCAGTATCGTGAATCTGCAAAAGATGGACGTCCCCCCTGCGCCCACCGAGCAGTTTGACCTGTGCGAGCTGGCCCGGCTGGCCGTGCGCAGTTGGGAGGTCCCCATGCGCAGCGCTGGCGTGACATTGCAGAGTGACATCCCCAAGGGGCCGCTCATGGTGCTGGGCGACCGCGACCGCATCTACCAGGTGTTTGACAACCTGCTCTCCAACGCCGTCAAGTTTACCCCAGGCGGGGGGTATGTCACGGTGCGCGTGAAGGAGGCGGGCGAGATGGCCCAGGTGGAGGTGAGCGATACCGGCGTGGGCATCCCGGAGGATAAGCTTAATAAGGTGTTTGAGCGCTTTTACCAGGTGAAGGAGAGCGCACCGGAGCACGGTTCACGCGGCGTGGGGTTGGGCCTGGCGATCGCCAAAGGCATCGTTGAGGCTCATGGCGGCCAGATCAGTGTCACCAGCGCGCCGGGCCAGGGCAGCACGTTCACATTCACCCTCCGCAAGCCGCCATCGGGCCAGGAGTAAGCTCCACCGGTCAGGGAACCCCCTCCCCCTTCCCCTCCCCGGATCGAGGGGGGGAGTGAGGGGAGAGGCGAGCGCGAGCACGCGGGCCTACCCGGCTCTCTTCGCCCCTCAGCAATCGCCGGATGTTCGGTAGCAAGGCGAAATAGACCAGGACGGTGGTGACAAGTGCATACGCCCAGACGTAGGCCCAGGGGGCGAAGCCCTGCACCGCCCGCACCACGAAGACCGCCAGGATCAGGAGCGCCAGGGTCATGGAGGTCACCGAGGCATACCCGGTGACGACCACCAGGAGCGGCACGAGTGGGATGAGGAGAAGCGCCGAGGGAGGCCAGAGCGCAACCGCCGCGCCGACGTTCGGGCCGGTGCCCGCGCCGCCTTTGAAGCCGATGAAGATGGAGGCGTTGTGCCCCAGCACGGCTGCCGCAGCGGCCAGCGCCTCGGCCCAGGGCTGCACCTCCTGCCCCTGCGCCAGCGCCCGCGCCACAATCACGGCCAGCGCGCCCTTCAGAAAGTCAAACACCGCCGTCAGCACGCCAGCGACCAGCCCCCCGGCACGGAACGCATTTGTCCCGCCGGTGCGCCCGCTCCCCGTCCGGGTGACATCCCGCCTGGCCACCCACCACACAAATGTATAGCCAAAGGGGATGGCCCCCAGCAGATAGCCGATAGCAGCCGCGCCCAACACGACCCCTATACCCATCCTGGCTCCTCAACCCGAATAGGGATTTCACTGACCTCCCCCCCCAGGATGCGGTAGGCCCGCAACTCCGGTCGGGCGCGGTCGGCCAGTGAAAGAATGACATAAGCGGCCTCCGGGTAATAAGCGCGGGCGATGTCTGTGAGCGAAGGCGTCGCCGGCCCGGTGGGATGCGAGTGGTAAATCCCGATGATCTCCCAGCCGTGCGCCTCAATGTCCAGGAAGGCAGCGATCTGATCGCGCGGGTCCATCACATACTCCACCGGGCTGTGCAGCGTGTTCGCGCCAGGGTACACCCGGAAGACGCGCCCGTTCACGCCGCCCAGCACCCCGCAGGCCTCGTTCGGCCACTCGGCCAGCGCCTGTTCAATGATCTGTTGCCGTTGGTCTGCGGTGAGGATCAGCACACGACGATCATGAATCATCTCCACGTGTCCGACGAGATTCTTCGCTGCGCTCAGAATGACAACAGGACGTCATGCTGAGCCATGATGTCATGCTGAGCGATAGCGAAGCATCTGCGATAGCGAAGCATCTGCGATAGCGAAGCATCT
>FWWM01006124.1_pt1 | contig 25543 bp, 22 predicted proteins | sample 2228351 | NCBI WGS metagenome assembly FWWM01 (sample SAMEA103939774, study PRJEB20133) | metagenome
ACGAAACGCCAGGCTGGGTGTCGCGGGTGTTCCGGGCTGTGGTGCGCTGGCCCGAAAACCTCGCCCTGTGGGAAGCCTGGGAACGCATCTACGCCGACGTGGAGAACCCGCGGGCTGCCCAAAGGGCCCGGCAGTTCTATCTGGCCCACCAAGCGGCCATGGAGGCCGGCGCCGTGGTCTTGTGGCCCGAGGTCGAAGACCTGTACACGCTGATGTCCATCCGGGCCGAAAGCGGGCGCACCGCCTTCGAGCGCGAAAAACAGAACCGCCCGCTGAACCCCGAGCTGTGCGAATGGCCAGAGGAGTGGTTCGGCGAGGGCATCTGGTTTGCCGCGTGGCCAGAAGACCTGGCAGTCCGCACCCTGGCGCTGGACCCCAGCAAGGGGGCCGATGCCCGGCGCGGCGATTATTCGGCCCTGGTGGCGGTGGGTGTGGGGCGCGATGGCCGGCTGTATGTCGAAGCCGATCTGGCCCGCCGCCCCACCCCGCAGATGGTGGCCGACGGCGTGGCCTGGTGCCAGCGCTTTCGTCCCGATGCGTTCGGGATCGAGGCCAACCAGTTCCAGGAGCTGTTGGCAGCCGAGTTCGAGCACGAGTTCCAGCGCCAGGGCCTGTTGGGAGTCCGCCCCTGGCTGCTGGAGAACCGGGTCAACAAGCGTGTACGGATTCGGCGTCTGGGGCCCCTGTTGGGCAGCGGCCGGCTGCGATTCAAGAGCGACTCGCCCTCGACACGGCTTTTGGTCGAACAGCTTCGCCAGTTCCCCCTGGCCGATCACGACGACGGCCCCGACGCCCTGGAGATGGCTGTCCGCCTGGCTGGCGACCTTCTGGCCGGCTGCGACGACGGCCTGGGCCACCGGCTGCCAATCGGCCTGTAAGCCGCACAGTGCGTTTCCTTCGACGATTCCAAGGAGCCTCTCATGCCACCGTCTTTTGGCCTGCTTTGGGAAGTGCTGGACGACCTTTGGGACCGGCTGGTGGACCCGGCCGATGCGTTATACGGCCCTGACGGCACGCGATGGTTGGCCCTGGGCGGGGTCGGGGCGGGGGGATCGGCCGCAGCGCTGCCCTTCGCCACCGAGGCCGAACTGCGGGCAATCCGCAACCAATGCCGCGCCTTGGCCACCCACAACGAGTTTGCCATCAACGGTCACGAGAACCGCATCTCCTACCTGGTGGGCGCCGGGCACACATACCGGGTGATCCCCAGGCCGGGCCGGGAAGGGCCCGCCTGCCAGCGGCTGGCCGACCAAACCCAAGCGGTGCTCGACGAGTTCCTCCGTGTTAACGGGTGGCGCAAACGGCAGCAGGAGATCGTCCGCCGCATGGACCGCGACGGCGAGGCGTTTTTGCGGTTCTTCCTTGGGGCCGACGGCATCGTGCGCGTGCGGTTCGTCGAGCCGGACCAGGTGGCCACGCCCCCGGAGCGGGCCGGCGATCCGGGCGCCTCCTTCGGCATCCAGACCGACCCCGAGGATGTCGAGACGGTGCTGGGCTACTGGATCGACGGGCGCCTGGTGCCGGGCGACGAGGTCCAGCATCGCAAGGCCAACGTGGATGCCAATGTGAAGCGGGGATTGCCGTTGTTCTACCCAGTGCTCAAGAACCTGCGGCGGGCGGAAAAGCTGCTGCGGAACATGAGCGTGGTGGCAGAGATCCAATCGGCCATCGCCCTGATCCGCAAGCACGCCGGGGCCAGCCGGGGCGGGGTGCAGCAGTTCGTGCAGAGCCAGGCCGATGCGGTGGTGGCTGGCCCGGCCACGGGGCGCAGCACCCTGTTGCGCCGCTACGCCCCGGGGACGATCCTCGACGCCTTGGCGGGGACGGAATACGAGTTCCCGGCGGCGGGGATCGACGCGGCCCGGTACGTGGCGGTGCTCCAGGCCGAGCTGCGGGCCATCGCCAGCCGCCTGGTGATGCCCGAGTTCATGCTCACCAGCGATGCCTCGAACGCCAACTACGCTTCGACCTTGGTGGCCGAGGGACCGGCGGTCCGCATGTTCCAGCGCTTGCAACAGGACCTGATCGACGACGACCTGGAGGTGCTGTGGCGCGCGGTGCGTGGTGCGGTGGAAGGGGGCCGGCTGCCCCCCGAGGCCCTGGAGGACCTGGCCCTCGATGCCCAGGCGCCCAGCCTGGCGGTGCGGGACCGGCTGCGCGAGGCGCAGGCCGACCGCATCCTGGTGGCCTGCGGGGCGATGTCGGCCGAGACGATGGCGGCCCGGCATGGCCTGGACCTGCGGCGCCAGCGCGGGGAAATCGGGGTGGCCAGAAAGGGAGATTGAACAGACGTACACTATCTGCTAGGCTGGCCCCCATGCGATCCACACCGGCGCAAAACAAGCCCGACTCGCGCCAGGCCCTGGCCGAACTCGCCTTGCAGGAGCTGCTCCGCCTGGCCTTGCAACCGGGCTTCTTCGGCACCGTAGCGGTCGAAGTGGCCGTCCAGGGTGGCGTCATCCAGCACGTGCGCCAAAAGGTGGATCGCCTGGAGCGGTGAGCCGGCAGGCGCGCCGACGTGCCGCGCCCGCCTCCGGTTCGGCGCGGGCGGCCCCCCCAAAGTCCCCTGCCGGCCGCCGCTTGATGGAACAAAAGCTGTCCTTCAAGGAGCCACCGATGCCCGAAATCCTCTGCGAGTTCGTCGATTCCCGGGGCGTGGCGGTCCGCGTGGACCGGCAGGCCGGCGTCCTGCGGGGCGTGAAAATCCTGGGCCTGGAGTCGCGCAACGGCCGGAGCTATCGCCCCGAAGCCCTCGCCCAGGCCGCCCGGCTGTACGAGGGGGCCAAGGTGAACGTCAATCATCCCAAGGGGGGTCCGTACGCACCGCGCGATTACCAGGACCGCATCGGCGTGATCCGGAACGTGGCGGCCCGGGGCGACGGCCTGTACGGCGACTTCCACTTCAACCCCAAGCACGCCCTGGCCGAGCAACTGCTCTGGGACGCCGAGCACGCCCCGGAGAATGTGGGGTTTTCGCACCATGTGGAGGCCCGCCTGGCCCGCAGCGGCCAGGGCGCCATTGTCGAGGAGATCCTGCGGGTGCAGAGCGTGGACCTGGTGGCCGACCCGGCCACGACCCGGGGCCTGTTCGAGGGGCAGCCCGGCGGCGAGTCCCGCCCCGGCCCTCGCGCGCCTGGGGAGTTTGGCGTGGAGGAACTGCGCCTCCACCGGCCGGACCTGGTCGACGCCCTCTTGCACGAGCAAAACCTGGAAATGGGGCGCCTGCGGGCGGCGGTCCAGCGGCTCCAGGAAGCGGTCGCCCGCCTTGCCGGGCCGCGCTCCGTGGACCAGCACCGTCTGCTGGGGCCGCCCCCGCAGGATGCCCGCGCGTTTGCCGAGGCCATCCGGCAGCCGTAGGGCCTCCGGCGCGCGGTTCCGGCCGGATGCACCGTTCCCACGGGACACGTTTTCTCACTCGGGAGTCTCCTTCCATGACCGATCGCATGCGTTGGCGTTATGGCGAAACCAACCCGGTGGTCGCCGCGGTCGATAGCGCGACCGACATCGAAATCGGCGATCTGGTGTACCTGGACACGGACGATGCCAAGCCGGCCTCCGCCCATCCCGACCAGGGGACCGAGGCGGCCAACCAGGCGGCCCTGGCCACCAAGTTCCTGGGCGTGGCCATGCAGCGGAGCCGGCCGGGCGATAGCGAACCGATCCGCGTGGCCACCACCGGCGTGTTCGAGTTCGATTGCCCCAGCTCCACCTTCGAGTTGGGCGACCTCGTCGGCGGCGACGAGAACGCTGCCGGCGACGCCCTGCTGGACCAGCAGGTCTCCAAAGTCACCCAGGCGCAGTATGCCATCGGGCGCGTGGCCCGGCGGGCCCCCACGGCCGCCACCACGGCCCTGGTCGATATTCGTTCCACGATCATGACCGGCGGCATCCAATAGTGCCGCGTGCGGGGCAGCCCTTGCGCCGGCGGCCGACCCCCGCAATCCTTTTCCCTTCGCACAGGAGAGCCCTTGTGAGTACCATCAACTGCCGCGAGCTGCGGCGCCGCTACCAGCTCGATGGGCCGCAAGCCACCGTCAAGCACCTGGCCGAAGCCCTCCACCAAAAACACCTCAAACCCGAAGACTTCAGCCTCCGCGACCTGGCCGAGGGGCTTATCCCCGACGGCCACGCCTGGGTCCGGATGTTGGATCCCCGCCAGGGAGGCGTGTGCCTGGCCGAGGCGGCCGAAGGGGTCGATGTGACCGCTTTCCTGAACATCACCGGGCAGGTGATCCACGCGAAAATCCTGGAGGCGTACACGCAGGAGGCGTTCGTCGTGTCGCGCCTGGTCGATACGATCCCCACGCGCCTGGATGGCGAGAAGCTGCCCGGCATCGGCCGGATCCCCGACGAGGCCACCGAGGTGCACCCCGGCATGCCCTACCCCCATGTGGGCTTTGCCGAGGACTACATCGAAACCCCCGCCACGAGCAAGCACGGCCTGATTGTGCCGGTAACCCGCGAGGCCATCTTCTTCGACCGGACCCATCTGGTCCTCCGCCGGGCCGCCGAAGTGGGCGAAGTCCTCGGCCTGAACAAGGAAAAACGCCTCGTGGACCTGGTGATCGGCGTGACAAACAACTACAAGTGGAAGGGGACCACGTACAACACCTACTACGCGGCCGGCGCGGGCGGCCCCTGGGTGAACCAACTGGCCGATAACGAGTTGGTCGATTGGACCGACGTGGACGCCGCCGAGCAGCTCTTCGCCGACCTGTTGGATCCGAACACCGGCGAGCCGGTGCTCGTCCGCCCCAACACGGTGCTGGTGATGCCGGCGTACCGCCACGCAGCCAACCGGGTGTTCCACGCCACGGAGATCCAGTACACCCAGGCGGGCTCGGGGACCACCACCGCGGCCGCCAACTTGCTGGCCGGCTACCGCGTGGTCGATAGCCGGCTGGCCTACCGGCGGATCATTGCCTCGGGTGTGAGTGCCTCGGCCGCCCGCCAGTGGTGGTTCATCGGCGATTTCCGCCGGGCCTTTGCGTACCTGGAGAACTGGCCCATTACGGTTACGCAATCGCCCTTGGGCAGCGAGGCCGATTTTACCCAGGACGTGGTGGTGCGGTTCAAGGCTTCGGAGCGGGGGGCGGCGGCCGTGTTGGACCCCCGCTGCGTGGTCAAATGCACCGGCACCGCGTAGCGCCCCGCAGGGCGTGCCGGGCTGGCGGGCAGGTGGCGGGGCTGGCCCTGCGCCGGCCCGGCGATCGCCGCCACGTTCCCCCCAAGCCCGCAGCCGTTTACTTGACGTTCTCCTGAAAAGGTGTGCGCCATGACCGACGCCGAGCAACTGCGTGCCATCAAGTCGCAGACCCTGGCCATGCTGGCCGAATTGACGGCCCGGCCCAAACCGACCTACTACATCGACGGCCAGACCGTGGCCTGGAACGAGTACCTGGGCCGGCTCCAGGCGACGGTGGATTGGTGCGACCGCAAGCTGGCCGGCGAAGAGCCGTTCGAGTTTGCCAGCCAGGCATCGACCTGAGGCGGTGCCGCGGCGCAAGCGGGGTGTGAGGCCGGCAGGAGGTGCGCGATGTTCGACCCGGGGGACGATTTTCCGGCCGTGGTGGACGTCCTGGAGGCGGTGACGCTGGAGCGGGCCGACGGGTCGCCCAGCACGCTGGTTTCGGCGGCTTTGCGCCGCTTCGATCGCCGCTTTGAGGCCGCGCCCAGCGAGGGGGTCTATCAGGCCGCCCACGCGGTGTGGCACTTGCCCGCCGCAGACCTGGCCCAGGCCCCGCGCCCCGGCGACACGGTGCTCGATAGCCTCCAGCGCCGCTGGACCATCCGCGCGGTCGAGCAAACCGCGGCCGGCACACGCTGGCGCGTCCAGACCGAAGCCATCGGCCTGGACCCCGCCCGCCAGGATACCCTCGAAGTCCTCCAGCCCGTGTACACCCGGACCGAAAGCGGAGCTGAAGTGGCCACCTGGCAAACGGTGGCCACCGGCCTTGCAGCTCGAATCCAGCCTGTAGCCGAACAGGTGCACACCGAAGCGGGCCGGCAGTGGACCGCCGCTCGCGTGACGATCTATTTGGCACAGCCAGCGGCCGTCGATGCCGGCTGCCGGCTCCGCGATGCCCAGGGCCGGGTGTACAGCATTGTTCAAATCCGCCGTGCCTCGCGCAACGACGCCTTGCTGGAAATCGATGCCCAGAGGCAGCCATGACCCTGGAAGCCGCTCTCTGCGACCATTGGGCTTCTGCGCCGGCCCTTAGCGCCCTGTTGCCCGTGGAGAAACTGGCCACCGGCCTCGTCCGCGGCGCCGGCACGCCCTGTGCCCAATTGGTGCCCGGGGCGTGCCGCACCGCCGCCATCACCAACGCGCCGGGTGGTTTGGAGGAGATCGACTTCGCCTTCCACGTGTGGCACGAGGACTATGAGGCGGCCCAGGCGATTGCCGATGCCATCCGGGCCGCCTTCCACCGCGCAGACCTGCAAATCTCGCCTCAGACCCAAGCGGTGCGGATCGGGCAGAAAGGCCGCTCGGCCCGGCAGCTTCCCGACGGCCTGTGGGAATTGCGCATCGAGTTCCAGGCCCTCGTCCACCGCACCGGCGCCTGAACCCCATGAGCACCACACTCCGCAGCACGATCCGTATCGAACTGGGCTGGACCTGGCGGGACCAGGCGGCCGGCCTGCTGTTTACCGACAGCAATCGCGTCGTGTACCGCCAGGACCTGCCCGACGGCACCGATCCCGGTCAGGCCGATGCCGTGTACCACGCCCTGGACCAAACGCTGGCGGCCGGCCAGGCCGTCGAGCTGGCCCTGGATGACCTCCAGCAAACCATGTTCGGCGGCAGCGTTCCGGTCCGCCTGGCACGCGTCAAGGCCCTGTTGGTGGTCAACAAGAGCACGGCGGGCCTGCTGGTGCTGGGCGGCGCGGCCTCCAGTACCTGGCTGGGACCATTCGGCTTGTGGGATGCCACGGTCCGCGTGCCGCCGGACAACCCGTTCTTCGCCGCGCACCGCGGTGACGGCTGGCCCGTAGAGCCCGGCGCAAACCGCCTGCGCCTCGAAGCGCAAGGGGCCGACGCCCGCTTCGACCTCGTGCTTCTGGGAACCAGCCCCGGCGGCTCGGCGAGTTCCTCCTCGCAATGGTCCAGCAGCACGAGCAGTCCATCCAGTTCTTCCTCGGCCGGGAGTTCCAGCGCGTGGCCATCGAGTTCCTCCTCCTCGTCTGGGCCGTGATCCCACAGGGCCCGCCGAGCCCACCGCCGCATGGCAGGCCCGCACAGGGCGGCGGGGTTGTGCTGCCGATGGTGGCCGGGGGATGAACCGGGCCGGGTCTTGGATGAAAGTTCGCATTCGGAGAGTCGCCCATGGCCGTCCCGTTCCAAGAGCTGGCCGGCTCCCCGGTCGAAGAGTACACGCTCGGGGGATTCCGCGCGCAGCGGCAGTTCTTGATCGCCTGGAATGACCGCGGGGCTTTTGCGCAGCACCTGTTAGGCACGGCGGCAGAACACGGCGGGCAATCGTGGCTGCATTACCCGGGCAAGCCCACGGCAATGGCGGTCCGTTTGCGCTTCGAGCCTTTGGATCCGCAAGCCGTCGAGGTCCAGGCCCTGGCCGATTTGACCGAAGGGCTCAACGCGTATGGCAGGGCGTTCGCCAGGGCCACGGTCGAGTACCGCACATTCAACACGCAGGATCGTCGGGACGGTCCGGCAGCCGAGCCCGGGACCCATTTGACCTATCGGACAGAGTTTGTGGTGGAGCCGGGACGCCTGCCCCCCGGGGGATGGAGCTGGGCCGACTCGGGCCAGCCCCTCCCGGCCGACGCCCAGTTACCACACACGCTGCCGATGACCGACCACATCCTCACCTGGCTCCAGGTCCGCAATCCTCCTTGGGAGACCATCCAGTCCATGCAGGGCAAGGTGAATGCCGCCGCCTTTCTGGGCTGCCCGCCAGGGACGCTCTTGTTCTTGGGAGCCACGGCCAACAAGCTCTTCCGCGCAGACCTGGACGAGGCGCCGTCGGAGTTCTGCTGGAGTCTCCGCTACGTGTTTCGCGAACGGGCCATCAAACACGCCGGCCAGGTGTATGGGTGGAACTACGCCTGGCGCGACGATCCGCCCGGCTGGGCCCAGGTGGCGGCCGGCCAACATCCCCTGTACGACGAGGCGGATCTGGCAGCCCTGTTCCGCACGTGATGGCCGCCTTGGCCGCGGGCAGGTCGCGGCCCCCGGCGGGGGTTCAGGCTTCGGGCGGCCCGTAGCCCTCGTCCTCCAGGGCCGGGGGAGAATCCAGAATCTCGCGGGCCCGAGTGGCATCCTCCTGCCGGACCACCACACGGACTCCCGCACCAAGCGGCGGATACATTCCCCCCGCATCATCGGCGAACACCGCGGCCCGGATGCCGTTGGACTCCAGTAGGTTCCGCGCTACCTCGGCATCCAGCACGCTGCCGAACAGGGCAACGGTCACCAGGTCGGACACGGTATTTTCCCGCAAATCGGTCGAACGCGCCTGGCACGCCCACACGCCGCTGGACCACGGCATTGCAAAGGGCCGCGGTGCCGGCTGCCTGGGACTTCGCAGGGGCAAGCGCCCGCCTTACGTTGTGGCTGCCGGGACGGCGCGCTCCGGCGTCTGAATCCAACTGGCCAGTACCCAAAGTTCCACGCGACGATAGGGCGGCTGGGACGCCACGCGAACATGGACCCCGTCGCTTTCGAGCACCTCGCAAGGAATCCACTGGTCGCTGGGCAGGGGCGAACCAATGAACGGGGCCAGATTGACGTTGACCCGATCGCCTTTGCGAATCGTCATACATCCTCCAGACTACGGGCCGTGTACAACCCAGCGCAGCAAGCGCCTGCACCGAGCCGCATCAGCCGGCCATGGGCCAACCTACAGACCTACTCATTCATAAGCCCGCCAGCGCGGCGATTCAACCCCCCGTAAAGCCCTGGCCGAACCACTCGTGCATCCGCAGAGGGGGACGAAGGCACCGGTTGGCAAGACAGGCGTCGACATCGCCCACCTGACTTGGTGGATGCGCCGGACGTCGCCTGACTTGGTGGACGGGCCGGACGCCACCTGACCTGGTGGATGGGCCCGGACGCCGGGGGGGGCGACCGGCCAGCTCGTTGCCCTCGGTCGCGACGGCACGCCGCCTGATTTTTTTCACGGCGGACAGGCGCTAAGCCAATCTCGCAAAAGGGTGGGTGAACCGCGCAAGGCCGCGCCTCGACACGGGCCGGCCGTCCCCAGGCACTTGGGACCCCGGTGGGCGTGGGACTGGTCGGCCGATCGGAATTTTTTGACTGGCCCCAAAAATCGACCTACCTTTTCTAATAGGCAAGCAAGGCAATCTTGTCCAAGGCGGATGGGTGCCGGCAGCGTCCGGGCTTGTCTTCGACCGATCCGCCTTCGCGTCCCTCGGTCCTCTTCGGTTTGGAGAAGACGCTCATGTGTTCTCGCAACGCGGTCGGTGTGCGCACGGGGCCTTGGCTCTGTGTGGCGGTCTTCGTGATGGTGGCGGGTTGGGCTGCCGTGGGTGCGGCCCAGTCGCCCACTTTGGTTCGCGTGGAAGAAGATTGGGAACTGGTCGTCGCCACCCCCGACCCGGGTAGCGCAGGCCCGCAGGTCACTTGCACCATCTCGCCCCGCGCCGACCTGGCCGGCGTGTACGGCACCTTCGAGATCAATCACCGCAGCCTGCCGAGCTTCCAGCCGGGCGGCTTGCAAGTGCAAACCTGGAATGGCGATCAGCCGCTGGCCCAAGCTCCCTCGCCCGCCTCCGGCGTGATGTCCACGTCGAACGAGACCGTACGCTGGACCCAGGTGATGCGCCTTGCGGAAGGGGGCGTGGTGTTCGAGGTGGTCAATGGCACTTCGACGACCTGGGGGAGCTTCGGCGGCCAGGGGTATCTGAAACTGAGCGTACCCACCAGCCTGACAAACCTCAGCGGCTACAGCCCGGACGTGTCGGCGAGGAACTCCGGCGTGGGGTTTGCCGGCAACCGCGTGCAGTCGCTGGTGCTGAAGCGTGTGCGGTATCAGCTTTCCAACGGGATGGTGCTGGAAGACGGAACCGTCCGGGTGGTGCACCAGCAGTAGTCCCCTTTCGTTAATGTCGTACGGGCGTGTCGCGGAATGGGGGTTCTGCCCGGTCTGGCCCGGCCGTTGGAAGGCCCCCAAGCGACGCGCCCGGGGGAGGCAACAAGCAATGTCTCGATGTTCGATTGCATGGGGTCGCCACAGCGTGCCTTGCCGGCGCGGCAATGTGGTGGTCATTACGGTGTTGTTGATGTTTTCGGTGTTGGTGATTGTGGCCCTGGCAGTGGACGTGGGCTTCCTCCACGTCGCGCGGACCCAGTTGCAGCGGTCGGCCGATGCGGCGGCCATTGCGGCCACGTGGCGGCTTTTGGAAAGCACCGGCCCGGGCCATGCCCTGCCCGATACCTCGGCCGTTTCCGACACCGCCGCCCAGTACGCCGCCCTGAATGCCGTGGTCAACGCCGCGCCCGCTTTAGCCGCCGACGACATCACCATCGGCCGGCTCCCCTATCCCTTCAACCGCTCGGTAGACCTGCTGTTCGACCAGCCCTCGCTGTTCAATGCGGTCAAAGTGCGCGTGCGAAGGACCAACCAGCAGAACGGCCCCGTGGGCCTGTTCTTCGCCCGCGTCATGGGGGTCGATAGCCAGGAACTGCAATCCGAAGCCACCGCGGCATTCATCAACAACTTTGCCGGCTTCCGCAGCCCCGGCAGCGGCCAGAACCTGCCCATCCTCCCCTTCGCCCTCGACGAGGAGACCTGGAACGCCCTGTTGGCCGGCGTGGGCACCGACAACTACCGCTACGACGAGGCCACCGGCCAGGTCACCTGCGGCTCCGACGGCATCTTGGAGGCCAATCTCTATCCCCAAGGCACCGGCTCGCCCGGCAACCGCGGCACGGTCGATATCGGCTCCTGCAACAACAGCACCGCCGATATCTGCCGCCAAATCCGCGAAGGCATTTCCGAGCAGGACCTGGCTTACCACGGCGGCCAACTGGCCTTCGACGAAAACGGCGAACTCCAGCTTAACGGCGATACCGGCATCAGCGCCGGGGTCAAAGACGACCTGGCCTCGATTATCGGCCGGCCCAAGGTCATTCCCGTCTTCCGCTCGGTGGTCGGTCCGGGCAACAATGCCCAGTACACGATCGTCAAATTCGCGGGAGTGCGGGTGATGTATGTGAAGTTGACCGGCAGCATGTCGAGCAAGAAAGTCATGATCCAGCCGGCGCCCGTGTTCACCCGCGGGGCCATCCCCTCCCCGTCGACAACGCCGCAGAGTTATTACGTGTACTCGCCGGTGTGGTTGGTCCGCTAGGATCGGCACCGTCGGCCCTGCCCCGGCGCGCCGGATAGCCCTTAGATCGGTCCACGCCGCGAAGCAATCGCTACGGCCGTTGCCACATGGCCTGTGGGGAAAACGGACTATTGCCCCGGCCGGGGCCGCGAGACCACCGTGAAAAAAGCCCCTATTGTGGCGGGCCCTCGTGCACGGCCAGACTCAGCCCTTTGGTAACGATCGTCGCATAGGCTCCGCGGGGGAGTTCGAACCGCAACACCACGGCGTGCCGGCCTGGCGCCAGCTCGTCCTCGCAGGCCTCCAGCGTGAGCCCCCGCGGAAAGACCCAGGCGCTGCGCTGACCCTTGGAAAAGAACGTCCGCCGCGGCCAGCGCAACCGGAGTTGGTCGGGCTGGAGCCCTTCGCCGGCCAGCACCCTTTCGACCAGCGGCTTAAGCTCGTTTTGCCCGGCCCCACCGCGCCCGCTGGGAAAAGGGAGAACCAGCGAGGCCAGCCGCGGCACGATCTCCGGATCAAGCTGCCGGGGAAACGGCAGCGTCCAGCGGCCCACGGCTACGTCGGCCAAGTGCCGAGGCGGAAGGTGGTCCCGCAACCAGCGGGCTAGCAGCCGGTTCCACAGGTAGCTTTGGTACGCCGCGGCGTACAGGCGACGCACTTCGGCGGGAAGCACATTCCCGGCGCCACGGAAATCGCCGGGATGCTCGGCCAGAAAGGCGGCCACTTCACGCCCCGGCGAGCCCCGCACGTGCCGCCGCAACCAGTCCCATTGGCCCCAGTGCTCGGCCCACAGGCGGCGCTCGGCCCGCTGCCGCGGCCGGTCGTGCGGATTGGGGTCGGCCAGGGCCAGCCACACCGCCCGCTCCCAGTCCCCCACACACCACGCCCATGCCACGAACTGGCCCGACTCCCCCACCGAACCGAAACGCTGCTGGTCGAAATAATTGGGCAGGCCCTGCTCGGCCAGTTGGGGGACGACGCGTTCGGCCCGCCGCACCTCGGCCCCTCCAAGGTCCCGCACCGTGATCACGAACCGGTTTGCGCCAATGTCCTGCGAGCCGAACGGCCGGCTGGCCTGCCCCTGGTATGCCAGCCGGAAACTGGTCTGCTCCAGGTTGCGGCGCGGCCCCCGGTAAATGGTGATCCACTGCGTGGTCAGGGCGTGCCGGTCTTTCAGCCCCCCGACCGAAATGTGACGGCGGTCGATCTTCCACCGGCGGGCGATGGCCGCCACCACCTCGGGCGTCCCAAGGCCCCGCTTGGTCAGCCGGTACGCCGCGTAGGGACCACCATCGGGCAGGAAGTCCGAAAGCTCCTCGACCTGGAAATCTTCGGGCAGGCTCTTAAGTTTCATGGGGTTGCTATCGAGGCTGGAACACGGCCGGCCCCCCATTCGCCTGGCGGACCGCACCCTTGCAGCCAAGGCCCTAGACCCATCCGGCACAATCCGTAGGGTAAGTGGGGTGGTTGCTTGCAACCCGGCACAAAGCGGATTGCGGCCATGCCGAGCAGGCACCCTACATTTCCCCTTGGCGTGCGGGGCGGCACGGTGCCGCAACATTTCCCCTTGGCGTGCGGGGCGGCACGGTGCCGCAACATTTCCCGTTGGCGTGCGGGGCGGCACGGTGCCGCAACATTTCCCGTTGGCGTGTGGGGCGGCACGGTGCCGCAACATTTCCCGTTGGCGTGTGGGGCGGCACGGTGCCGCAACATTTCCCGTTGGCGTGTGGGGCGGCACGGTGCCGCTATCCGCCGCGCTGCCGGCTCCCCCGGCATTGCCGGTTCAATACGGGTACAAGCCCCGCAATTTCTTCTCCGTGGGACTGGGCATGGTGTATTGAATAGTCTTGGCTGTCTTGCCCACTTCGATGGCCCCCAGCTTGGGGTCCCACAGCCAGGTCCATTTGCGCAGCTCGTCGCGGTGGAGGATCACGCGGTGCATCACCCGCGTCCGCCGCTCTTTGGCCCAGCCGCCGTACTGGTAGGTGTACTGCCAGATCTCGAATCGCATAGTGGCCGCCCCCGGGAAATCCGCCTCGTAACTGGTAACCTTGTCGCGGATGAGCATCATCAGGATCCGCACCGCCTTGTCGTCGCCCCCCAGGTATAAAGGTTCCACCTTGTTCTCATATTGGGGCGATTTGCGAATGTGGTCGATGATTTCCTTGCGGACGTCGTCGTCGGCCACAGTGGCTGTGGGGGGAAAGAACGGGTCGAACTCCAGCACCGGGGCGTATTCCCACCCCTCGATGCGGATGCGGGGCCGGGCCAGGATCACCAGGTCGTACCTGGCGGGTTTGAGGTTTTTGAAGACCCACCGGCCGGTGTCCTGGCGGACCGCGGTGGCATCGACCTCTGGGGCATCGATCTTGGCTTTGGGGTTGACCTTGCGTGTGGGGTTGCCGTCGGCGTCCCAGCGCTGGAACGCGCCCACCAGGGTTACCTCCTCGCCGCCGGTAATCTCGACGGTCAATTGGGCGGCGGTGCCGGGCCTTGGGGAGGACCATGGGCCGAGCACGAGGATTGCCAGGGCCCCCGCTGCCGCCCGACTCGCATATCGGAGGATCGTCATCGGAAGGTTCCCCTACCAGTGAGCTTGGAGATGAGAAACGCAAGGGCTACCGGCGATCCCCGGCAGTCGCTACCGGACCGGCGGCCGGGGCTAAGGTTTGGTTTTGGCTGCTTTGGACTTCAGGTGGGCCAATCGTTCTTTGACCGCCGGCACCAGGGGGCTGCCGGGGTAGTGTTTCAACAGGGCTTCGAGCCGGGCGATGGCCTGGTCCAGGTTGCCGCGGGCTTGCTCGCATTCGGCGGCCAGGAGCCAGAGTTGGTCGATATACGGCGAATCGGGGTTGACCGCCGACAACTGGCCGGCCAACGCGATGGCCGCGTCGTACTGCTGTCGCCCGAACCAGTACCGGGCGAACAACAGGGTGATGTAGCCGTTGATCTTGTCGGCGGGAAACTCCTCTTGCCACTGGTGGAGTTCGGCGGCGGCGCGGTCCAGTTCGCCCGACTTGATGAACTGTTCGGCGGAGCGGCCATGGGCCCCCTGCCAGGCAATGCGTTCGACGTTGGTGCGGCCGGCGGCAACGAGGCTCTCGGCGGCCAGATAGGCCTTGCGGGCCGCCTTCCCATCGCCGGCCAAGGCATAGTAGTCGCCCCAGATGCGCTGGAGCCTGGCGGCCAGCTCGGGGGACTTGGGTTCCTTGAGCTTCTGGCTGGCCTGGTCCAACAGGCGTTTGCCCAACGTGGGGTTGGCCAGGTCGTTGATGGCGATGTCGGCCGCTTCGAGGTGGCAGGCGCCCTGGGCCTCGGGCTGGGTGAGCCGCCGGGCTGCCGTCTCCCAGAGGTTGCCGGCCAGGCGGGAATCGCCCAGTTGGAACCGGGCCATGGGCCCCAACATCTGGACCAGGCGAAGGAGGTCTTCGTTGTTGGCATTGGCCACCGCCGGGCCTGCCAGGCCGACGCGCCCCGCCTCGACCGCCAGCGCGATGTACTTCAAGGCCTCGGTCCGGCGAGCGGCCTGGATTTCCTGCCGGCGCTGGAGTTCTTCGGGCGAAAGAGGGCCCTCCGGGTTGCGAGGCTTGGCCAACTTGCGGGCCGGCTTGCCCGGCCCCCTGTCCGACTCGTCGGGCGGTCCCAGCAGCCGATCGGCCTTGGCCTGGTACGCCGCCACCAACTGCCCCAGCGCCCCGGCATCCAGCGCCCGGGCGTTGTAGGTCTGGAGGATGGGCAGGTAAGCGTCCAGCTCGTCGAGCTGCTCGTGGGCGACCTGCGGTGGGGCATCGACGTACACCCGATTGGCCATCTCGAACGGCTTGCCCGCCCGCCGGACCGTGAGCTTCACCGTGTACAGCCCGGGCCGCAAATACACGTGCTGCGGATTGGCCTCCGGGCTGGTCTGGCCGTCGCCGAAGTCCCACGAAATCTTCGAGTTCAAGGTCAAAGCCCTCGGCGATGTGTCGCGGAAGGCCACGCGCACCAAAGGCACGGCATTATCGGGCAAAGGCACGCTGCCGGCGATCTGGACGAGGAAGTCGGGCACCAGCTTTTCGTTGCGGAGCGAGACGGGCCCGGCCGGCTCGCGCCCGATGGCTGCGGTGCGGAACACCTCCGGCGGAATGGCGGCCGGCTGGGGCTTCGGGTCGCGAGGGTTGACCTCCCAGGCAGCCACCATCATCGCCTGCGGCCCGCTGGCCGCGTGGTAGTACTCGAACTTATGCGGGCCCGCCGAAAGCGCGATGTCCTTGCGCGCCCCGCGAAGGGCGTGGTGCACCGGCCTGTGGGCCCCCGGGGCGTCCACCACCAGCTTGTCGTCGATCAGCAAAAAACTGCAATCCTGGCTCGAGGTGAGAAACCCATACGTCCCCGCGCTGGCGATATGCAGCATCCCCGAATACCGGCTCAAAAACGGCGCCGGCCGCAACGCAAATGGATTGTACGAATGCTGCACCCCCTGGACATAATCGGCCCCGATGGGCTTGGCCGACCGAAACGCCTCACGCACCGAATCCAGGTTGTGCAGGTTGCACGGTCGGAACTCCCGCGTCTCCAGCAACAAGCCATCCTGGTTCGTCCAGGCCGGCACCTGCGAGGGCTCCGGGGCCTGGCCCCCGTAAAAGATCTCGTAGCTGCTCTGCCCGGGCTGCACCTCGAACGCCAGCCGGCAATAATCTCCGGGTCCCAACTGAAGCACACGCGTGGGGACCGGCTTCTGCCCCTTGCCGAAGACCAGCACGTTGCTTCCCTCGGGATTGATCAGGCCATGGTGGAAGAATTGGGTCACCACCACGGTGTAACCCTTGCCCGCCGGGATGGTGATGGGGCGGACGGCGGCAAACTCCACCCCCGCCCGGCGGAAACTCTGCGCCGGGACCCCGCGTAGCGCAACTGCGAGGATTCCCAACACCGCTGCGGTGTGGCGAACTCCTCGCGATCCAAGCACCCAGCAAACCAGCATTGATGGAGCGCCTTCTGTAAACTAATGTAAAAGGTGATCTCCCGCAAGGCAATCGAGCCGTTCGCGTCGATCCCCAGGAAGCGCGCCAATGTCCACCGCTCCTCCGCCTGCCCAAATGTCCCCCGAAGAGGCCGTGCGCCGCATCGCCCAGGCCCGGGAGATGCTCCTGCACGAAATCCACAAGGTCATCATCGGACAGGACGAGATGCTCGAGCAGATGCTGATCTGCATCTTCGCCCGCGGGCATTGCCTGACCATCGGCGTGCCGGGCCTGGCCAAGACACTCACCGTGTCCACCCTGGCCCAGGCCATGCACATGAAGTTCAGCCGCATCCAGTTCACCCCGGACCTCATGCCCAGCGACATTACCGGGACGGAGATCATCGACCAGGACCCGGCCACGGGCAAACGATCGTTCCGATTCGTGCGCGGGCCGATCTTCGCCAACATCGTGCTGGCCGACGAAATCAACCGCACGCCCCCCAAGACCCAGGCGGCCTTGCTCCAGGCCATGCAGGAATACGAGGTGACTTCCGCCGGCCAGACCTACAAGCTCGACCTCCCCTTCTTTGTGATGGCCACCCAAAACCCGATCGAGCAGGAAGGCACCTACCCCCTGCCCGAGGCCCAGTTGGACCGGTTCATGCTCTCGATCAACATCGGCTATCCCACCCGGGCCGAGGAGCGCGAGATCGTGATGGCCACCACCCAGGCCACGCGCAAGGAGATCCAGCCCGTGCTCCAGGGCCGTGATGTGCTGTGGATCCAGCAACTGGTCCGCCAGGTGCCCGTCAGCCAGCACATGGTCGATTATGCTGTGGACCTGGTGCGGGCCACCCGGCCTAAAGAGCCGCCCAGCCCCGATTTCGTGAAGCGCTGGCTGGCCTGGGGCGCCGGACCCCGGGCCGCACAAAACATCGTGCTGACGGCCAAGGCCCGGGCCCTTCTGCACGGCCGGTTTGCCGTCACCGCCGAAGATATCCGCGCTGTAACGTTCCCAGTGCTCCGCCACCGCATCTTCACCAACTTCAACGCCGATGCCGAGGGGGTGGACGTGGATCAGATCATCGAGAAGATCCTCCAGACCGTGCCGGAACCGACCTACGGCGAGCCCGTCGTGGTCCGCGCGGCAAAGGTGCCGCCCCCTTCGTCCGATGCCCACGGCGCCAAGCCCGCACCGCCGCCGGCGGCGCCTCCTTTGCGGCCCTCCCCACCACCACCGGGCCCTTACGGAAGCAAAAAGTAACCCTCGAGCCGGGGGCGTAAGGCCTCGGTGGTCCCAGCTTCAAGCCGGGGGCATAACCCCCCGGTGGCTCCAGCGCTTGCCACCGGTTCCCACCGGCCGGCCAACCAGTGTGCCCCGGCTCCAAAAACTGGTTTCGCCACCGGCAAGTAGTGCCGGTTGCGCCCTGCAAGCGCGCCGCCTGAGTGCGGCCAGAGCACACGGCTTGAATTTGAACAAATTGCTGACCGGCCGCATTCTAACAGCCGCACACGTTCCCCATTGATTGGGGGGGCCATAGAGCCGCCAGATTGCCGTCGAGATAGTCTGTGCGTTTTCACTGGGCCCTTACGGGTCCAGCCCCCCGGCGTGCTGACTGGGAACCGAGGGCCGATGCGGGCGAAAAAAAAAGCCCTTCGTAGGCGGGGCAGGGACCTACGAAGGGCGACAGGGTGAGGGGGCGCACCCCTCACGTACCTATATTATCGAGCCCCCTTTCCAGAAACTCAATCCCTCTAATGGGGGAAACCCAAAAAATTTTTTGGGCTTAGTCTCCAGGCCTCCACCTGACACCGCTTCTCCCCCGCCGCACCCGCCAGGCGAGCCAAGCCGGGTGCCGGTCCACCTTTTGAGGCCGCCGGAAGGTGCCGCAGCTTGGTCTGGGTGGCCATGGCTCGCTCTCCGGGGACGCCTTAAGGGCTTCCAGATGGTCGCCAGTGGCGGTACGGGCTCGCTGCACCCCGGTCGAGGCGTGTGCTGCCGCTCCCCAACATCGCCCAATTCGAGCCGTACCTGCGCATACAATTCCCAGGGGTTCCTCCCGAGGGGGATTTTCGAGCGGTTTGAAAAGCCATTGCGGCGGATATGGAACCCATGCGTCCAGGTGCGGGTGTGTCGCTGACGGTGCCGACCGCTTCGGCGTCCTCCGGTCCCGCAGCCGGCTCGGGTGACGCCCTGGAGGAGCTGACCCAGCGGATTGGCCGCGATCTGCTCCGCGCAGCCCGCAGCCAGCGGACCCCTCTGATCTCCTCGCGGTTCTGGTCCGAGCAGCTTTTGGCTTGGGCCATGCAAGACCCGCAGTTCAAGGTGGGCCTGCTGCGCTTCGTCGATGTGTTCCCCATGCTCCGGCAATCGAACCAGGTGTACGAGTATTTGAGCGAGTATCTGGGCCAGCCGGCCGGGGGGCGCTGGCCGTGGGTCGAGCGTTTGCTGGCGGCGGGCCGGTTCGCCAAGGGGATCGTGGCGGCCGGGATCGACCGGCAGATTCGGGCCCTGGCCGGCCTGTTCATTGCCGGCTGCGATGCCTCGGCCGCGCTGGGGCGCCTGGCCGACCTTTGGCGCAACGGCTCGGCGTTCAGCGTGGACCTGTTGGGCGAAGTGTGCGTCAGCATCGAAGAGGCGCGGACGTACCAGGCCCGGTATCTCGAATTGGTCCACACGCTGGCCGATGCCGCGGCCTGTTGGCCGGCACAACCCCGTCTGGAACGGGACCCGTGGGGGCCTGTGCCGCGGGCGAACATCTCGCTGAAACTCAGCGCGCTATGGCCGCGGATTGATCCGGCCGATTTCGAGGGAACGCTCCGGGCCCTGGAAGACGCGGTGCTCCCGATCCTCGAGGCGGCAGCCCGCCGCGGCGTCTCCGTCCACTTCGACATGGAGCAGCACAGCCTCAAGGACCTGACTTTGAGCCTGGTGGAGCGATGCTGCGCCCGCGTCGATTGTGCGGCCGGAGTGGCCCTCCAGGCCTATCTGCGGAGCGGGCCCGAAGACGCCCGCCGCCTGATCGCCTGGACCCGGCACACCGGCCGGCAGTTGACCGTCCGTTTGATCAAAGGGGCGTATTGGGACTTTGAGGTAGTCCGTGCGCGGCAAGAGAACTGGCCCGTGCCGGTGTGGACCGACAAGCACCAGACCGATGCCTGTTTCGAGGAGATGGCGGCGCTCTTGCTGGCCGCGGCCCCGCCGGCGCCGGACCAGGGCGGGATCAAGCTGGCGATCGGCTCGCACAATGTGCGATCCATCGCCCGGGCCCTGGCCCTGGCCGAACACCACGGATTGCCCCCGGAGGCCATCGAGATTCAGATGCTCTACGGCATGGCCCTGCCCGTACAGGCGGCGGTGGTGGCGCGCCGCCTGCGATTGCGCGTTTACGTGCCGGTGGGCGAGCTGATTCCGGGGATGGCCTACCTCGTCCGGCGGCTGTTGGAGAACACGTCGAACCAGTCGTGGCTGCGGGCCAGTTTTGTGGAACAGGCCGACGAGGCCACGCTGCTGGCCCCGCCGGCGCCACCGGCCGAGGCCAATCCAGCCGCGGCACCGCCAGCAGAGGGCCCCGAGGAGGCCTTCCGCAACGAACCGCACCGCGACTTCGCCGATGCCGGCCAGCGAGCCCGCTTTGCCGAGGCGGTGTGGTCCAGCCACCTTCCCTCGGTCCCCGCTCCCGTGGGGCCCGAAGCGGTCGAGCACGCTGTCCGCCGCGCTGCCGACGCCCTGCCTGCCTGGCGCGATCAAGGTTACGAAGCCCGCGCCGCCATCCTTCGCCGCGCGGCAGGCTTGTTGCGCACGCGCCGCAATGACCTGGCCGGCATGGTCATCCGCGAAGCTGGCAAGACCTGGCGCGAGGCCGATGCCGACGTGTGCGAAGCCATCGACTTCTGCGAGTACTACGCCCGGCAAGCCCGCCAGGTGCTGGCCCCTCGAACCCTTGGGCCGCGCTGCGGCGAAGCCAACCAACAGCGGTATCTGCCCCGCGGCATCGCGGCGGTGATCGCCCCCTGGAACTTCCCGGCGGCCATCCTGACCGGCATGACCGCCGCCTCGCTGGTCGCCGGCAACGCCGTGTTGCTGAAACCCTCGGGACAGACTCCCGCCGTGGCTTGGGCAATCTGCGAAATCCTCTGGCAGGCCGGCGTCCCCACCAGCGTACTCCAATTCCTGCACGGACCGGGGCGCACCCTGGGGGCGGCCCTGGTCCGCCATCCCCAAGTGGCCCTGGTGGCCTTCACCGGGTCGAAGGATGTGGGGCTCGAAATCCTCCAGACCGCCGACCACGTGGCGGCCCCCCAGCAGCCCATCAAAAAAGTGGTCTGCGAAATGGGCGGAAAAAACGCCATCATCGTCGATGAATCGGCCGACTTGGACGAGGCCGTGCTGGGCGTGCGCCAGTCGGCCTTTGCCTACAGCGGCCAGAAGTGCTCCGCGTGCAGCCGAGCGATCGTCGTCGAGCCCGTCTTCGACCTCTTCCTCCATCGCCTGATCGAGTCCACCCGTTCGCTGGTCCTGGGCGACCCCTTGGAGCCGGGCACCGACATCGGCCCAGTCATTGACGAAGCCGCCGCCCGAAAAATCCAGGAGTATATCGAGATCGGCTTGAAGGAGGGCCGGCTGGAACTGGCCATGCCTGTCCCCGATGGACTCCCCACGCGGCTCGGCAAACCGTTTGTCGGGCCCCATATCTTTTCCGGCATCCGGCCGGAACACCGCCTGGCCCAGGAAGAGGTCTTCGGCCCGGTGCTGGCCGTGATGCGCGTGGCCGACTTCGACCAGGCCCTCGATTGGGCCAACCGCTGCGCCTACCGATTGTGCGGCGGTGTGTACAGCCGCAAACCCTCCCATCTGGAAAAAGCCCGACGCCAATTCCAGGTGGGCAACCTGTATCTGAATCGACCCATTACCGGCGCGCGGGTCGGCCGGCAGCCCTTTGGAGGATTTGGGCTCTCGGGCACCGGCACGCAAGCAGGTGGGCCGGACTATCTCCTCCACTTCGTGCTCCCACAGGCCGTGGCCGAAAACACCTTGCGACACGGCTTTGCCCCAGACCTGGAGTGAACAGCACCTCGGGTGAGTGCTCTGCACCCACGCGAAAATGGTGCGGCGCGTGTGCAAAGCACGCAGCCTATCGAAGTGTGGCCGCTCCCTTACGGTCGCGCTCGGTTTTTGTCGCACCGCGCTCCTGGGTGGCACGGCCAGAGCGAAGCGATGGCCGTGGTCTGTGCCACGCCCTTCACTTGCGTTCAGGGCGTGCCAGCCAGGTGGGAGCCGCCGGCGTGAGCCGGCGGTGGAATCGGCATAGCGACGTTTGCCGGCTTTCACCGGGGGCTAACGCCCCCGGCTCCCTGGGTGGCACGGCCAGAGCGGAGCGATGGCCGTGGCCTGTGCCACGCCCTTCACATTCGTTCAGGGCGTGCCACCCAACGTAGCAATCGGCGTGGCGTGCGTGCAAGGCGCGGACCCTGCTGCCGGGACGAGTGGGGCAAACCCTGCGGGTCGAAACGGCTGTCGGGGGCTGCGTGGGTTTCTTCATGTACCCACCTGGCCCGTGCCGAGCGCTGATGGAGACCTGCAAGGGTGCGCAGAATTCCTTCTCATGCGCTTTCAATAGAACGGCACCGGGCCATGAATGGGTCCAGCGAAACCCTCACCCCTCAGGCGTCCCGGAAAGCGGAACTGGAACGATTGCGCCAGGAGTTGCTGCGAAGGATCGTCGAGAACGAGGCGCAGCGGCGGACGGCCGCTCTGCCGGCCGGCCGAAAGTGAGGTCCGGTGCACGTGCGGTCGCTCGGCGGGCTCAGCGCGGTGGTGGCCATCGGGGTGATGGGGGTGGCCCCCGGCGTGGCTTGGCCGGCTGGGCATTGGAGCGATTTATTTCGGCCCGCCAAGCCGCCGCACCCGGCGGTTGTGCGGGTCATCGCTCCCAATGGCAACAGCTTTTCGTTGGGTTCCGGGGCCTTGGTGGCGGTCCGCGGGCAGCATGGGTTGGTGGTCACCAACTGGCATGTGGTTCGCGACGCCACGGGAGTCATCCAGGTAGCGTTTCCGGACGGGTTTCGCAGTCCCGCCTTGGTTCTGAAGACGGATGCCGAATGGGACCTGGCGGCACTGGCCATCTGGCGGCCGCGCGTGGAGCCGATCCCTTTGGCCACCCAGGCTCCGCGGCCGGGCGAGCCGCTGACCATCGCGGGCTATGGCAGCGGCGGGTATCGCGAGGTCACGGGGCAATGTACCCAGTATGTTGCTCCGGGGGTCAACCAGCCGTTCGAAATGGTGGAACTTTCGGCGCGGGCCCGGCAGGGGGACTCGGGGGGGCCCATCCTCAACGCCCGCGGCGAACTGGCCGGCGTGCTGTTCGGGGCATCGTTCCGCGAGACGACCGGGAGCTATTGTGGCCGCGTCCGGCAGTTCCTGGCCAGTGTGGCTGACGACTTTCAGCGCCTTCAGCCGGCGGATGCGTTGCTCGTTCGAGGCCCCACGACCGGGCAACGTGCTGGCGAGCTGGCCGGCGCCGGAGGGCACCCTCCGGCTGGTCGGCCGAGCGCAGGTCTGCCAGGGAGAGGGGAACTCGCCGGTGGTCCGCCAGGGACGGGAGGACCTGGTGGTGGTCGGTTGGGGGCTGGGAGGCTCGGCGGTGGTCCGCAGGGGGCCATCTCTACTGCATTTCCTGGCCCCCCAAGCACGCAAGGGTGGCGGCCGATTGCTGGAAGCTCGGGCGCCGTGGCAGTGGGGCCACGGCCTTCGGCACCGCCGGTCCCTGCTGGCCCTGCCCATCGGAAGACTGCCGGAGCCGCGGCTTCGGGCCTTGCCCAAGCCCAGCCAGGTCCTGTGCCCGTGGGGGGCGCATGGAGGGCGCCCGAGGCGGCCATCGCAGGCGGACCAGAAGCCGGCAACCTGGCGGTCCCGGCCCAACCCCCATCGCTTGAGACCTCCGGGTCGGACTCCCAAACCGACGTTGCGCCTCCGCCGACTTTATTTGAACAGGTCCGCAATGTGCTAGCGGCCATCGGGGCCTTTGCCCTTTTCTTGCATGGGTTGCGTCTGATACTGGCCAACCGGCCGGACTGAGGACGGAGCGTCGTCCCCCCGAGCCACACGCGGCTCACGAACCGGCCAGCGCATTCCGCCGGGGGAGGTAGCCGGTTCGATGGAAATCGGGCGGCATCGAGCGATGCCCGCTTCTTGGCGCCTGGGGGCAGCGGACGTAGGTTGATAGCAACTTTTTACGGGCCTGGCTTAAAGGTGATTGGTTCGGACCCGGGAGGCTGCTATGTCCCCAGTAACATTCGGTCGGGTACTTGTGGTAATAGCTTTGGCTGGCTGGATCGCTCAGGCCAAGGCCGAGTTGCAGGTATGGACAACGACCCACACCGTACGGGTTCTCCGCGAGGACCCTGCGACAGGGGGTCGCGATGTCCGCTTGATGCTGGCCCGCAACGAGTGGCGCGGCTTTCAGGTTCTCGTGCGGAGCGATGCCGGGGTGAAGGCGCTCAGGCTGGAGGCCGGTGAGCTGCGCGGCCCGGGCGGCGCCATTCTCCCTGCCGCCGCTGCCCGCCTCTATCGGCAGCATCAGATGGAACTGACCGTTTCCAGCCCGCGGAATAAAGACTTCCGGCCGGGTTGGTACCCCGACCCACTCATTCCGGCGGCGCATCCGCTGAGCGGCCAGCCGCTGGCCGGGGGGCGGTACACGGCCATGCCGTTCGACCTGCCCGCCGGCCAGACGCATGGGTTCTATGTGGACCTGTATGTGCCGCCGCAAACGCCCGCGGGGACATATCGCGGTACTTACCGGCTGATTGGGGCGGGGAGCGCTCGCGTGGAGATTCCTGTGACGGTCGAGGTGTGGGATTTCGCCCTGCCCGAGACCCCGACGGTGCAGACCGCCCTGGGTTCGCCGGCCGACCGCATGCGCTCCTACTACCAACGGCGTTCCGGCACGAAGAAGGGGCTGGCGCCGGCCGACTGGTCTGCGGTCGAGGCCCAGTGTGCCGCCTTGCTCAGCGAGCATCGGATCAACGCGACGCCGCCGCGGGACCTGGTACGGCCGGTCGAACAGGCCGACGGCAGTTTCCGCATCCCTTCCGAAAAGATCACGGTCTTGCGGCAGTTTGTGGATCGGTACCACGTCAATGCCATCCAGACGCCGCATCCTTCGAGCGTGGTCCGCGATCCGGTGGCCCAGGCCGATCGCTTGCGGGCCTGGTTGGCCGCCTGGGACGCGGCGGCCAAGGAGTTGGACCGGCCGCAAGTGGTGTTCTACACCTATTTGAAGGACGAACCGAACGACGCCGAGGCTTACCGCTACGTGCAGACCTGGGGCCGGGCCATTCGCCAGGCACGCTCGGCTTTGAAAGTGCTCGTGGTCGAGCAGACCTGGACCCAGGACCCTGCCTGGGGCGACCTGTACGGAGCGGTCGATATCTGGTGCCCGCTCTTCTGCCTGCACAAGCAGGATAGCGCAGCAAAGCGGCTGGCGCTGGGCGAAACCGTTTGGACCTACACCGCCTTGTGCCAGGGGAAAGAGCCCACGCCGTGGTGGCAAATCGACTTTCCTTTGCTGCACTACCGCGTCCCCTTGTGGATGGCGTGGAACGACCAGATGCGAGGAATCCTCTACTGGGGCGGGATGTCGTACTGGGACCAGACCGAAGACCCCTGGACCGATCCCAAGACCTACGGCCGGCGCCGGGGGGCCAAGGGCCCGGTGTACAACGGCGAGGGGACCTTGGTGTACCCGGCCCGGCCGGTGGGCTACGACGGAATCGTCCCCAGTCTTCGCCTGAAGGCCCTGCGCGACGGCATCGAGGATTACGAGTACCTGGCGATCCTCCAGCGGGCCGGCCTGTCGGCCGAGGCCAAGAACGTCAGCCGGCGAGTTACCACCTCGTTCTTCCAGTGGGATCCGGACCCGGCGGCCTACGACCAGGCTCGCGCGGAGTTAGCCCAGCGGATCGTGGCCCGGAAGGCCAGGTAGGGCTCGCAAGGCTTACGTCCCCGCTCCTGCGAAACGGGGTAGTGCGGGTGTTGTGTACCCGCACGCCAGCCGGCGCTTAGCCGGTCGGAAGTTGTCGAGGCGGGCTTTCTGGCCGCGGGACTCGGGTCGGTATGGGGCCACCGGCCGGGGCTCTCGGGCCGCCGCGGGTAGCGCATGGCGGGCGCTTGCAGGGGTAAAATGGATAGCATGAGCGGCGTGGCCAAAACACCGGCCGAAATCCTGGCAACCCCGGTGCAGTTTCTTCGCGGCGTGGGGCCTGCCCGCACCGAGCTGTTGG
>FWWM01006126.1_pt1 | contig 25542 bp, 30 predicted proteins | sample 2228351 | NCBI WGS metagenome assembly FWWM01 (sample SAMEA103939774, study PRJEB20133) | metagenome
GCTGAGGCGCCTTGAGGAGATTGCAAAGGCGAGGGGTCTCTCCGAGCTAGTTGAGGAGTATCTCAAGCCGGCTATAGAGGCCGAGACCGTCGACCCGAGAGGACTAGTGGTAGAAGATGCCGAAAAGGGGATAAGGGCTGTAATAAGAGACGTTAAAGTGGAGCGGGACGGCGACAGGCCGAGGGTAGTTGTGGAGTATGAGGTAGGCGGGGATGTGAAATCCTTTTCCTTCATCTGGGGCGTGACAACGACGGGGAAAGTTATAGCAAGCGTGAATCTAAACGACGAGAGGGCCCTAGCGCTGGCCGCCCTCCTTGACGACGAGACAATAAGGGGGAAGAGGAATGTCGTGACGCTTTACGCTAAACATCTATTCGCCCTGGCCAAGCTCAAGGGCGTGGGCTGGGGGCTTTTGAGGTGGTACGCCGAGGTGATGAGAGAATGAGCTTTAGATCGCTTTAAAGGCGGCGCCCTTTTTTGGCGCGGCTCTTGTAAAGCGGCTTGTTATTTTCAGACACGATTGTATTCCAAGGCGCAATAAGCTCTCATAAGCAGCAACGCGCGAATTGCCACAGCAAAAAGTTTAAAAAACGTGAGATATAGCACTACAGGGCCGGTAGTCTAGCGGAAGGATGCCCGCTTGGCGTGCGGGAGATCCCGGGTTCGAATCCCGGCCGGTCCACTATTTCTTTAAGCTTATACGTTCTTCTTCAAGCTATGGAGGGAACAATCTATAAATATGTCTTTTTTCTATTTATTTATGAAATCGGAAAAAATACTCCTTGCAGTTATATTAGCCGCGTTAATATATGCACAGGGGTTATTTACTGTACAAACTGCTACCGATGAGTCAGGCGATTTTCAAGGCCCGGGGTGGTACTCTCTGCCTCAAAATCCCGTTTTTAAAAACGGAAGTGTTTTCGATGTTACGAAGTTTGAGGTGTTGTACAACGCATCGGCAGACGCACTTGTTTTTAGGATAACCTTCGCCGACCTCGGGGGCAATCCGTGGGGATCTGAGACCGGATTCTCGCTTCAATACGTCCTAATATACATAAGCCGAGGCTTTCCCGGAAACCCGTGGGGCACTGTGTCCTGTACAATTCTCAGGCCCGATGATGGCAATGTTGCCTCTGGCAATGCCTTCTTTGATGAGGCTACTAGGTTCTTCTGTCCAGATCCCGCCAACTTGACGCAGTATAAGTATACCCCTGGCGTCAGGTTCTCAAGCCTAGCACCTTGGGACGTAGCCATATTTATTGGACCTAAGTGGGGCAACGAGACAGTTAACTTTGTAGCGGTTGCCGACGTCACTGGCGGCACCATAAGTGTCTCACCGTTACCTCAGGTATATGCCAGTGACAATTCAATAATTGCCGTAGTGCCGAGGAAGCTAATTCCGCCCACCACTAGACTTATGAGCGACTTTCCGCAACCTAGCTGGAGATATTACGTCTTGGTCACCTCGTATGACGGCTTCGGCCCCGGCCGCATAAGGTCATTTGGCCCAATGGCCCAAGAGTGGACTGTTGGCGTTGGAACAGCTAACGCCTCAGCGGTACTGTCTGGAACAGTCCCCAGAGTGCTAGACATCTTAGGGCTTAATACGCAGTTAGCTACATTTACAGCAGAGGCTCCGGCAACGCTTGTGCCCCAAATGCTAAGTTGGGGCGACTTCCCGCTTGCCTATACCACAACAACGGTGAATAGAATACTGCCAGTGACGGTGACGAGGACTGACACCCTGACAATAACAGAGACAGAAACAGTTACCACAACGCAAGTTAACGTGGTAACGCAAACTGTACGTGAAATTGTTGAGAGACCCTACGTTGACCCAATTAGCTATGTAGTGTTAGGTCTCGGCGTGATTGCTGGAATTGCGGGTGCACTTGTCGCAGCGAGGAGAAGATAAGGCACATAAGTTGAAGTCGTTAATAATACTCGGTTTTTTGCTCCTCTTTTTTGCGTTATTTATTTCGCTTGACCAGTCTTACAAACAGTCACACTGCACAGAGGCTAGTTGCATAAATCCAACTCTAGTTTTGCTTGCTCTTTTTCTACTTATTATTGGTGCTGTTATTCTACTCTATTCAGTTACAGTATTTATAATTGTCAAAATAGAGGAAAATTTAAAAAGGCGTTAAATCATTTAACACTTATGAAGGCAAAAACAGCTCTATTAGCAATACTAATACTAAACATACTGCTTTTAGCGCAGTACACCCCACCACATACAAACCCCGGGCCGGCGGCTGATAGAATTATTGGAAAATCAGTACCCATTGAACAAGCGGCTTCTGCTGTAAAGGCAGGCGATATCGATGTGTACATCTTCGGCATGAGGGCTTCTCTTGCCGCGCCGCTAAAAGGCGATCCTACCGTAAAGCTTTACACAGCCGCTGCTGGTTTCAACAACATCATCCTTAACCCAGCGCCCGCAAATCCGTCTTGTCTCAATCCATTCGCAGATAGGGATATTAGATTCGCTATGCAGTTTGTAATTGATAGAGATTACATTGCTAATGAGATTTTCAAAGGTTTCGCAGTACCAATGTATACTTGGCTGTCACAATATGATCCCACATATGTAATTATAGCAGATATCATTACCCAGCTTGGCATTAAATATGACATGGACTATGCGAGAACCATAGTTGAGCAAAGAATGTCGGAGCTTGGTGCGACAAAAGGTCCGGACGGAAAATGGTACTGCCAAGGGAAGCCTGTGACGATCATTGGACTCATACGTGTGGAAGACGAGCGTAAAGACATAGGCGACGCCTTTGCTTCAGCTTTAGAACAATTAGGCTTCACTGTAGATAGGAAATACGTAACATTTGACGTGGCAATACAAACAGTATACGGTACAGATCCCGCCGAATTCCAGTGGCACTTCTACACAGAGGGCTGGGGCAAAGGGGCGTTGGATAGATGGGACTTGGGCTCTATTGCCCAGTACTGCGCATCTTGGTTTGGCTATATGCCAGGTTGGCAAACAACGGGATGGTATAACTACGCAAATGCTACAATAGATGAACTAACAGACAGGATATATAAAGGTAATTTCAAATCTATTAACGAATACGTTGACCTTTATAGAAAGGCTTCTCAAATGTGTATAGAGGAGTCTATTAGAGTATTTGTTGTAACAACTTTAAATGCCTATGTTGCTAATCCCAACCTACAAGGAGTTACTAACGACCTAGGCGCTGGGCTGAGAGCATCTGTTTTCAACGCTCGTAACTGGTATGTGCCGGGTAAAGATGTTGTGTATGTTGGTCATAGATATGTCTTGACTGCCTCAAGCGCTTGGAACCCGGCGCCTCTAGGCGGTTTCACGGACGTATACTCGGTGGATTGGTATAGAATGATTTACGACCCTGCTATGTGGAACCACCCATTCACTGGTGAGCCAATGCCGTATAGAGTATCGTACGTCGTAGAAACACAGGGCCCAGATGGTGCTTTTGAATTACCAGCTGATGCTTATAGATGGGATGCTAAACAAAAAGCCTGGGTTAGCGTCGCCGGCGAAAAAGCCAAGTCGAAAGTTGTCTTTAACTACGCCAAATACATAGGCGCGAATTGGCACCACGGCCAGCCTATTAAACTCGCCGATGTGTTGTTCATCTACGCTTGGTACTGGGATATAGCTAATGATCCTAATAAAGTTGCCAGAGAGTCCGGCGTTGCCTCTTATGTCAACGGCACTATGGCGATTATCAAAGGCATCCGTATTCTAAACGATACGGCTATTGAAGTTTATATTGACTTCTGGCACTTTGATCCGAACTACATCGCTTCGTGGGCTGTTGTAACGCCAGATATGCCGTGGGAGGTTTATTACGCCGTTGATCAGCTAGTATATGTAAAACAGACTCACGCCGCCTCAAGATCCGGTGCCACTAAATACAACGTGCCTTGGCTATCGCTAATTTTAAGAGATCACGCCAAGGCGGCAGCCGATGTTTTACAAGAGGCGCTTGATCAGGTAATCTTCCCAGAGAATTGGTTCAAAATAGGCAATAAGACGTTATTTACTAAAGATGAAGCTCTTGCGAGGTACAGAGCTGCGATAGATTGGTTTAACCAATATGGCCATATGATAATATCACAAGGGCCGTTCTACCTATACGCCATCGACACTGCTAAGCAGTATATTGAGCTAAGAGCATTTAGAGATCCCACATACCCCTACAAACCAGGCGCATTTTACTTCGGCGTGGCAACTCCGGTATCTATAAAGGCGATAAACATCCCCACAATCGCCGTTGGTCAATCTGGCACGGTTTCCATATCGCTTGAAGTTCCTGAGGGCGCCGGGAGAATATTCTACAAGTGGGGTATTATAGATCCAACAACTGGCAAGTTTGTTTACATTTCAGACGAGGCTTCGGCTACAACAACGCCTATTACAATTTCAATACCTACGGATGTGGCATCAAAACTAACGCCGAATAAGGCCTACAAATTCTGGATATATGCATATGCCGAGAATGTGCCAATAGTAGCTGAATCTACACAAGTATTCGTCCCCAGGACTGCTGCGCCAACTCCGACACCTTCACCATCGCCTTCGCCAAGCCCATCACCATCGCCTTCTCCATCGCCAGCGCCTAGCCCAACGCAGCCTACTGTAATAACCACAACTACGGTTGCCCCTGCTGCCGGCACTACTGAGGCTCTTGCGGCGGGTATTATAGGTATTATAGCAGTGTTAGTAGCGTTGGCTTTTGCACTGAGGAGGAGAAGAGGAGAGGGAACACAAACTAGATAGATCTATATAAATTGGAGATATTTTTTAAACTCTTCATTATTTTTCGCCCATGGCTTCTTTAGCAAAAACGCTTATGATTAAGGCTTTAACCCTTATAATTGTCCTTATAGGCGTGCTTCTTTTACTGGCTTTTATCATGGGGGCCACGGGCCTTTCTGACAAGATGTTAAAATCTATTTTAACAGTGGAGGTGCAGGAATATAAACAACAGCTTATTAGACAAGGCAGAGATCCAGTTGCGGTTGAAAAAGCAATTGAGGAGTATATGAAGGAGAGGGCTGCCGCATTAGGTATCAATAGGTCGTGGTATGAGAGATTGCCACAATTGATCTATAGGTTGTTAGTTTTAGATCTAGGCACTTCGAGAACATTACAATCATCGTGGGGTTCTAACAAAATCTCTGACATCATCTTAGATAGGTTACCCAACACTATAATTCTCACTACCACAGGAATAATTTTTACGGCCCTCATCGGCATTTGGCTGGGTCTGTACATAGGCTCGAATATTGGAAGTAGAGCAGATAGAGTAATATCCGTACTTTCAGCGATTTCATATGCGCTCCCTCTGTGGTTTGTGGGACTTGTTCTCATTTTAACGCTGGCTTACGGCCCAAGGATATTATGGGGTGTTCAGATATTCCCTCCTGGTGGCATGGTATCTACACCGCCGCCGGAGGAGCCTCTGGCGTATTTCCTTGATGTGTTGTGGCACCTCTCACTGCCTTTAATTGCGTCGTTTATTGTATTTTTCGGCAGCTGGGCTTACGGCATTAGAAATATCGTATTCTCAGTTTCACAAGAAGATTTTGTAAACTTCGCCAGAGCGAAGGGCCTCCCAGAGAATTTAGTAAGGAGAAGGTATATTCTCCGCCCCTCTCTGCCGCCTATATTAACAAGTCTAATTCTCAGTCTTGCTTACTCAATTGGTGGATATATAATCACAGAGAGAGTTTTTAACTGGCCTGGGATGGGCGCCTTGTACTACTCAGCAATAACTGCCTTAGACGAACCTGTGATATTCGCACTTACATATGTCTTTACACTTGTATATATAGTCGCTAGGTTCGTACTTGAAGTTTTATATGTGATAGTAGATCCACGTATTAGGTTAGCATGATAAGAGAATTTCTCAAAACACCATCGGGGCTTGCCGGCGTAGCCATCTTAGTTATATTCTCGTTAATATCAATAGTTGTAGTTTTTACATTTCCGCTAGACTATGGCACAAGATACTGGTCTAACCCCAAGTACTGGGAAGATTACCCCAAGCTTGTTCCGCCTGCTTGGTACAATTACTTCGTCCCTTACAGACTACCGCAACATTTTGTAAACGATAAGACAGCCCCAACGGAGGAGGTTGAGAATATAAAAAGATGGTTGTTTGAATATGAGTTTGACGCGGATAAATTCCCTACTGGCATAGTTTTTAAATATGTAAATTTGACATATTATAAAGATATACCTTTAATTTCACTAAAAGTAAAGAGACCCGATGGTAGAGAACTTGTGTTAATAGATTATGATGAAGGTATTCCTCCGCCTAGGCCTGGCGAGAGATCGCCCTATTTAAGATTTATAGAAAACCCGAGAACGATTTTCCTCAGCGCAGAGCCGCAGGCTATTAGGAAAGCAACTGCTTTTGCGGAAGAGCTAGGTGTTGCATGTACAACATCGGAGGTTAGAGATGCAGCATTGTTGCCATATATAGTATTCGGCAACCCTATTTCTAACAAATGCGTCGCAGAATCTTTCAGGCCTTTGAAGGGGAAGTACATTTTTGAGGTTGAAATGATTGGGGATTCTAGAGATAATATAGGCTTAGTACGTTTAGTTATTCAAGGAGCGGTATACGGCGCCATGGGTACAGATTATTTAGGTCGCGACTTGGCACAAGGGCTTCTCTTTGGTTTTCCAGTGGCATTATTTATAGGGGGCGTAGTTGCCCTCTTGGCAACGTTAATAGGCTTATCGCTTGGAATACTCAGCGGTTATATGGGCGGTAAGGTGGACGAGGGCATCCAAAGATTTGCAGATGTTATGAACAACCTTCCCATACTGCCATTGCTGATATTATTCGTATTTGTGCTGGGGCGTAGCATATTTAATATAATATTTGTATTAGTGCTATTTGGTTGGGCTAACACTACAATTATTGTGAGATCTATGGTGCTTAGTATTAAGACAAGTCAATTTGTTGAGGCTGCCAAACTCGCTGGCGCTAGCCATTGGTGGATTATGAGAAAACACATACTACCTCCTGTGTTGCCTTACGCCTTTGCTTTAATGATTTTCAACGTACCCGGTGCCATATTGTCAGAAGCTAGCTTAAGCTTCTTAGGTCTTGGCGATCCATCTATTCCAACTTGGGGACAGATTTTACAACAAGCATTTGACAACGGCGCATTGCAAAACTTCGCTTGGTGGTGGATTTTGCCACCTGGCTTTTTAATAGTTTTAACAGCGGTGGGTTTTGTCTTAGTATTTTTCGCATTAGAGCCTATTGTCAATCCTAGGCTTAAGAGGCAATAAATTTATAAAGACGCCATTCACGCCTTTTGTGTCTCAAGAGATACGCGCCATTGTCCGCATTGGGGATACAGACCTAGATGGAAATAAACAAGTGGCGTACGCCTTAGCTAAGATCAGAGGAATAGGCATTGCCTCGGCCTACGCAATTTGTTGGAAACTGGGCGTTGACCCCCACGCAATACTCGGCGCGCTTCCAGAGGATCAAATTAACAAACTAGACTGGGCTGTGCGCAATCTACACGAGCTCGCCCCCGCGTGGTTTTTAAACAGAAGGAAGGACCCCGAGACTGGGAGGGATCTCCACTTAATAGGCTCAGAGCTAGTGCTGGCGGCAAAGAGAGATGTGGATTTAATGAAGAAGTTGAAGAGCTGGAAGGGCGTTCGCCACTCGCTTGGACTTAAGGTGAGGGGGCAGAGGACTGTCACAACTGGTAGGTTCGGCGCCACTGCCGGTGTCACGAAGAAAAAGGCGGCCGCGGGTAAGTAAAAATATAAAATAGTCAGATAAGATCGGGGGTATGGGCGGTTTGAAAAAGCCTAAGAAGAAATACCTCGCGGGGAAGCCGAAGAAGATATGGAACAAGCAGTTATTGCTGGAGGAGTTGCAACTAATGGGCGAGTACGGCCTGAGGAATAAAAAAGAGCTGTGGCTGGCTAGGGCTAGGCTGAAGTGGATCACAAGGCGGGCCCGCTCTTTGCTCTCCATGACGGCTGAGGAGAGAGCCCCTCTGGAGATGCCGTTTAAAGAGAAGCTTTATAAAATGGGCTTTATAGAGGATCCCAACGTGCCGCTTGACAGAATACTATCGCTTGACGTAAGGGCGATATTAGAGAGGAGGCTTCAGACAATTGTCTACAGAATGGGCCTCGCCAAGTCTATACACCACGCGAGGCAGTTAATAGTACACGGCCACGTGGCCGTGGCGGGGAGGAGGGTCACCTCGCCCGGCTTTCTAGTGCCCCGAGAGCTGGAGGACAAAATCTCTCTCATACAGTGATTGTCGCGGTTCACGGCGGAGCTGGCCTGTGGAGAGTAGAAGAGCGCATCAAGCAAGAGGTCAAAAAGGCGCTGGCCGCCGCCATTAGCGAGGGCCTTCTCGCGGCCGAGAGGGGGAGCGCCCTAGATGCAGTTGTGGCGGCGGTGGAGTACATGGAGAAAAGCGGCCTCTTCAACGCGGGCTACGGCTCTGTCTACGCCATAGACGGCAGAGTATATATGGACGCTGGCGTTATGGACGGGCGCTCTAAAAGAGCGGGAGCCGTGGCGGCCGTCGAGGGTGTTAAAAGCGCCGTGAGGCTGGCTAGGTACGTGTTGGAAAACACAGACCACGTCATTATATCGGGAGAGGGCGCCCGGCTCCTCGCGGCTAAAACAGGCCTTTTAGAAGCCTCTTATAAATTTTACACAGAGGAGAAAAACAAGAGGTTTCAAGAGGTGTTGCAAGAGGCGAGGCGGGGCAATTGGCATTATAAGAGAGTCGCGGAATTTTTCGGCGATACTGTCGGCGCCGTGGCGTTGGACAGAGACGGCAATTTAGCAGCGGCTACCTCCACTGGGGGCGTTTGGCTCAAATGGCCGGGGAGGATAGGCGATAGTCCAATACCGGGGGCTGGGTTTTGGGCTGAAAACGGAGTGGGGGCCTTCAGCGCTACAGGCGTGGGGGAGGTGATTATTATGTCCGCTCTGTCGTTAAGAGCCCGCGACGAGCTTATAAAAACAGGCGATATAGGCGTTGCAGTAGAGAAGGCGATAGGGTTCGTGACTGAGTCGTACGGCCCAAATACGGCTGGGATAATAGGGATTGACTCCAAGGGGAGGCCCGCCTACGCCTATAACACAAAGGCAATGGCGAGGGGGTGGGGAAAACGCGGGGAGATTTACGTAGATCTTTAGGCCTTCTTCCGCCAAGTTTTAGTATTGGGGTCAAACTTAAACCCCATTTTCTTCAACTCGTTTATAGTCTCCCTGAACTGAGACTCAGGGAGCCTCTTCCCCTTGCCCACTCTTACCACGATCTCGCCCTCCTCCTCTGTGAAGTCGACGGGGAGCCTCCGAAGAGTTTCCTCAACGTTTTTCTTCCTCTCGCCCATTGGACCATTGGATTGGGGGTATATAAGTTTTTAGAAAAGCCGGGATATTTTAACAATTTTTTTGTTCGCGAGCTCCAAGGCCCACTGAGGCAGCTCAAATCTCTTTAAAACGTAGTTCACAAGCCGCTCAATCTCGTCGCAGTCAGAGCCGCCTTGCTCTCTACAAAGCTTTACTAAAAATTTAGACCGGGCCTCGAAGAGCTCGGGGGTCATTTTAATGCGTTTACACTCGTGGTCGTAGGTGTAGCCCCGCTCTAAATCCCTCATGTGTAAATAGAGGTGGGCCGCCGCCTTGGCTAAGTCCATTCTGCCTCCCTCTACGTAAACCCCCTCTGCTAATGCGTAACAACTCTGAACGCCGGAGTATATTGACCTCTTCTCCACGCGGAATTACTCTTATAAGTTAAAAAGACTACGTCTACGTGCAGGTGTTAGTGGGCACGTGCGGATTTCCCAAATCGCGCAGAGCCGTATACTCTGCGCTAGACGCAGTGGAGCTACAAGAGACGTTTTACAACATGCCCAACTCAGAGAGAATGGCGCAGCTCAGGCGCGAGGCGCCGGAGTTCCGCTTCACGGCTAAGGTATTTCAGGGAATAACCCACAGCCCAAACAGCCCTACTTTTAAACGCACTAAGGGGTTTAAGCCGGGGGAAAACCACGGGATGTTAAAGCCCACGCGGGAGAATTTACAGCTCTGGGAGCAGTTCGCGGAGGCAGTGTCGCCCCTCCGCCCCGAGGTGTTGGTGTTTCAAACGCCCCCAAGCCTCAAGCCGGAGCCGTATATATACGACTTCTTCACCGCCGTCATGGGGAAGTGGAGGCTCGCCTGGGAGCCCAGGGGGGAGACTTATGGCGATTTAAAGCTTATTGAAAAAGTGGCGGAGCTTGGCGTCATAATTGTCGTCGACCCCCTGAGGAGAGAGCCCACAGCAGCTAGGCACTACTACTTCAGACTACACGGACTTGGGGGACGGGAGGTGAACTACAAGTATAAGTATACGCCGCAGGACTTACAGAAGCTTGCCTCAACTATAAAACGGCTAGACGGCGAGGAGGCATACGTCATGTTTAACAACGTCTATATGTACGAAGACGCCGTTGAATTCAAGCGCGTGTATTCATCGAGCGTTTAAAATTGCCGAGCGCATGACGTCTATAGTCAGAATTTCGAGAAGCCCCGGGCCTGCATACGTATTGACCAGAAGGAGGGGCGATAACCACAAGGCCTCACAATGCGTTAACAGCGCCGTGAGGAGAAGTAGCGGGCAAGGCGCTTCTAGAGACAGAGACTAGGGGGAGAAGGGGGTGTGTTAATACAATACAGGTCGTAAGCAGAAAAACGCTACTCTTTCAACTTAGTAGTTTGACCTTCTGCCCGCCGCCAACGCCAAAAGAGCGGCGCTCCACATTCTCCCAAATCCCCACATCAAAGCCCAAAGGCGTTGCCAGATAAGCGGCAGGGCCGGCGAGTCTATAGCCAGTTTTAATACCAGAATAATCAAGCGTCACATAAGCAAGCAACACTGATTCTAAAAACATATCGCCGTAGAAAGACTTAAAAAGTGTCTGTATATTGAATCAGGGCCCGTAGCTCAGCCCGGTTAGAGCGGCGGGCTTTTAACCCGTAGGTCGTGGGTTCGAATCCCACCGGGCCCGCCAGTTAGCTCTTTTATCTTAAACGGCGCCTTTGGCTTTACTTAATGAGTGTCGGGGGCTGATTTTAGCGGGTTTTGGCCAGGCGTAGGGTTTTTCTCACAGCCTCTCTGTGTAGGGGAGTTTGCCAGGCGACGTATCTGCCTATTCCCAACTCGCCGTTTTTCTCGGGCGGGGGCGTGTCTATCCAGGAGCGCGCATCTCTTTCTGGTAATGTGTCTACCACGAGGTTTAAATCCACCAGGCGTTCTAACAGCGGTAGTCTTTCCCGTGTAAAAAGCGCGTCGGGATCTTCAAGGGCCTCCTCAAGCCACTCTCTCTCCTCGGCGGTTAGCGACGCGGCTAAGGCCGCCAGTCTCTTCATCTCTGCTATCTGCCTTATGGTCTCTTCAACGCTCCAACCCGCGGCGTGTAGCTCGCCTAACATGCGGGGGTTGCCTCCTGTCCACCTCCACGCCTCCTCCGCTGATAGCCCGGCGCTGGGGATTTGTTCGTACAGCTGGTTAAAGCCGTCCCTCGCCATGTTCCACATGGGGTATTGACTAGCCCAGGCGTGCCTGCCTATCTCTCTCCTCGTGGCCCCCTCGCTAGTCGCCGCCACGGCCACAATTCTCTCGTATTCGCCCGGCGGGTGTTCAATTACGCTGAGCATCCACTTGACATAAGAGGCGGCTTTGTCAACGCCGATGGCCTGAAATACGTCGTCTGCCAGAATGGCTATTTTCCTCCTCCTCTTCTTAATTAAAAACGCGGCCAGTTGAACGGCGAGATCCGCCAGCCTGACTTCAGCGACGCCGCTCCTCTCAGCCGCCGCCTCAGCCAGCCTCTTCGCCACGTCCTTAACATCTACATAAGCGGCGTACTCCCTCTGGAGGGGGTTGACGTAAATTACGTGAAATCCCAGCTCTTTCAACAGTTCAGCTGATTGCTTAAGCCACGTGGATTTCCCACATCCCTCGGGGCCGTACACCACTTGGACTAGCCTAGTCCCCCTGTCGGCCCACTCCTCTACCCTCTTGAGGGCGAGCTCCCTGTCTACGAATTCGACAGATAAGCCAACGGCCAAAGACGATTTAATTCTCCTCACGAGGCGATAGGACAGCCTCCTTAAAAATTTGGCTATACGTCGGCGACCTCGAGCAAGAGGAAAAGCCCCTCACGATCCGCGGCCGCTTTACCGCATTTTGGCTCTTGGCGCTGAGAGAGCTAGGCCTCAAACCCAGCGCGTTGTGCAGTGACAGAAGCGCGCACAGCGCTGTCTTCAGAGGCGCCGAGCTGAACGGCTAGCTGAAGGCGGTAACGCAGGCGCTACCCGCACTGTACGAAGTGAGAGAGACGCACTGGCAGAATTCGCAAACACGTTCAGCCGTCGCCAACGAGGTGATAAGGGCTAATGGCGGCGTTGCGGCTATCTGCCACGACGGGCGGCTTAAAGCGGCGAGGGGCTATAGACGAGCTACACAGCAAGGGGCTGATTAACAAGAAGAGAGATCGAAATAAACGCTGAGCCGAATGTCGCGGAATTGGCAGGCATAAAGTTCTCCGTGGCGGACGAGAGACGTAAAGGTGTTGAGACAAGTGAGTACAGGCCTAGAAGAGATCTCTCAAAAGACGTAGCTGTAGAGACCCTCAAGGCGAAAGGCCTCAAAGAGGGCAAGCACTTCACAGCCGCCACTAAGGGCGCAAAGCGTTATGAAATCCGTATTACGGACGGAGCCTACGCCAAGGCCGTTGAGGCCTTGGAAGTGGAGTGTTTTGGCAGAGGTATGAAAATCTGTGAGGAATAGGTCTGCGGCTTACTTCCAGCCCAAGGCTGTTGTCGCAGTGCTCGGACTTGTCAAGTCCGTTTTGGAGAGGCTAATGGGCGCTCCGCTGAGAGAGGGAAAAACCAGCTGTACGCTGGCCATTTAGAGGCCATGCGCCGTTATAAAAGACTGAAAGACGCAGTGGATAGCTGGCTAAAGGGAAGACCGGCGAGTTAACAAAACCAAAGCCCGGGGCAACATACCGCCTAAACCCATTTTTTAACCGCCAGCACGGAGGGGGCACGACGCAGTGCCAATTCCCGGGTTCAAATCCCGGCGGCTCCGCATCGAGGATTTCTGCCGCCGTCAATATAGGGCTGTTCATCATTACTGCAAAAAGCTTAAAAAACGTGAGATATAGGACTAACGGGGCCGTAGTCTAGCCTGGTAGGATGCGTGGCTTGGGACCGCGAGGCAAGAGCCCACGTGATCCCGGGTTCAAATCCCGGCGGCCCCATCTACGTTTTATTACGTCAGTGCGTAGCCGTGCGACTTAAAGGCTGTTGCGGCGGCGCGGCGTAAATTGCGCCGCAGATTTAGAATCGGTGTGTGCGGCTGGCGGTTGCTAGCTCGTAAAGGCTGTGTATCACCCTCTTCCCCCCGCGGCAGGGAGCCCTACGGGCTATACACACGCCAAATGCCCCCGCCGCTTCGGCCATTTCCATGTCGTAGTCCGAATCGCCGACTACTATCATTTCCCTAGGTGGCACTCCGAACTCTCTGCTTACCACGTAGAGGGGATCTGGGGCCGGCTTCCCCCTGGGGACTTCGTCTCCTCCCACTACCAAGTCTATGTATTGCGAAAGCCCTACTGCTTGCAATATCCTCCTGGCCACGCGGCCGCTTGAAGACGTGACTACTGCTATAGGCCTCGGGAGTAGTTTTAATACCGCGGCGTCTTCATAGGCCTTGACTAGAGATAGGTATTTGTTTAAGAATATCTCGTTTTTAACCGCGGCGAGCTCTCTTGCTCTGGCTGGCATTAAGGCCTTTGCGATTTCTGTCGCCGGCAAGCCCATGAGAGGCTTAACCTCCTCTACGCTTTTTACAACGCCGAAATTTTTCAATGCCTCGAGCCACGCCGCGATGTGGGCCTCCACAGAATCCACAAGAGTTCCGTCTAGGTCAAAGACGTACACGTGAATTAAAACGTGGGGGGTAATATGGTTGTCGCCTGCGGATAGTAGGAAAGCGTAAGAGCTGCGGCATAACACGCCCCAAAAGCTTGCGAGAGGCGCGCGAGGCGGGCGTATGGTGAAAAAGGGATGAAAAAGCTTAAAAAGCGCGTGATACGTCACTACAGGGCCCGTAGTCTAGCGGTATGATGCCCGCCTTACATGGCGCACCCGCAACAGCCTAAGAGCGCGGGTGGTCCCGGGTTCGAATCCCGGCGGGCCCATTTAATTTGTATAAAAGAAGAGTTCTCTCTTTTAGACACCCTGCTACTGGGTCCACCTCGGGTTCCAGCGTTGTAACGCCTAGTAAAACTTTGTCAATAACGTCTGAGATGAGCTCAAGCACCATCTCCGACTTACCCCCCGATATCTATCAACGCCATCGACTTGTTTAGACTTTTGATTTCGACACGACTTTAAGCCCTTAGCTCTCTGCTAGACTACGCAGGATTACAGTAATCGTAGCGCCTGCATCTACAAAGCCTTTGGCCCCTATCTGGCATACCCTTTCCGGGTCGGCGATTTCAGAGTGACCCATATGTGGTCCACGGCATTGCCGGTTTGTTATTAAATTTGTTTTACAAATTTTCCCACGGATTGTAAAATCGGCTTTACTGGAAAGGTTATTTATTGCCTCAGACTCCTCACCGTGGCTTTTGTAGTGGGCGTTGGTCTTAAAAAGAGGTTTGTCTCCAAGGAGAGGATAGGCCTTTTTAAAACTAGGCTTAAAGTAGTGGAGGCCCTCGCCGGCGTAGATGTGGAGATAGAAAAGGGGCGTTTGTGGTCTCTCGTGGGGCCCAACGGCGCTGGGAAGACTACTCTTGTGAAGATTTTTTCCACTCTCTTGTTGCCGGATGAGGGGTCTGCTTTTATTGGCGGCTTAGATGTAGTAAGAGAGGCGCATAGGGTAAAGAAAATTATCGGCTTGATGTTATACCCAGACAAAGGGTTTTTCGGAAGGCTCTCGGGGGTTGAGAATTTGATTTACTACGGCATGTTATACGGCTTAAGCAAGAGGGAGGCTCGGCGCAGGGCGTTAGAGCTTTTAGAGCTGGTGGGGCTGTGGGAGGTTAGGAATCGGCCATATGAGGAGTACAGCGCTGGCATGCGGGCCAGGCTAGGGCTGGCGAAGGCGCTTATTAGTAACCCGGAGTTTTTGCTCCTCGACGAGCCCACAGTAGGGATTGATCCAGTGGGCGCCAGGAAGATTAGAGATGTGATTAGAGGCCTCAAGAGGGATGGTAGGGCTATTCTCTTCACTTCACATAACTTATACGAGGTGGAGGAGCTTTCAGACGAAGTGGCTATTATTATAAACGGGCGCATTGTGGCGAGGGGGGCGCCCGAGGAGCTTAAGCGTAAACTCGGCTTTAAACCCATGGCGTATGTTAGGGCAGTGTGTAGAGATGGCGAGAGGGCTTTTTCCAGCTACGGGGGCGGCAATGTCTTAGCGGAATTGGTTAAGAAGGCCGCCGAGGAGGGCTGTTCTGTAATTGGGGCTTATGTTAAAGAGCCTCCCCTTGAGGAAGTAGTGGTTAAGACCATAGGTGCTTATGAGGGCCGGCCTCTACCTCGCGGTTAGGTACTACACGAGGTATTTCGCCCTATCCCTTGGCTTCTCTCTATTGGCGCCTCTCCTAAGCGGGTTGTTATACGCGGTGGGCTGGGTGACGACTGAGGGTAGAGCGGATCTCGACAAGTTTTTATACCAGATGGTCGGCCTCGTCCTCTTAATGGTGGCGCAGATGGCCACTTCTTCTTTTCTATGGGAGCTCTACAACTTAATGGCGGGGGGCCAGTTGGAATACCTTTTGGCGTCTCCTACTCATCCCCTATTGTTGCTTGTCGCTTATTACGTCGTGCAACTCGCCGTCTTTGGCTCCGGCTTTGCTCTCTCTGCGGCGGTAGTCGTCGCCGCAATTAAAGGTCTTGCCTACGGCATAGCCACGTTGCTCTCAGTGTTCATAGCCGCGGCTTTATCGCTCCCCCTTATTGGCATAACCCTTGCCCTGGCCTACCTACTCCCCTCTCTGCGAGACCCCTCGCCTATTACGTCGTTGCTTAACGTGGGCGTTGTGTTTTTCGGCGGCGTGTTGTACCCAGCCTCAATTCTGCCGGAGGCTCTGCAACTAATCTCTGCGTTGTTGCCCTTTGCCACGTGGGCTGAGTTCGTGAAGATGGTGGCGTTGAACTTACAAGCGCCCATCCGCCTATTAGGCCCCATCGGGGGGTATATGCTGTACTTCGCCCTGGGCGTGTTTATCTGGAGTATTTTAATAAGGACTATGAGGGCTTTCGGCAGGTATTATGTTTAGCTTAGCCAGAGAGTTTTGGCTGGCTTGGAGATCGCGCCGCCTTCTCTACTACATTATAAACTTAGTGGTAAACGCCTTGTGGGTTATAGTGTTGCTCCTTGCAATTGCCTGGTATGGCGGCGAGGCCGCTGTGGCCGCCCGTTTTATCTTCTGGGGCTTCGTTGTCTTGGCGATTTTCTCCCAACTGACGTGGGGGGCGGCCGGTTTTAATAACTACATAAAAAGCGGTGTGGCCGATTACCTCATTGCCTCACCAGCCGACTTTCATAAGTATTTAATAACAACGTCGCTTGTCTCAGCGGCGTTGGCTCTGCCGGCGGTAGCCGCACAAATAGCGCTGTACTACATATTATTCGGCGATTTGCCCCCTTTAGCGCAACCGTTGTATTTCATAATCGCCCTATTTATTTTCATAACATCCGCCACGTGTATAACAACCGCAGCAACGCTCTTTTTCACCAGATGGAGGAACCCAGGACTAGCGGCAAATATACTCCAGTGGACTATCCCGCTTTCGGGGGGCATGATACCCCCCACAGCTATGCCACCAGAGGTGGCGCACTGGCTCCTATACTCACCTCTCCACTACGTAATTGCCCCCCTTATATACTCCGCCACAGGTTCTTGGCTGGGAGACCCAGTTAAAACACTGGGATTAGGTGTAGTCATTACGGCTTGTCTATATGCGTTTTCCCTTTACATAGCGAGAGGTGCGTTGAGAAGAGTTAGGGCAACTGGAAAATGGGGGTCTGAATAGGAAGGTTGTAGTAGAGGTATACGGCGATTCCCGTTGCTAGAATCGCAATGGCTGTCGCGGGAATTGAGATTTTTAAGAAGTCTTTTATGGAGAGGCCGTATTCTCTGTATATGAGATAAATCGCGGGGTGGGCTGGGGGTAGTAGTATGGGGATAGTTGCTAGGACGTAGGTCATGAGCATTTCTTTAGTGGTTAAGTAGGGCCCTATTAGTACCGCCGACGGGATTAGGCCCAGTGTGTTGGTGAGAAAGAGCCCTATGACGAAGAGATATTCCGGGGAATTTAAAAGCGGCGTAATTGGTTTTAACAAATCTATTCTCGCAGCGGCGGTGCCAATGGCGAGGAATGACCCGACGTATATAAGAGTTTCCCACGAAACATATTGATAAAGTCGCTCAACAGCTTTGCCGCCGCCAAGTAGCGCTATGAATGTACCTATTATAAACGCCAGGGGGGCAGGCGCGAACTGGCTTAACACCACGGCAGCAAAGAGGCCGCTAATACCCGATGCAGCAAGCCGCGGGTTAAACGCCTTTACTAACGTCTTTGATCTCTCAAGGCGGTAATACGCCGCAATTCTCTCTATGACTTTTTCGTCGCCTAGAACTAATATCTCGTCTCCTGGTCTAAAAACGTACGACTCAAGGCTTTCCACTGGTCCGCTGGGGACAATTCCTATTATTGAAACTGGGAAGACGTTGTGAATTGGTTCTAGCGCTAGAGTTTTTCCTACTAGTCTAGATCTCTGAGTTACTATTAAAAACTCCATGTGTTCCCCTTTGTTGTTGCCCAACGGTCTGAGGATTAGATCTTTAGAAGTCATGAAAGAGGGTATGTCGCTAACGGCAATTTTTACCAACACTGTGGAGTATTTGAGTAAGATTCGGTCTTTAGTTAATATCTTTACCCTATACGCCTTTTCTACCTCTTGCCTTGTTTTTCCATCAAGTGTCTCCCCTACTTCTGTTGTGACTACGAGAAATTTAACAGCAGTTGACAATTGGGGGACAAATCTCTGGGCATAAAACGATATTAACAATAGCAGGGGGACTGAGATCGCAAGGGCCAAGAGAGCTGGGGCTGTAAAGGCTAGGATATTTAACTTCTCTCCCGTAGTTGTTTGGTAAATATCTAGGAGTATCACATTGCCTGCGTTTCCCACCATGGTGAGCCTACCTCCTATGGCCACTGCGAAGGCAAGCGGTATTACATACGCCGCTGGAGAAGCGCCGAGACGTTTAGCCACATCGCCTATTAAAACAGCCATGGCGAGGACTAGCCACGTCGGAGACAAAACCTGACGCCACGCCGGCTACGAAGTAGAGAAGTAACGACGCCGTTGCTACATGGCGCACTCTAACAGATATGTAACGCGCCACTCTGTCCAGTAGCCCAGAGTCGGCTATAACCCCGCTAATGACCATTGACCCGAACAGTACTATTACGGCTGGGCTGATTAAGTAGCTCAATGCCTCCCTCAAGTCATATACGCCGACTAGTACTAACGCCATGAGGCTTACAAACGCGATAATATCGGCTCTGTACTTAAAGCTAAGAGTCACCGCGGCTAATACCGCAGAGACAGTGGCCACAAACCAAATATCCACACCAGCCCTCCACAAGTCGCTCATAAAGATATCTCACTGCACTTTCCCACGTAGCTGTGTATCCGTCTATTTTCACGTGTCTCCTTCTCGCCGTTCGCTCCTTATTCGTCCAGTTTCCATGTCCACTAACAGTCTGTTTCTAACGACATCAATTCTTACGACTCTGACAGTTCTTCAAAACTGTTCGGCTAACTGGGAGAAATCACCATCAAACAGCCGGTATTCAATATGCCATAGACGATCTGACCTTCATATTTCAATAAGGACTTCTGAAAAATTCTCCATTTTAGTCTTGATTAAAAATGCGGTTTCTCCTATTAAATAATCTCAATCGTGCAAAAAAGATTAGTTTAAAAATAAAAAATTAATTTTATGATACTATTATATTTATTGTATGATGTTTAGTAACAGAGCCGCTGGTGGCTTTTATTACAACACTGTAGATGCCGGGGGCGGCTGATGTAGGTATGGATATTACAACGCCAGCTACGGTAGACGGAGTAGCCAAGGTGGAGGTTTTTTCGAGAGGTTTTTCCCTATACGCCGGAGTGGAGGCGCCCGCGCCAGTAAGCGTGGTTTTTACTATCATGTACTACCCCCTAATCCTCCTGGCAGTTGCTATATATCCTACTCACACGCGAAGAGATTGTCAAAAAGTTGTTTGCTGTCATCGCGCCACTCTACACAAGGTTTGTCAAACCTCTTGAAGCGTTATCAAATGCAAGGAGGAGGGCAATTTATGACTACATTAGAGAAAGGGGATATAGTTGGCCTAGGGAGTTAGAAAGAGTTTTCAACATGGCATACGGCGAGGTGTGCTGGCATCTTACAGTCTTAGAGAGAGTTGGCCTCATTTACAACTTCTACGCACTTAAGAGGAGGTTTTACGTGAACAAGGGGCTTCCTCTTGATGAGGCTATAATTAAGATATTTAGAGAACAGGCCGGCCGGGAGCCCAGTGAGGAAGAGGTATTGAAAGCACGTCGTAGTTGTAGCCAACTTCTGTAGAGTGCGTTCAATCCTTTACGCAATGGAATAAACCGCCACCGCCCAAGGGCTATAACGCAAATAAACGGCGTAACTGATATTATGATCACAAGGAGATTACTGAGGGCTTGACAATGTCATGTCACAAAACAGGCGCCCACTCACAATGCATATGCAACAGCCTTAAAGCGCGGGATGTCTCTAGTTTGATAACCGGAAGGATCGGCGCCGGAGAAAAGTTTAATTAAACAACGTCATTAGGAACAGTATGAGCTGTAGTAGTTATGTATTGTAGAACCGACAAGGCCGCGTAGCCACGACATAGGGCCTCGTTTAAAAGTTACAAACAGCCCAAGAAGCGTAAACAGTTGATAGACGACATTCAATCGAATTTTTAAGACTAGAAAGAACAGGCGTTAACACTTTACCTAAGCGGTTGTTTAGCTGAAAAACGTCGTAGCGGGCCCGGTGGGATTCGAACCCACGACCTACGGGTTAAGAGCCCGCCGCTCTACCAGGCTGAGCTACGGGCCCCGGAGAGCTAGATCTCACGTTATTTAAGCTTTCTCCCGCCGTCAGCTAGCGCGTTGACTTGTGGGCGCTGCGCTAAATTGCGCAATTTGCAACGCCTCCAGCCAATCGGGAGGCAAATTGCCCGCTCCAGCCGTGTTGACGCCAAGGGTAAAGCTTAAAAAGCGTGAAATATAGCTTTTCAGGGCCCGTAGTCTAGCGGTAGGATGCCCAGGGGCGGAGCCCCGCATTAGCCTGACGCGCGGGTGATCCCGGGTTCAAATCCCGGCGGGCCCACCTCTCTCTATTATTTGCCGCGCTCCTGTGCCAATGCTGAGATTTTACCTATGTGTGCTGACGTTTAAAACTCAGGGGATCTGAATATGTCAATGTAATGGGCTTGTCGCAATCACGCTGTCATGTAGCTCCTGCCGGCTCCCTGTTGTTACAACGCCATCTAATAACAATTGGCCAGCGGCTTGGGGTTTTTCCTTCGCTCTGATGGGATGCTGGCCCTCTTGGCTGAGGCCGACTTAACTGTATCTGTTTTTCTAGGCGAGACTCGCCGGGCTTTCCGAGTCTTTAGGCAGGCCCAACAGGGCATGTGTGGCGCCGCGAAAATCGGCGTCTATTTGTTTAAATATTCTCTAAACACACCAGGTTCCTGTCGCCAAGCGCGCCTCTTTTTATTTCATCTCAGGCCACGGCATTCTTCACCTATCAGCATTGCCGGCCTTAATCACATCTCCATTTATGCAAAGGTTTATATACCTACAATCATTGGGACTAATGGAACGAAGAACGAGAAGGGGGCCGCCCCGCGGGCGGCGAGGCCCGTCTTGGCCTAAACCGGTAAAGGAGGGAGACATCGTGGAGGTTGAAATTGTGGAGAAGTCCAGAAGGGGTGATGGAGTTGCGAGAGTTGAGGGCTTTGTGGTCTTTGTGCCTGGCGCAGAGCCTGGACAGAGAGTAAAGGTACAGATTGAAAAAGTAGGCGGATCTTACGCCATTGGGAAAATTTTAAGTTAATTTTTTTCGCTGGGGGGGGGCTTACAGCGCCTCCCCAGAAACAGCGTTTGTGCGATGTCGAGGGTTTTTATATCCAGATGTGGGATCGGCTCGCTGGCGTGGTAAGTTTTAAAATATAGTTTTAGATGTTTATGTGTTTGTTATTCAAGACGTCGCGGCGAAGGGCCTTACGGTGGTGTATGGGCCGCCTGGGAGCGGGAAGACGAGTGTGGCGGCAAAGATTGCAGATAGAGTAGCTAACAGAGTGTTGTGGATTAGTACTAATGAAGCTCCGGGGGTGTTGAAGAAGGTGTTCATGCGGGTGGGGGCTAAGGCGGATAAATTTTACGTCTTCGACTTCCCCCGGGCTTTCAGGGGGAATATCGCCAAGTTTGTCGCCGACCACATTCACGAATATGAGGCTTTGGTAATCGACTCTGTTAACGGCATTACGCCGCGGGAGGAGAAGCTGGAAGAGCTTGTCCACGGCTTTCTCTATCAGTTGGCTAAAGACATGCCTATAGTGGCCGTTGTAGAAGGTGCGCCGAAGCAGGTTTTTTACATCGCCGACAATTTAATTAGAGTGGGGTATAAGAAGAATGCCCTCGGCCACACAGTGAGGTATATTAAACTAGTTAAGTCGCGTTTCGCGCCGCCGAGCGAGCGTTTTATATTTGATTTTGTAGAGGGAGTGGGGCTGGTTTATATAAATACTCCGAAAAAAGCCCCAGGTGGCGAAGATCACGCTTCCAGAAGACGCCTCAATATTAGGCGTGGGCGAGCTTTACAAATCGCAAATAGTGGGGATCTACGGTAGGGATAAAAACGCCCTTGCTAGAAGGCTTCAAGAGGTGGCCTCCGCCAGGTAGGTCTTCTACCTATCCCTCTTCCCGCCCACTACACTGCCTGTGGATTTGGAGGAGGACAAAATGAGAGTGGCCGCTACTTTTAAAGACATCGTGGAGGTTGTGTACAATATATACTCTGGGCGTTTAAAGCTGAAGGTTTTTGTAGTTTCTGGCCTGCGCGATTTAGAGAGGATTTTAGGCAACGACGTTGTGGATTATATAAACGCGGTTGTAAGCGTGGCCCGCTACGTGGACTACGTCTTGGACTTCGAGTTGGAGACAGACGGGGCGCGTTTAACTGAGAGTTTTCTCGACTTGAAGGTCAGGGCTTAAAAAACGCCTACAGACGCTATTACAAACCGTTTTTTCATCTTGTCCATGTGCCTCAAGGGATTCTTAGTTATAACCTCTGTAGTTACGTCTAAACATTATTTAAATAATGTTGAAATAGGGGGCGTGCTCGGCGTATTGGAGGCAATTGCGGCGCGCGCCTCGCAACTCATATGGGAAAGCTTCAGGCTTGGCCTCGGCGCCGGTATTGTGTCGCGTAAGGAAGACGACGTAAGTAGAGAGGTGGATTTAGCCGCCGAGGAGCTTGTCTACAAGATGTTAAGAGAGAGTTTTAAAGAGGGAGGCGTCTTGTACGCGGAGGAGGGCGGGGAGTATAGATGGGGCGACGGGCGGTATATATTCGTCCTCGATCCCCTAGACGGCTCTCTTAACTACGCAGTTGGAATACCGTTTTTCTCAGTCTCGCTGGCTGCCGGGAGGTATAAAGACGGCACGCTTTCAGATTTAGAATACGCCGTGGTTGCAATACCGCCCACTGGCGAGGTTTACACCGCGGGACCTGGCTTGGGGGCTAGGAAAAACGGAAGGCCTCTGAAGAGAGCGGTTAAGAGCAATATCGTATTTATCGCCGCTAGCAATAACTTCCCCGAGAAGACTTGCGAAGTTGTAAAAAGGTTTGGGCTCAAGGGGAGGAGTCTGGGGAGCTCAGCCGCCGAGCTCGTCTATACTGTAGAGGGGATTGCGCGGGGATTTCTCGACTTAAGGGGAAAGCTGAGAGTATTAGACGCGGCCGGGGCGCTGACAGTGGGCAAATACGTAGAGGGGTTTAAATACGTGGTCTTGGGAGATCCCAGCCCCCACTCTAGAGTCTCTATAGTGGCCGGCGACGAGGAGTTTGTAAATGCAGCCCTCAATTGAGGAGAAGGTAAAAAGCTTCCTCCTATCCCTCTCCCGGTCATTGGGAGTGAGAATTGAAAGAGTCCTGGACCTATACCTCTACGCCAATCCCAACAATGTGAGAATTGTAGAAGTAGTGGAGCGGGGGGGAGAAATAGTTGGCATTAGAATTGCGGTTAAGTCTGAAAAGAGGCCGGATACTTGGTATTATACCGCAGTGGGGTACTACGGGGCTAAGTGTACATGCGAGGGCAATACAATAGGGGGGAAAATATGCAAACACATCTTAATTGGAGTCATTACGTGGAACATGATAGCTCTTTTAAAACAAGGGAGGGAGATAGATTTGACAAGGCTCACGTGGCTAAACGCAGGAGACAAGGAGGTATAATCGCCGGCGAGAAGATTTAAATCTCCGTGGTTCTTGTCATACAGGTGACGAGAGGCGGATGGAGAGCGGTGATCGCGGATTTGAACGCTGACTATGTCGCTGGAGTTAGATATTTACATCTCGTCTAGCCGCGTACTAAACATAAGGGGAGGCGGTTTGCGGCTGGGCAGTAGCGCAGTGGTTGGAGCAGTTGAGTTGAGAGAAGACGGGCTTTATCTAGACGGCAAGTTGGTAGTGTTTAGGAGGGCCTTGAGGTGTCCCGTAAAAATTGGCGGTTTGTATCTTTGTCAAGAGCCCCCCGAAATGCCCAGGTTTTTCTACAGAGATGTGATCGTCCCCGGGTTTAACGTCAAGTTTAGAATGGCGGAGCTCTACGCCACGGATAAATTAAACCGCGGAGAGTGTCTGGCTGAATACCTGTACTCTATAGTGAAGGGGGCTCCTCACCTCTGGGATATATACTACCGCAAAGAGCCTAAGGCGCGTTCTAGTTGCGGGGAGTTGTTCAACTTGCAAATTGCCAGAGGCCTTAGAGAGCAAAAGGCGTACCGGCCCCCCCTCTTAAATAAACAACTCGCGTCGCTGTTAGGCCTACTGCGCTTCCCCGAGGCGCTGGAGCTGGTGGAGATGTCTTGGCTTGGGCTGGCCGTGGCGTTGCGTTATGGACTATACGGGGCTTTAAGCTGGGATCTCCCTCCTTCGCCCGACATGTGGTATCTCTTATTCGGCCTGTACTCAGCGCTTGACCCCGTGGTGGTGCCCGGAGGCGTGGCGGTGGATTTAGGCATCTTGAGGGCTCTCCCCTATGTAGTGGCCAGAGTAATGGGGAGGTGGCTCGTGGCGTTTAACGTAGCCGGCCTCTATATGGCCGCGGGCAATTTTAATATGTTGGTAGACGGCGGGAGGAAGAGGGCGAAGTACGCCTCTTGCGACGGGGATAAGTGCGTGGCGGGAGGGCTTTATTTCAACTATTGCGTCGAGTTGGAATGCGGCATGTTGAGAACGTGGGATTTTGAATTTAAGGGACCAGTTAAATGCCCCCGGTTAGACTTGCCGTTTATAGCAGTGGAGCCTTGTAAATAGTCTTGGGAATGTATATAAACGCGGGATGTTTTAATAGCAACGTGCCGAAGATACCTGTAAAGGTGGTCACTTTTGACGAAATAGTGGAGTGGAGTAGGCAATTGGCAGATAAAATAAGAGGAAGCGGGTGGCAACCTGACGTCATAGTCGCCATTGCCCGTGGGGGCTACGTCCCGGCTAGGCTTCTCTGCGACTGGCTGGGGGTAAGCGATTTAATTAGTATTCAGGTAGTGCACTGGCCCTCCGCGGCGCAAGTGGCTGAAAAGGCGTATGTAAAATACCCCATAAACGTCGACTTAAGGGGCAAGAGGGTGTTGATAGTAGACGACATTGTTGACACTGGGGACAGCGTAGACTTGGCGAAGAAAAGCGTGGAGGAGTGTTGCAAACCGGCAGAGGTGAGGACTGCCGCTTTACAAGTAATCACCAGCGTTGCGAAGTTCATGCCCGATTACTACGCGGTGGAGGTCAAGGAGTGGGTGTGGTTTGCCTATCAGTGGAATGCCGTAGAGGACGCCGCGGGGTTCATTATGAAAATTGTAAAGGAGACTGGAAAGACGGAGTGGTGTCTAGACGAGATGATATACGCACATTTAGAGTGGTATGGAGGCGAATACGTGGAGAAGAGGTTTGGGTATATACTCTATGCGCTAGATATGTTAAGTAAAAGAGGCCTAATAAAACTAGGTAGATGCAGACCCTAGCCTCCTCATGCCGAAGATACCTGTAAAGGTGGTCAGCTTCTCGGTAGCGACTTGGGGCCTAGGGCGTCGAGTATAAGAATTAAAAAAGTAGTATATAGACATGTA
>FWWM01006127.1_pt1 | contig 25541 bp, 25 predicted proteins | sample 2228351 | NCBI WGS metagenome assembly FWWM01 (sample SAMEA103939774, study PRJEB20133) | metagenome
CCCGACGCTCATCCGCTCGGACGCTTATGCTACGGGCGGACGCTTATGCTACGGCCCCGTAGAGCAAGCGTCCTCGCTTGCTCGGGCAGGCCGAAGTCCTCCGGCAGTTCTGCACAAGCGAGGACGCTTATGCTACGGCGAGGACGCTTGTGCTACGGGCGGACGCCTTCGGCACCTCTGCAAAGGCGAGTGCGCCTGTGCCACCAAGAGCATTCGCAAGGCGGGGACGAAGACGTTGGCGGCGCGGGGTACCGCTGGCGCGAGCAGGCCCCGTAGAGGCCAATGTGCTAGGCAGAAATGGCCACCGAGTCCGGGCGGCCCGGGACGTGGCCTCCAAGGTTGCGGTGTGCCACCAGCTCGGCGAGGATGCTGATGGCGATCTCTGCGACCGTCTGAGACCCAATGTCGATCCCCACCGGCGCATATACCTTCGATAGCGCTTCGGCAGAAACACCTTCTGCCAGTAGGTCGTCGAAGATCAGCTTGATCTTGCGCTTGCTGCCGATCATCCCCACGTAGCGGGCCTGCCGCTCTGCGAGATGATAAAGCGCCTCTTCGTCGTGATTGTGGCCGCGCGTCACAATCAAGCAGTACGTATCAGGCGAAATCTCCAGATCCCGAAGCGTGGGACCAATGGGGCCATGCAGCCGCCGCGCCGCTCGCGGAAAGCGTTCGGCACTCACGAACTCTGCGCGATCGTCCAGCACCCAAACCTCGAAGTCCAAATCGGGGGCCAGGTTCCCAACAGCCTGGCCGATGTGCCCTCCGCCCACGATCAGCAGCCGCGTCCGCGGCAAACTCGGCAGGTAGGCAATGCCCCTTACGGCATGGGGCCGCGGCCTAGAGGCCAGCGGCGGCAGATGTTCCAGCACCAGTGGGGGGACAGATGGATGCCCCTGCTGGTCAACTTCCATCGCACCGCTCGCCTGTTGGCGTTCTGTTTCTTGCCCGACGGGCGAGGCCTGCTTTGCCGCGAGGTCGGCGGCTACGAGCTGTCCTGTGGCGTCGAACAGGTAGCACGCCGGGGCGGCGAGTCCGCTGCGAGCGCTGTCGAAGACCACGGCCTCGAGGCAGCCGGCGCCTGAGGCCGCCTGGCGCGCGAGGGCCTGGTAGTATGCGGCCTCGCGCGGCTGGCGCAGCGGCACCACCAGCACCTGCATGCGTCCGCCGCAGATGAGCCCGTCGTCCCAGCCGTAATCGCTGTCGAGTTGGAATGAGACGACCTCTGCCGTTCCACCCTCCAAGATTGCCAGGGCGCGGCGTTTGACCTCTGCCTCGACACAGCCTCCGCCCAAGGTACCGGCCTGGCTGCCGTCGGGATGCACGAGCATGGCCGCCCCCGCCTTCTGGGGCGTGGAACCGCGCGTCTCTACCAGTCGGCACCAGGCGACGCGTCGGCCCGCGGCGAGCGAAGCGACCAGTTCCTCCAGCACCGGTAACATACGTGCTGCCCTACTCGAGCACTTCTAGCAGTTCTACCTCGAACACCAGCGTGGCGTTCGGCCCGATCGGCGGCCGGCCCTGCTCTCCGTAGGCTAGTTTGGCGGGAATGAAGAGTTTCCAGCGCGAGCCGGCCTGCATCATCTGCAACGCCTCGGACCAGCCCTTGATCACGTCGGAGACGGCGAACTCCACGGGCTCGCCGCGCTTGTACGAGCTGTCGAACTCCGTTCCATCGATGAACGTCCCCCGGTAGTGTACGCGCACGCGGCTGGCGATGGTCGGCCGCCGCCCCTTGCCGGCCTTGAGCACCTTGTACTGCAAGCCGCTGTTGGAGGTCTTCACTCCGTCTTCTTTCTTGTTGGCCGCCAGGAAAGCCTCGCCTTCCCGCTTGTTCTTCTCCGCTAGCTCGTTGAACAACTGCTGCTGCTTGCGGCGAAACTCCTGATCCAGCTCCGTGCGGATCTCTTGCATCTGTTCTTCGCTGAGCAGTGACTTGTTCTCGAACGCGTCCCGAAAACCGCGCAGGAACATCTCCAGGTCGAACTCGAACACGCCCAGAATGGGCTGGATCTTCTGGCGCACGTCCTGGCCGAAGCTGTGGCCCACGGTGTAGTTGAACTTGGCATTCATGCTATCGAGCACCTGCTCGGCGGGCGTGTTTTGGCCCGGCGCGTCTTTGCCAGGTGCGTCATTGCCGGTCGTGTCTTGGTTCGGCACGTCTTGGCCTGCTGGGGAAGCGGAATCGGCCTCGGCATCCGGCGTCTGGGCGGCTGCCTTGCGGGCAGCGGGGCGTTTGGTGGTCTCGCCGGTGGAGGCAGGGTCGGGCCTCTCTGGGTTTGCTGCACTGGCTGGCTGGCCGGCTGGTTGAGAATCCTCGCTGTCTTGCGAGGGGGTCGGCTGCTGTGCTTCGACCAAGACGTTCGGGATCGTCTGCCACCCGACCAAGAAGAGTGCCAGGATCAAGGGCAGATGCAGAGCAAATGCGTGTTTCATGACCAGAATTGCCTTGTGAGGGGGAACCGACCGGACGAGGCACTGTAGGCCAGGCCGGGCATACCTACCGAGAGCGGTGCGTTCAACAGTGATCTACCGCCAGTATACAGCATATACGTGGCGATAAGAGGGGGAGTGCGGGCCAGCTTGCGCTGGGGCCGCCTTTACGGGGCGGCGAGCGGCAGGTCAAAATGGCAAGAGTTGTTCAGGCGTACATCTCCTGGCGGTGTTGCCCCGGTTCAGCGAGGAAGGCGAACGCAGGCCAAGATGCCAACGTTGCCCGAGCCGTAGAGATGCATGTGCTACGTGCCAAGACTTCTGAGCAGGCGGTCGCCCAAGTAGAGGGAATCTCGCTCCGGCAGCTCTTTGTCTGGTTGTCGAGTGCCGGAATCGTGTGTGCCTGGATCCGGGCGTGGGGGTCGGGGAGCGACCTGCTGGTGGTAGCGGCGGGGGCGGTCTGGCATGGGGCGGTTCGGGGTTTGTGCTGGAGGGACTTTCGCCGCGGTTCACGGGCCGACGTGGCCTGGGAGTCTGTATGCCAGGCGGCCTGCCTTGGGCTGGCGGCCAATATGGTGGTCTACGCCGTGCTCGCCTGGGCAAGTGCATGAGCGTCACGGTGGAGTTTTATGGCATTCCGCGTGCGCGGGCCGGTACGGCCGCGTGGCAGACCCAGGCTGCCACATTGGAGGAGCTGTTGCGCGCCGTGGGGCACCGATTTCCCCAGCTCGAGGGAGAGTGCCTCATGAACGGACGTCTCGCACCAGGCTATACGGCCAATTTGAACGGAGACCGCTTCGTCCTTGACCCGGCGACGCCTCTTGCCCCTGGGGATAGCGTGCTGCTGCTTTCGGCAGACGCGGGCGGGTAGCAACGCGAGGGCCTTGCTCGTGGGATGGCTTTCCCAAGCCGTCCTGGGCGCGCACCAGGCAAGGGTCAACCCAACCGCTCGTAGCGGGGGATGCGCTCCCCTGTGGTAGCGGCGGCCAGCACTGCGTGTGCAGCGTGCCTCAGGGGCGTGTCCCACCAACAGCACGAGTTCTACTAGCAGAACTTTGTCTCTTTCACGAGTACATCAACTTGGGGCACCGCCGTGTAACGTCCGCTGCGGTCTACCATGAAGCTGTGCGATACCAAAGCAGCGGCCTGCGCGTCTGCGGCTTCGATCTCAAGTTGATGTTCGCCCTTACAAAGCCGGTCGCCCGGCAGCGGCGCGCACCACTCGCCAGTGCCATCGGGGGCAAGTTCGAACCACTCACCGCCGTCGATCCGCCCGCGCACCGTTCGCACCGGTTGCTCTGCCCAGACCCGGACACGGCAGCAATCGGCCCCCTGCACGATGTGCCGAGCGTCTTGGGCCAGCAGGGTACGGCGCGGGTGTGTGACGAGCACCAGGGGCCCGCGGTCTCCCAGAGAGCGGCAGGCGACGGCCAAGTCGTCGGCATGCAAGTAGCACACGGAGTAGGCGGGCGGCCCGCCTTCGGGATCGCCGATTGAACGCGTCGCCACGCACACATTGCGGCCGTCGTTGGCGATCTGGCCGTAGTGCGTGTGGCCGGCAAAGATGGCGGTTATCCGGCGCGTTTGCACGATCTCGCGCCAGGCATCCATGCCAGGGCCTTCGAAAGACTCCCAGATTTGGTACGGGTAGTGATGTTGGAAGACCACCGGCCGCTCGCCGCGGGCTACGGCTCGGTCGACTTCGTAGCGGAACCATGCCACCTGCTCGTTCGAAAGGCCTAACGGCCGGTACTCCATGGTGTTCAAGCGGATGAAGCGAAAACCCCGCAGGCTGAATGCCCCGTATGGCTCGCCGCACCAGGCGCGGAAGGCTTCGCCGCGCGGGTCGTGATGCACGTCATGGTCGCCCACAAGCGGATACCAAGGGACGCGCAACCGACCGGCAAGATCCACAAACAAAGCAAACTGCTCGGCCGTAGCATGCTGCGCATTGTCTCCAGCGAACTGCACAAAATCTGGCCGAATCAGGCCGTTGACCTCATCGATCATCCACGCGGCCGCATGGTAGTTCTCGCGATCGGCCGTTTCGAGGTGCAGGTCTCCAGGCCAAACGAACACAACGGGCGCATCGGATGCAGCAGGCATGTGCATACTCCAATCAAACGGTGGGGGGGCGATCGATGGGCACTAGCGTGCTGGAAGACGCTCAGCAGGCCGCCCAGGGCTGTGTACCTTGATACTCGCCGGCAGAACGGCTGTGACACACAAGAGACCCCGGCATCGCCTCTACGGCTTCTGTGCTCCTCCACCCTGCCCTCGCCGCCAAATAGGGCGCGTGGCCCCTTGCCGCAGGACCTCCAGGCTCTGCTGCTTTGCAAGCTGTGAGGTGGTGCCTTGCTAACGATCGCGCGCCGCCGCGGCGCGAGCGAGGCGTAGGGCTGCGGCAAGTTCATCGAGCCGCATGGGCTTTGAGACCAGGCAGGCGGCTCCGGCCGACAGCAGGGCTGCGGCGTCCTGCCAGCGCGGAAAGCTCGCCAGCACCAGCACGCCCGCGGGCCAGACGCAGCCTGCCCACGCTCGCAGTTCCTCCGTGTGATCGCTAAGTGCGCCAGGGCAGTCCCAGATGGCAACATCGGCCGAGATGCGCTCGCTGCACGCCGCTTGCGCGCGCATCGGCTTCTGCCCTAGCGCACGGCAGGCGTCGTGCAGCCAATCGGCCAGATCTGGATCCAACGCGCAAATGGCCACACGGCCCGATGGCAGTTCAGGCACGGACGCCCAATCGGGTGCTCTGTCTTCTTCTGTCGCCGTTTCCGGTTGGGCCCAGCTTGGCAGCCATCCGGCGGCGGCGCGGGCCAGGTCTGCCTCCCAGCGCAAGGGCCAGGCGTGCCAATAGACGCGCGGCACCCCCGGCCACGGACTGCCCGTTCGCACCTCGCCCTCGCACCACGAGCCCAACAGGCCCACAAGCCGCGCCAGCGGCGCCGCGCGCCGCAGTGCATCCACCTCTTGGTGAGAGATCTCTCCCGGACGGGCCTGGACCAGCACAATCACGTCTGGCTGCGCATCTGCTTGTGCAAGCCGCAGCGCCGCCTCCGCAGGCGTTGCGATCGTCTCCAGGTCGCAGGGCACCGCGCACGCGCCCAGAGACGATGCCAGCTCAGCGCCTTGGGCGTTGCCCACGGCCAAGACGCGCATGCGGCCGGTGCCACCGGTTTGAACCGCTTCTTGGGGCGCGGTCCCGGCCATGCTAGCCTCCATAGGCGCTGTAGCGCTTCAGGCCCAGGCCATAGGCTGCGCGGGCGGTAAAGGCGAAGAACCCGACCCAAGCCAATTGCACGCACAGGCCAGGTAGCAGGCCATCGTCGGGTACCTTGCCCAGGAAGATGGCAGAGGGATAGTAGGCCAAGTAATGCAGCGGGAGCAGGCGGACCAGGTCGCCCCAAACGCCCGGAAGCAGATCGATCGGAAACATGTGGCCCGAGAAGAAGAAGGTGAACAGCATGTAGACGAACAGGAGCGAACTCACCTCGAGAAACCAGAAGCCGATCATGCCCAAGGTGGCTTCGAGAAAGAACCCCAACAGGAAGGCGAGCACGAGCGAGGCGGCGAACGCTGCCAGTCGTGGCGGCTCTGGCCAGCCTTCGAAGTAGCCGCGGCAGAGAAAGAAGACTAGCGCGAATGGTCCGAGGGCTACGGCGTAGTAGACCAGCTTGTGGGCCACGCGCGCGAGGAGCAAGAAGCCGAGCATGTCGATGGGCTGGGTGAGGAACTTCTTGATCTCGCCGTTGCGGATTTGCAGGGCGATGCCGCTGGCCAAGCCAGGCATGCTGGAGAACGCACGGGCCACCATGGTGAGCAGGTAATAGGCCACGAAGTCGTCGCGGGAATAGCCGAGAATGGTGCCCTGGCCCGGCCGCGCGGCAAAGATAGCCGTCCACAGGAAGATCTGCGTGACGATCGGCAGAAAGCGCATCAGCGTCCCCAAGGCGAAATCCCCCCGGTACACCAGCCGTTCTTCCAGGCAGATGCGCAATATCACCCACCAGGTGCGCAGGCGAGCCATCTACGCCTCCTCGGCTGCCAGAGCCTCGGCCGGTTCAGGCTGCCGGCTCACCTGCTGGAACACCTCGGCAATCACTTCTTCCAACGGCGGGTCTTCCACGGTCACGTCTTCGAGAGAAACCGAGCGGAGCATGCTGGCCAGCGTCTCTGGCACCTGCCGCCGGTCGACGCGTAGCCGCACGCGCGGGAACGAGTCCTCGACCACCTCCCCCAGCCGCGCCAGGCCGGCGGGCCGCTCTCCATCTGGCGGGAATTGCAGCGTGACCACCTTGTGTCGGCTGAAGCGGTCGATGATCCCGGCCAGCGATCCGTCGTACATAATCTGCCCTCGCGCGATGATCACTACGCGGCGGCAGAGCGCCGCCACGTCTTTCATGTAATGGCTGGTAAGCAGGATGGTGGTCCCGCGCTGTTCTTGGTAGTGCCGCAAGAAGGCTTGGATGGCGTGCTGGGCCACCACGTCCAGGCCGATGGTGGGTTCATCGAGGAACAGCACCTCGGGAGAGTGCAGCAGGGCCGCAATCAGCTCCATCTTCATGCGTTCGCCCAGAGAGAGTTCTCGCACCGGCTGCGAGACGAGTTCGCGAACGCCCAGCAAGTCGACCAGCTCGTCCCGCGTGCGTACGAATGCCTTGGGCTCGATGCGGTAGATCTGCTGGTGCAGCGAGAACGATTCTTGTGCAGGCAGGTCCCACCAGAGCTGGTTTTTTTGGCCCATCACCAGGGCGAAGCGGCGGCGGTAGGCGTCTTCTCGCTTCCAGGGGATGTGGCCGAGCACCCGCGCTGTGCCGGCGGTCGGCACGATAATGCCGGAGAGGAGCTTGAGCGTGGTCGTTTTGCCGGCGCCGTTGGGCCCCAAGAAGGCTACGAACTCGCCCTGTTCCACTTGCAGGTCGATGCCGCGCACCGCCTCTACCAGCTTGTAGCGGCGGCGAACAAGGCCGCGGATCGCGGCCAGCAGCCCCTCTTGCTTCTGATAGACCCGATAAGACTTCGCCAGGCCCGCGACTTCGATGGCAGCCATGATGAGTGCGATTATACCAGCCCTGCCCGCCGATGCAGAGAGACTCTCAATACACGCGCAAGGCTGCCAGTGACGGCAGGGCAGAGCAGGGCAGAGGAGACCAGAGCAGGGCAGAGGAGAGCAGAGCAGGGCAGAGGAGACCAGAGCAGGGCAGAGGAGAGCAGAGCAGGGCAGAGGCGAGCAGAGCAGGGGAGGGCAGAGCAGGGCAGAGGCGAGCAGAGCAGGGGAGGGCAGAGCAGGGCAGGGGGAGGGACGCGCGCCGCACCTGTGGCATCCTGCCGCAGACCGTTGGAGCGCACTCGCCGGAGTGCGGGCTTGCGCGCGTGTGGGGCCGCCATCCAGCGCTGCCCGCACTCTGGCGTGCCGCGGCTAGGGTGGACCTGCATGCTGCGCGCGGCGGCTTCTACCCTCGTCTGCTTGCCTTGGCCTTGATGCCGCGCTGCGTGCCGGCCTACAATAAGCGGCCCGAAATGGGGTGTGAATTGCCGTCGTTCTGGAGAGTTCTTGGTGTTTGATACGGTTGCCGTTGTCGGCGCCACGGGCGCCGTTGGCCAACTCATTTGCAAGTTGCTGGAGGAGCGCGAGTTTCCTTGCCGGCACGTGAAGTTCGTGGCGAGCGCCCGCTCTGCCGGCAAGACCGTCCGTTTTCGCGGGACAGACCATAGGGTCGAGGCGCTGACGCCCGAGGTGTTCGCCGGCGTCGAGCTGGCCATCGGCAGCACTCCTGACGACGTGGCACGCGACTTCGCGCCCTGGGCCGTGGAGCGGGGTTGTGTGGTGGTCGATGAAAGCGGCTACTGGCGGATGGACCCGAAGGTGCCGCTGGTCATCCCCGAGGTCAACCCAGAAGCCGCAACGGCTCACGAGGGGATTATCTCCAGCCCTAACTGCTCGACGACCCAGATGGTGTTGGCACTCAAGCCGCTACACGACGCAGCTCGGCTGCGCCGCGTGGTGGTCAGCACCTACCAGGCGGCAAGCGGCGTGGGTGTAGCCGGGACGAGAGACTTGTACCAAGGCACGCGTGCTCGCTTGCAAGGGAGCGATTATCAGGACGAGGCATTCGCGCATCCGCTGGCGTTCAATCTGATCCCACAGATCGGCTCGCCGCGTTCTCGGGGCTATACCTCGGAAGAGATGAAGATGGTCTTGGAGACTCGCAAGATCCTGGGGGACGACACGCTGCGCATCTGCCCCACGTGCGTACGCGTACCGGTGAGCAACTGCCACAGCGAGAGCATTCTGGTCGAGACCGAGCGCAAGCTGACGCCGGAGGAGGCACGAGCGCTGCTTGCGCAGATGCCCGGCATCGTGGTGGTAGACGACCTGCCCGCCGGGCAATATCCCATGCCCAGCACGTGCGACGGGCGGGACGAGGTGTTCGTGGGCCGCATTCGCGAGGACCTCTCGTGCGAGAATGGCCTGGCCTTCTGGTGCGTGAGCGATAATCTTCGTAAGGGCGCCGCCACCAACGCCGTGCAGATTGCAGAGCTGCTGGTGCGGCAGGCAGCGATCGCCCGCCGCTAGCCACCTGCTCATTCTCCGGCGCTAGGATGTACGGCTGCCTTTCCAAGCCAATCTAGCGCTTTCTCCATTGGGCAGGGTGTGTACTCCAAGTCGGGCTGGACAGCCTCACGGACCCTCGGGCCGGCGCGGCTGACAAAGGACTCATTCCCCTGGCAGGTTGCCATGCGCGGCTTGTGCCGCCACAGTGGATGCATGCGCACGCTCAAGATCATCCTGGCCTACGATGGCACCGATTTCGCCGGCTGGCAGCAGCAACCCGGGCGGCGCACCGTACAGGGCGTGCTGGCCGCAGCGCTGCGGCGTTTGACGGGCGAGGAGATACAGCCAATAGGCAGCGGACGTACCGACGCGGGCGTGCACGCACTGGGCCAGGCGGCCAGCTTTCAAACCCGCAGCGGACTGCCAGCCGCGACGATCGAGCGGGCACTGAATGCACTGCTGCCGCTCGACGTGCGCGTGCTCGCCGTTCGCGACGCACCGCCTGAGTTTCACGCCGTGCGCCATGCCCGCCGCAAACGATATCGGTACCTCATCGACGACGGCTGGCCGCAGGACCCGTTCCTACGGCGGTATGCCTGGCAGGTGCGGCAGCCGCTTGACGAACGGGCCATGCACCGCGCGGGCCAGGCGCTGGCTGGCTGCCACGATTTCGCCAGCTTTCAGACCACAGGCTCCCCGCGCGCGAGCACGGTGCGTACGATCTTTTCGCTGGCCGTGTATCGCCCCGGCACAGGCCCGCACCCGGCATGCAGCAGGGTAGGGGAGGGAGGGGAGAGAGATGCGGCAGAGAGCAGCAAAGCAGATCCAGCGCCGTACGCGCAAGCGGTCGGAGCAGGGCAGGGGGGCGAGCCGGGCGTAGAAAGCATAGAAGCTCTAGCCGCTAACGAAACGATCGGCACGCAGCACGAGCGGCAAGCCGGGGTAGGGCAGGGGGGGGAGAGAGCGCCGCCCGCCGAAACCTGCGCGGCAGCGGCAGCGCCGCACGCAGCCTCCATCGGGGTAGGGCAGGGGGGAGGCGGTCAGCAGCGCGGGGCGGACGCCCTCGAGTCCCGATTTGGAGAAGCCCATCATCCGCACCTGGCAGGGCTTGCGGCCTTGTTCTTGCCAGCCAAGCTTGTAGTTGTGGAGATCGAGGCGGACGGATTCTTGTACAATATGGCCCGCGCTATCGTGGGGACGTTGGTCGAGGTAGGCCACCGTCGGCGCCCGGAGAGTTGGGTTGCCCAGGTCCTCGAGGCACGCGACCGCAGCCGTGCGGGCAAGACGGCACCACCCCAGGGCCTTTACCTGGTCGAGGTACAGTACGAGGCCTGCTTGACGTAGTTGCCCACCGTTTGTAGTAGCCGACCGCAGCACAAGCGGCCGCCAGGCCGTCCTGCAAACAGTGCATTCTTGTGCCCCTAGCAGCGTACTATAGACATAGAAGTTCCATGAGCGTCTACTCGCTCGGCACACATGACCTTATTTCTTCGTGGTTTGCGGCTCTCTATCAGCCGGTGTTTTTCGTGCCATCTTCTTGAGAGACGTTTCTTCTTTGATCGATCGTCTGTGCGATCTATGCCGGCCGCATCTTGCTGGCGCATGTTCGCCGCATCGCCTGAGCTTTGGCATGCAGGTGCCGACCCGTCGCCAGGGCAGGGCAGGGGGGGTGGGGGGCGGTCTATTCATGTGCAGGCGGTTTGGCCGTGCCGATCACTCTCCATATGCGAGGCTTGCCGTGTGCATGTGGGGCACTCGCCAGGGCAGGGCAGGGGGGTAGGCGGTACACCCCTGCCTTGCTCGACGACGATGGACTTTACTTGGGAACTCGGTTAGCCAGGCGCGTGCCGTGCGGGTTGCACATATCATTACGCGGTTGATCTTGGGCGGAGCACAGGAGAATACCCTGCTCACGTGCGAGGACTTGCTGCGCGACTACGGGGACGATGTGCTGCTCATCAGCGGCCCGCCGTCGGGGCCGGAGGGGAGCTTGCTGGAGCGTGCCCGGCGGAACGGCGTGCCCGTCGAGCTGGTGCCGGATCTGCGGCGTGCGATTCACCCCTGGCGAGACGTGCGCAGCTACCTAGCGTTGCGGCGGATACTGCGGCGCTTTCGGCCAGACGTGGTGCACACTCATAGCGGCAAGGCAGGCCTGCTGGGGCGCCAGGCGGCCTGGTCCTTGAGCGTGCCGGTGGTGGTGCACGGCGTGCATGGGGCGCCCTTTCACCCGTATCAACCGGCGGCCGCCAGGGCCTTCTTTCGAGCTTGCGAATGCTATGCGGCCCGCCGTTGCCATGCATTCATCAGCGTCTCGGATGCCATGACCGAGCTGATGGTGGCTGCCGGCGTGGCGCCGCGCGAGCGGTTCACCACCATCTACAGCGGTATGGAGGTCGAGCCTTTCTTGCAGGCCGCACGGCACCGCGAGCGGGTGCGCGGCGAGCTGGGCTACGGGCCCGAGCACGTGGTGATCGGCAAAGTGGCAAGGCTGTTTCATCTCAAGGGACATGCCGATGTGATCCGTGCCGCCGAGCGCGTCGTGGCCGCCTGCCCCGAAGCGCGGTTTCTCTTCGTGGGAGACGGCGTGCTGCGAGATGCGTTGCAGCGCCAGATCGCCCGGCTGGGTTTGAGCGGGCATTTTACGTTTACCGGCCTGGTGCCGCCGGAGCGGATACCCGAGCTGCTTGCGGCCACCGACCTGGTCGTGCATGCGAGCCTGCGCGAGGGGCTGGCGCGGGTCCTGCCTCAAGCGCTGCTGGCGGGCCGTCCCGTAGTGAGCTACGACGTGGACGGTGCCCGCGAGGTAGTGCTCTCCGGCGAAACCGGACTGCTCGTCAACCCGCAAGACGTTGCCGGGCTGGCCGAGGCGGTCATCAGGCTCGTGCAAGACCCCGCTCTGCGCGCCCGACTGGGGGCCGCGGGGCCGCCGCGGCTGGCGGAGGCATTCCGCCACCAGTATATGACCGCGCGCATCCGCGAGTTGTACCAGCGGTTGTTGGCCCAGCGTAGCTAGTTGCGGCCGGCCACTCTGCGGTTGTTTAGGGCATGCCGGGCGGGTACACTAGCGGTGCGCCTGCCTCATGATTCCGGCGCGTCCGCCCGGTGGGGAGGCTTCTGCACGCGAGGTGCATTTCCTTGGCACTTGCCGGACAAACAGCTCTGGGTTCCTATCGCCTGCTGCGGGTGATCAAGACAGGGCAGACCAGCCAGGTGTGGTCGGCCATCAACGATCTCAATCAGGAGCGGGTGGCCGTGAAGGTGTTGCTCTCCGAGTTTCGCCAGAACAAGGAGCACCGGGCCTTCTTGAAGAACGAGTACGACGTGGGCAAGCGGCTCGCGCATCCCTCGATCATTCGCATGATCGACTACAACGTGCTGTCTGGCGTGCCTTTTCTGGTGATGGAGCACTTCGATTATCCCAACATGAAGGACATCATCAACAAGGTGCTGGATCAGGTCGGCTGGCTGCTTCCCAACGTGATCCAGCGGGCGGGCGAGGCGGTGGCCCACATGGGAGACGCAGGCTGGGTGCACCGGGATATCAAGCCGGACAATTTCCTGGTCAACATCGAGGGCGAAGTGAAGCTGATCGACTTTGCGCTGGCCCAGCGGGCACAAGGCGGGCTGGCGCACCTGCTGCCTACGCTCCGCAAGAAGGTACAGGGAACGATTAGCTACATGTCGCCGGAGCAGATCCTCGGCAAGCCGCTTACGCCGGCCTCGGATGTGTACAGCTTCGCCTGCACGGTCTTTCACCTCTTGACGGGCACGGTGCCCTTTACGGGCTCGACCGCCAATGAGGTGCTCAACAAGCATCTCAAGTCGCCGCCTCCCTCGATCGAGGCCTACAACCGCAACATCACGCCCGAGTTTGGCGCGCTCCTCGCGGCTATGATGGCCAAGCGGCCGCAAGATCGGCCCGGCCCCCTTTCCAAGGTGCTTAAGGAGCTGAAGGCCGTACGGCTTTACAAGGTGCCTCCCAAGCCGCCAGCCGGCGTGGATGTGCCCGTACCCGGTACCTAGGTGGTGGCCATGTCGACCAGCAGGGAGCGCCTCGCGTTCGAGCGGCCGATCTTGGAGCTGGAGGCCAAGGTAGCCGCACTCGAGGCCCAAGCAGAGAAATCGGCCGAGACGCTCGAAGAACTCCGCCGCGTGCGCCGAGAACTTGCCGACACGACCCGCCGGATCTATAGCCAGCTTACGCCGTGGGAAACCGTACAGGTCGCACGGCATGACGACCGTCCCCGCACTACCGACTACCTGAACCTGGTATTCGACGAGTTCGTCGAACTGCATGGAGACAAGGCGTTCGGAGACGACCGGGCCATCCGCACCGGCTTTGCCAAGCTCGACCAGTTCAAGTTGATGGTCGTCGGCCAGCAAAAGGGCCGCACCTTGAAAGAACGCCAGGAGTGCAACTACGGCTGCGCGCACCCCGAAGGCTATCGCAAGGCAATCAACAAGATGAAACTGGCGGCCAAGTTCGGCATCCCCGTGGTGTGCCTCATCGACACGCCTGGCGCCTACCCCGGCGTGGGGGCAGAAGAACGCGGCCAGGCCCAGATGATCGCCAACGGCATGTTCGAGATGTCTCGCCTCCCCACCCCCATCGTCTGCGTGGTGATCGGCGAGGGCGGCTCCGGCGGTGCGCTGGGCATCGGCGTGGGCGATCGCGTGGCCATGCTCGAGCACGCCTACTACTCTGTGATCAGCCCCGAGGGATGCGCCGGCATTCTCTGGAAAAGCGGCGCTTACGCCGAACAGGCCGCACATGCCCTGAGGCTCACGTCTCGCGACCTGGCCCGCTTCGGCGTGATTGACGACATCATCGAGGAACCCTTGGGGGGTGCGCACCGCGACCACCACCAGATGTCTTCGCGGCTGAAGATGTACCTCTTGCGCACGCTGCGAGAACTCGTGGCCCGGCCCATCGACCAGCTCCTCACCGAGCGGTACGAGAAGTACCGCCGCATGGGCGTGTTCCTGGAACAAGCGACGGCAGCCACCTGAGCGCGGCCCAGCGCCGCACCGCACGGCGGGGCGCGGTTAGAGACGCGCAAGATCGCCCGCCCGGAGTTCGCGGGCCGTTCTTCTAGGCGGTCTTGGTGTGCCGAATACCTGGCCAGCCGACACCCCCTCCGCCAACGTCCGATAATGTTTCTTATGTTCGGATCCCAGCCCGCGAATCCGCGGAAATACCGCAGTCTCGTTTTCTGCTCAGGCGCGGCTCGCGGCACCCTGCCGCTGTTCAAACGCAAGCCGTCGCGGCCTCGAGGCGAGCAGGCGGAGCCGCCGGGCAGTGTGGGAGCGAGCATGCATGCAGCGCGTCGGCTCGCCCTCGATGCTCCTTTGTACCTGCGGGTGGCAAAGGCCTCTCAGCGTGTCTCCCCGTCAGCGTGCCTTCGCGTGGTTGCTTGGCGGCGGCCAGCTCCTTGAAGCTGCTCTTCCAGCTCATGCAGGTAGGGGCCGAGCACATCGTGCAGCTCGGGGGGGATCAGCGGGTGAGCACGGTCGATCAGCCGTGCGATGTATTCGCCGGAGCGCGAACGCAGCACTTGCTCCCGGCCGCGGTCAGAGAGGGTAACTGCAAAGAAGGTGATCACCACGCAGAGCAGCACGCCCTTGGCCGCCCCCACGATCGCCCCAAGCTGACGGTCGAAACTGGCTAGCCGCGCCTTCTCGATCGCCTGCCTGAGCAGGCCGAACACCAGCCACACAGCCGCCCCTGTAGCCACAAACAGAATGGCCATGGCTGCGAAGCGGTTCCACGGCTCTTCGGCGCTGATATAGGGTGCGATCCGGCCACTGAAGTTGAGCGCCACCAGGTAGCTGGCCACCAGCGAGGCCAGGGAGGCCGCCTGCCATGCCAGGCCCTTCCAGAGCCCAAACAGCGCGGCCCCGGCCAGCACGGCAAGCATGATCACGTCGTAGGGTTGCATGGGGATTCGCAGTCTGTGGCTCTACCATCTGTGTTGCGAACAGCACGCTTCTGCCGGCGTGCCTGCGGCCGCCGGGCCGGCAGCGAACTATACCCGCCTCGGCCCGTGCGGCGAAGACCAATCTCTGCCTGTTGCCTCCCCTGCGCTTCGGCCCAACCGCGCCGCCCGAATGCTGCGGCAACAATAGGGGCGATCGCGTCGGGCCGATACGGCAGATCGGACCGATCGGTCGGATCAAGCCAACTCGTCGAGTAGGGCCAATCCGTCGCATCGGGCCAATCTCCTTGTGGTACAGAGGCAGGTTGGAGACTGGCTTCTGCTCAACCGCTCTTGGAGCCGTTGCCCGCAATGGCTACAGTTCGCGGCTGTTTGGCAAGGGGACCAGGCTATGGCCGATTTTAGAACACATATCACCACCAGCACGGTGCTGGGGTTTGCCTACGGCGGGGCGGCCTACAGCATGTTCGACGTGCCGCTGGAGACGAGCGTACTGGCATGCGGGCTGTGCAGCGTCTCGGGCATGCTGCCGGATCTCGACAGCGGGCCGGGCATCCCGCTGCGAGAGAGCCTGGCATTTGCGGCGGCCTTTGTGCCGATGCTGTTGGTGGATCGTGCCCGGCACATGGGCATGTCTGCCGAGGGCATGGTGCTGGCCGGCGCGCTGGTTTACTTGGGCATCCGCTTCGGCCTGGGCTGGTTGTTGCGGCGCTACACGGTGCACCGGGGGATGTTCCACAGCCTGCCGGCGTGCGTTATCTTCACCGAGCTGGCCTTCTTGCTCTGCACTAGCGGGGGCTTGCAGATGCGCTATTTCAAGGCGGGAGCCGTAGCTTTGGGTTTCTTGTCGCACCTGGTGCTCGACGAGATCTGGAGTATCGAGCGCCGAGGGCTAGGCCTGCGGTTCAAGCAGTCGTTTGGTACGGCGCTCAAACTGTGGAGCAAGAGTACGTGGGCCAACATCTCTACCTATGCCAAGCTGGTTGTGCTGACCGTGCTGGTGCTCAACGATCCGGTGTGGGTCGACGTATCTCCCACGGGCAAGAAGCTGCACAACATGGCCCGCAAGGTGGTCGAGCAGGTACGCCGCGGCCAGGCCGATGAGGTGCAACGGTGAAGGGTTGGTGCGAGGACCTGCCACAAGGTGTGTCTGTGGCCGACGAGGCGAGAGGGTCGCCACGTCTGCAAGGGCAACGGGTGGTGCAACTGCTTGCTACAAAATGCTGCTGGCACTCTTTGCCGACGGCGTTTCGACCAGCAGGGTGACGGGGCCGTCGTTGATGAGTGCAACTTGCATCATGGCCCGAAAGCGGCCGGTGACTGCTGAGACGCCATGCCGCCGCACGCACGCCACAAAGTGCTCGTACAGCCGTTCAGCCTGCTCGGGCGGCGCGGCGCGTGTAAAACTCGGCCGGCGGCCCTTACTGCAATCTCCCAATAGCGTGAATTGGCTCACCACCAGCATGGCGCCCTGCACGTCGGCCAGGGCGAGGTTCATCTTGCCTTCGGCATTGTCAAAGACCCGCAGGCCCGCAAGCTTCTGGGCCAGCCACTCTGCGTCGGCCGTGGTATCGGTAGCGGCCACGCCTAGCAGCACCAGCAGGCCGCGGCCGATCTGGCCCACAATCTCTCCGTCGACTGTCACACGCGCTTCGCTCACTCGCTGCACGCACGCCAACATGGGGGCAGTCTAGGGCACAGCCCTTGCGGAGACAACGGCCCTGCTCCAGCGACCCTGCGTCGCTTCTCCCAGCCCGCTTCGGGGCGCCTATTCCGCTCGCGACACCACGCCGTGCTCCAACGGCTCTGCGGCTGCCATTTGCACCTATGATTCGCCCGCCGCCCTGCCCTGCCCGCCCCCCTGCCCCACACACCCCCCTACTCTTCCCGTCCCCCTGCTCCGCCTCTCCCTCTCGCACGCTCTCCACCTCTCGCGCTCCCCCCTCTCACGTTACGCCGCTCTCACGTTTCCCCTCTCTACCCCTCTCACGCTCTCCCCCTCTCGCGCTCTCCCGGCCTCACACCCTCCCCTACCGCGGGCGGCCGGTATATGCCATATTGTTGCAATTGAGTTGCATCACCCCCCCTCCTCTGCCGATGTCTCCACTTGTGTTGCTGGTCGCATACTGTCTCGTCGTAATCGCGGCTTCGTTGGCGGGTGGCTGGCTACCGCTGGCCGTGCGGCTGACGCACGTGCGCTTGCAGCTTGCGATGAGCTTTGTGGGCGGTGCCATGCTAGGTGTGAGTCTGCTGCATCTCGTGCCGCATGCGTTGATGGGCGGGTTAAACGTGTTCTCGGCCATGGGCTGGCTGCTAGCCGGCTTCATGGCGATGTTCTTGTTGGAGCGTGCCCTGCCCTTTCACCATCACGACATGCATCACGGGCTGGAAACTGCCCATGCTGGAACGTGCGAGCATGTTCCTGGCGGCCGGGGCGATGCCGTGTGCGAACCCGGGAGCCAAGCCCATGCCGCCGGTGGTGAGGCGGAGACGCACCTGGCTGGCTCTCACGCCCAGGCCGGCCATTTAGAGCACATGGCCCCAGCGGGATCGCTGCATGCACGCCGTAGCCTGACCTGGGGAGCTGCGCTTGCCGGCCTTTCTCTGCACAGCGCGTTGGACGGAATGGCGCTGGCTGCCAGCACCACGGCCGGGCACGGCACCGAAGCAGCGCTTGCCGGGCTGGGGGTCTTCTTGGCTGTAGTGCTGCATAAGCCGTTCGATGCACTCACCTTGGGCACTTTGCTGGCAGTTTCCGGTGGGAGCAGGAGGCTGCGGCACCTGGTTAATGCCGCGTACAGCCTGGCCGTGCCCGCCGGCGCAATCTTGTTCTTACTGGCTAGCCAGGTGCTGGCTGACCGCGGAACGTCGATCACAGGCCCGGCCCTGGCTTTCGCAGCCGGCATGTTTTTGTGCATCGCCACGGCCGACCTGCTGCCAGAGCTGCATTTCCACGCCCACGATCGGGTGAAGCTCTCTCTGGCGCTGATTTTGGGCCTGGTCCTGGCCATTGGCATTGTCGCATGGGAAGAGACATACCACGATCACGAAGGCCGTGCCGCCACAGATGCAGCACCGCGTGCGGCAGCGCACCATAACGAGTAACGAGTGCACTCTTCCAGCGTGAGGCGGATGCGGGAGGCCGCAGGCCCCCGCGTCGCTGGGCAGATGGGGGATTTGTATTCGGCCCTGGGCCCTCGCGCCCATGTCCACCAAGTGTACGCCGCCCACCTTTGAGCTTGCCAGACTCGGGTTCGCAGCGGTGGAGAGTACGCTAAGGCTTTGCAGCCTGACACGAGATCCGCAAACGCAGCCGGGCATGGCAGGATTGGGTCAGACCGGAGAAGACTGACGTACATCATGGCGCCGGGAAACTACACGTTCCGACACCCGCATTTCGCGAATGCCCCCCCTACTCCAACCCGCGCTCCCGGCGGATTTCTGCTACCAATCGGAGAACTTCGTTGATCAGCTCGTTCTGTGCCCGCACCGCTGCCGCCTGGTGCATCGATCCCCATATCAACAAGAACAGGCCGCCGCAGGCCGCCAACAGGTGCAACATCGTCCACGAGAGCCCGCCGGGCGGCTGCAATTTCAGACTGGCCGCCGGATCGCTGGCCGCACCCAGCGCAGAGACCCCCACGGCCATGAGCATGTGAACCAAGGCAAACGGGAACACGCGCCGCTTGAGTCTCTGGCCGCGGGACACCAGGGACGCGTCTAGCTTGTACGGCTCGGCCACCTCTTTCACCCAGCGCGCCGTGCCGATGAAGTAGGTCACCACTAAACTGTTTACGAACACGATCACCATGGCCGAGGCTGTGCCCAGCAAACGGTGCACGGTGGCCCGCTGTTGGGCGTCTGCGTCGGTGCGGTCTCGAATATCGACGAGGCGCAGCGACAGCCCCCACAGAATGGTGGCCAGCATGAACGATGCCGCAAACCAGGCCAGCCAGCGAAAGATGCGCGGCACGCTAGAATCTCCGCTCAAACAAGCAACACAGTGCGCACATAACGAAAGAGCCGCAGTGTGCCATACGCAAGCCGGGCGGGAAAGGGAACGGCACGTCATGCACCGTGTATGGCTCCGCGCGAGATGGACGGCCAGGATTCGCACTGCTCAGGTCTTATCTCGCCCGCCCTGCTCAGCCCCCTCCCCCCTGCCCTGCCCTCCCCACGTAGCGGCACACTGCCCGCGCAGGCTGGCCGGCAGCTCCAGCCCATGAGCCGCCAGCAGCTCCGCATCCGAGAGCAGTTCGTGCGTGGGTCCGTCTGCACACACGCGGCCGGCGTCGAGCAGAATTGTTCGCGGACAAAGCTCCAGCAGCAGCTCCAAGTCGTGTGTGGCCACGAGCTGGGCACAGTTCAGCGTTTGCAGCAGGCCCAAAAGCTGCCTGCGGCAGCGCGGATCGAGGTTTGCCGTCGGCTCGTCGAGCGCCAACAGCCGCGGCCGACATGCCAACACGCCCGCCAGGCAGGCGCGCTTCCGCTCTCCCACGCTCAAGCCATGTGGAAAACGTCGCTCGTAACCCGCCAGGCCCACCGCTGCCAGCGCCTCGGCCACCCGCGCCTCGACTTCATCGCGCCCCAGGCCCAAGTTGATCGGCCCAAACGCCACGTCCTCGCCGATGGTGGGAGAGAAGAGCTGATCGTCCGGATCCTGAAACACCAGGCCGACGATCTGCCGCACGGCCGCCAGGTTTTCCCGCACGAGTTCCAGCCCGGCTATGCGGACGAGGCCCGCCTCCTCCCCCCCCTGCCCCGCCCCGCCCCCCCGAGGCGCCCGCCCCGGGGACCGCGCGCGCAGCACTGGCTGCTCGAGCAGCACTGGCCGCGCGCCATCGCCCCCCTTGACCACGCCGCTGCTGGTGCGGCACGGTACGCCCTGCTCTGCCCTGTTCTGCGATGAGCGCGCGCCGCCTGCGGCCCGCGCTCGCTTGCGCAGTCCGGGCTCTTCCGGCAGCAAGCCGTTGAGGTGCCACAGCAGCGTCGACTTGCCGGCACCGTTTGGCCCAGCCAGTCCCACGCGTTCACCCTCCTCGATAGAGAAGCTTACATCGCAGAGGGCCGGCGTGCCGTCAGCGTATGTGTACGAGAGGTGGGAGACTTCAACCAGCGGCATGCTCTTCTACCCTGCCTCTCCGCCGACTTGCCGCGGAGGGCCCTCCTGGTAGCCGCGGGCCAGCATGGCCGCATACACGCGCTGCGCTCGGCGGCTCGCCCTCACGAGCAGCATGCCCACCAAAGCGGCCGAGGCAGCGACGCGCCGGCCCCGCCCCACCCGAGAGAAGCTGCGTGCCCTCTGCGCCCTCTGCATCCGCTCCGTCTCCAAACGCAGCAGATGCCGAAAACGTTCGACGCAGAGTATGACGCTGATCATGGGCTGCGGGAGCCCAAGCCGGCGCAGCGCGGCCGCGAGGGCTGCGGCGGGCGTTGTCGCGGCCAGAAGGTAGAGGGCCAAAAAAGAAACCAGCCCCTTGGCCCCAAGTTCCCAGAGATGGCTGCGGGCTGCCGAGGGAGTCCAAAGCAGCATGCCCAGCAGGCACGTCCCCCAACCTGCGGCAAAGAGCGCCAGCCGCCGCCACATGGGCCGCCAGGCAACCTTGGCCCAACACAGGGCCAGAGCCACACATGCCAAACCCACCACGTGCAGCGTAGAGATGGGCACATGCCGGCCGATGGGCAACCAGTGCCCCGGCAGCATCACCACACCGCAAACGAACAGCAGCACTGCCGCGAGCTTGAACGCCGCCGGCAGTCGGTGCAGCCAGGTTGGATAGGCGGGGCAAGACATGCACTCAGCAGTAACCACTGGAGCCTGAAATCAAAGCTCGGCGACATCGAACGCGCAACGCGCCGCTTACCGTAGCACGAACCCGAGCAATTGCCAAACCGTCCAACGCACCAGGGGCTGCGACTCCCCTGCCCCGCTCTTCGGCGTACTGCGCATGTGCCGGCTAGGCGGCGGCCTGGACCAGAAGTTCCGCGTGCGACACACGAGGCCTGAGATGCGGGCAAACGGCCTGGGCTACGTAGCGGCCCAGACGGCCGGCACGCGGAATCGCCAGAGAAGACATTTGCGTGCGATCGCCCCACATGCCGCACAGCGCCTGAGAAAGCCCAGGGCACGCCACCGCTGCGCAGTGAATTCTTGCATACCCCCCTCCCCTGCCCCGCCCTGCTCTGTTTGGGGAAGCTCTCCTTGAATAGCGCCACAGCGCAGGCGAACTCTCGAACGGCGCGACTGAGGGCAAACCGGCTATCTCATTGACTTCGGCAGGCGCCAGACTGATTCCGGTGGGCCCAGTCGCGCGGACGTGCTGCTGCCCAGAGGAACCACTTTTCGCACGGCGCTCATGTGCGGGGCAGGTCTTTGGAACCGACAATCGTCAGATTGAGTCCCACCTGTACGGTCACCCTGCGGTCGCCCATCTGGATGTTGACCTTCTCGTTCACGTTCCAACCCAGCGAGCCGGTAGAGAACTCCTTGGGTTGTGCCTCCATGGTTTGACCGGCAATGACCACCTCAATGGGCTAAGCAAGCTGAGCGAACTCCGCGCGGCTGATGGGGCAAGGAGACTTTGCCATGGTTTCGAACGGGTTGCAGGGAAAGAGGTTCCAGGCAGGGCGTTTCCAGCCGGCGCGTGTGCACACGGCCAGACGCGTTATGCCCTGCAACCGTAATGGGATCTACGGCACTTGACAAGACCAATTCTTCCAGGCAACGCCCGCCGTAGTTGCCACACGAGTACGGCGCACCGTGGCGATCAGGTCCCCACTGTGCTGCGCTTGGCCCAAGGGGCGGTCTGGGCTGTGCACATCATACGCTACATTGAGGTTGTTTCGCACGGTGGGATGCCGCGCTGTGCGGCCAGGCCGGCGCCCCCAGCGCCATGGCCGGGCGATTCGGTCCGCCTTGCCGCCATGGGGTGGCGATGGGTGTGAAGGTCCGATTGCGCCGGTAGGGGTGTTGAACGGCCCGTTTCGCCAGGATTTGCCATGCGACGGGAACGCGTTCGAGGGTCCGATTCGACGCCGGCGAGGCCGCACTTGAAGGGGGTTCTGTAGCACTTTTTGCAGATAGACGGGGCGTGCAGGGCGCCTGAGCCGGGTGTTTCCGACGGGAGGTGCTGTATGGTCTCGGCGGGGAATGCATATGGTTTTTGGGCCGGACCAAGCGCTGTGGGTGAAAGAGAATTGCTATACCACCTCCGCAGGCGACGAATAGAATAGAGCGGCTGTCGGCATTTCGCGCCAGAGCAGGTGTTCTTGATGTTTGGTCCGTTGGTGAATCACGCCACATACTTGGGCATTGGCCTGGGCCTGGTGTTGACGGGCATGGGTCTGCCCGTGCCCGAGGAGGTCTTCTTGATCGTCGCAGGCGCGGCAAGCCGAGACGGATCGTTGAACCCCTGGTTGGCGTTGGCGACCTGTCTGATTGGGGCAGTACTGGGCGACTGTCTGATCTATGCGATCGGGTATCAGTTCGGGCAGTCTGTCCTGCGCACGCGGGGGTGGTTGGCACGCTGGCTGCACCCGGAGCGCGAGCGGCAGATGGAGCAGATGATCTCCCGGCACGGTTTGAAGGCCTTGCTGCTGGCGAGGTTTTTGGTAGGGGTACGGGGGACGGTTTATTTGGCGGCGGGCGTACTAAGGGTGCCGTTTTTGAGGTTTTTGGCGGTCGATGCCATCAGTGCCACGGCTGTGGTTGGTACGGTGTTCGGCTTGAGCTATGTGTTCGGCAACCAGATACGCACCTGGTGGCTATGGATTCGTCGTGCCGAGGTGGCGCTTACGGCGGGTGCGGCGGCGGCGATTGTGGCGGGTGTGGGATACGTGATGGTACGGCACCGACGTAGCAAAGCGGCGGCTAGGCGCGAGGAGGCCGAGAAAGAAGGAGGACCGCCTCGCCCTGGGCCTCTTCTGGATGCGGACGAGGTCGAAGAGGGTGCGGAGACGAGATCGGCCGTGTAAGGCCGTGCCCGATTACAGGAGGCGGTCGCGCGAGTCGATGCAAGACCTTTACATGCTGGAGCGACTGATGCGAGCGGCCCCATCTCTCGAGACTTTGCCTTCTGGAATGTGGCGCTCTTGTGCAGCACGTTCGACACAGGCCTTGTCCGCACGGCTGCCCGTTCGATTGGGGCTGGAACTCCTCGCAGCAGCGGCAGTGCTTGCAGCCGGGCGAACTGGTGCCGCCCAGCAGATCCAGATGCATGGCGGCCTGGGTCCCCAATTGCGGATGGTGCAATTCCTCGTGATTCGCGGGCAGATCGTGGCGCGTAGCGATCCGGCCTACGCCGGTCAGAGCCGCAGTGCATCGGTGGGAGGGACGCAGCGGCAAGAGCGCTTGACCATCAATCTTTCCACCGGCTTACCAGACGTGCATTACCAGCTTACGACGCCAGACGTGGAGCTGGCGATAGACGTGGTAGCACAATCTGACGGAGACCCCACGGCTGCGCCGACAGAAGTGAGCATCCGCAAGCAGCCGCGGTCGGCTGCGGGCGGGGTTGGCGTGCTGTTTGAGCAGTCGGCCCAGGGAGAGCTGGTGCTTACCATCGAGCAGCAAGGCGAGCGTACAACCAGGCGCAGCAAGAACCTTTGGCAACTTTTGCTGGCCGAGCCCGATCTGGCGCGCGGCCATCTCGTGCCGCTCTTGGAATTGCTAGACGGCACATGGAGGCTCGCAGAAACCGCGCAGGCCTTAGAAGAGGCGCTCTGCCGCGCTGCGGCCGCGGCCACGGACTCCGACACGCAGCGATGGGATGCCCTGGTGGCTGCGTTGGCCAGCCCGCGCTTTGCGCAGCGACAGGCGGCAGACCGGGCACTGCGCGCCCAGGGCCGCCAGCTTGTGCCTTACCTGCTGGCGCTCGATCAGGCCAGGCTCGATGCCGAGCAACGCCGCCGCATCAAGGGAATCTTGCTCGCCTTCGACGGCTCGGGCGAGGCCGACACGCCCGACCGCGTCGCCTATCTTCTGGTTCGCGACCTGCGGGTCTGGTTGGCCCTGCTCAATCACGCAGACCTGAGCACGCGCCAGTGTGCACACGGCCAGCTCGAACGCATGCTTGGGCGCCCGGTGGAGTTCGATCCCCGCGCCAACGATGAGGCGCGCGCCGCCCAACTTGAGGCCTTGCGCAAGCAGCTTGAAGACCAGGGGTCATAAGTCGTAGCCATGCGAGCCAGCGTATGCCTGTTCAGGAAGGCCGCCGAACCTCTGTGCAGAGGGAGGAGGCTTGGGTGTGGCGGGGTGTTCCGTTGGGACTGGCCTCGGCCCTGGCCGCCATGTATTTTGCGCAGGGCCTGGCCGAGCCAAGCGAGGGTCTGGTTGCCCAACCGCTGATCGGCCTGTTGGCAAGCTGGGGTCATGGTCCGGCCAAGATTGCCGCGTTCACGGCCTGGCTTGGTGCTCCCTGGGCTGTTAAGCCATTATTCGGTCTGTTGACGGACTTTGTGCCGCTGGCGGGCGCGCGGCGTAAAGGCTGGCTGATTCTCGCCGCGGCCCTGGCAGGAATGAGCTTCGTAGGCGCCTGGCTCATTCCGCTGGGACCGGGCCGGGAGCACACACTGCTGGCCATTTTGCTGGTGGCGACCACCGCCGTGGCCTGCGGCGATGTGGCCGCCGACGGCCTGATGGTCGACCAAGGCCGCCGCCTGGGCATCACGGGGCGGCTGCAAGCCATCCAGTGGGGTGCCCTGTATACCGCTGCCGTTGCCGCTGGCTGGTGGGGAGGCTACCTGAATCAACACCGTTTGCACGGCGTCGCGTATGCGGCGTGTGCCGGCATGGCCCTGGTGACCCTCGGCGCCACATGGCTGGTGAGAGAGCCGCCGCGGACGGCGCCCCAAGCTGTGGCAGAGACAGGCTCGTGGGCCGCGGTAGCCGGTGTTGCCGTCTTCTTGTGCTTGTTTAGCTTCAACCCTTTTTCCAATGCAGTGTTGCAGCTACATGCCACAGAAGTGTGGCGTATGAGCGCCATTGCCTTTGGCCAGATGGCCGCGTTGGTGGGTATCGGATCCGTGGCCGCCTGCGCTGCTTACGGCCTGTACTGCCGCGCCCTCTCGCGCAGGATGTTGGTCCACCTTTCCATTGTGCTGGGAATCTTCAGCACGCTCGCCTACCAGTTGGTAAGCGGCCTGCCAAGCGGCATGCTGATCAGCCTGTTTGCAGGTTTCGCTTATATGACGGCCACACTCATGCAATTCGATTTGGCCGCACAGGCCTGCCCGCCTCGGGCAGCGGGTACTGCGTTCGCATTGCTCATGGGGCTTTCCAACCTGAGCACGCTTCTTGCCACCCGCTGCGGCGGCGCGTGGTACGAAGCATGGCAGCGTACGAGGGGCGCCCCCCATGCCTTTAGCCTGCTTGTGGCCACAGGTGCGGCCTTTACGGCGGGCTGCTGGCTCACACTCCCCGTGTTGCGTCGCTGGCTGCGAAACGACACGGCGCACTGCAATACCGCCGGGACGTAATGGTGCCATATGGCGGGTGGGGCCGGGCGAAAAGCAAAATGTGCAGGCGCCACGGCCTTCTGGCAAAGATGTAATGTCGTCCATGACCTGGCCGCCGCGCCTGCGGCGTTCCTGTGTGCGACATGCGAAGAGGCAGGATG